>Ga0335078_10004131_pt1 | contig 21536 bp, 21 predicted proteins | sample Lox_Sample_32_FD_206711 | JGI IMG/M metagenome (GOLD analysis project Ga0335078, IMG submission 206711) | Soil microbial communities from Loxahatchee National Wildlife Refuge, Florida, United States - Lox_Sample_3.2 | ecosystem: Environmental > Terrestrial > Soil > Wetlands | place: USA...
GATCGCCTTCGGATTCCACGGCCCTGCCCCGCTCATCGCCCTGGCCATGCTCACCCTTGGCGGCCTTCGCCCCGCACTGCCCGGAAGATGATCACAGCACCACCCACGGAACCGGCAGGAGAGCCACATTTCATCGGTTCGCCGGCCGCAAATCACCACGTACCAGGCGCGAAAGTGCCGCGAATCGATGAAAGGTCGCGTGACATAGCCGCGAAGCGGCGGCAGCGGGCCCTGCCGCGGGTGCCCCGGCCGTCGCGCTAGTCGCGGCCGAGCAGCCGGGCAGCGTTCCCTCCGGTCAGCGCCGCTAGCACGTGCTCGCGCAGGCCGCTGGCCCGCCATTGCGCCAGCGCCTTGTCCATACCGAACACCGGCCAGTCCGTGCCGTGCAGCACCTGGGCACTGAGCAGGCTGTTCATGAAGCGCTTCATGACCTCCCAGCCGGTGCCCGGCTCGCACACATACCGCGGCGCGAGCCCGCCGAACTCGGCGTACACGTTCGGGTGCTTGCGCATGACCGCGACCATCTCGGCGACCCACGGCCAGCCCGCGTGGCAGGCGATCAGCACGAGCCCGGGGAAGTCGCAGGCCACCTGGTCGAGCTGGACCGGCTGGTCGTTCCGGATCGGGAAGCTCACCGTGTAGTTGATGCCGGTGTGCAGGGCCACGTGCAGGCCGAGCTCGTCCGCCTTGGCGTACACGGGGTACAGCACCCGGTCGTCGATCGCGATGCCGAAGAACGACGGCTGGATGGACAGCCCGGTCAGCCCCAGCTCGGCCACGCGGCGGACCTGCGCGAGCGCGCGCGGGATCTTGACCGGGTTCATCGAGATGGTGCCGTACCCGGACAGCCTGTCCGGGTAGTCGGCGACCAGCTTGCCGACCGCCTCGTTGAGCGCGTCCGCGTCGTCGCCGTACTCGTACTCGGCATGCACGACCGCGTGCCGGGTTCCGCTCGCGTCCATGTCGGCGAACAGGTCGGCGAGCGTGCGGTGCCGGTTCGCCGACAGGTCCAGCACCTTGTCGTACTGGTCCAGGTAGTCGGCCGGCAACTCCTCGTCCGGCCTGAGCTCGAGCGGCAGCCGGACCCTGAAATCGATGACCTGCGACACCCCGACCTCCCGAAAGGCGCGTTACCAGCTGAGTTCTGCGGTCCGGTCCCAGACCCGGCCCGGCTCCGTCGACCGGTCCAGGTTCTCCTTCTTGACCCGCATCGACGGCGTCCGGTCGAAGTCATCCGTGCGGTACTCCACGAACCGCGGCACCTTGTAGCGCGCGAGCCGCTCCGCGCTGAACGCGATCAGTTCGGCCGGCGGCACCGACTCGGGGCTCTGCCCGGTCCCGAGCAGGATGTGCACCTTGACCTCCTCGCCGAGCAAGTCGTCGCTGACGGGAACGGCGGCTACCTCCAGCACGCCCGGGTGCGAGCGCAGCACGGTCTCGACCTCGGCCGCGGCGATGTTCTCCCCGGCCCGGCGGATTACGTCCTTGATGCGACCGACGAAGTACAGGTGCCCGGACGCGTCCCGGCGGCCGAGATCCCCGGTGTGCAGCCAGCCGTCCCGGAACGTCTCGGCCGTCGCCTCCGGCCGGTTCAGGTAGCCGCGCATCAGCCCGGGCGCTCGCACCACTATCTCGCCGGGCTGCTCGTCGGCGGCCTCGCTGCCGTCTGCGCTGACCACCCGGACGTCGGCACCGGGGCAGGGCACTCCGATCGAGCCCGAGCCGATCAGCTGCTCCGCCTCCGCGACCGGCGTGGCGACGATCACGCCGGTTTCGGTGAGGCCGTACGCCTCGACCCAGGGCACGCCCCACCGCTCGGCCAGTTCGTCGTGCAGCGGGGCCGGGATGCCGACGTGGATGGACAGCCGGACCTTGTGCTCGCGGTCGAGCTCGCTCGGTGCCGCCTTCAGCAGCAGGCTGGCCGTCGAGGCGATGCCGAACAGCACGGTGACGTCGTGCTCGCGCACGACCTGCCAGTACCGGGAGACGCTGAACCGGCGCATGACGACCATCGACGTCCCGCTCTGCAGCGCGAGCAGCAGCATCCACGGCGGGTCGTTGTAGAAGAACTGCAGGCAGCAGATCATCCGGTCCGCGGCGGTGATGCCGTACAGCTCGGCCATCAGGGCGGCGAACCTGATCCAGTAGTCGTGCCCGACTGCGCAGCCCTTCGGCGGCCCGGTCGTGCCCGAGGTGTAGAAGATGTTCGTCAGGTCCGCGCGCGCCCGGTCCGGCCGCTCGGGCAGGCCCGGCCCGGCGTACCCGCTCAGGCCGCCCGGCTCGGCGTCCGCGGCCACGATGATCTCCTCGAGCGCCGGGCAGTCCGGCGCCAGCGCACGGAACAGGTCGGCGTGCGCGCCGTCCACCACCGCGATCCTGGCCGCCGAGTCGCGCAGCACGTGACCCGCGTCGTGGCTGCGAGCCGCGGGGTTCAGCGCGACCAGGACGCCGCGGCAGGCCGCTACCGCGATCCAGGTGACCATGAACTCGGCCCGGTTCGGCATCATGATCGCGACCCGGTCGCCGGGCGCGATCCGCGAGCTCAGATAGCCCGCGAACGACTCGATCTCCGCCCACAGCCGCCGCCTGCTCACGCTGACGCCGTCCTCGAAGATCAGCGCGGGCAGGTCCGGGTCGGCGCGGCAGGCATCCCTGACGACATCAACCAGGTCCCGGGCCGGCGGATCGCTGCCGGGCATGTCGGCCGGGCGGCCGTCCGGGATCACTGCGTTTACTCGTACCACTGCTCGGGCCCGAGCCGCACGTTGTCCTGCCAGTGCAGATCGTGCGTGACGATCAGGCGCGCGTTGTGCCGCCGCTGCAGCTCCTCGATCTTCTCCCAGCTCTCGATGATCGCGTCCGGGCTCCACAGCAGGCCCGGCAGGCAGCGTGCCCGCATCTTGTCCCGGTCGTAGACCGCGTCGCCCGCGAGGATGTACGCCTCGCCGTCGAGCCGCACGAGCATCGACTGGTGGCCGGGCGTGTGGCCGGGCGTCGGGAAGATGACCAGCCGGCCGTCGTTGAAGATGTCGTACTCGCCGTGCAGCTGCTTCCAGTTCCGCACCGCGTCGAAGTCCTGGCGGACGTAGACATCGCGCTGGTAGACCGGCGGCCAGTAGGCGAAGCTGAGCTCCTCGCGCTGCACGTAGACCGTCGCCTCCGCGACGAACTCCAGGCCGCCTGCGTGATCGTAGTGCAGGTGCGACTGGACGACGTGGCCGATCGCCTCCGGGTCGACGCCGAGCGAGGCCAGCCGGGTCCTGACGTCGTCGCCGGGCGCCATCGTGATCTCGTACAGGTCAGCGGCGTCTCCGAGCCGGCTGCGCGGATCGTCAAGCAGCGCCGGGTGCGCGCCGCTGTCGAACAAGACGTTCCCGTCCGGATGCTGAATCAGGTAGAAGAAGTACGGCACGTGGATGGTCGCGCCGCAGTCCTGGTCGAACGGGTCGAAGACCGAGCGGAGGGTCTTCTCGCCGCCGCAGTGGAAGGCGAACATCTTCATGATCGGATCCTCCGGTCCGGCTCGGGCAGGTCAGTCGGCGCCGGGCTGCGCATCGTCGCGGTAGCGCGGCTTGCGCTTCTCGGCGAATGCCGCCAGGCCCTCGGCCTGCTCGGCGGTCGCGTCGACGCGGCTGTAGTACTCGTGCATCAGCCGGAAATGCTCAGGCGGCGTCGCGGACAGGCCGGTCCGCACGAGTTCCTTGGTCATCCGGACCGCCATCGGCCCGTTGGCGGCGATCGCGCGGGCCAGCCGGAGCGCCTCGGACCGCAGCCGGGCAGCCGGGACGACGCGGCTGATCAGGCCGATCCGCTCGGCCGTGGCCGCGTCGATGAACTCGCCGGTCAGCAGCATCTCCATGGCGTACGACAGGGAGACGATGCGCGGCAGCAGGTAGGCGCCGAGCCCGTCCAGCAGGTTCCACTTCACCTCGGGCGTGCCGAAGACGGCATCGGGCGACGCGATCCGGATGTCGCAGGTCAGCGCCAGCTCGAGGCCGCCCGCCAGCGCGTAGCCATTGATCGCGGCGATCAGCGGCTTGGCGGTCGTCACGCCGAAGTCCCAGCGGTCGGGCTGCCACGGGCGCCACTCGCCGGGGCCCGCGCTGCCGGTGTGCATGACCTTCAGGTCGGCGCCCGCAGTGAACGCGCGGTCGCCGGCCCCGGTGATGATCCCGACGAGAATCTCCGGGTCGTCGTCGATCCGCCGGATCGCCTCGGTGATCTCGGCGTAGGTGGCAGGGTCCATCGCGTTGAGGACTTCCGGCCGATTCAGCGTGATCGTCGCGATGCCGTCGGCGACGTCGAAGAGGATGGCCATCAGGCCTCGCCCTCGGCGGTCCCTGCCAGCGCCTCCTCACGCTCGGCGTCGATGTCGGCGAGCAGCATGCCGGCCCGCTGCATCGCGTCCGGCCTGCTGCGCGCCAGCCACTGCGCGATCAGCGCGCCGATGAGCAGCACGCCGACGGTGGCATAGATGAACCAGCGCAGCGGGGCTGGCGGGTAGGGGTGGATGTTGCCCCAGAGCACCCAGATCATCGCCGCGATCGAGATCACCGGCAGCACCGCGTGCCTGGGCCAGCTGAACTCCGACCGGTAGTCCCGCCACATGAACCGGATGAGGCCGACGCTGATCAGCAGGTACGCGGCGATGAAGAACAGCGTCGCGAAGTACGACAGCCAGGACGCGAAGTTCAGCGCGCCGTACACCGCCCCGAACGCGACAGAGGCGACGAGCGCGAGCGCGCCGCTGAACAGGCACGCCACGTAGGGCGACTGCCGCCGGTTGACGTGGCTGAACGCCGCGGGCAGCAGCCCGTCCCTGCCCATCTTCCAGAAGATCCGGCTGACCGCGATCACGGTCACGATGTTGAGCGCAGTGAAGCTCGAGACGACCGCCAGGTTGACGAAGACGCTCAGCGCCCCGTCGCCGAAGTGATCGGCGAGCGTGGTGAACGGGGCACCCGCCGAGGCCAGCGACGTGACGTTCTTGGTGGACGTCCCGTAGCCGATGGTGACCGCGTACGACACGACCACGTAGAAGATGCCCACGACCAGCGTCGTCAGCATCACCGCGCGGGGGATGGTGCGGCGCGGCTCGCGCGCCTCGTCGCCCAGCGTCGTCGCCGACTCGAACCCGACGAATGCGAAGATCGTGTAGACCACGGCGGTCAGCAGCCCGCCGGAGCCCTTGAGGCTGTCTGCCGGGTTGAACGCCTGGATCGTGTTGCCGCTCGCGCCGCCCTTGACGATGATCACCAGCGCGAAGATCGTCAGCACGGCCATCTCGAAGCCGAGGCCGATCAGCCCGGTGCGCAGCGACGGCTTGACGCCGAGCACGCCGAGCGTCGTGGACAGCACGATCAGCGCCGCGGAGAACAGCCACCACGCGATGTGCACGTTGGACGTCGCGAGCAGCGACGAGACGAAGTTCCCGAAGAAGTCCAGCTGGAACGGGAAGAGCAGCAGGTAGGCGCCGAACAGCGCCAGCCCCGCCACGAAGCCGGTCTTGGGGCCGAACGTCCTGGCGAGATAGGTGTAGAACGAGCCCGCGCTGGGCAGCCGGCGCGCGTACTCGCCGATGACCAGCGCGATGCAGACGCAGACCAGCAGGCCGATGAGGAAGGCCAGCGGCGTCGCCGCACCCGAGTAGCCCACGATGAACGCCAGCCCGGCGACCGAGCCCGCTGCCGGGGCGATGAGGGCCGCTGACTGAGCCGTGACGGCAGGCAGCCCGATGGCGTGCCGCTCCAGATCGTGTTCTTGCTGACGAACTGACATCGGCGGCCTCCTTCGGGCCGGGAACCAGCGCCAAGTGACCACGATGTTACCGATCGATCGATCGAACATCAATGGGCCGGGAAGGCCGGTTCTGCACCGCATCGGAGGCCGGCCGGAGGCGCGGGCCCGCGGGGCGCGCGGCGGTCAGCCGGCGGCTTGCGGGGAATCGCCCGCGCCGGTCAGTTCCGCCGCCACGATCCCGAGGATCTCGCGGGTCGCCCGCGGCTGGCCCGAGGCGGCGCCGTCCGCGGTGCCCGCGAGCTTCGCGCCGACCATGGCGAGCGCGAGGTCGGCGAAGCAGTCAGCGATCTCCGCCGGGTGCATCCGGCCCCGGTCGGAGTACCAGCGGGCCACCCCGTTGCACATCTCGAGCAGCGCCAGCCGGGTGATGCGCGCGTCGGCAAAGCTGAAAGCACCGCTGCGCTTGCCCCGCTCGAGGGTCTCGGCCCATAGCCGCTCGTAGCCGTCGCGCAGCTGCATGACCTTGACGAACGCGGCATCTGACACGGCCCGAAGCTCGTCATCGGCGACCAGCGATCGCTGTGCGTCGAGCGTGTGGAAGCCTACGTGCGTGCGCACGAGGGCGGACAGCTGCGCAGCCGGGCTGGCCGCGCCGTCGAGCGCCGCCCGCGCGACCCTGGTGAGCTCCGTCATGCTCTCGACCATGAACGCGACGAGCAGCTCGTCCTTGCTGCCCATGTAGTGATAGAGGGCTGCCGTCGACAGCCCGGCCCGGTCGGCGATGTCCCGGATCCCGGTCGCCTCGAACCCCCTGGCCGCGAAGAGCTGCAGCGCGGCCTGCTCGATCCGCTCCTTCGTGGACAGCTGCGCCGAGTCAGCCGGGACAGTCACGCGCGCAACTGGCTGCCGCCTGGGCATCGCTCTCCAGAGGGGGTAGTGATCGATCGATCGAATGTTAAGTGCAGTCTACCCGCTGCCGAAGCCGGCGGAAATTCGTGCGGCGACACCACGATCTCGGCATCGGCCAGATGACGCAGCAGCCTGGTCTCGCGCGTATACGCGAGCGGATAGAAGATCAGCTGATCGAGCGGAAACCACAGCCCGATCCATACCAGCACCCAGCCGAGTTGCTCGGCGAGCACCTGCACGGTGTCGGGGGACGGCCACATGGTGCTCGACGCGATCGTCAGCGCCAGGCCGAGCGCGCAGGTAGGCGCGCCAATCCGCAGCGCGCTGACGCCGCTCAGGCGCTGCGCGCTGGCCTCGCTGCGGTTGTAGCGGATCCGGTGCTCGCAGTACCGGCGCAGCGTCCTGCGCAGCTTCTCCGCTACGTGGTCGTCGATCTCTTCCGGCGGGAGATGGATTTCCAGCCGCACCGCCCGCACGGCAGGGCGCCGGCCGCGGAGCTCGCTCAGGCAGAAATCCACGCCGGTGAGGAAATTCCGGTACTCGGAGAACAGGTCCGTCTGCGGCAGCTCGAACATTTCCCGCGCGCTGGTGAGGCGCAGTGAGATTACCTGCGCGGCTCGCCGAGAACTCCGGTCGGTGGGCATGACCGCGAGATTCTGCCTCTGCCGGGAGCGCCCGAAACTAGGCGGGCAACGGCTGGCGGCCGAGTCAGGCGGCGCAGTTAAGCGGCATCCGGCCGAAAGGGGGCGACTCCGCCGGGAGCTCGCATACAACCCGCCGGGCCCACAGCATCCGATCCCGGGCGGCTTCCGGATGATCGCCGAACTCCTGGGCGACCCGGCACGCACAGCCAGCCACGCCGAGCTCGCCGATCATGCGGCTGATCTCCTGCGTCACAAGGCTGGCGCTCGGAGACTCGGACCGCTGCAGCGCCGAGACGAACAGTGCCTCGCACCGTGCATCGGTCTCAGTCAGCCGGAACATCTCAGGACCCCCAATCGGTTGCGGGCCGTGCCCGCGACAGTCGTATGCCTGTATCTGATTAGTTGCCGGATTTCTCCTCGCCCCGCCCGGCTACCTGCGAGTAGGACGCCGCCCCGGTCCGCCGCGTTGCGTGACCTGGGTCACCCGCGACTGGCAGTCGGCCGGAACCCGGCCTTGCATGGCGACCACGCGCGGGCTGGCTGCAGCCGGGCCGGCAGAAGCCGGAGCCAAGGTGGCGGGTACACCCTCGTTCCTCCAAAGAGTCGTGCCTGAATGAACGTACAAATAGCCCCGGATACCGAGTACAACGCCGCCCGGCCGGCCAGCTATCCCGGTCCGCGCACAACTCACGCAATTCCGGCGGCATGATCTACCCCGCTTTGCCGCAGATGAAGGTTTGGCCGGGCAATGCCGGAGACGTCCTGACCCGCGCGAACGGAGCTCGCGGACGAGATCGCGGCCAGCGTTGCGCCCGTGTCCGCGGTCATCACCCGGCAGCTCATGTGGCAGATGCTGGGCGCGTCGCATCCGATGCAGGCGCACCGGGTCGACTCGCGCGCCAGTACGAGACCGGCAGGCTTGCCGACGCCGCCGAGGGAGTCGCCGCACTCCTGGAGAAGCGCCCGACGAACTGGACAATGCGGCCCAGCCGGGACCTGCCTGACTGACTCCCGTGGGATCCGGAGCCACCGTACGAGGCCTAGATCCGGTCCGGGCACGTGGCCGGCGGCGCATACGCTCCCCGGGAGCGGCATCGCACTGGCATTTCATCGATTCCAGGCACTTTCGCGCCCGATACCACCCGGTTTGCGGACGGCGAACCGATGAAATGTTGCCCGCCGGCGGTGCTGGCCGGCGCTGCTAGCGTGCGGGGGGCGGCGCACCGCCCGGCGGGCTAGTCGGCTGCCGGGACGGGATCGTAGTAGTGCGCGTACTGCCAGATGCCGCGGCTCACCAGGGCCTCCTCGGTCACGGCACCGAACCGGCCCGGCGCCAGCGCGCTGATGTCCGTCCGGCCCGGTGCGTCCGCGATCCAGCCCGCGAGGGCCTCGCCGAGGGCAAGGGACGACGAGAAGCCCGAGCCGTTGCACCCGCTCGCGACCCACAGACCTGGCACCTCGGGCACCGGGCCGACGACGAATCGCCCGTCGGGCGTCATGGTAAACAGGCCTGCCCGGTGCTCCGCGGCCTGCCCGGCGGCTGCCGGAGCCTCGACCGCTACCTGCGCGGCCAGCTTCGCCAGCACGCCGGGATCCAGCGGGACATCGTCGGTGCTGAAGGAGGCGGCCCCCGCGCGCGGATCGGCTGGCAGCGGGTCCGGCTCGAAGCCGCCGACCATCAGCCCGCCGCGGGCCGGGCGCAGGTAGACCGCCGCGTCCACGACGCGCGCGATCGGCGCTGCCGGGTCCAGGTCGGGCACCGGCTCGGTGATCATCAGCTGATGCCGGACCGGGGCAACCGCGACGGCGCAGCCCGCCAGCTCCGCGACCTGGCGCGTCCACCCGCCCGCCGCGTCCACGACCGCCGTCGCCCCGATCGTCCTCCGGGCCGTGTGCACGCTCGCGACGCGCCCGCCGGCCGTCGTGATCGCGGTCACCGGCTCGTGTTCCAGCACCTCGACGCCGTGCCGCGCGCACGCAGCCAGATAGGCCGCGATCAGGCTCATCGGCTCCTCGATGTAGAGGTCCTCCGGGCACCACAGCGCCAGGTCATCGCCGGCGGACCGGTAGTAGGGCAGCCCGGCGCGCAGCTCCGCGGCACCGGCCTGGCGCACGTCAGCGCCCCACCCGGCGGACTGCCGCTGCTCGCGCCGCAGCAGTTCCTGGTGGCCTGCGGTCCTGGCGATGAGGAAGCTGCCCGAGCGCTTCACGTCCAGCTCGGTGCCCGTCCAGCCGGCGAAGCCGGCCGCACGATCGATGCTGCGCCGCGCCAGCCGGGTGCGCAGCTCGTCCGCCTGAACGGACTTGAACAGGCCGGCGGCCCGCCCGGATGCCTGTGACCCGGCCACCTGCCGTTCCAGGACGACAACCGACCGGCCGAGCAGTGCGGCGTGCAGCGCGGTGGAAAGCCCGAGCGCGCCCGCGCCGATGACGATCAGATCAGGACCCATGCGGTCAGTCTGCCCGAGGCCGGCCGGCGGCTACCGCCGGCCGGCCTCGGCCAGCGCTCGCCGGTACAGCGCGGCGAGCCGGCCGCCGAACCTGGCCGCGTAGGAGACCGACGGGGTCTTCCCGCCGAGCTGGTAGCCGCCGATCACGCCGATCACCGTGTCGAGCCCGGCGGCCGGGCGGACGTCGGCGAGCAGCGGGCCGCCGCTCGTGCCGTCGGCGAAGCCCGCGCAGCTAAACGTGAACTGGGTGGCGCTGAACGCCCTGGCGGTGTTGCTGCAGCTGACCAGCCTGCTCTCGGTGTCGGGATAGCCCGCGGCGACGATCCGCAGGCCGGCCGGCTCACCCACCGCGAGGGCCACCGCGCCGGTCACTGCCTCGAGGCTCGCTTTCCGGCCAGCCCGCCGGACGGTGAGGAACGCGAAGTCGTCGTCGGGATCGCGTGCAGCCCGCCAGCGCTCGTCGACCAGTACCCGGCTGACCCGCCAGATGCCGTCCGGCCGCCGGCCGCCGCGATAGCCGGGCACGAACGCCAGCTCGCCGGCGGCGTGCCGGGGAACGCAGTGCGCCGCGGTAACCAGCAGGTCCCCGGCGGCGCTGTCCACCACGCTCGCGGTGCAGAAGTGGCTGCCCAGCCGGCCCGCCGTGGTGATCGCGAACAGGGCTCCGACCGGCGACGTCTGACCGTACGGCACCACGAGCACACGCGCCTCGGCCACCGTGCGGACCGGCGCGCCCAGCGTCACGCCGGTAACGGCCGCGACGAGCGCGATCAGCACACGCGGCACCGCGTGCCGGGCCGTAATCCACCGTGAAGCCGACATTCCCTACCTTGCGCCGGCGTCCCGGGCCGGGTCGGCGGGACGCGATGGCGGCAGTCTGGCCGCCGCTGCGCCAAGGCAAAACTCCGGCCGGGTAAAGGAAGGCGCGCCCGCCGCCCGGCCGGCCCGGAGCGGCCGCTAGCGCCCTGACAGCGCCTCGACGCCGGCGACGAACAGGTCGATGCCGAGCTTGTAGTGGAAGTCAGGGTTGTCACAGGCGGTCAGCGGCTCGGCTGCCTCGATCGTGCGGGGGAAGCGGTCCGGCGGCAGCAGCGCCAGCCGGAGCCGGTTCTGGCGCAGGTGCTCGGCCCGCTCGGCGTCGCTCAGACCCGGCATGAAGCCCGGCTCGCTCATCGCGAGCATGATGGCGGTGAACAGCGCGCTGCGCGCGATCGTGGCCGCGTGCTGCGGGTCGAAGCCGCCGCGATGCAGCACCGCCAGCGCCGTCTCGGTAGCGACCTGCGCCGCCTCGCTGGTGCGCTTCTCGCCTTCCATCAGCAGCGTCGACGCGGCCGGATGCGCGCGCAGCACGCGCACGAGCGAGGAGAGCAGCGCGCGCATCTGGTCCTGCCACGGCGCCGCCAGGTCCACGTTGACGTCGATCTCCGCCCAGACGCTGTCGGCGAGGCCGGCCAGCAGATCGTCCTTGCTCCGGAAGTGCCAGTACAGCGCCATCGGCGTGACGCCCAGCTCGGATGCGAGCCTGCGGATCGTCACGGCGTCGAGGCCCTCGGCGTCGGCGAGCGCCATGCCGCGCCGCACTACTGCCGCCTTGCTGAGCCGGGGGCGCTCGGGCTCTTCCATCTGCGCTGCCTTCATCGGTTGACAACTATACGCCGTACAAGTAAGACTAGGCCACATGTACGACGTACAGGAACGGCGTACACGGACTAAGTACAGTAACGCGGCGCAGGCGGAGGAAAGTCCCATGCACAGACGCTGGTGGATCCTGGTGGCGGTGAGCCTGGCCACCTTCATGACCTATCTCGACAACAACGTGACTAACGTCGCGATCCCGACCATCCAGCGGAGCCTGCACCTGTCGATCGCGGGCCTGGAGTGGGTAGTCAGCAGCTACATCCTGGTGTTCGCCAGCCTGCTGCTGCTCGGCGGGCGGATGGCCGACCTGTTCGGCCGGCGCAGGCTGTTCATGATCGGCCTGGCGGTGTTCACCGTCTCGTCGCTCGCGGCGGGGCTGGCGGGCAGCGGGCCCGAGCTCATCGGCGCCCGGCTCGTGCAGGGGCTCGGCGCCGCGCTGCTGGTGCCGACCACGCTGGCGATCATCCTGGCGACGTTCGACAACGTGCGCGAGCGCACGAGCGCGATCGCCATCTGGACCGCGATCGGCGCGATGGCGCTCGCGTTCGGGCCGCTGATCGGCGGCTTCATCACCCAGCACGTGCACTGGGGCTGGATCTTCTTCATCAACGTGCCGATCGGGATCAGCACGGCGGCGATCGCGGTGCCGGCCATGCGCGAGTCGCACGACACGAGCGCGGCGCGCAGGCTGGACCTGCCCGGCCTGGTCAGCTCCGCCGTGGCGCTGTTCGCGCTGACCTACGCGCTGATCGAGGGACACGACAAGGGCTGGACGTCCGGGCAGATCACGGCCGCCTTCGCTGTCGCCGCACTCGCGGCAGCCGCGTTCGGGTGGATCGAGGCGCGAGCGCAGTACCCGATGGTGGCGATGAGCCTGTTCCGCTCCCGCGTGTTTACCGGGGGCACGACCGTGATGATGCTGTGGGCGTTCGGGATCCTCGGGATCTACTTCTTCACCTCCATCTACCTGCAGACGATCCTCGGCTTCTCGCCCACCGAGGCAGGACTGGCCTTCGTGCCGATGGCGCTGATGCTGGCCGTGTTCGCGTCGCTGGCACCGCGGGTCACCCCGCTGCTTGGCGCGCACCGCGCGGTGGCGCTGGGCATGGCGGCGATGTCGGCGGGCCTGTACCTGGTGGCCAGGCTCGGCGGCGATGCCACGTTCGCCGGCCTCATGCCCGGCTTCCTGACGTTCGGGGCCGGCGCTGGGCTGATGAACGTCCCGCTGACGAACTCGGTGCTGCACTCGATGCCCCCCGAGCGCTCCGGCATCGCGTCGGCGCTGCTGAACGCGTCGAGGGAGCTCGCCGGGCTGCTGGGCATCACCGTGATCGGCGCCGTGCTGCGATCCCGGCAGGGCAGCGCGCTCCATCAGGGCGCCGCGCCGGCGCGGGCGTTTATCGACGGCTACCACGACGGGCTGCTCGTCACCGTCGTCCTGCTCGCCGTCGGCGCCGTCGTCGGCTACGTCTCATTGCGCGGGCCGGTGCGCGGGCCGGTGCGCGACCACGACGTGCCGGACCCGGAGCCCGCGCTGGCTGCCGAGCTCGCGCCGGCCACCGAGCCGGCCGCGAAGGGAGCCGTCGTTCCCGGCTAGCCGGCCCGGCTGTATGAGACCGGAAACCGCCGCCGCATGGTCAATTGCGGCGGCGGTTTCTACTATGTCCCAGGAGCAGGCACCTGGAGGGACGCCGGAATGAGACTGGGCGCGAGCGTCGGCAGGCGCGAGAATCCGGCGGCGTTCGCCGCGCATGCCCGGCGGCTGGAGGACGCGGGAGTGGACTACCTGTGGTGCGGCGAGGCGTACACTGCGGACGCCGTCTCCGCGCTCGGCTTCCTCGCCGCCGTCACCCGCCGGGCACAGCTGGGCTCCGCGATCCTCCCGCTGTACACCCGCACCCCGTCCGTGCTCGCCATGACCGCCGTGGGCCTGGACAAGCTGTCGGGTGGCCGGTTCATCCTCGGCATCGGCGCGTCCGGTCCGCAGGTGATCGAGGGCTTCCACGGCATTCCCTACGACGCGCCGCTGGCGCGAACCGCCGAGATCATCGACATCTGCCGGTCGGTGTGGCGGCGCGACCGCCTCGAGTATCACGGCAGCCACTACGAGATCCCGCTGGCTCAGGGCAGCGGCACGGGCCTGGGCAAGCCGCTCAAGCTCATCGACCACCCGGTGCGCGATCGGATCCCCGTCTACATCGCATCGCTCGGGCCGAGGAATGTGGAGATGACCGCCGCGATCGCGGACGGCTGGCTGCCGCTGCACTTCTGGCCCGACCGCGCGGGCCGGGCGTGGGGAGCCGCGCTCCGGGCCGGCCTTGCCCGCCGCGATCCGGGCCTCGGCCCGCTTGAAGTGGTGGCGGGCGGGCCGCTGGCGATCGGCGACGACGTCGCCCGCCTGCGCGAGCTGGCCAGGCCGCAGCTGGCCCTGTACTTCGGCGGCATGGGCGCACGTGACCGCAACTTCTACAACGACGTGCTCGGGCGGTACGGATGCGAGCAGGCGGCCCGGCAGATCCAGGACGCGTACCTGGCCGGCGACAAGGACGCGGCGGCCGCGCTGGTACCCGATGAGCTGGTCGCGGGCATCTCGCTGATCGGCACCGAAGGGTTCGTCCGGGACCGGATCGCTGCGTATGCGGATGCGGGCGTCACTATCCTGAATGTGCAGCCGGTCGGCCCGAACGGGGTCAGCGACGTCGGCACGGTGGCCGGCTGGCTGAGCTGAGCGCACGGCGGAGGTGCAGGCCGGTGGCTGCGGCGGACTACGACGAGTTCGGCATGCTCGGGGACAACGCCGCCGAGGCCGGCATCCGGTTCGACCGCGCGCCCGTCGTGGCCCGGCGTTCGTTCGCGGTGCATGCAGGCCAGCGCGTCAGCGCGATCAGCTGGCATTCCGCGCTGCCCGAGCTCGTGCTGCTGCACGGCGGCGGGCAGAACGCGCACACCTGGGATACCGTCGCGCTGGCGCTCGCCCGGCCGCTCATCGCGATCGACCTGCCCGGGCACGGGCACTCCGATCGCCGCGCCGACCGGGACTACGGGCCCTGGCGCAACGCCGACGCCGTCGCCGCCGTGCTCGACCAGGTGCACAGCAGATGGCCCGGTCGCGGGCTGGCCGCGGTCGGGACGTCGCTGGGCGGCGTCACCGCCATCCGGCTCGCGGCGACAAGACCGGACCTCGTCCGCCGGCTCGTCGTCGTGGACGTGACGCCGCAGGCGCACGAGCGCGCCCGGCAGCTCAGCCAGCCGGACCGGGGAGCGGTAGCGCCGATGAGCGAGCCGCCCGGCTACGACACATTCGAGCAGATGGCACACGCCGCGGTCGCGGCGAGCCCGCGGCGGCCGCGATCCGCGGTCGAGCGCGGCGTGCGGCACAACGCCGTGCAGCGGCCGGACGGCAGCTGGGCGTGGCGCCACGACCTGCGCGGTTGCCCGCTGAGCGGCACCGACCTCACCGCGCTGTGGGCGGACGTCGCCAGGCTGCCGATGCCGGTCATGCTGGTGCGCGGCGGCGCCTCCGGGTTCGTTCCGGACGCGGACGCGCAGCGGTTCCGCGAGCTGCAGCCGGACGTGCGGATCGAGGTCGTGCCGGACTCCGGTCACGCGGTACAGAGCGACCAGCCGCTCGCGCTGACGCGACTCATCACCGACTTCGCGGCCGGCTAGGAGCTGACGGCGGCGATCCCGCCTGACGTGCTAGCTGATCGGTCGCGTCGAGGCATCCCTGATGTTGCGGCCGGCGTCCTTGACCTGCTCGCCGACCTGCTTGATGCTGCCGACCGCCCGGTCAGTCTTGCCCTCAGCCTCCAGATACGGGTCGCCGCTCGCCCGGCCAGCCTCCTGCTTGACGCGACCGCGCCCCATCTGGAGCTTGTTCCTGAGCTTGTCCATGAAACCCATCTGCACGCCTCCCTGTACTGGGCAGGCTTACCGACTGCCCAGCGCAAGCGGGCTCATGCGGGGTTTACCGGTTTCCGTACTCGGGCGCCCGCCTGGCGGTGTAGGCGGCCATCGCTTCGCGGGCGTCAGCCGTCTGGCTGGTCAGGATCTGCTGGCGGTTCTCGACCTCGATCATCGCGTCGAACGACGGGATTTCCAGCGCCAGCCACATGCCCTGCTTGGTGAGCGACAGCGACATAGGCGGCGCCTGCAGCAGCGCATCCAGCATCGCGTCCACGGCCGATCCGAGCTGTTCTGCCGGTACTGCCTGCGTGATCAGGCCGATCCGGAGCGCCTCGGCAGCGTCGAACCTGCGGCTGGTCAGCATCAGCTCGTGCGCGCGCCCCGCGCCGACCAGCCGCGGCAGCATCCAGGAGGTGCCGATATCGCAGCCGGTCACCCCGATCCGGATGAACGACGTGGCAAACACCGCGGACGTCGCCGCGATGCGGATGTCACTGGCGCAGACAAGCGCGAGGCCGCCGCCGGCGGCCGGCCCGTTCACCGCGGCGATCACCGGCTGCGGAAGCCGCCGGATCTCCTGCACCAGCTCGGCGATCGTCCGCTGCACCGCCCAGGACCGATGCACCTGGCCCGCGTCCTCGGTGCCGGCCACCGTGCCGAACCCGGCGAGGTCCAGCCCGGCGCAGAAGCCGCGACCCGCGCCCGTCAGCACGAGCACCCGGCAGCTCGGGTCACCGGCCAGCGAGCGCAGCTGCTCGTGCAGCTCGGCGACCAGCGGCGCCGTCAGCGCATTCAGCCGGAACGGCCGGGACAGGGTCAGCTGCACCACGCCGGGTCTCAGCTCGGTCCGCACCACCAGCTCGGCCATCTGCCCTGCCCTCCTGTCAGCCTGCGCACGCCGGGCCGCCCAGCTCCCACCAGGTGCCGGACTGCCAGGTACGGTCCCGCCAGAGCTCGAACTCAGCCCGCCGCGGATGCTGCTCGACCTGCGATGTGGTGTCGAGGATCATCGTCAGCTCGGCGGCGGCGTCAAAGCGCGGCCAGGCGGGCAGTCCGGCCGCCGCGGGCGGCTCGCCGCGGGCGAAGGCCGCCCATGCGTCGGCTGTCTGCACGCACAGCCGGGCCTGCGGGTCGGCCGGGTCGGCCGGGTCGGCCGGCCGCGCGACGCTGCCGGCGGCCCACACGGCGAACATGTCCATGCCATGCCCGGCTGCCAGCTGCGCGGGCAGGCCAGGCGGGCAGCCGTCAAACCGGTACCGCCAGACGGGCGCGTGCGCAGCCTGCGCGAGCGCGAGCCGGTTCGTCGGGATGCCGTACCGCTCGGCGCTGAGCACCGCGAGCCTGATGCCGTCCTCGTCCAGCTCGGGCCGGGCCGCCCGGTACCCGCTCAGCAGGTCCGCGGCTGCCCGGGCGCCGAACAGCTCGGTCAGCACGCGCGGTGCCTGCGCGGCGGCGGAGGAGTCCATGAGCTGATACGTCACGCCCTCGCTGCCGTTGCTGCCGATCAGCAGCGGGATATTCGCCGCCGCGCCCGCCGCGACCGCCTGCACGGGCAGCACCGGGATGCCGCGGCCGCCGAGCACCGGCCGCCACGCCCAGGTGCCCGCCGGGCCCGCCGCGAAGTTCTCCTGGGCGGCTATCAGCTCGGCGGCCGGAACCGCCTGCAGCCGATGCACCGCGTCCTCGCGCACGCCGAGCGCGGCCAGCAGCAGCTGCCGCACCTGATCGGCCTGCTGCAGCGTCGCGACATGCTCGCCGCCGCCGCTGGCCGAGATCGCGCGGCTGACAAGGCCGGCCGCCAGCGGAGACGCGATCAGGTTCGCGATGCTCTTCGCACCCGCCGACACCCCGTACGCGCATACGCGGGCCGGGTCGCCGCCGAACGCCGCGATGTTGTCCCGCACCCATCGCAGGGCCGCTATCTGGTCGAGGAAGCCCGCCTGACCCGACCAGGCGAGGCCCGGCCCGGCAGTGTCGCCAAGGTGCAGGAAGCCGAGGGAGCCGAGCCGGTAGTTGAACGTGACGACGATGAGTCCGCGCCTGGCCATCCCGGCCGCGTCGCCCACCAGGTCGCTCGCGCCCGATCCCTGCACGTACCCGCCGCCGTGTACCCAGACGAGCACCGGGTAGCCGCCGGGCTGCGCCGCCGGCGCGGCCGGCGTGGTGACGTTGACGTGCAGGCAGTCCTCGTCGCGGTTGAGCTCGACCGGCGCCCCGGTGAACGGATTGACGGCGTCGCTCTGCCAGGCGACGGGACCGTGCGCCACTGCCGGGCGGATGCCGCTCCAGGCCGGCGACGGCTGCGGCGGGCGGAACCGCAGCGACCCGGCAGGCGGTGCGGCATAGGGGATGCCCCGCCACACCAGCAGATCGTCATGCTCGCTGCCGCGTACCCGGCCGGCCGCGACGGTAACCACGGCGGCATCGCGTCCGGCCGGGCTCCTCATGGCCCATTGATATCACGGCCGCCGCGGCTGATCAGCGGCCCGATCTGTCGGTACGCTGCGTGCATATCACCCAGGGCCGGAGGGACCGCACATGGGCGCACTCGACGATCGCGTAGCCGTCATCACCGGAGCAGGCAGAGGCCTGGGGCGCGAGCACGCGCTGCTGTTCGCGGCCGAAGGCGCGAAGGTCATCGTGAACGACCTCGGCGGCGGCCCGGACGGCTCGGGCAGTGACTCGACGCCCGCGCAGCAGGTCGTCGACGAGATCCGGGCCGCGGGCGGCCACGCAGTCGCGAACGCTGACGACGTCACGACCGCGGACGGTGCCCGCGGCCTGGTGCAGCAGGCCATCGACGAGTTCGGCGCGCTGCACGTGCTGGTGAACAACGCAGGCATCCTGCGCGACCGCATGATCGTCAACATGACCGACGCCGAGTGGGACGACGTCATCCGGGTGCACCTGCGCGGCCACTTCATGCCGCTGCGCGCCGCCGCGCAGTACTGGCGCGCCGAGTCGAAGGCCGGCAATGACCGGCTGCGGCCCTCGGTGATCAACACCTCGTCGACGTCCGGCCTGTTCAACAACCCGGGCCAGGTCAACTACGGGTCTGCCAAGACCGGCATCGCGACGATGACGATCATCGCCCAGCGCGAGCTTGACCGGTACGGAGTCAAGGTCAACGCGATCTGCCCCGCGGCCAGGACGCGCCTGACGCTCGCGACACCGGGCATCAGCGACTCGATCCTGCACGCGCCGCAGGACGGCTTCGACCCGATGGACCCGGCGAACGTGTCGCCGTTCGTCGCCTACCTGGCGACCGCCGGGTGCCCCATCAAGGGCCGGGTGTTCTTCGTCGCGGGCGGCGGCATCCACCTGTTCCAGCCGTTCGCGCTCGTCGACAGCATCTCCAAGGACGGTAAGTGGACGGTCGCCGAGCTGCAGGCCGAGGCCGCCCGGCTCGCCGACGTGCCGTTCGAACTGGGCCGGATGCCGCTCTAGCGCTCGGCCGGGCGGCCGGAGTGCAACCTCGCCGGGCCTGGCGCTGGAAGCAGCGGCGTCCGGCCGCACCGTGTACGCGCTCACCGAGACCACGCTCGTGCCGGTCAGCGTCGCGACGAGGACCGCGGACAGGCCGATCCCGCCGCCGCCGTGCGGCACAATCTGCGAGCAGCCCCAGCTCGTGAGCGTGGTCTTCCGCGTCGACGCGGCGACCGGCGCGCTGCCCGGCCCGGTCGGGCTGCCCAGCGGCGTGACAGACGTCCGCATTGCGCCCGACGACGTTGCGTACGCGTGGGTCTGGGGCCGCCGCGGGCACGGGTGATCCCGGTCAGCCTCGTCACCGGCCGCGCCGCAGCGCCGATCGGCTCCGGGTCCTGGCGCCCGGCTACCGGGCTCTCGCCGTCGCGTTCGCCCCGTGAGCCGCCCTGTGCTCCCCGCGGCAGTCCTGGCTACTGTGACACTGCGGCGCTGTGCCGCGGACGGCGGAGGCGGGAGTGCAGATGGGCGACGGGTCGGTAGCGATCACGGGCGGACGGGTAGTCACCGTGACCGGGCCGGTGCTGGAAACCGGCACCGTACTGGTAGCCGACGGCAAGATCACCGCGGTCGGAGCTGACGTGCCCGTGCCGCGCGGCACCGAGGTCATCGACGCCGCGGGCAAGTGGGTGCTGCCGGGCTTCATCGAGGCGCACGGGCACGTCGGCGTGCACGAGGAGGCCGAGGGGTGGGCGGGATCTGACACCAACGAGATGACCGACCCGGTCACCGCGCACGTGCGCGCCCTGGACGCGATCAACCCGGCCGATCTCGGCTTCCGGGACGCCATCGGCGGGGGAGTGCTGGCGGTCAACGTCAATCCCGGCTCCGGCAATCCCATCGGCGGCCAGACGTGCGCGCTCAAGTGCTGGGGCCGGACCGTGGACGAGATGGTGCTGCGCGCGCCCGCCGGGCTGAAGTCCGCCCTCGGCGAGAACCCCAAGCGGGTGTACGGCGAGCAGAAGAAGACCCCGAGCACCCGGCTGGGGGTAGCCGCGGTGATCCGGGGCGCGTTCGTCGAGGCGGCGAACTACCTCGCCAGGATCGCCGCCGAGGAGGGCAAGCCGGAAGCCGAGCGCGGCCCGGTCGACCGTGACCTCAAGCTCGAGGCGCTGGGCATGGTGCTGCGCCGGGAGATCCCGTGGCGGCAGCACTGCCACCGGGCCGACGACATCGCGACCGCGCTGCGCATCTCCGCGGAGTTCGGCTACCAGCTGGTCATCGACCACGGCACCGAGGCCCATCTGGTCGCCGACCTGCTCGCCGCCCGCGACGTTCCCGTCATCATCGGCCCGCTGTTCACCTCCCGCTCGAAGGTGGAGCTGCGCAACCGGTCGCTCGCCAACCCGGGCAAGCTCGCCGCGGCGGGCGTGACGATCGCGATCACCACCGACCACCCGGTGGTGCCGATCAACTTCCTCGTGCACCAGGCGTCGCTGTCGGTGAAGTACGGGCTCGACCGCGACACGGCGATCGAGGCGCTGACCATCAACCCGGCGCGCATCATCGGCGTGGCCGACCGGCTCGGGTCGCTGGAGCCGGGCAAGGACGGCGACGTGGTGATCTGGTCCGGTGACCCGCTGGACGTGCTCAGCCGCGTCGAGCGCGCGTTCCTGGACGGCCGCGAGATCTACACGGCCACCGGCGGCGAGCCGGTCTTCGCCGAGCGCTACTGACCCGGCGCCCGGCGCCTGGCGCCCGGCGCCTGGCGCGCCGGGAAGCGCCGCACTCGTCATCCGCCGCTCTGCCACAATGACCGGGTGTTAGGGCAGGTCGCGTTCGTGCTCGCGATGGTCGCCGTGATCATCGCGGCGCGGCTCGTCGCCGACCGCGCGAACGTCCCTTACACGATCGTGCTGACCGTGTGCGGGCTCATCTACGCGGCCCTGCCGGGACCGAACCTGCGGCTGGACCCGCATCTGGTCCTGGTCCTGATCATCCCGCCGCTGCTGTACAGCGCCGCGCGCCGCTCGAGCCTGCTGGCGATCCGGGCGAACTGGCGGCCGATCGCGAGCCTGTCCGTCGTGCTCGTCCTGGTGACGGCCTTCGCCGTCGCCGCGCTCGTCTCGCTCGTAACGCCAGGTATCTCGTTCGCCGCCGGGGTGGTGCTCGGCGCGGCCGTGGCGCCGCCAGACCCGGTCGCGGCGCTGTCCATCGGCAGCCGCGCCGGGATGCCGCCGCGGCTGATCGCGCTGATCGGCGGCGAGGGCCTGCTGAACGACGCGACCGCGCTCACCACGCTCCAGGTCGCGGTCGCGGCAGCGGTCGGCGGCGGGTTCTCCGTCGCGGCCGGCGCGGGCAAGTTCGTGCTCGCAGCCGCGGGCGGGCTCGCCATCGGCCTCGCGATCGGCTACCTGCTGCGGCTTGGCCGGCACCTGCTGCGCGACCCGCTCGTGGCCAATACCGCCTCGCTCGCGACCCCGTTCCTTGCCTACCTGGCCGGGGAGGAGGCGCACGTGTCCGGCGTGCTGGCCGTGGTGATCGCGGGCCTGATGGCCGGGCACGATCCGCCGAGCGGCGAGTCGGGCGCGAGCAGGCTGCAGACCAGCGCGGTCTGGCAGCTCGTGGACTTCCTGCTGGAAGGCGTCGTGTTCCTGCTCATCGGCCAGCAGCTGCCCGCCGTGCTGCGCGGTCTCGGGAACGAGCCGCCCGGCCGCACCGCCGCGGCCATCGGCGTCACCCTGGCCGCGGTGCTGGCGGTCCGGCCGCTGTGGCTGTTCCTCACCCAGATCGTGCCCGGCTGGTTCGGCTGGCGGCTCGGTGACTA
>Ga0335078_10004133_pt1 | contig 21530 bp, 31 predicted proteins | sample Lox_Sample_32_FD_206711 | JGI IMG/M metagenome (GOLD analysis project Ga0335078, IMG submission 206711) | Soil microbial communities from Loxahatchee National Wildlife Refuge, Florida, United States - Lox_Sample_3.2 | ecosystem: Environmental > Terrestrial > Soil > Wetlands | place: USA...
CGTGCCCGCAGTATGGGCAGTCCAGGGGAGCGCCGGCGCGGGGCCTCATGGGCCCCCCGTTACCGTGTGGCGTGAGTTCGTTCCCCAGACCGCCAGGAGTCCGAGTGTGACAACCCCGATGGCACCGAGCGCGAGCCCTGAGACAAGAGTCTCGAAGCCCACAGTGGTCATCACGATTCCGTAGACGGTGCCGAGTACCGTTGCACCGAAGGCCAGCACGAACCGATAAGGGCCCTCTCTCATGCGCCGCCCCCGATCCGCGCGAGGTGATCCTCCGCCGCCTCGATGGCGGCCTTCTCGCCGTAGAGGAACCGCGCCTTCTGTACGGCCTTCTTGAGGTCACGGCGCTCGTTCGTCGTCGGGAGCATGGGGCAGGTGGCGAGGTGGTCGTTCAGGAGCTCGCGGAGGTGGGCTTTGCCCTTCTCCGACGCGCCCTCGAAGTTCACCGCGAAGCCGCAGCGGGAGCAGGTCTCGCGCCCCTCGCCGGCGTTCGGGCCAGTCATCGTCGGGCCTCCGCCTTCGCGATCGCTCCGTCCGACGGCCCCGTGCCCGGGCGTCCGATCTGCCGGAACGTCTTGTGGGCCTCGACCCATCGGTGGGCGAGACCACGTCGGGCGGCGTCAAAGTTCTTGCGAGCCCGACGGTAGTACTGTGCCTCGGGGCAGGGACTCTCGTTGAGCCACCGAACGAAGGCGGCCCGCTCGTCGGGTCCCATCACTCGACCCCCGTATAGATGACCTGAAGCCGGGCCTCCCTGTCCGTCCGAGGCGGATTCAGATGGGTGTGGTATACCGTCTCGGTCTTGCACCGGCCGCACCACTTGAGCCACCGGGGTTTGTACCAGACCCCGAAGTGAAAGCCTCCAGTGTCCATCATCAGTCCACCCTCCGGGCAACCTGGGCTCCGATCGTCTCAGTCCGAAGCACCTCGACAACCTGGCGGATGACCCGACGGGCAACTGCCACATCCTCTCTGTCGATGTAGAGGGCCCGGCCGGATTCCCGGCTGATGTCAAAGAGTGCTCCGCTTACCTTCCCCATCAGCTCGTCGGCTCGCTCAGCTCGGTCCAGGGCGAGGATCAGGTCCGCAAACCACCGCGGGAAGGTCTCGGCGTACGCTCCCATCAGTCCGCCTCCGTTCCGCCGAGGATGTCGGCGATCGCGCGCTTGGCGGCTCGCGTCCACGCCTTCGTCAGCGCGAAGTGCTCGCGGCGCGAGATGTCGCCGGCCTTAGTGTCGATCTCCGAGAGGCGGCAGGATCCGATCCCGTCCACGAACCTCGCGCCCTTCGACACGCGGACCCGGACGCGGAATCGGTAGTCGTACTCGCCGCTCATCGCATCCTGGACCGTGCCCTCGTCCACGCCGCGCTCCTCGATGGAGAGGCCGAAGGGAACCGCGAGTCGGGTCGCCCCGGTGCGGTTCATTTCCTTCTTTTCCCCGATCACGTCGAAGCACGCGGGGTCGGCCAGGATCACGTCGCGGAAGTCGAGGTATGCGTTCCAGAGGGCCTTTGCCTGGGTGATGTCGAGCTCGGGTCGGACGACGAGGGCCTGGACGACCGGGGCGTCCTCGCGGTCGGAGTACCGGAACCGGCCCGGAGGTGAGGCCCGCTCTGCGGCCTCGCGGACGAGCTGCGCGGCGGTCTTGAAGGGCGGGGTGTCGCCTGCCATCAGAACCGCCCCTTCGATGGTCGGGTGCAGTCCATGATCGCCCCGTTGAACAGTGCCCCACCGTGGGCGATGCACCGGAAGGTGTTGTCGGTCGGGAGGCACACTCGGGGTATGGGTTCGGCGGAACGGGTTGGCTCTGTGGCCCTCTCGGGCGTATCGGACGCGGCTGGCATAGTGTAACCTATGACGTCAACCCATATATACCCACCGCCCGGTACTCCTTAGCGGTCCGGGTTCGTTGAGGCGGCTGGCATGGTTGCCGAGGCGACCCATACCCGGGCCCCCGGGATCCCCGGACCGCCCCAGAGGGCGGCCAAGTGGTCCCGGGTTACAGTTCTGTCAGGAAGGCCCCTAAACAGGGCTTCCTTCGTTTCCCCCGCCCAGTGGGGCGTTCTCGCAGCGTCCGCAGCCCGGGCGGGGGTCGCGCGGCGGGGTTTCGGGGGTCTGACCACAGGGTCGCGGACCCCCGATCACGGTTTCGGGCGTCTCTTGGGGTATGCGGGGGCGGCCGGGACGTTGATTTCCCCGTCCCGGGGCCTCGAGCGGGCGATGGCGACCGCCGCGGCCCCTTCGGCGCGGCGGGATCTGCGGCCCGCCACGAACGAGGAGATGGCGACTGAGATGGCGAGGGAGGCGAGGATGGAGAGGGTCGTGACCGCCTCGAGGGTCGCCCAGGGGAAGGGCGTCTGGGCCGGGGGCGGGACGTCGGTCTGAGCCACGGCCACGTTCGAGGGTGGTCCCTCTGTGGTATTGTTCCAGGCCCAGACGGTGAAGTAGTACGTGAGGCCGAACCCGAGCCCCGTCACGTTGTGAACGGTGGACTTGTTCCCGACCGAGAGGCGGGCGATCGTCAGCCCGTAGAAGTGCGCGTAGGCCAGCGTGTAGTTCGTCACGTATCCGGTCGACGCGGTCCAAGTCACGGTGATCGCGGTGTCGTTGATGGGGGCTGCGCTGACGATGGGTGCGCTGAGTCCCGGTCCGCCGATGGCCGGGGCCGGCCCGGTGAAGCCGTGCCCCGGGGCCGCGCCGACGATTACGAAGGCCAACGCGAACGCGAGGGCGGGAACCATTCCCCACATCGGTTTGCCTGTCTGCACGGCCCTGATGCTAAAAACGGGTTTGGGGGGGTCCAACTTTTAGGGCGATTACCCCCCCGCGGTGCCCCTTCCGCCTGCGGTCACGGACCGTCTATCCGCTGCCACCCTTGGCCTTGAATCCGCCCTCGCCGAGGTAGAGCAGAATCGCCAGGATGTAGAAGATGGCCGCCACCAGCTCCCACTCCCCGACCGTCAGGACGAGGAGCGTGGCGGTGACGAACGCCTCGGCGATGGCGATGGCGGCGACGGCCGAGAGCGTTCCCGCGATGGCGAACAGCATGATCCACCCACTGTATTTCCCCATAGATTCCTCACTCCAGCTCCGTTCGTGACGCGGAGTGGCCTGTTCGCTCCCGGCGGCTTGCGCCGTCGGTGCGTCGGAGGTGCAGGCGGTGGTCCCCACCAAGCCCGGTCCTACCGGGCGCCCTCCCGAGTCTCGGGGTCTCCCCCTGGACGGTGATGAAAAGGTTACGCTCCACGTCTACCTCCGCGGTCGGCTCCTCCGGTGTCGCCGTGCCCGACGGGATCCACGCACGCGCACCGGCCTCGCCCGGCCCCGCTCCCGGTCCCGCTCGAGCCGGTCCTCCGCGCTGATGTAACGGGCCTCCTCGCGTTCCTCGGCCCGTTGGAGTCGCGTGACGGTCCGCCGTGTCTTTGCCTCCGTCACGCGGGCCCGCCCGGCAGTTCGGCCGGCTTTGAGTGCCCCTCTCGCTGCCGCGCGTTTCGCGTTGGCCTCGGCGACCTGCCGACTGGCGGCGGACTTCTGCTCCCGGAGCCGGACCTTTGCGGCCTTCTCCTGGGTGCGAATCACGTAGAGCCGGGCCTTCTCCTCGCGGAGGGCCTTCCGGGCGGCCTTCTCCTCGGGAGTCTTGAAAAACAGCCCCACGTCCCTCGCCCCCTACGGCCGGTTGTGCTGCCGGCCACCCCCCTGCTCGTACCGCCCCGTTCGGCCAAAGTTGGTGTACCAGTTGCCGCCACTCCCTGGCCGGCGTCGACGGTGCTTCCGTGCCCGGCGGGATCCCCTGACGCGGACGGGCTTCGACCGCCGCGACCGCTCCTCGTCGTCCGGCACGGCGCCCATGTACCGCATCTCGGTCTCGAGCGGGAGGATCCTGTCGTAGGCCGCGACCGCCCGGTTGTAGTCCTCACGGGACCACGCGGTACGGCCCCCGGCCCGCATCGACCGCGTCCCCGCGTCCGCCGCTGCGGCCCTCGCGATCTCAGGCGTGAGCTGCCGACCCGACCCCACGAACCCCACGTCGCTGCCGCGAGTCCGCCCGCCGACCGGCCATCGGACGCGGTCCTGACGCCGCTCGACAGCCGCCCAGTCGACCTCTTTCTCCCGGCTCATCGACGCGCTCTCCGGCGGCGGTGGCGGCGGGCTCGGCGGGATCCGCGGACCCGGATGGGCTTGGACCGGCCCCGTCCCCGTTCCTCGTCCTCGAGGTTCGCGGTAACCCACCGCTGGTCCTCGCGAGCAACGTCCTCGAGCCGGGAGTTCGTCACGCGGTTGGCGATGTTCGACACGAAGTTCAGTCGGCGCGAAACCTCGCCGGGCCCATCCCGCCGCGCGACCTTTCGCAGCTCACGGTGTCGCGTCTCGCGGGACTGGTCTACCTGCCAGCCACCCAGCGCCCCCGTTCGGACACGCACTCCGCTCGACCACCTGTTCTCTCTCTTGCGCCTCATGGTTTCCGCCCCCCCGTTGCGTTGGCGAGGACCGCGAGCGTGACGAGCACCAGGGCGATGCACACGACCCCGGCGATCAGCGCATCCGTGGAGGTGGCGATGGAGATTCCTCCGCCTCCCCCGCCGGTCCCACCCGAACCGTCACTGATGACCGAGACGTTGTTCGACCCCTGGTTCGACGCGAACAGCAGCCCGCGGACCGGATCGTAGGAGGTAATCCCGTGCGGGAGGCTTCCGACCGGGAGGATGTACGCGACGGCGTTGGTGATCATGGGGACCACGTCCACCACGGCGGCGTCGGCGCACGTCACGTAGAATGCCCGGGTCGCCGAGTCCGCCTGAACGCCGATCGGGCCCGCCCCGACCGTCACGGTCTGGGAAACCGTCCAGGTGGTGTCGTTGACGAGGTAGAGGGTGTTCGTGGCGATTCCCGCCACGGCGCACTCGCCGATTCCGGCCCCGTCGTAGCACGCGATGGCCTCCGGGTGGGTGCCCGTTGCGACCGTGGCGATCTTAGCGTAGGTCGTGACGTTGAACACCGTTACGTTGCCGCTGCCGTAGTTCCCGACGAGCATGGCATGTCGGGCGGGGTCGTGGGTGATCCCAACCGTGTTAGTCCCGGCACGCAGAGTCGTGATGGTTGCGTACGTGGAGGCATTGACGACCACCACCTTCCCGGCGGTCAGGTTCTCCGTCACCCACATGGTCCCGTTGATGGGATCCCACTCGGGCCGCGTGGGCGAGGAGAGGCCGCTGACAGCCCCGATGACCGCGTTCGACTGGTCGGAGACAACCGAGATGGAGGTGCCCCCCGAGTTGGCGACCCATATGGTCCCGCTGGTCGGGTCGTAGTCCAGCCCCTTCGGGCTCGAGCCCACCGCGACCGTGGCAACGACGCTCAGGCTCGTGTCACTGATGACGGACACGTTCGAGCTGCCGACGTTCGAGACGTAGGTCTCCCCACGCGCAGCGTCGTAGTGGTTGTAGCCCGGGTTCGTCCCAACGGTGATAGACGCGACCACGATCGGCTCGCTCAACGCCGTGCGCGGGCCGGAGGCTGCCGCGATCGGCGCCGCCATGAGCAGCGCGGCGACGACCGCGAGGCCCAGGGCGATGTTCGTTCGGCTTCTTGTTCGCTCCATTTCAGCTCACGTTCTCCCGGTGCCTCTGCTCCACTCCGCGAACGCCGCGGTAGACCGCGACGGCGACCTTTGCAACGACGTAGATGAACACGATGAAGATGACCAGGACGATTATCCAGGCGAGGATGCAACCGATTCCTTTGATGATGTAGGCCAGTCCGCCGCCGATGATGGGTATGCCCGCCACGGCGCCCGCGAGGTGCCCGAAGCCGCTCGCTATGGCCGACCCGATGTAGCCGGCCCAGGAATCGTAGAACTGGTTGAGCACTCCGAAGCCGCAGTCGTTCGTACCGGAGAGTCCGCCGCCGCCCCCGCCCCCGCCGCCCGGGCAGTCGCCCACCTGCTGGCACGACGGGAATATGAGGGCGTGGACGATCCCGTAGGTGAAGTTGTCGAAATACAGGACGGAGACGTCACAGGGGTCGACCGGGTTCCCGGCCAGCACGCATCCGCCCGTGGGGATGTAGATGGCATCGCCGGTGGAGTTGTTGCCACCGCTCGTCTGCGACGACAGAGATCCCGACACCTGGACGAGGTTGCCGTACCCCTCCAAGCGCGAGTAAGTGGGGAAGCCCCAGTTCGGGGTGAAGTTGTGCATCTGTCCGTACTCCGTGTTCCCGGACCAGTTGATGAACAGCGCCGCTATCGGGTCGTTGTACGGGACGGGATAGACCTGCCCCGTCGGGACGTCCGTCTGGTACTCGAACGGGTACAGGAGCGTCGGTGACACACTCCTGATGGGCCAGGTGGACGGGGTCGAGAGCTTGGCCGTGGGATCCGCCGTCCCGTTCGGGTAGACGGGTCCCCCGGGCGTCCCGAGGTAGATGGACGCCGTGATGTTCAGCGTCACGTTCCAGGGCGTAGTGCCGCCAAAGTTGAGTGCGAGATAGGGGTCCTCGCAGAAATAGAGACCGTTGATGTTGCTCTGGTTGTAGAACCGAGCGATGGAGGTCAGGTAGCCGAGGTAGACAGCCTCGATGTTGGCGAGGCTGAGTTGATAGTTGGCCGGGTTGGTCGCCGCCGGGAACGCGCTGGACGGCGTCGGGATGGCACAGTCGGCTGGGATGGCGACCTGGCTGTCGTTGGTCAGCACGCGCAGCACGTCGTAGTAGGCATGGGCCATCGTCTGCGTGTTATTGACGAGATGCTGGTACGTTTTCGCCTGCGCGATCAGCGAGAGTTCCCCGCCGACCGCCTGCCCGGCGCCGCCGGATATCTGGGTCGCGTTGCCGAGGGAGGACACCATCTGCGTCGTACACGCGCCGGCCCCCGAGATGGTGGGGCTGTTAACCGCCGCGCAGACGCCGAGCGGCGAGATACCGTACGGTTGGTCCGACGAGTTGTAGTAGACGGTGGGCAGGATGAAGCTGAGGTTGAAGTGGGAAGTCCCGAAGTCGGCGTGCGAGTTGACGGCGATCAGCGGCGTTCCCGACAGTACCTGACTCATTCCGTAGACCCCGCTTTGGGTCGCGGGGCTGGTCGTGATGTTCTCGTAGTTGAACGCGCCGATGGTCATTAGCGGGGCATAGACCCACTGGCAGCCGCTCGTACAGGTCACGCGCAGGAGGTCGAATGGGGAGATATCGTCCGTCTTTGAGATGATGGGTACGGCGCCGTTGGAAGGGTTCGTCATGTTGTTCTCGGAGTACCACGCCTGATAACCGACGTGCGGGATGGTATAGGTGTGGCCCGTCCGCAGGTCCGTCACGGACCAGTTCGAGTACGGGTAGGTGTGGTAGAGCGAGGAGTTGTAGTAGTCCACCGAGGCGATGGTGCCGCCGTAGGCCAGCGACATGTAGTACGTCTCGGGCGTCCCGCCGGGCCCCGATACGGACGGCCAGAGCTCAAAGGGCGGTGACACGCTGAAGCTCGATGAGCCCTGGTTCCCCTCGTAGAAGATTCCCTCGGCGCGGCCGTACTGCTGGTCGCCGGGCGAGTATTCGGTGTCGAGCAGGTTCGAGGCCCCGATTCCGCCGCACCCGCTACAGTAGAGGCCCGTCTTGCCGAACCCGGACTGGAAGGCGGTCAGCGTGGCGTTCCAGACCTGCCATTCGTTGAACGCCGTGACGGACTCCATCCCGATCACCGTAAGGGGAAGCCCGGACGCGGCCAGGATCTCGTCGGCGGTCGTGGTGTTCCAGGTGTGGTTGAGGTACTCGGGGACGAGTGCCTCTGCCCGGTCGGCGTAGTAGCTGGTCAACTCCTGCGACGTGGCGTTGAAGTTGGCGGCCTGCGAAGCCGTGGCGTTCAGGTAGTTCTCCAGCGAGATGAGGATGTTCGCGGCCATGTCCGGCGCGGTGCCCGACACCACTTGGTTGATGCCGATCAGGTACGCCTGGCACTCCCACCACCCGAGCGACAGCGTCACCACCTCGTAGGCCACGCTGCAGATGCCGAAGTCCGCCGGCGATAGGTCGCTGCCACCTCCCAGCATCGATGGCACGTCGCCGTATCCGGACGCGCCGGCTACGAGTGGGGTCTGCGACATGACCTCGGACTGCGTCAGCGTGAGGCCGTCGGCCATGATCGCCCCGCCGACGAACAGCGTGGCCGCGGCGATGGACAGGACAACAGTCGTCCAGGTGTGCCTCACGACCCGGCTACCTCCCCCATTGGTGGCGCTTGAGCCGTCGGCCGATGTCCATGGCGAGGATGGCGGCGATGGCGAGGAATCCGCCGAACACCACCCACACGAACCAGTTAGGGCCCACGGCTGGAGGCGGCGGCGGGTGGCTGCTGTTCGTCGTGGCGCTGGCCTCGTTGGACGGGAGGCCCACGGCGGATCCGTTCCAGGCGACAACGACAAAGTAGTAGGTGGTCGCCTCGAACAGCCCCGTGACGGTGTAGGTCGAGACAGTGCCGAGGGAGATGTTCGTTCCGAGGGTCACGGAGTCAGTGCCGTACTCGAGTGTAAGGTTGGTGAACGGCACGGGAGGGTTCGTCCATGAGAGGGAAATGGTCGTGAACCCAACCCCGGTCACCATCAGGGACGTTGCCTGGGGACGGTCGCTGAACTCCCCGGTTTGCGCCGCGTCCCAATAGTAGGTAACGGTGGTACCGTTCACCATGATGCCGTCGTACCCGGAGTACCCGAGGTAAAGCCACCCGTTGGCGATCCCGCAACCTCCCGCCGCGTAGACCCCCCACACCGCATAGTCGTTCAACCACGGCTCGGTAGAGGAATAAATCTCGGTGAAGTTGTTTGGGTCCAACAGCATCGCTTGGTTCCGGCCGTACCCGTAGTCGTTGAAACACGCCCCGCCGTTGAAGAAGTACCCGCTGTTGTCCTCGCTCGCGTACGGGGAAATGTCGGAGGTGCCGACCGTGTACGTGTCCGTGACGTATGCGAAACGGTCCTTGGTCATGTCGGGATACATGTACACGCCGATGTTGTGGTACGGGTTGGTGAACGGCGCGTTGCCGTTATTCGCTCCGATCCCCCAGAGGAGGGTCGTGCCATTCGGGAGGGTCGTGTAGTAGTACGGCATGTTGTCCGTGTCCGCACCGTTCACAAAGCTGTACACCGCCGCCGAGTTCGTTTGCACCTGATTCAAGAGGCACGTATCGGTGCACGTGACGTTCCACGTGAGGAGGTTAATCTGCGATGCCGAGTTGTCGTCCATCACGATCGTCCCGGTGCTGGCCTCGAGGACCGGGGAGTTGAACGGATAATCGATGACCGATCCAACGAGGGCGGTCGAGGACCACACGTTGAAGGCTTCCATCTGGGTCTCTCCCACCTCCGGGTACAGGTCGACAAAGAACCAACCGTTGCCATAGTACCCGCCCTGAGCGATCCCGAGCCCATCGGGGCCGGACCCGGCGTTGTCGATGGCCGTGGTGTTCACGAACCCGTACGTGTCGTTCAACAGGTCGTACCATTGGAGCCACACGTAATTGTTTCCCACGCCGCCCCAACCCGTTCCTCCGTACGCGCCGATCGACCACAGCTCGAAGATAGACCCGTTGGGAAGCTGAGAAGCTCCGATAACGAAATTGGCGAGGGCCGCGTTGATGTACCACGTGTGGAGGGTCGTGAGGTGCGAGGTGGCCACGTCGTAGTACACGAGCGTGGGGGTCGGAGTTGCAGGATAGTGCGGCGTGGCGGTGATGTTGGCGATGTAGTAGAGGCCCAGCGTGTGCGCAGGTGTGAACTTGGTGCCGATGATGTTGTCCACCACCTCGGTACCGTTCACCGTGGGAATGCCACCGGCCCAATACGGCGGCGTGATGTTCAACGACTGGATGGGATCGTAGAAGGCAAGGAACGAGCCCGAACCCACCGGGGACGCTTCCCGAACGACCGTCACATTGGAGTCGTTGGAGTTGCTCCCGTTGATGACGTGGAGCTGGACCCACACATCGTTGGGGTATTCGTTGTTCGTGCCGACATTGAGGCCCGTGAGATTGTACGTCCCCGTGGGATCGGTGGTGCCGATGTCTGCTGTGTTGGAGAGCGTTGGGTTCGTGTCGTAACTCAACGTGAGGTCGGTGATGACCCGGCCCGTCGCCACCCAAGACGTGAGATTCCAACCCACGAGAACTGACGTGTCGGTGGCTTGGACCCCAAAAGGCACCGGCGGCTTGGCCCCGGCCGTGGGTGAGCTCCCATAGTCGATGGCAAAACCGACCTGCACGACTGGTGTGTTGGAATCTCCGTAGCTGATACCGAGGGTGAACGGAGCGGAGTCCGGGGCTTCGACGGACCAAGTGCCTTGCCCGTCGTACCCTGAAACTCCCGTGACAGGGCGCACGTCCGGCTCACCGTGACAATCGTCCGTGAGCGGTCCCACCGTCATCGTCCAGCATCCATTGGGTGGCACGTCATCTGCCATGTAGAGCATCATGGCCGTAGCTTGGTTCGGTGTGAAGGACAGGGACGATGCGCTGTTGTACGCGTGCACGGGGGTGGCCGAGTCGAAGCCCGAGACACCGGAGAACTCGATGCCGGCGAGGGCGGTTTGCGTTGCGGCGGCATCTGACACTTCCACGTTCGGGTAATGACTGGTAGAAGTGGGATCGGCCCAAGCGATCCAAATGTAGTATGCCCAGCTCGTGCCCGAGACCGATGCTGAGAATGGTGATCCCGTTAGCGGAGTGGTATCGAACAGGTACCCGTCCGTGTCGGTGAGGGTTAGTCCCAACGCAGAGTTGGTCGCTTCCCAACCGATGAGCACTATGGCGTCCCCGGCGGTGTACGTGAACGGCTCGGTGGCTCCCGTGATGGTCGAGCTCGTGGCCCCGCACGTGCTGTCAGTGTAACACGAAACCACGCCGGCGTTTGTCGGCGTTGTCGCTGGACTCAGATGCGAGGACTCAGACGACGCACCCGCTAGGGCCGTAGCATGGGACAGGGCCAGGGCAGCGAGAATCGTCACAAGTGCCGCGAAAACAACCGCCGTTCGTCTCCATCCGGGCCGTCCAAAGGGCCGACCGGAGCGTAATGCCATCGCGTGGCGGACAACTGTCGTACTATTTGCCCCATAGCTAATTGTCCGCCAAGCGTGGGACAGGACCCGCCCGTCTGTCGGCGCCATGTACGACACCATTTTAGGGACGTAAACGCATCCCGGGGCAGTGGCGCGGGTTCAGGAGTCCCTGAGTGCCAGGATAAAGCGCCTCGAGCGCGAGAAAAGGGTGCTGCTCGAGCGCGAACAGGATTTCGAGGAGCGTTACCAGGGCCCGGCCGACATCGAGGGGGTCGGGGGACGGCCCGGCGTCATCATCCTGCGCGACAAGAACATGGGGGAGGTCAAACGGATCGTGGACGACCTCCCGAACATCCCGGGCCTTCTACGGGATCCGTCCGACCCGAACAGTCCGCCGCTCGGGTTCCGCCTCGCCCGTGACTACGTCCGAAACGAGGTCGCTAAGATGGTGGACAGCATCAGCGTCGTGGGGCCGTACAACGCGGTCCGCGTACGCGACCTCCACCGGCTCAAGATGTGGATTCGCAACCGGGCGGGGAAACTCCTCCGACCCGACGTGATCGGGGAGGCCACCCGGTCGGCGCTCCTAGGGATTATCGAGGACGTCGCTTTCGCGCCTTCCGTGCCCCACCTGTTCGGGATCTCCCAGGAGACCGAGGTCCAGCCGGTCGAGGCGGAGCGGAAAGGCTTCGGTTGACCACTGCCTCGTCCGTGTCCACCGACCACATCCGTCGGCGAGCTTTCAGCCGCATCCTCCAGTGTTCGTAGGTCTCGCCCTCGTTTGGCGGGATCAGGCTGGCGAGGTGGTCTATCATCGCGTCCGCGCCGGCCTGCTTGTGGTTCTGGGCCCACTCGAGCCACTCGCCCCGGTTCAGGGCGTCCTCGTCCGGGAGTTCGGGGTAGAACAGCTCGGGGGCCCCGGTCATCGGGATCCCGTACCAGATGTTTCGCGCCACCTGGTACGCCCTGCCATGCTGTGCGGCTCGAATCGCGTCCCACTTCTCTTTGGTCGCCTTCGCGTCCCGGACGAGGCGGCGGCGCTCGGCCTCCTTTGCGACGGCGAGGGCCCCCTCACGCAACCTCGAGACGAGGCCGGTGCTGTCCTCGGGGTCACGGCCCAGGGCGCGGAGGTAGAGGCCGCGGGCCCTCGCAACGGTGCCTTCGGGGTCTTTGTCGAGTGCGTCCTGACGTCCAGACCGCTGCGATGGTGAGGGTGGTGGGTTCGTGATCACGACACAGTCTGGCGCGTGAAAGCCCGGTCGACGGTGGCACCACGGACAGGCGTCGGGCGGGTACGGAAGGTCCGGGGATCCCCGGTCCCACTCGGCCTCGGTGAGCACCCTCGGTCCCGTCACGGAGCCCTCCCAACGCCGTTCATCGCCGCCTGGACCGCCCCGCGTTGGGCCTGGTCGAGGACGAACCGCTTTTCCCGGTCACCGAGGCCGGCGTGAGCCGTACAGAGGTGGTTCCGCAGAGACTCCACCGATGAGTACGGCCCGGCCTCGCATCCCTTAACGTAGCACCGCTGCGGAATGGCGAACTTGCCCCGGGGCAGCCACGCCTCGCTGACGCGGACGAGCCCCTCGCCGATTCCACGCCCGAGACCCGGAACGTCGGCGCATTCCAGCCCTCGGGACAGGCCCTCGACCAGCGGGTGCTTCCTTCGCCTCATCTCACTTGCGCCTTACGTACCGAATCGACTGCCTCCATTACCTCGCGCGCTTGGTCCGACGGCATCTTGACCCCACGCGAGCAGCACCCGCACTTTGAAGTGGAGACGTGGTCCCTGACCGCGTGCCCGCACTCGAAACATCGGCGGTTCAACGCATCCTCGAATGCCGCCGCGAGTTCGGGCGGCACCTCGACTTTCGTCATGCGTTCGGCTGCGCCCCCTCAGTGGGCCCTCCTCTCCTATCCCGTCGCGCCGTGGGGAGCTGAACGACGTACTTCTCCAGCTCCTCCTCGGGGAGGTCGGTGTCGGGCCGATTTCGAATGTCCTCCTCGGAGTCCAGCCGCTCGTTGGCCTTCCGGCTGGTCTCGGTGTGCCGCATCCCGCGCTCGGTCCAGAGTTGGATGGCGAGGTTGTCGCACTCGTTAGCCAGGTCCTCGGCGGTCATGTACCCCATCGCCTGGGCGAGGACGTCCATGTAATGCCACGAACAGAGCGCCACCTCGGCGTGGCCGTCCTTGATGTACGGCCAGCAGAGCTTCGGCTCGGTGCCCGCGGGGATCACCCGCCCGGTGACGAGCTCCGTGTGTTCGGGCACCGGAACGTCCTTATGCATCACCATCCGGGGCCACGTCACTTTGAACGCGCTGACGCGCGGCACGAAGTACAACCGCTCGAACGGGAAGTCCTCGGAATCGTCGCTGTTCACCACCGGGAAGTCGTCGTGGGCGTCGTACTTGGCGCCGCGAGGGAACCGCGCAGGATCCCGCACCTGCTCCTCGGTCAGACGGGTCTGTTCGAGGACATCCAGGGGGAACGGCTCGAGCGCCCCCTTCTCGCTGCGCCTGAACACTTTAACGTGGTGGCCACGCGACCTGTACCACCACTGAATCGGAGACCGCGACCGCATGATGACGAGGTCTCCGTCGGAGTCCTTACCTACGAAAAAGTCCCGCATAATGACGGCGAGACGCTGCCCCATCCTCGGGACGATCTGAATGAACAGCGCACGCTGGTTCTGGCTATGCCGGCCCGCAGCCCAAAAGAACAGGAAGATGGCCTCCGGGATGGGGATGATGACGAACTCCCAACCGAGGAAAAACTGGTTGATGGAGGGGAACGAGACGAAGTACCACGCCACCATCCCAAAGAAGATACCGTGGAGCCAGAGGGTCGCATTCCATTTCGGGGAGAAGATGGCCCGCTTGGTCATCCGCTCGCCTTTGACCATCAGCGGGACGGCGTAGACAAAGAACAGCCCGACAGCGATGAACGTGGCGAGGTCCACGCCTCCGTCCTGGAGACCTGTGAACCCGAGGAATGAGTACGGGGTAAAGGCCCAGAACCACCATGGGGTAGCATCCACGGTCACGCGGTACTGCTGCCAGGTGTGGTTCTGGGGCAGGTTGATTCCCAGCGAGAGACTTGTGTAGCCGGCGACTGGGACGTTCAGGCTGTCGATGGTCTTGTTCTCGGCGTAGGAGTAGATGGAGACGTGGGCGACCTGTGCTGTCTGGGTGATCCCGGTGATGTTGACGATCGCGGACGAGGCGTAGAGCTGGCTCCCGTTGCCGACGTAGGTGGCGTAACCGAACTGGGCGTACCCCACCTGGACAAAGAACAGACCGTCGTTGGTGATGAAACCAGTAATGCCGGGAATCGTGATGGCTCCCGCCGAACCCGAGGCCATAGCGAAGGGCCCGACCACGGCAACCGCCGTCAGGAGGGCCACCAGGCCGGCCCGAGGCTTAACCCGACGGACGGACGTACTTCGCGGTAGACTCCAGTGTTTCAGTTTTTCTTTGGTTGCCATGATTTCTGTTTCCTGTGTGGTCTCTGTGCTAAGAGGCGGCGGGATCCGTGTCTGTCTGACGAGTGGCTGACGAAACGAGTTGCCGGAGCTTTTCGCGTTTGGCTTCGGCCCTCCTGGCCTTCTGACGCTCGCGGGTCTGGCGACGGTGGTACTCCTCCGGGGTTTCACCCTCGGCCCTGCCCGATCCCACGTTCGACCAGTAATCCATCGCCCAGGGACCGGGGGGGCGGAGGCCGGCCTTTTTCTCTATCTTGGCCGCCTCGATTTCGGAGTCCACCAACGTCTGTTTGACCGTCTCGAGCTTCACCGGCTCGTACGTCGCCCAGAGAGGATCGGCCTCGATGGAGGGCCAGCGGATTTTGGCCCAGGGCTGCTTGGCCTTCTTGAACGGGAGCTGTCGCGGTGGCGTGAACTCCATAGCACTCTTGAGGGTGAACGCGGTGGTCAGGCCCCGGTGCTCGACGTGAAACAGCACCTTCGCGCGGCGGTTCCGAACGAACGAGGCGAGGCCCCAGACGGAGGGGTGCAGGAGGAAACTCGTACAGGCCTGGATGCGCTGCGTGGACAGGATGCGGTCGAGGATCCTGCCCTGGTCGCTGAGTCCCGACGTCCCCTGGGCCCCGACGAGGACGCCTTCGTCCGCCACCACGACGCTCGGGTTCTCTCGGGAGGACTGATAGACGCGGTGGATGTAGGTCGTGAGCCGGTACGTGATGTCGTTAGCGAGGTCGAGCTTTCGCGTCGTCCCGGTCTCTCGACCCAACCGATCGCGCACCTTCGCGGCCAGCCACATCGTGAACATCGACTTCCCCTCGCCCGGTTCACCGTCCACGATGACGACCGTGTCTTTCTTGTCCAGAATCCGGTCGACGAGGTACGTCACCCAGTGCTCGGCCACGTCCGCGTCGTCGACGGGGGTGGCCTCGGGGAGGTCGTTGCCGATCATATGGCGCAGGTGTCTCGAGGTGATGTGCTCGACGGCGGAAGGGTCGAACGACAGGGGGCTTCGCAACCGGCTCAGGGCGGCGGGGTAAGCAGACCTCACCCTCCCACCTTCGGCATTACGGAGGGGATAGACGCCGACCGGCGGGCCCCAGCACCCCGGACGTAGTCGTACCCGACGGCGATGCTGACGTTCCCGTGGGCCGCCACAGCGAACGGATCCGCCGTCCGCTCGGCCACCCGGGCGAGGCTGGTATGCCGCAGCGTTCGCATCGAACAGGATCCCGGGAGGCCCGTGGTCTCCCAGATGGTGCGGACAAACTCGTACCAGTACTTCCGCGTCCGCTTGAGGCTGATCACCTTATCCACGAATGGGCGGACCCACGTCACGTCATCGGGGGCGACGCGGACAGAACAGCCGGCCCTAATGCCCTTCTTTTTCGGACGGTTCCAGCGGACGTAGACCTCACCGCCCGTCTCCTCGATTCTGAGGCGGTGAACGTCCGGGTGCCAGAATACCTCGGGATGCGCTCCCGTCCCGATCGCAAACGCGATTACCTCTGAGGCGGAAAACTCGGTGAACTGGTCGGGCCTGGGGCCCTTTCGCTTCTCGAACACCGCCGCCGCGGCCACCAGGGCGGCCTCCTCCTCGTGAGTGAGAGGGTCGACCGTGGTCGCCATCTCACACCTTCACCAGCCACTCGCGGAGCTCCCGGTATCGGCTCCATGGAACAGCCGGTATATGCGGTGAGTACGGGCCCCTCTCATCGCGCGTGAACAGTATTCCCTCGGTCCATGGGAGGTGGTGGATGACGTGCCACACGGGGAACCCGTAGAGCGTAACGATTTGCTGGTGCTGCCGCCTGAAGTAGCCAAAACGGTTTTGGAGACTGTGCTCCGTGAAGTTCTGTTTGCTGGCGTCGGTCAAGAGGGGCGCGACCCATGCGGTAAATGTGTCCTCGTTGAACACCCGGTAATGGAATGGGTTGTAGGGCCCCTTCTCTTTGTACGGAACCTTGAGGTAGAGGACACCGCCAGGCGCAAGCACTCGATGAATCTCCTCCATCGCCCTCGCCCGGCGCTGGTAGCTCGTCGTCCACGGCCGGTGGTTCCTCTTCCGATGCGAGGAGAGCGCGACCCCGCTGGGGCAGGTCTGTCCGCACTCCTCGCAGCGACGGGGCCTCTTGTACGGCATCACTCGTCCCTCCGGTAGAGCCAGGCCGTGAGGTAGTACCCGCCGAACATCCCGCCGATGAAGGTCCCGGCCAGGATGCCGAGTTCGAGGAGGCTGCTCACGCTCCCTCCGCCGCGCGCTCGGCCGCTTCGCGTTCCTGAAGCTCCCCTTTGCGAATCCGTATCCGGACCGCGTACCCCTGCTCGCCGATGAGGTCCCTCCACGCCGCGCACCAGTCACAGTGAGCCGGCGTGTGGTCGACCACCGGCGAAGGATGCTCCTCGATGAGCCGCTCGGTGTGTTCCACCAATTCCCCCAACCCCGGCGTCACCGTGCCGGTTCCCGGACAGGGACACTTGGTACAGGGTCCCAGTTCCGTAATCGGATACGGCGAAATCATCCGGCCCTGCTCGTCGAAGCCCCGACACCGAGGGTGCGAGACGTGGTCGGCCGCCACCTCCTCGCAGTTCGGACACTTGTCCCACGGCGTGTACAGCTTCTCCTCGTTCATGGGCGCGGGTTCCTCTTGCCACGCACGATGAACGGGTGATTCGGTTTGTAGCCCCAACCGTCGCCGGTGTCGCAGACCCAACAGTAGTCCGTTCCGTTCTCCCGCTTCTTGTGGTCGGAACGGAGGTGGCCGCAGTTCTCCTCGGCGCACTTCGCCCGGGACAGTCGGGTTCGGTCTCTCCCGCTCATGGGGCCTCCGGGTCGTACTTGGGCAGCTTGCCCTGCTTCCGGAGCAGGTGGACCCCGTGGCGGCAGGTCCCCTTCGGCAGTTGGCTTTGGCCTCTCGGAGGACGCGGTACGAACGCATGGGTGACGGGGCCTCCCCACAGTCCCGGGTGTCCCGGCTCGCCCGCCGGCAAGTCGTGAATGAGCCACGACCGAACGCCCCCACACTCCGCGCACTTAGGGCCCCGGCTCGGAACACGAGGGACGAACGCCGGGCACGTACACCACCTCGAGGGTTCGAGCGCCCCAAGTCCGCCCCCGAGGTTGACGCAACAGTTGGGACCGTGGTTCGGTAGGGAGTGACCACACCTCGCGCACTTCCGTTCTCTCATGGGGCCGTATGTTCCTCCTCGGCTCGCGGGGAAGGGGGTATTTGTCGCAGGAGGTGGCGCGAGGTGATGACCGAGACGTACGCCGGACCGTACGCCGCGTAGGGTTTTGAATCGGGGGGGGTCATGTATCACTCTAACCCAACAGTAACATCGGGGTTAATATTGGTTGATGTTCCAGTGGTCAAGTGTAACCACGGGGAGGCGGGGGCGCTGGGTAACAGTTTCGTCCGCCCGCGTTTCGGCCCCGACGGCTGATGGAGCCGGTGCACCGTCGTTGGGTGTCAGGGCCTCCGGGGACTCCGAGCGGGCGGACCATGAGAGGATGTCGGGGGCGGCGATCCCAGGGCGGGCCTCCCATGCGAGGCGGACGTACTCGGGGTTCAACTCGAACCCCACTGACCGTCGCCCGAGCTCGCGGGCGACCTGGAGTGTAGTCCCGGACCCGCTGAATGGGTCGAGGATGACGCAGGGGACGACGTCGGCGCCACAGTCGCACCCGGGGACGAAACCGAGGTCACGCTGACATTACGTTCCGTCAGCCATCTCCGGTACCGTTCCCGCCGACCGCCCCGTGACCAAACCACCGCCGAGCTTGTGCTCGGGAGTTAGGTACGGCTGGCCGATCGCTCCTCCCTCGAGTACAACCTTTCGCTCCCACAGGGCCCCGCACTTCGCGCACGCCCCCCGCGCCGAGGATCCCGCGAGGATGGCCCGGCGGGGGATTTCAGACGGGAACGGGGCAAAGTGGTCCCCACCGAACGGCTCCATCGCTATCATCCAGACGGAACGGAGGTTGGCCGATCCCATAGCGAGGACACCTGCGGCTGCTTTCGTCAGCACCTCCATCGGTGATCGGACCCCGGGGGTATTCTTGTGCCGTTCGGGGTCAAACACTTCGTTCGTATCGACGGCGTGCTGGTAACGACGGACTGAACCTTCGGCCAACGGCTGTCTCACCGCGAACCCGTCGTAGAAGTACCGCTCAGACTTGGCGAGCAGGATGATATATTCGTGGGCGTGGACTGGCCGCCCCCGCGCCGGCTCGGGGATCCCGTTGGGCTTGGCCCAGATGATGTTCTCGCGCACCCACCACCCGTCGTTCTGGAGCGCGATCGCGAGGCGCTGCGGGACGAGGGCGAGGTCTTTGCGCTTGAGGTTGCCGGTGGGAATGCCCCGTCGTAGAGCGTCCGGCGCCGCGGCGTTGTCTGCGAAGGCATACGGGCCGCTCAGCCGCTTTGTCGGCATCGGCGTCGGCACAGTCTTCGACTGGTCCATCTGGTATCCGACAACGGACGTCGTCCCGCGTGCGCCCTTACCGCCCCCGACGTACGTGTCCCCGATGTTCACCCAGCACGTCCCATCCTTTCGGAGGACGCGGCGGAGCTCACGGAACAGAACCACCAGCCGGTCGACGAACTCCTCCACGGTGTTCTCGAGGCCCCACTGGCCGGGGATCCCGTAGTCCCGCATCCTCCAGTAGGGCGGCGAGGTCACGATCACCTGGACGGACTCGTCCGGCATCTTCCGGGCGAGCTCGAGGGCGTCGCCCTGGTGGATGAGGGGGGCGAGGTCAGAGGGGATCATGCCTGGTCCTCCGCGTGCGCCATCTCCCACCGGCAGGCCGGGCAGGAGGTACAGATGTGGTGTTCGATTTCAGAACACAACGGACAGTTCCGGTGGGGGGTTCTGGGCGTTTCGTCGCTGGCCCGACTACTGTCTCCAACCGGGGCCGGAATCAGGGGTCCGATCACCCCCCCGGAAGGGGCCAAGTGGCCGGGGTTGGCCGGGGTCTCTACTTTTTCCCTAGACACTGGATTTGGCGCTCCCATGTCTAGACTGACCCCCCCGGGCAACCCCGGCCACTCTTGTCCTGGCTCCTGACGTGAAAATGGGGTGGCCGGGGTGGAGGCCATTTCCGGCCCCCCCGGCACCCCCGGTGTCGGGTAGAGCATCGCATCTAGGCCTCTCCCCCCCCCAACCCCGGCCACTGTAACCCGCTCGCGTAATCCAGGGCGTCCCCAGACCCTCTTCCCGGCGACCTGTTTTCGTTCGGGTCGCGACAACGGAAACACCCGCCCGACCGCCTTACCCAAAGCATCGCTACCGAGGGGCTCCCGGTTCTGAGACTGGCACAGGGCAACGTGCCACTCCCGTATACGGTCGTTGGTCACGAACGCACCAGGGCAGTACTCGAATGCCTCGAGCAGTTCGGCACGGATGGGGTCCGCGCGTCGGCGCCACTCCTCCTCGCTGTCCATGAACAGACCGTCCGGGTCGAAGTCCGCACGCGAAAGAACGCGGGCGAGACCTCGGAGGGCGACGTTTAGGATTCCGGGGAGCTCGGCGGCGAGTTTGTCGAACAGGACCGGGTCACGTCTCGGGTCGTCGTGCGGGAACACCTGCTCGAACGAGATGACTACCGCCCTCCGCCAGAATGCATAGGTGTCGTCCTCAGTGGGCGGGAGACGGTTTGCCATCGAGACGAGCTTCCCTCCAAAGGTCAGGTCGAACGGGTGCTGGTGTTTCCGCTCGACGGTAAGGCTCCCGCCGCCGGTCAGAACCTTCAGTACGCCGGTGGCGGCGAGAGGCCGGTCATACGGGAGGTCGTCGCATAGGTTGACCAGCCGCCCCTCGAGTTCCGCCCCCGCGAAACGGTTGGACCCGATCTGCTGAAGCGACAGGGTGGAGACCGCGTCCTTACCCAGGAGGGCGGACAGAACCCGCCCGAAGGTCGTCTTACCGTTAGCGCCGTCACCGACGAGGACAAAGAACAGGTGGTGGGGGTTGTCGCGCCAGAGGCAGTACCCCATGAGGTCAACGAGCAGCTCGCGTTTCTTGTCGTCGGGCATAACCTCCCGAAGGAACTGCTCGAACCGTGGGCAGGTCGCGCTGGGGTCGTAGGCGACCGGCATCCTCCAGGTGAACACGACGTCGGGTGAGTGGGCGCGGACCTGCCCGGTCGCCGTGTCGAGGATCCCGTTCTCGAGGCACAGGAGACCGGCTGGGTTGAAGTCCGTACGTTTCCGGTGGAGTTCCGACGTAGCGGCGATCGCGCGAACCATCTCCTCGCGGAAGCTGTCGGTGGAGGAAAGACCCACCGACCGGAATGCGTCCTCCACGCGACCCCGGACGAAAGGCCGCGCCATCCCGTTGTAGTACCCATCTCCGTAGTGCAGCAGCTCGAAGTTACCGCCGGTCGAGAATGTCCCACGCTCGATGGGCACCACGAACCGTTCCGATCGGCGGAACCATCCCACGAATGCGGCGGGGTCAGGTCGGCGGTCACCTGTCCGAGGGTTGACGATGAAAAGGTCGGCGGGGACATCGACTCGGGCCTCAGTAGGCGAGGGTTGCATCTCCTCTTTTACCTGGTCGATGAGCCTATTCCAGTCCGAGAGTCCGAGTGCGCGGTCGACCGGCTTGAGAAGGTCTGCGAGTCGCGCCATCGCCAGGTCGAAATCCGCCCCGGGCGTTTTCCTCGCCCAGACGCGCAGTGCGTCGTAGGCGTACGCGTTCGGTGGGCGTTCGTCCGTCACAGCCGTCCCCGCCCGTGACAACGGCCGCACGGCCCCCACGCGAACGACCCGAATGCGTCCTGGAAGTACTCCCTCACCGTGCCGGACCCCAAGCAGTCGGGGCAGGTACGGCGTCGTGTGATCAGGGCCGTCCGGGCGTCGTCGTCGGGCGGTAGGGAAAGGGTTTTATGGGGTGATTCTGTTTCGTTCATGTCCTAGCTCGGGGGAGCGGGGCGGGGGGAAGGACTCCCTTCCCCCTAAACCTTTCTATTGAGTGGGTCCGCGCGGGTCCATGCGCCCCACACCATCTCATCGGACCCG
>Ga0335078_10004134_pt1 | contig 21530 bp, 16 predicted proteins | sample Lox_Sample_32_FD_206711 | JGI IMG/M metagenome (GOLD analysis project Ga0335078, IMG submission 206711) | Soil microbial communities from Loxahatchee National Wildlife Refuge, Florida, United States - Lox_Sample_3.2 | ecosystem: Environmental > Terrestrial > Soil > Wetlands | place: USA...
CCGCGATCTCCAACGGCTCGTGTATCCAGGCTCGCAAACGCTTTATCCCCTAAACGGGAGACGGCGCTGCGCTCCTCGCTGCCAACCCCCGTGTGAAATCGTCGCTAGGTGCAAAGGTTTTCAGGGATAGTAATACAGCCTGGCTAGCGCAGCCTGGCTGCCGCCATGCGTAGCGCCCAGCGGAAGCGCCGCCGTAGGTTCAATCCAAAGGGCCTTCGGTTTTGCATTTCTGATGACCTCCTGCGCTCAGGATGGCGCGCGCGGGACGAGGCTGCAATAGACTGCACGTGTAATCGACATGTACATCTAAATCATTGATCTTACGATAGATAATTTACGGTCTGTACTGGCGCCTAGCCCATCCATTGGGGATTCTTGGCCGTGCCATCGAATATGTTGGACGTTTTGAAGCGCTCCAGCCGGCCGGTCATGGCCACCTGCCTGGTCTTCGCTCGGAGTGCGTTGAGCTGCGCCTCTGTCAGGGGCTGGAAGGTTCGCACGGCCTGGAGCGCCTGGTCCAGGCGCTCGAGGCTCTCGCACCCGGTGATGACCACGGTGGTCGGCAGGCTAAGGGAGTAGTGCAGGCATTCCTCGGCACTCACCAGGCCGCTGCGCGGAATCGCGCCCTCCGCCAGAGGTTTCATTCCGAGCACCGCGATGCCTTGCTCGACCAATTTCGGCACCACGTTCCGCTCGAAGCTCCGGAAGTTGGCGTCCAGCACATTGAGCGGCATCTGGCAACTATCGAAATGGAATTTGCGCTCCGCCGCCATCTTCAGCATCCGCAAGTGTACGATGGGATCCTTGTGCCCGGTGAAGCCTATAAACCGGATCTTGCCGGCCTGCCTAGCCTCCTCCAGCGCTTCCACGGGCCCGCTCGCAGCAAAGAAACGGTCCGGATCTTCGAGCCGGATGTTCTCGTGAAACTGCATGAGATCGATATGATCCGTTTGCAGCCGTTTCAGTGACTCGTCGATTTGCCGGGCCGCCGAGTCCTTGGTGCGTCCGTCGAACTTGGTCATTAGGAAGACCTTCTCGCGGTAGCCGTCCCGCAGCGCCTTGCCCATGACCACTTCGCTCTTGCCGTCGTGATAGTCCCAGCAGTTATCCATGAAGGTGATTCCACGGTCGATGGCCGAGCGGACAATGCGGATTCCGACGTTCTCGTCCGACGGCGAGCCTACATGCGATCCACCCAGCCCGAGGGCCGAAACCTTGATTCCAGTGCGTTCGAATGTGCGATAAATCATGTCACCGCGGCGCTCGTCGCCCGCAGCGTCCGCCGGAGCCGCGGCCGCCAGCGACGCGGCCGCCAGTGTCCCCAAGACATCCCGCCGGCTGAAAGTGCTTTCGAATCCCATAGTGCTTCCCTCCCTTCGAAAAAATCGAGCACGTCTATTCTATGACACCGCGGAACCGGCCGACTGACCGCGCGGCTAACGGGCACCGTTCACGGCGCGCGTGGCGGTTTTCAGTATGGGGTCGTTGGGGAAGGAACTGCGCGCTGCGGCCAGGACCTTGCGGGCCTCGGCGGGCTGGCCGGCCTTCCAGCAGCTCAGGCCGATCTGGGCAAGCGACTGCGAGGAGGTTTTGAAGGGCGAGAGTCCGAGCTTGTGGTATAACTCCGCCACTCCGGCGTAATTGCGCTGGCGGAAATAGAGCTGCACTAGGAACTCGCCGGCGAAAGTGTTGGCGGGATTCTGGTCGAGGGCGCGCTGCATGTAGAGCGCAGCCTGCTTGTCGTCACCCTGGGAGGACGCCTCCAGCGCGCGGATGTACGAAGCGACGCCACCGCGGCCGAGGTTGCGCGAGTTGGCGGACATGTAGAGCACCGGCGCGGGCTGGTCATTCACCAGTTTCACGAAGAGATTGGCGGAAGCCAGCGCGGGACCGCCCGCGACCCGGCGCAAGGTGAGGACGAAGTGGTACTCGCCGGAATCGAGTCCGGTGAGGGGGATAGTTTTGGATTTCAGAAGCCGTCCGTTATGGAAGTCGGCGGCCGCGATTGTATCGCTGAGCATCTTGCGCGAGGAACGGTCGATGGTGCTGGCGAGCATGTAGTCGACGACGCAGCCGGAGGGTCCTGTGGGGGGCTCCTCGAGGTCGTAGAGGACGGTGAGGGAGTTGCGGGTGAGGAAGACGCCCTCGGCGGACGGGTAGAACTGCACGCCGTAATATTCAAACGGGGTGAAGCTATCCGGGCGCTCGACTTTGTCGACTTCGCCGGCCAGCAGCGGCCCGCGCAACGCGAGATCCTCCGGCGGTTTGACCAGAACGGGCACTACGCCACGGAAGCTCTTGCCGGTCTGCTGGTTGACGACATCGACCTCGAGCCGGTAGTCGCCCGGCTGAATGGGGAGGCGGTTGGCGACCTGGAAGGGCTGGAAGACGGCGCCGCTGGGGCCATGATCGAACGCCGCGTAGGCGCGCTGTTCGGAGTCCTCAACGATCAGCGCGCCGGCGGTGGTGGTGAGGTGATAGTCGATACGCAGGTTCAGGTCATCGCCATTTTTGGCGGGCACACCCAACTCCTCGCGGTCGATGGCGACGGCGTAGTCGAGCCAGTATTGGCCGGAGGGATCGGGGAGCACGAAGGAATCAATTCTGACGGGCCGTGCCTGGGAAACCAGAAAATAGGAGCTGACGCGCTCGCGGAGGGCACGCATTTCGCGAAGCTTGCGGAGGTTAAAAGAGTCGTTGGCGAGGTTCTGGATTTTGGCAACCAGCATGTCGCCGGTGAGATCGGGCTGGTAGCTTTGGGTATCGACGGGATCGTCGGGCAGGAACGTAAAGGCGGCGTTCGCGACGTCGCCGCCGAGCGGAAGGAGGGCACGGTAGACATCGGCGTTGGTGTTAAAGTTACTGCCCCGCACCAGCTTCAGGGGCCCGTCGGCGTACGGGTGATAGAAACGGTATTCTTCGATGCCCTCCGGCTGGAAGAAGAGCACGTTGAAAAATGGCGGCAGGGAGGGATCGCCGGTGTTGTTGGCATAGGACCATAGCGCCAGCGGATAGATCTGGCCATAGCCAATGAACTCGTGCATTGAGGTGGGCTTGCCGAGCGTAATGTAGGCGCGGCCCATATCGGTCATCCAGCCGGGGGTGTTGGTCATGCGGCCGAAATGCTGGTTGGCGTATGCGATGCGCTGATCGATCTCCTCTTTATAAGGATTGCGATCCGTACCACGGAGCGGGTTGCGGACGTCCCAGAAGTTCTGAATGAATTTGTCACGCTCGGCATCGTTCTTGAGTTCGAGGAAAGCCTTGCGCTCTTCGTCGGTTATGATGTAGACGACTTCCTGCTTGAGCCATTTGTCGTACTTGGGGGGCAGCTTGGGCCTGGCGGCGACGGCATGCGCGGTGGTGCCGGAAAGAATGACTGAGACGGCGAGGAAAAGACGGAACTTCATTGGCAACTACACGATTGAAAGCCAAAAAAGAGAGAGAGCCGAAGCTCTCTCTCAGTATAACGTAGGACCTGGCGCGTCCGGATCAGAACTCGAAGCGCACCATGAGGCGCGCGTAGAACGGTTGGGAGTAGGGTTGCTGGAATGCGGAGGACGGCTTCAGGAAATCCGCATTGGGCTGATTGGGAGCGAGTTCAATGTTCTGATCCACGTAGTAGACGATATTCTGGTTTGCCAGGTTGAAGAGGTCGGCGCCCAGCCGCACCATCTTGGCCTCGCCGAGCTTGATGGAATAATCGGCGTGCAAATCCAGCGGGAAAGACCAAGCCGTGCGCCCGTAGGCGCCCCGCGGTCCGTTGGGGATCTCGCCGGGATTGGTGTAGACGGGGTGCGCCAGGTACCCGGTAATGGGCGATCCCGACTGAATACTCCAACCCAGGCCCAGGTTCAGGTTGCCGATTTCGTAGTTGCCAAACAGCTTGAGCTGATCCCGGCGGTCGGTCGGTAGAACGCCCGGCGCAAACTGGGCGGTCATCACGCCATCGGTGTTGGTGAAATCGAACATGGAGCTGATGTTGGGGTCAATCTGACCGTTGTCGGCGCGGAAGTTGCCTTCGTAATTGCCATACAGTTTGGAAAGCACATAGCTTCCATAGAACTGGAAGTGCTCGCTGAAGCGGCGGCTGACCACGATTTCCAGCGCCTTATAGATGCGGCTCGGATTCGGGAAGCCGTCGGGGATACCATCCGGCCCTGGATTCGCGAGCGGGATGGTCCAGCCGTCGATGCAGTCGGGCGGAGCACCGGAGCAGGGGGTCTGGTTGCGGAAAATGTCCTGGGATACGGAGGGATTGCCAATTACGTAAGGCACGCCACCACCGGCATCCAGAGCCGCCGGGTAATTGTAGACGTCGTAACCCTGCGTCGCATTCACGCCCTGCTCGTCTTCGATAATCCGCAGCAGGTGGCGGTAGGTGAAGCGGGTGCTGACCGTGAAGCGGTCGCTGAACTGGTGCTCGAAACCGCCCACAATTTCGTCCTGATACTGCGCCTTGGTGCCGCCATAGATGATGGTCGGAAACACACCCGTCAAGCCGCTCGTGGAACTATATTGCGAAAGGAAATTCGACGGATCGAGATTTGGCGCTTGGTTCGGCCCAGGGTCTGCGTAGTAGACGCCGCCGGAAAAGCCTGTTTCCACCGAGAGGGATCGCACGGCAATGTCCTGCGGGATCTTCTCGTAGAACCGGCCCCAGTTGGCGAAGAACTTGCTCTTGCGGTTCCCGGTGGGATCGACAATGACTCCGATGCGCGGCGCCCAGTTATGCGCGAAAACATACCGGTTGCTGTTGCCGTTGAGTTCCTGCTGTTCGAAGCGGAGGCCGGGCTTCAGGGTAATGTGGCGACCGAGGTTCCAGGTGTCCTGGGCATACCCGGCGTAGTAACGGGAGTCCGTCGAGATATTCGGAGAAGAGTAGTTGCCCCGGACCAGTTCGAGGACGATCGGGCTGGTCGGATCGGTCGGGTCGACGTGCTCACGGTAGAACTCACCGCCGTGAACGGTCTGGCCGGCGGCCGGCCCCAGTACCGGATCGTTGGGCAGGGTGAAATCGGGACCGGAAAAGAGCTCGTAGTCGTTGAAGGGGTCGTCTTCGACCTGATAGCCCGCCTGGAACGTATGCTGTCCCAGGAGCGAAGTGATCCACGATATGGAGGCAGCGCCCTGGTGCGCGTTGGTGACGGTGTTTTCCAGGTAACCAAGTCCGTTATAGTCGAAGCTCGATCCCGTGCCTTCTTCCGAGGGCGTGTAGTCCGTTACCAGGTAGCCGTTATACTTTGGGTTTTCGGTGAAATGATTGTGAAAGCTGCTGTAGTTGGCGGTGGCCACCAGCGAGTTCGTCAACGTTCCGGTATAGCGCACCGTCCATGTCCGGCTACCGTAGTCGAGGGAGCTTACCCGAAGATTGTCGTTCGCGTTCAGGCCGCGATTGTAAGTCGTCGGAGTGTCGCTGGGATCGCCGTAGACCGATCCCTCTATCTGGTGCTTGGAAGTGATGTTCCAATTGATCTTGGCAGTGTAATCGAAGGTCTTGTCGCTGATGTTGACGAGTCCCAACGAGTAATTCGCAAACGCCGGGTCGGCTATCCGGTAATGGTTGTTGAACACCGGGTTAAACCCGGCGTAGAAGAACAACTTGTCCTTCAGAAAGTAGCCGCCGAAGTCCCCGCCAAAATCGAAGGTGGAGGCGTTCTTCTCGTAAGTTACCTTGGTCGCCGTGAGGACATTGTTCGGGTTCGTGTTGTTCACGGCCATGGCGGTGGGCGAGAAATACCCGTAGATCGAGCCGTGGAACTGGTTGCTGCCGCTCTTGGTGATCATGTTGACGATGCCGCCGAGCGCCTCGCCATATTGTGCCTCAAAGCCGCCCGTAAGGACCTGCACTTCCTTGATGAAGTCAAAGTTGACGCCGGTGCCACGGGAGCCGAAGTTGCGGCTGTACGTACCAAAGCCGCCGAAGCCCGGATCGGTGATACTGGCTCCATCGACGATGTACTCATTCTCCAGGCCGGAGGCGCCATTGATGGCAGGATTGGCGGCGCCGGCGCCATCGCTGTTGGACACGCCCGGCGACATATTGATCACGGACGAGATATTGCGGCCGATCGGCACATTCGTGTAGAGCGATTGGTCCAACGTTCCGCCGGTTGTGGTGCTGGCCATGTCAATGGTGGCCTCGCCGCCGCCCACGACTTCCACCTGCTGCGCCGCTCTTCCAACCTGCAGCGTGAAATCCTGGGTGGTCTGGCGATTCACGCCGACCGTCAGATTTCTCGCCTGCGTGGGCACGAAGCCCTGCACCCTGACCGAAACGCCGTATCCGGAACCCGCCGTCAGGTTGGAAAATGTGTAGCCGCCGACGGCGTCCGTGGTCGCGGTGCGATTGCCGTTTGGCGAGCTCAGTGTGACTGCCGCGCCCGGTATGACCGCGCCGCTCGGATCGCGAACCACGCCAGCGATCGAGCCTTTGGTAATGTCCTGGCCTTGCAAGGCGGCCAATCCGAGACAGGCTGCCAGTAGCACTGTCCATTTCAACACAAATCTCATATTCCTCCTCTATTTTTTTAACGGGTGCGAAACCGCACAAAAAGGCTTCAAACCACGCGCTGCCACCCAAAGGGGGGCGGCCGGTTATGCTCCGTCAAGCACCTGTGCCACCAAAGCCAGATATTCTAATTTTTCCTTTACATTGGCCAGCGAATAAGGACGTTTGTATACCAAAATTGGTAGCAAGGTTTTTTGAAAATACTCCCTTTCACATGGGACTGAGCGAGCGTCTTTTAAAGCGATTATGGTTGCAACGTACGATTTATAACATATGCGGAGTTTTGCGTGGTGAACCGAAGCGGCGACACCGTGGCGGATAGTTAGCTCAAGGGCCAGGTTGGACGTTGACCCGTTCCGCTCCAACCAGGTGTGGCTGCGGCTGAGGATGAAGGCATACAGCTTGGGGAACTGTGGAGGCGGCTGGCGCTGTTGCGAGAATCGATAACCGGGCGCTGACCAAACTTCGTGGACTACTCGGACGCAATTGGCAACAACGTGCTGGGGAGCAGCCTGGAACAGATCGGCTCGACGTACGATGTGGATACCTGCGCGCCGGGCATTTGGCCCGGCATTTGGCCCGGGGCCGTCGCGGAACATCCAGGCTGGCGCTGAAGGTTCCCTTTTACCCGGCAGGGGGGCTGGCCCGTCGCAACTGACGCAGCGACGGTGAGGCGAGGCCACCCAAACCGGCTAGGATGCAGGCGAGGCCGGAGATTGCGATCACCAGCGGCGCCGAGAGATATTGCAACAGCACACCACCGACCGCGGCTCCCAGAGGCGACGCCGCCACCACCAGCGAATGCCGCGCGCCGAAGACTTGGCCGCGTATCCCGGCCGGGACGAGCCGCTGCAGGAGGGTGGTTTCCATCGGCGTATAGGGCGCCCAGGATGCGCCGGCCACACCGAGGAACAGCATGGCGAGTGGGAGCTGCCGGATGAAAAACAGGGGGCAGAGCAGCACACCCCAGAACACCGCGACTATCGGCAAGGCAATGCTCGGCCGCCAGCAGCGCGAAAGCCGGGCGAGCGTCAGCACTCCGGCGAAGGCCCCCACGCCGAAGCCGGTCCACAGCAGCCCGTAGCCGCTCGCATTTGCGTGTAATGTCCGGGCGTTGTAGACCGGCAGGGCCGCCTCCAAGGGGCCGTAGGAGAAGAAGAACACGAGCGAGAGGAGCGTGAGCGCGGGCACGTAGCGCACGCTGAACAAGGCGCCAAGGCCGAGCCAACGATTGGGCGCCGCATGCTGCGCATCATGCGGTTCGCGAGTGATCGCGGGCAGGGTCAGCGCCAGCAGGCCCATCAGCAAGAAACTGGCCGCGTCGATGAACAGCGCCCAGGGACCGCCCAACCTGGCGACGGCGAAGCCTGCCGCCAGCGGGCCGCCGAGATACGAGAATTGCTGGCTGGCCGCGATGCGCGTATTGGCGCGATCGAGGGTGGCGTCGTCCACCAGGTGCGGCACAAACGCCCGCACCCCGGTCGTGGTGGCCGGCGAAAGCGCTCCGGCCGCCAAAGCCAGCAGGAAGACGTGCCAGAGGTGCAACGATCCTAGGGCGTAGAGCGCGGGAATCGCAGCGATGAGCGCCGCGCGGGCGAGGTTGTCGAAGCCCATCACCAGGCGCGGCTGGAAGCGATCGAGCAGACGGCCGAGGAGCACCCCGGTGACGACGCCGGGGAGGTCGAAGCAGAGAATGACGAAGCCCACCGCCTCACCGGAGCCGGTCAACTGCAGCACGAACCAAAGCAGGGCGATGATGGTGAACTGGTCCCCGAGATACGAGACACTCAGCCCCAGCCAAAGCCGGTCAAAGGCGGCATGGCGGAGGGGAGCGCCAAAAGCAGCGGTTCGCGCCATCAGCCGATGATCCTCGATTCGGTGACTTACGCCTGCACCAGGAGGATCTGATTGCCATCGGGGTCCGCTAGATTAAACCATTTCACGCCTGATCCCGGGCCGTAGAGGTCGTCTTTGACTTCGTTGACGTCAGCGCCCTTTGCGCGGAGCTCCCTGTGGGCCGCGGCAATATCTGAAGCCGCAAAGTACACCTTCATCGTGCCGGGCTTCATGTTTTCGTGAGCCGTGGTGAGGGTTATGGACGCCCCACCTTCAGGGAGGCTGACCGATACCCACCAGTTGTTGTCGTCCCTACGGTAGTCGGACGCAACCTTCAAACCCAGTTTGTCCACGTAAAACGCTTTTGCCTTCGGCATGTCGCTGACGGCCATGCCGAACCACATTACTTTGCTGACCACTTGCATAGGTCTCCCTCCTTTTGTAATTGGTGAGGTTCCGGTGTGTTGAGCCCAGGCTTGCCGAGCTTGCGCCAGCGCAGCGGCTGGCAGCATCGCTGTAAGTGTTCGGTGAAATTGTCGCCGGTTCATTTGCTGCCCCTTCTACTGAGACTCGCAGAATGAAGCGACAGGACCGCTCCCTCACGGTCGCGGTTCGCTGGCGCCAATGGGCCTCGCACCGAGCCGCGCGGGCAACCGTACCCCTTTGCGCTCATGAGGTAATTCGCCAATATCTTGAAGGTGGCGCCGAAGCCCATCTTCATGCCGTTGATCCCGCCTGCGAAGAGTTGCACTTCCTCGCTGCTGGCGTTGAATGGGACCGCGGTGATGGTGAGCAGCGTTTTGCCATCGCGCGCGGCGAGGGTAACAGTGTTCAGCGTCTCCAGTGGAAGGCCGGGGACCCAGGGGTTGCGCGTGAGGCCGCCGTGCTCGTCGCTGAAGCCATTGAGCCACACCAGGCGCTCAGGCGCGACGATCTCGCGGAAGATGAATCGGGCCCACATGGCGCGGCCATCCGGAAATTTCATGCGGTAGTGGAAGAGTCCGCCGGGTCTGAGTTCGTGGCGGACGATCTCGAGGCTGCTGCCGGGAGTGCCCCACCAGTGCTTCAGGTGCTCAGGCCGGGTGAATGCACTCCACACGTCCTCGCGAGGCGCGTCGAATGTCCGGCTGAAGATGAATTCGGTTGCTGCGTTTGAGACATTGGCTGATGGGGCCATAGTTTCACTCCTTGGATCTGGTCTTCGACCTCTTCGCGCTGGAACGCTTCGTCTTTACCGCCTGGATCTTGCGCAGATAGTCCTCGAGCCGGTTGAGGCTGGCCTCCCAGAAGCGGCGGTACTCTTCGATCCAGCTTGCAGCTTCCTTGAGCGGGCTTGCTTCCAGCCGACAGGGACGCCACTGCGCCTCGCGGCCGCGGGCGATGAGGCCGGCGCGCTCCAGCACCTTGAGGTGCTTCGAGACAGCGGGCATGGACATCTCGAAGGGCCGGGCGAGTTCGGTCACCGAGGTCTCGCCGAGCGCCAGGCGGGCGAGGATAGCGCGGCGGGTGGGGTCGGAGAGCGCGGCGAAGGTGGAGCTGAGCGGATCTTGCATCTTCAATAAAACCTATCAGTTAAATAACCGATAGGTTAAATATAGGCCAACGCGCGGCTGTTGTCAATCAGTTTTTTTTTCGGCAGGAATTACCGGGGCTCGCGCAACAAGATGACAGGACCGCTCCCCTCACGGCCGTGCCGCCTACATCCCAATGGCCGTCTTCAGATCACCACACCGAGCCGATTATGGCCCGGCGCCCGAAGAGTTTCCCCGGCATGGTATTCTGAGCCAAGAGTTTCGGATTGCGCTGGACATGCGTGAATACTCGCACACTACTCCTCATGGGATCACTGTTACCCGCGCGGTAAGCAAGGCGAATTATCAGAGGGGCCTGCGGCATCTGCTGCGGGATCTCGATCAGTGTCGCGGAATTTATTTGTCTTCCGGATACGAATATCCGGGACGCTACTCACGGTGGGACATTGCCGCGACGCGTCCGCCGGTGGAGATCGTTTCGTGGGACCGGCGGGTGGAGTTCCGGCCGCTGAGCATTCGGGGCGAGATCCTGAACCAGATCCTGCTGCCGGTGCTGGAGGGACATCCGCACTGGGAATCGTTCACCTGCGAAGGCGGCGTACTGGCAGGACGATTAAAGCCGCTGCCGGCGCTGTTTCCGGAAGAGGAACGCAGCAAGCAGCCCTCGGCGTTTTCGATTCTGCGCGCGCTGATCGAGGAATTCCGCAACGAAGAGAATTGCCGGCTGTCGCTGGCGGGGGCGTTCGGCTACGACCTGCTGTTCCAGTTCGAGCCGATTGAGAAGAAGCTGCCGCGGGACGGCCACAAGGACCTGCACCTGTTTCTCTGCGACGATATCCACTTCATGGATCGCAAGAAGGAACAGGTCGAGCGCTACCAATACGACTTCGAGCGGGAGGGCCTGTCGACGGTGGGCCTGGAGCGCACAGCGGAACCGATTGCGCCGCCGCCGGAGCGCGAGCCGGGACCGATCGTCTCCGACCACACGGCGGAAGAATACATGGCCGGCGTGCAGCAAGTGCGCGAGGGGATGCGGCGCGGCGATTACTACGAGGTCGTGCTGCGGCAGACATTCCGTACGCCGTACAGCGGCAAGGCCTCGGATTTGTTCGAGCGCGTGCAGGGCGGGAGCCCCAGCCCGTATGAGTTCCTGCTGCAGCTGGGCGAAGAACAACTGGTCGGGGCGTCGCCGGAGATGTTTCTGCGCGTGGAAGGGCAGCGGGTGGAGACTTGTCCGATTGCGGGCACGACGCAGCGCACGGGGGATCCGCTGCGCGACGCGGAGAACATCCGCGAGCTGCTGATCTCCACCAAGGACGAGTCGGAGCTGACCATGTGCACGGACGTGGATCGCAACGACAAATCGCGGGTGTGCGAGCCGGGGTCGGTGAAGGTGATCGGGCGGCGGCTGATTGAATCGTACGCGGGCGTGTTCCACACGGTGGATCACGTGGAAGGGTTTCTGAAAGAGGGCTTCGATTCGCTGGACGCGTTTCTGAGCCACATGTGGGCGGTGACGCTGATCGGTGCGCCGAAGAAGGCGGCGGCGCAGGTGATCGAGAGGCTGGAAAAAGACGCGCGGGGATGGTACGGCGGCGCGGTGGGGATGATCACGCTGAACGGCGACATCAACACGGGCATTCTGATTCGCACGACGTATCTGCGCGACGGCATGGCGCGCTATCCGGCGGGGGCCACGCTGCTCTACGACTCGGTGCCGGAGATGGAGAATCGCGAGTGCCACCTGAAAGCCACGGGTTTCTTCCGCACGCTGGGCGCGCGCGCGGCGGAGGCGGCGGTGAGAGTGGCAGAGCCGGTGGGAGCGGGGGCGCGGCTGCTGCTGGTGGACAACGACGACTGCTTCATCCACACGCTGGCGAACTACGCGCGGCAGACGGGGGCGGAGGTGGTGACCTACCGGGCCGGGTTTCCGCCGGAGCTGATCGAGAAAGTAGCGCCGCACCTGATTCTGATTTCGCCGGGGCCGGGGCGGCCGGCGGATTTCGGCGTGCCGGAGCTGGTGAAGCAGGCGGTGCGGCTGGGCGTGCCGGTGTTCGGCGTGTGCCTGGGGCTGCAGGGCGTGGTGGAAGCGTTCGGGGGCGCGCTGGGCGTGCTGGGCTATCCGATGCACGGCAAGCCGTCGTGGGTAAGACATAACGGCGCGAGTTTGTTTGAGGGCGTGCCGGAGCGTTTCCGCGTGGGGCGGTATCACTCACTGTTCGCGGTGCGAGAAGCATTTCCGGCGTGCCTGGAGGCGACCGCGGAGACCGACGATGGGGTGATCATGGCGGTGCGGCACCGGGAGCTGCCGGTGGAGGCGGTGCAGTTCCATCCGGAATCGATCCTGACGGCGGAGGGCGATTACGGGATGCAGTTGATGCGGAACGTGGTGAAGCTGTACCGGCCGGCGGCGGTGCGCCGGTAAGTTTGCTGCTGCTGCGGCCACCGCTTGCTTTTCCCTTTTTCTTCGCCCACAATAGAACTGAGAGGAGATGGTCCCATGGCTTTGACGCGGCGTCAAAAGCAAGTGCTGGATCTGATCGCGAAGTTCGTGGACGAGAACGGGTACAGTCCGAGCTACGAAGAACTGGCGCAGGGGCTGAACCTGGCATCGCTGGCCACGGTGCACAAGCATATCTCGGCGCTGACCGCCAAGAATTATCTGAAGCGCGGCTTCAACCAGAGCCGCTCGCTGGAGCTGGGTCCGAAGTACGCGCAGGAGAACCGGCGGCACCGGGAAGCGGCGCTGGAGATTCCGCTGGCCGGGCGCATTGCGGCGGGTCGTCCGGTGGAGGCGGCGGAGCAGCGGGCCACGCTGAGTTTCGCGGACTTTGTGGGGCATCCGGGCACGTTCGCGCTGGAGGTGCGCGGCGACTCGATGATCGACGATCACATCTGCGACGGCGACATGGTGCTGGTCGAACGCACCAGCGAGGTGCGCGACGGCGAGATCGTGGTGGCGCTGGTGGGAGGGGCGGAAACCACGCTGAAGCGCCTGTATCGCGAACCGGGCGGTAAGATCCGGCTGCAGCCCGCGAACACGGCGCTCGCGCCGATTATCGTACCGGCGGGAGACGTCGAGATACAGGGCCGCCTTCTGGCCGTACTGCGAAAGTATAAGTAAGAGCCGGCGACTTATAAGTGCCCGGCGCCGGAAAGTTAGTTCCGGTGTTAGACCGACGCGGTCATACGGGCGCGCAACTCTTGCTCGGCGCGTAGCCAGTCTTCTTCAGAAGAGCCACCTTGACAACCGCGCTCTTCCCAATAGGAATACGCCAACCTGGCGATTTCATCGAACGGGGGATCAGTGACGGGAGTAGTTGCGGGACTCGACGAAGCCGCGACAGCATTATCGGGCGTCTCCACGGCGGTGACGGAGGCTCTATGCTTAGGTGCGGATGGACGGGCAGCGCGCGCAGCAGCGGCGCCCGCTCCCACAGACTGCGAACCAGTGCTTCGTTTTGTTGCCATTGAGGCTATTCCTCTCCTATTCAGCTTACTCCTTTCGATTTTATCAGAGTTGGCCTTGAAAGCGCGGAAAAAAGTTTTTATCACCGCCATTAGCCTTCGGAGGCACGTGCGGTTTCAGACACTGATGTCCCTATGGAGGTATAGTAATGTTAACGTGCGAATGCGATTGGGAAGCGCGGTTTTGGTGGTGCTGGCAGCCGCGGGATTGCAGGCCGCGACGCCGCGCGTGATGGCCGTAGATGTGGATGGCGTGATCAGCCCGGTGACAGTCGAGATTCTCTCGAGCGCCATCCAGGAAGCCAAGCAGGAAGGCGCGGGGGTGCTGCTGGTTCGGCTGAACACACCGGGTGGCCTGATGGACTCCATGCGGGAGGCGATCGAGAAGATCGCCGGCGCGCCGATGCCGGTTGTCACGTTCGTGACGCCCAGCGGGGCGCGGGCGGCCTCGGCGGGCTTCTTCATTCTGGAGGCGGGCGATATCGCGGCCATGGCGCCAGGCACGAACACGGGCGCGGCGCACCCGGTGATGATCGGCGGCGGCCAGATGGACCCGGTAATGAAGGAGAAGGTGGTGAACGACGCGGCAGCATTGCTGCGCAGCATCGTGGCGAAGCGCGGGCGCAACAGCGCGCTGGCGGAAAAGGCCGTGCGGCAAAGCGAGTCGTTCACCGACAAAGAGGCGCTGGACAATCACCTGATCGAGTTGGTGGCGCCGAACGAACGCGATCTGCTGGAAGATTTGGATGGCCGGACCGTGACGCGGATGGATGGAACGCAGACGGTGCTGCACACGCGCGGGGCCGCGATTGACGTTTACGAGATGAACCTGCGGCAGAGGATCATGTCGGCGATCAGCGATCCGAACCTGGCGTTGGTGCTGCTGGTGCTGGGCGCGCTGGGGATCTATGTGGAGTTCACGCATCCGGGGTTAATCGTCCCGGGCATTCTGGGCGCGATCCTGGCGCTGATGGGGCTGTCGGCGCTTTCGATGCTGCCCATCAACTGGCTGGGTGCGGCGCTGCTGGTGCTGGCGTTCGCGTTGTTCGTGCTGGAGGCGAAGTTCGGCACGCACGGGATTCTGGCGGCAGGCGGAGCGGTGTCGATGATGCTGGGGGCCGTGATTTTGATCAACAGTCCGGTGCCGGAGATGCGGATTCACCTTTCGACGGCCATCGCCGTGACGCTGCCGTTCTCGCTGATCACTTTGGGGCTGCTGACGCTGGTGTTGCGGGCGCGGCGCAGCAAGGTGGTGACCGGCGAGGAAGGCATGGTAGGAGAGACGGGCACGGCCGTCACGGCGCTGGCACCCGCCGGGAGGGTATTCATCCGCGGCGAATACTGGGAGGCGGTGGCGCCCGCCGCGGTCGCGGCCGGCACCCAGGTGCGGGTGATCGGGATCGACAAACTGAAACTCATGGTGGAGAAGGTGTCCCCGCAGAAGGGAGCTTGAACATGTTCGAATTCACGAGCTTTACGACGATCGTCATCGTCATTGTGGTGTTGTACCTGTTGTCCTCGATCAAGATTCTGCGCGAGTACGAGCGGGCGGTGATCTTCCGGCTGGGACGCTTGCTGCCGCATCCGAAGGGTCCCGGCATCATCCTGGTTTTTGCTCCGGTGGACCGCATGGTGCGCGTGTCGCTGCGGGTCGACACGCTGGAGGTGCCGGGGCAGGACGTGATCACGCGCGATAACGTGACGGTGAAGGTGAACGCGGTGATTTACTTCCGGGTGATCGAGCCGCGCCTGGCGGTGGTGGAGGTGGCCAATTTCCTGTATGCCACATCGCAACTGGCGCAGACCACGCTGCGCAGCGTGTTGGGCGAAGTGGAGCTCGACGAATTGCTGAGCCAGCGGGAGAAGCTCAACATGCGGCTGCAATCGATTCTGGATCAGCACACGGCGCCGTGGGGCGTGAAGGTGACGATGGTGGAAGTGAAGCAGGTAGACCTGGCCGAGCAGATGATCCGGGCGATTGCCCGCCAGGCGGAGGCCGAGCGTGAGCGGCGCGCCAAGATCATCAACGCGGAAGGCGAATACAGCGCGGCGGAGAAACTGGCAATGGCCGCCAAGGTAATCCAGCAGGAGCCGGTGGCGATCCAGTTGCGGTATCTGCAAACGCTGCTGGATATCGGGGTGGAGAAGAACACCACCATCGTTTTCCCCCTGCCTATGGATATACTGTCTACGTTGGGGCATGCGGTGGGGAAGCCGGCGGATCCTGAAAGCACCGGACCGGCTAATTCCAAACCGGCTAATCCATGAAGAACGAGGAGACCGGAGAATTCGAACTGGTGCTGGGCAACCGGCAATTGCTCAGCGGATTTTTTATCGTCGTGGTGCTGTTCGCGGTGTTCTTCGTGATGGGGTACATCGTGGGGCGGAATTCGGCGCCCATGCAGCCGCAGGTGGCCAGCCGGGAGGCGGCCAACACGGTTGCCACGGCGGCAGGCGCGCGTCCGCAGGCGGCTTCGGGGAACACGCCGGCGCCGCAAACCACGCCGCCGGCCGCGACTCCCAAGACGGAAACAGCGGGCGGGACGGCCAGTCAATCGCAACCCGCGCCGGAGACGGCCGTGGAGAGCGGGGTGAAGCCGGAGACGCCAGCCGCGCCGCCGGCCACGCCCGCCGCGCCCGTTGCCACACCCGCCGCGCCCGTTGCCGCGCCTGCTGAAACGGCCGCCAAGCCGGCCGAGCCGGCCGAGCCGGCGGAGGGCGAGACTTACCTGCAAGTGGCGTCGGTGAAAGAGGAGGTCGCCGAGACGGTGGTGAGGACGCTGCGCGACAAAGGCTTTCCGGCGACTACGTCGCCCGGTCCGCCGGGGAGAACGCGCGTGCTGGTGGGGCCGTACACGGACCTGGCGAAGCTCGGGCAAGCGAAGGCGGAACTCGAACGGCTGGGATTCGCTCCGTTTGTGAAAAGATAGAAGAGTGTCCGACAGCCTGGTGCAGATCCTGACCGCGCGGGGGGGGAGCGGCGGCCGGCTGCCCGAATGGGCCCGCAAGAGCGCCACGCACTACGAAGCGCTGCACCGGTTGAAGATCGGCTTGCGGCAACTGAACCTGCACACGGTGTGCGAATCGGCGCGCTGCCCGAACATCCACGAATGCTTTGCGCGAGGTGCGGCCACGTTCATGATTCTGGGCGAGCGGTGCACGCGCGGCTGCGGGTTCTGCGCGGTGCCCAAGGGATCGCCGGCCAAGTGGGACATGCGGCTGGACCCGGACGAGCCGGCCAACGTGGCGCGCATGGCCGCCAGCATGGGGCTGGGCTACGTGGTGATCACCAGCGTTAATCGCGACGATTTGGGCGATGGCGGCTCGGCGCATTTTGCGGAGACCGTACGCGAGGTGCGGCGGGCGCTGCCGGATGCGCGGGTGGAGGTGCTGACGCCCGACTTTTGCGGCGACCTGGAGGCGGTGGCGCGAGTGCTGGAAGCGGGGCCGCACGTGTTCAATCACAACATCGAGACGGTGCCGCGGCTTTACGCGCGAGTGCGCCCGCAGGCGGATTACCGGCAGTCGCTCGCGGTGCTGGATTTTGCGCGGCGCTACCGCAGCGAGATCCCCACCAAGTCCGGGCTGATGGTGGGGCTGGGCGAGACGGAGGAGGAAGTGCGGGCGGTGCTGCGCGATCTGCGCGGGGTGGGCACGGCGGTGGCAACGATCGGCCAGTATCTGCGGCCGACGCGGCGGAACCTGCCGGTGGCGGCATATATCGAGCCGGAGGAGTTCGAGCGCTACCGCGAGTACGGGCTGTCGATCGGGTTTCAGACGGTGTTCAGCGGTCCGCTGGTGCGGAGCTCGTATATGGCGGAAAGGGTGAGCGAGGAAGGGCGCGCTGCGCAAGGACGGGACCGAAGAGGTGGAGTTCGTGGTCATCAATCTGTTTGACTCGCTGGAAGCCGGGCAACGATTTGAACCGGAAGCACGCGAGCTTCTGTCGCGGATCGAGCCGACGGCGATGCATTACGAGGTCCGGGTCCACAGCGTTCCGGCGGAATGATGCGGGCAGTCGGCGGCGCGATCTTCACGGCGGTTCTGCTGGTGCTGGCGTTTCCGCGCTTCAACCTGGTGTGGCTGGCGCCGGTGGCGCTCACGCCGCTGCTGGTGGCGGTGGCGCGCGAGGCGCGGATCTGGCGGCGGTTTCTGCTGGGCTACATCGCGGGGGTGATCTACTGGTTCGGAGTCTGCTACTGGATCGAGGGCGTGCTGGCCCATTATGGCGGCCTGAACACGGTGCTGGCGTGGCTGGCGTTTCTGCTGTTCTGCCTCATCAAGGCGTTGCACATGGGCGTGTTTGCGATGCTGGCCGGCATCCTGATGCGGCGGTGGTGGGCGATGCCAACGGTGGCCGCGCTGTGGGTGGCCATCGAGGCAACGAACGGGATGCTGGGCTTCGCCTGGCTGGCGCTGGGCAATGCGGGCATCAACATGGGACTGCCGATGCGCCTGGCGCCCATCACCAGCGTCTACGGCCTGTCGTTCGTGTTCATGCTGCTGGCCACCGCGATGGCGCTAGCCGTGCTCGGGCGGCCGCGGCGGCACCTGTTGTGGCTGCTGGTGCTGCCTTTGCTGATCCTGCTGCCGGAGCTTCCGGAAGCCCGGCCCGGCCGGCAGACCGCCGTGCTGGTGCAGCCGAACGTTTCGGAAGACGCGCAGTGGACCGTGGAATCGGTCGATAATTTCGAGCGCAACCTGGTGGCGCTGTCGCTGCGGACGGCTCTGACCGGGGGCAGCGAGCAGCCGTCGCTGATCGTGTGGCCGGAGGTGCCGGCGCCGCTGTACTACGACGAGGACGAACGCTTGCGGGGCTATATAGAATCCCTGGCGCAAGAGGGGCATGCGTATGTACTGCTGGGAGTGGTGGGGCACACGAGGCAGGGCGCGCCGCTCAACTCGGCGATCCTGGTTTCACCGGAGGGGAACCTGGTAAGCGAATACGACAAGATGAACCTGGTGCCTTTCGGCGAATTCGTGCCGTGGCCTTTTGGCTTTATCAACCGCATCACGACCGAAGCGGGCGATTTCACGCCGGGCAAGCGGATCGTGGTCTCGCCGATTGGCGACCACAAGCTGGGCACTTTCATCTGCTATGAATCCGTGCTGCCGAATTTTGTGCGGCGTTTCGTGGCGGACGGGGCGGAGGTGCTGTTCAACCTCTCGAACGACGGATACTTCGGGCGGAGCGCGGCGCGCGAGCAGCACCTGGAAATCGTGCGCATGCGGGCGGCGGAGAACCGGCGGTGGATCCTGCGGTCGACTAACAACGGCATCACGGCGACCATCGACCCGGCCGGCCGGTTGCGCGGCATGCTGCCGCCGTACGTGCGGGCCGCTTCCCGTACGGGCTTCAGCTACATCGATTCGCGCACCATCTACACGCGGTACGGGGACTGGTTCCCGATCCTGTGCGGAGCGGTGGCGGTGGCGCTGCTGATCGACACATGGGTCACGCGCGGGGCAAAGGCGGGTGTTGAAAGGGCGCCCGTTACTTAGTGGGTCAGCCCTTCGGGCGGCGTGCGCGGGGTCTTGGCGATGACCAGCGCTTGGCCAGTCCCGACGGTTGTGCCCCCTACGAGGCCGTGGAAATAAAAGCCGTGCGCCAGCGGGAAGTTGCAGTAGGCGATTACGTAGCCCTGGAAACTCGGGCGACCGCTGAGGCCACGGTTTCCCAATTCTGGCCGGCGGCGATCGTCGGAGTGACGACCGGCGACGGCGGGTTGGAACCGTAAAACGTCAGTTTGCACACGCCCGGAACCGGTGTGGTCCCGAACGGGTCGGCGGTTGTGTTGGAGATCTCCAATCCGGTGTCGAATCCGGCCTGATTAGTTACAAACGGGTAAAGCAGCCGCGTGACCCGTTGCTTTGAGCATGGACGGTGCGGCTGACTAGAGCGAGCCCTGTCAGTAGCGCGATCGCTGACAGGGCGAGCAGCATCTGGTAGCGTCTTGTCACTGTCATCCCTCACTGCTCGGGACGGGCCCGGATTTGCGGTTCCGCCCGGGATCGGGGAATCATACAACACGCCAGCAGTGGTGCGCAAGATCTAAACTTACTAACATCCATTTGACGAACGGCAAAGGGCTGCAGCAATCGGTTGCGATGCTCCCTCTTCGGCCGGGTTGTGATATGTTTAGTTCCGCGCACGGGAATTGGTGTGGAGACTTCTGTTTTTGACGAACGGTATCTCTCGGGGATCCGCGACCGCGATCCGGAGGTGGAATCCCATTTCGTGGCCTATTTCAGAATGCCGATCTGGCTCAAGGCCCGGAGGCAGTTGCATTCGCTGGACCTGGCGGAGGATGCGGCGCAGGAGACGGTGCTGCGGGTGCTACGGTATTTCCGTTCCGGTAAAAACCTGGATTACCCGGAGCGCCTGCCGGCTTTCGTTCAATCGATCTGCCACAACGTGACGCTGGAGATGATCCGGACGAAGACCCGCTTCAGGCAAGCGCCGGAGACCGCACCCGATCCGGAGGATCCGAGCAGCAACGCGGAAGTGCAGGCGGTCAGCGAGGAGCGGAAGGCGCTGGTGAGGGAGATTCTGGCGCGACTGCCGGACAAGGATCGGGAATTGTTGCACCTGTCTACGTTTGAAGAAATGGATAAGGCGGAGCTATGCGAGCGGTTCGGCGTGGGACCAGAGTATCTGCGGGTACTGCTGCACCGGGCGCGGCAGCGGTTTCGGGCGGCGCTGGAGAAAGCGGAAGCAGGCAGCCGGGTAAAGAGCCAGGGAGCAGGATGAAACGCTTGGGCGCCTCGAATCACTGGACAGGTGTGGGGATAGAGTATGGACCATTCTGAAGCGGAAAGCGGGCACGCGGTAGAGCGGTATCTGCTGGGCGAGATGCCCGAAGCCGAAGCGGAGGGCTTCGAGCAGCACTTCTTCGAGTGCAGGGCCTGCACGGACGGGCTGGCGGCGGGCGCGCTGCTGGTGGAGAACTTGCGAGCCGTGCCCCGGACGGTGAAGGCCGCCGCGCCCGGCATGGGGGAGCGGCTGGCGGCGTGGTGGAGGCGGCCGTTGTTCGCGGCGCCGGCGTTTGCGGCGCTGGCGTTAGCCACGATTGTGGCGTACCAGGCGCGGGAACTGGCGCGGGTCGACCAGGCGCAACCCCTGCTGGCTTACATGGTGAAGTCGGCGACGCGGGGGGAGCCGAATCAGATCCGCATTCCGGCAGGCACGCGGTTTGTGGCGATCGACCTGGACCTGGCGGATGGGTCGTTTCCCATGTACCGCTGCCGCCTGTACGGCAGTTCGGGGCGTCTCTACTTTTCGGTGGACAGCGCCGCACCGCCGGCCGGGCTGCCGCTCAGCATCCTGGCGCCGGCGGCGGGCCTCCAGCCGGGAACATATACTCTGCGCGTGCAGGGCCTGCGCGGCTCGCAAGTAGCGCCGGAGGCCGCGCAGTATCGGATTGAAATCACACCATAAGGAGCCAACATGATCGAGCGGTTTCGATATCACGCCTCGGTTACGGGAGTATCCGGGCACATCACGTCTCCATTCGATGAAATCATTCCGGTCCAGGCTTCCGTTGCGTTGCCGGAATCCGGAGGATTTGGCAGGGCCACCGCGGAGCGATTCGATTTTCACGGCATCCTGTCGTTCGCTTCGGCGCAGGCAGTGGTGTCCGGTTCGTTCGACCCAAGGGGCGAGTCATTTGACGCGGTGGCGACGGTGACCGTGACGGGGCTGAGCATTCTGGGCGTAGTGACGGCGGACCGGGTGGTGGCGCGCATCGCCAGTTCGCATGCGAAGGATCCCGCGAAGGGCCACTCGATTACGCCGTTGGGTTCGTCGTTCGAGAACCTGCAGATTGCCGGATGCCCCGTGGACGTCGACCTGGCAACCGATACATTTCACAGGCTGGATACGATTGAGAAGGTGCGCGCCGCGTATCAGGAAAACCAGGACGGCTTCCGCGAGGAGTACGCAAAGCTGACGCTGTCCGGGCAGGAAGGCGGTGTGCCGGAGCGTCTGCGGAAGTACTTCTCGCATCTCGAGCCGCGCGTTTCGCGGCCGTTCGACGAATCGCGCTGCCTGACTTCTTGTCCGCTGGTGCGGGAGATCAGCGGGCTGCCGAGCGAGTTATGCCCGGTAGGGCATGTGATTCACGTGCCCGGTTTCGGCGTGGTGCGGCTGGGCGAGTTTCTGATCGGCAATTGCGAGCGGAGCA
>Ga0335078_10004135_pt1 | contig 21529 bp, 18 predicted proteins | sample Lox_Sample_32_FD_206711 | JGI IMG/M metagenome (GOLD analysis project Ga0335078, IMG submission 206711) | Soil microbial communities from Loxahatchee National Wildlife Refuge, Florida, United States - Lox_Sample_3.2 | ecosystem: Environmental > Terrestrial > Soil > Wetlands | place: USA...
CGTATCCTATGATTGATGGACCGCCTCAGCCCTGCACAGCGCAGCCAAGTGATGAGCCGAATTCGTTCGAAGAATTCGACCCCCGAATTAATCGTCCGTCGCTTGGTCCACCGGATGGGGTTTCGCTACAGACTTCATGTTCGGCAGCTTCCCGGCTGTCCCGATCTCGTATTCCCCTCCAGGCGCAAGATCCTCATGGTAAACGGGTGCTTTTGGCATCAGCATGAGCGATGTCCACTCGCCCGCCCCCCACAATCGAACAAGGGTTATTGGGGTCCTAAATTAACAGGAAACCAGCGCCGAGACTACATCAATGGACGGCGGCTTCAAGCGCTTGGGTGGAAAGTGCTAACTGTCTGGGAATGCCAACTGGACGATGTGGATCATGTGATCGAGAGGGTGAGCGCATTCTTGATGTGAGAATTAACATTCTCGTGTGCAATACACGTGCAGTGATCGTTCCCAATTCCCCCGTTTCACTCGATTAGCCGTATTGAAATCAAAGCAAGTTGCTGATTCTACGTGGCTTCCGTTCATCCCAGGTGATTTCCATAGTCCGATTCTAGAGGAAACCGCGCACCGGCGAAACGCCACAAATATCCGGACCGGGTTCTGTCCGCGCTGTCTCCCGTTCCTTACTTCTTCGAAGCAACATCAACAGAATCGCCCGTCTGGTGGTCCTTGATCTGAAATCGCAGGAAATCGTGGACCGACGTTACTGCCTCCGGATTCGCCGTCGTAATGCGAACCCGTCCCCCGGCAGACGTGTCCTGGAACTCATACTTGATCTGGCTCGCCAGCCGTTTCATGGTCTGGGCACCGGGCGGAACCTGATCGTGAATGAACATCGGGATGTCGAAATCTCCAGCCGAGAACATTTGCGTGATGTGCTTGAGATGGCCTCTGATCTGGTCACGGCTCTCGGTATCCTTTGGATCGTTGGCTTCGACCTCGATTGCGCCGCCGTCCGTGAAAAGCCGGAAATGATGCGTGGTTTTCTCGTGGGAAAACCCCATGGCATGATCGCCCCGGGTGTTCACTGCACTCTGATGGTCCGAAGACGTTTGCTGACCACAGGCGAGCGTGGGCGTCAGTACGGCAATTGCAAGATAGCTCTTCATTTGCTGCTTCCTTTCAGATGTCGCGGATTCACGTGGATGGCTGGCATCTCCAACAGCTCGAGGAGCTTCGCCGGTTTGCCCGGCGGCGTCTCCGAGAGCCTGGCTTCCCAATCGGCAAGAACCTTCCGCAAATGATCCCGCATCGCCCGGGCGTTTTCAATTTGCTCATTCAGCCGGTTCAGCTTCTCTTCGAGAAGATGCTTCACCTGGCGGCACGGAGCACCACCCTCGTCTCTGACTTTCAGGATGCGTGCCAGTTCCGGGAGTGAAAATCCTACCGCCAGAGCACGCCGGATCAAGCGAATTCGATCCGCCGCTTCGGGCGGATAAAGACGATAATTACCAGTGGTTCGCCGGGGCGGAGGCAGCACTTTCATGCGCTCGTAATGCCGCAGGCTATCGGTGCTGATGCCGGCGGATCGGGCAAGTTCGCCGGATCGGAAGTGCGTTTTCTGGGTCACCCTCCAGAGTAGTATGAACCCTGGAACCGATTCCGGGGTCAATCCTCGGAATTGTAAAATCACCCGGCTCGGCAGTCCCGAACAATCGGCGTATCTTCCGATCCGCGCTCCGAAACCGAGGCGGCCCACGCGCAACTGAAGCCTCAATTCGCCGAGGCTCGTGCCGCGCTGTCGATAACCAGTATACTGACCGGCCCCTTGGTCACCTTCAGATGCAATCCAAGCTGCTCCTTCAGAGCCGTGAAGATCGAGCCCAATCCGGAAGCCTCCGGAGGCGTTTCCAATGTCGAGGTCTCGACCGGATCGAACTTGAGGGTAAAACTGTACTCCCCTTTGAGACCGGTTTCGTCAACGACCTGGCGTTGTAGCGGCCGGGTAAGCGCCGAAGCCAGCATGGCCATCGTGGCGCGCACGCCGGTGGTCTCGCCGCGGCCGTTGCGAACGCCGGGATTCTGCTCGTCGCGCGCGGACGGTGTCAGCTTCGGGCCTCCTCTTGAGATTTCCAGGGCGTAAATGGGCATCTCGCGGGTTTCGAAGTGCAGCTTCACTTGAAAACGGACCGCAAGGAGCGTCTGCACCATTTTGCGGAATTGCTCCGGGGTTCCATTCGCATTGGCCGCTTTGGCCTCGATATCGTAACCGTCCGTATTGATCCACTCCGAGCCGCCCGAAAGCTGATAGGGCATCACCTGGTATGCCAGCAGAATGAGCATGCGGACGGTCGCATTCGAAGCCGTCAGCCGCCCCCCGGCGTTATGCGAAAGCGACCGTTCGGCGGCGTCGATCGGCGACGGTTTCACGGATACGGCATCGAAAGCCGGCGGGGATTGTCCGGTCAGGCACACAACCACGGAGAATAGACATATCGGCAGGGCGATGACGCGTTGCACGCTGCCATTTGACGTCGTCCATTGAGTGACGGTTAGGAACCGTCAGTGCAACACGTAGGGTTTGGGCGGAACCGGGATGGCGTCGGGGATCTTCGGCCCCTCGATCTGCGCCGCGCCTTCCAGTCCGCGTCCGCTGACGTCATGGATCGAAATCAGCGGGCCGCTATACCCGGTCACTTCGATCTTCCGAAGATCGGCGTTGCGGACGTCGGCCAGCAAAACGCCCTTGGCGCAAGTGCCGGTCACATTGCTCAGGGAGAATCCGTCCAGCGGCTTATCGGGATGGATGGAAATCCCATCCACCAGCACCGGAACATCCTTCACCCGCACATTCGAGAAGCGGTAATTCCGAATCGTGGGAATCCCTTCCAGGCCCGGCACCGGATACTGATCCTGGATTCCGCTGGTGAGCATGTTGATGCGCAGGAAGCCGCCCCTGGTTCCGGAAACATCCAGATCGTCGGCCGCGATGTCCTCGATGAAGGCTCCGCGCCCCACGCGGCTCTTGATGTAGATCGCGAACGTGCCGGCGCGCGTGAATTTGCAGTGTTCGATCCGCACGCCGCGGATTCCGCCGGAAGTTTCGCTGCCGATTCCGATGCAGGCGAAAATCGAGTCCGCGAAGGTGCAGTCGCGGATCACGACGTCTTCGGTGGTCTTGAGAATGGCATACGCTTCGCTGCCGCGACCGCTTTTGATCGCGATGCAGTCGTCGCCGGTTGCGATGTCGCACCCTTCGATGCGAATGTGCTTCGAGGAATCGATATCGATGCCGTCGCCGTTGCCGGTGGTGCTGCGGATGGTCAGATTGCGAAAGAGGACGTTCTCGCAATACGTGGCGTGCAGGCACCACATCAATCCGTTGGTGGTGGCGAAATCCTCGAATCGGACGTTGCTGCACTCCATCGGCTCGACCAGGGCCGGCCGGCGCAGCGGATCCTTTTGGGTGGGCCGCCCGCCGACGGCGGGATTGCCTTCGATCCGGCCCGGCCCCACAATCCCCGTGTCGCGCGCGTCAAAGGCGTAGATCAGCCCGATATGTCCCGGAATCCACTTGCCTTCCCAGCGGACCTGCGTCACCGGATAATCGGCCAGGTCGGGCGACCCCACGATGGCGGCATCCCTCTCCAGCCGGAGCAAGATGTTCGAGCGAAGCGCCAGAGCTCCGGTGAGATAATGGCCCGCGGGGACCACAACCTCTCCGCCGCCCAGAACCCAGCAGCGGTCGATGGCCTGCTGCAGCGCCGCGGTGTCTTTTGTCGTTCCGTCGCCCACGGCGCCGAAATCGCGGACATTCAGCGCGAGCCTGGCCGCGCCCGCCGCCGGAGCAGACGCTGGTGATTGAGGAGCATACGCGGCCAGCGGCGCGGCGAATAAGCCCTGAGCGGCCGTCTTGAGAAACTTCCGTCGTGCCCGGTTGTGCGTCATCTGTGCTGCATGGTAGCGCAAGTACCGAGCGATTTTGCGCTGCCCTACACAGCCATGATTTTCATAGCTTGCGACAGGCTGGCCAGCGGATCTCGCCCGGCCGCCGGGGTGTATTCGTGCGCCACGCAGCCGGTGAAACCAAGATCGGCAATCGCCTGCGCGATGAAGCGGTAATTCAGTTCCTGCGTGTCATCGATCTCGTGGCGCCCGGGATTTCCCCCCGTGTGAAAATGGCCGATCCATTGGAAGTGGTCGCGAATGTTGCGCACGATGTCGCCGTCCATGATCTGCGCATGGTAGATGTCGTAGAGGATCTTCACGCGCGGCGAATTGACGCGCGATACCACGCCGACCCCCCAGTCGATGTGATCGAACATGTAGTCCTTGTGGTTCACCTTGCTGTTCAGGTATTCCATGCAAATGGTGATGCCTTTGTCCTCGGCGTGGGCCTTTACGCGGTTCAAAAAATCAACGCAGTGAGAAGCGCCTTCCGCGTCGGCCATGCCATTGCGATTTCCGGAGAAAGTAATGATGTTCGGCACCCCGCTGGCCGCGGCTTCGTCGATAGCGGCATGCATGGATTTTTCCAGCGCCGGATGGTTCTCGGGACGGTTGAGGGCGTTCGGTATCGAGCCTCCGGGGCCTGGCGGGTACATGGTGGGTACCAGGCCGTATTTCCGCAGCAGGGGCCAATCCGCCGGACCGATCAGGTCGAAGCCATAGCATCCGGCGTTGGCGGCGGCTCGGCACGCGTCTTCGAGGCTGACGCCGCGGCCGAAAACGCCTTGGGTGACGCACTGTTTCAGGCGTCCTTTGCGCTCCGTAAGGGCGGATCGCGTCTGGGCCAGGGCCGCGGGCGCGGCCAGAACAGGTAGAAAATCTCTACGGCGCATAGGGATACTGGACGATTGTACTGCGGTATGGCGAAGCCATGACATCGATCTATTACGACAAAACCCCTTGTGCTCCAGTACCTGGTACCGTGTTTTCGACAATGTCCCGTTCTAGGACTGAATTTCGCCTATAATCTTGTAAACACGCTGCCGAATCGTGTAGACTCACGGCACGGTGATCTGGGCTAAGGGACCCGTCGAAAGCATCCGATAGGGTTGCTGAGGGTCAGAAGAGAAACAACCACATGTTCCCCGTTTTTCGCACTTCCCTTTGTCTGCTGGCGGCGATTTCCGCGCAGGCCGGCATCCTGGTTCTGCAAACTGACAGCGGGCTGCAATTCGTCGAAGTTTCCAGCATTTCGATCGGCGGCAAGGATAAGGTCGTCAGCCTGGGCGCCCAACCTAAGTTGACTGGACCGATCAACAAGCTGCCATCGTTCAAACTGTCCGGCACGATTCTCAAGGATGGCGACAGCAAGGTGCTGGCGGTTTATACCGCGGGGACGCCGCCCCAGTATTTTCTTCCGGACGGTTTGCCGAAAACCGCGGGGACTGATGTAGCGGCAATCTGGCGCGCGTCGCACATCACTTATAAAAAGGCTGCGAACGACAAGGTCGGCAGCGAGGCCCCGGTGGCGCAATTCGCCGGCTTTCTGCCCGGCGGTGTCGAGGAATTAGCGCGCCTGTGCACCGATACCAGGGAGCTGGAGTTCATCGGCGGCAAAGGCAAGGGTTTCGCCACGCAACTCCGGTTTGCGGCGGCTTCCGCCAAGGTCTACGGCTCCGACGCCTCCATGACGCAGCTGGAGCACTCGGTGGGAGAGGCGATGCGCACGCGCCTGGAGCGGTTCGACAGCGGCACGGCGGGCGTCGAAGCGTTGGATGAGGGCCTGGAATTCGCCAAGCTCTCGCAGGCCGCGTATCCGGCGGTGCCGGAACAGAAACAGCTTCGGGACGCGCTCGCCGAGAAACGCCAGTGGATCGACCGCAAAAAAGCGATTCTGCGGTCGTTTGCCGTGGCCGGCGAGTGGGACGCGTTTCTGCTCGCCGATCATGATATGGAGCGCTACCGGGCCGCTTTCCTCGACATGGCCAAAATGCATGTCGAAGCACTGACCGAGAGCCTGGGGCTGCACCGGTTAGCCGGCGAGCAGCTGAACAAGGACCAGGAATACGGCGCGGCCTGGCGCGAATTCCGCCTGGCCAGCATGCGCAAACCGTCGGACACCGTTCTTCGGCAGGACGTCCGTACCGCCTGGGGCGATTATTCCAGCCAGATCGCCAAGGACCACCAGGGGGCGCGTAAGGCGCTGACGGGCGGGGAGCGTTCGGCCATTGCGCAGTGTCTGCAGCGCGCCAAGCTGGATCTGAACGTGAACAAGCCCGATCGTGCCCTGGCGGAAGTTACCGATGCCGAGCACATCGATGCTTACAATCTGGACGTTCTCCTGCAAAAAGCCGAAGTGCTCGGTAAGCTGGGCCAGTTTCAGCGGGCCTTCGCGGCGCTGGACGATTATGACAAGCGGGCGGTGGATGAAGAGCGCTCGAAAGCCGTCGAGCTCCGCGCGACCTTGGAGTTTGCCCGCGACAACACCCTCGACGACATTAAGAAGCAGGTCCAGAAGGCGTATGGCGGCTTGAATTTCCATCAGTCGCAGGAGCTGGTGAAACAGGGGTTGGCGGCCAATCCCGACGATGGCGACCTGCTCATTTTCGAGGCCCGGCTGGGGCTGATCCTGCGCGACATCAAGACCAGCCGCGATTCGCTGCAGCATTACCTCGATGTGACCACCAATCTCGATGCCAGCGCCGATGAGCGCGAGAAGGTCAGGCAGCTGCTTGCTTCGGTTCCCGACAGCAACAGTGGACGGGCCGCCGCCGCCGAAGGGACGCCCAACTGGCTCTCCGGCCAGAAGATGCCCGATGCGGCCTTTTACGATCCGGCATCGGGAGCCTTTCAACCGAAGATCGAGCGCATCCTGGCTTCCAATAAGCTGACCGTCAACTTCGAATGGGACGGAAACCGCCTGAAATCGATCACCCCCGTCTTCGAGAAGGACGTGCATGTCAGCAGCGAGCAGAAAGTGTATTTCGGCTATGACGGACCCGCCTCGGGCGTCACCTGGGCGGGCGCCACGGCCGATGCGCGCGGCGCGGCGCCAACCGATCCGGACGAGCTTTTCCGCCGTTCGCTGGTGCGGCTCTCCAATAATCCCTATGCCGATCCGGTGGCGATCCAGATGCTGACCAACCAGAATCTGGCCGTGGGAGTAGCCGGCAACCGCTTCTTCGATCCGTTCGTTTGGGACAAGGTGCACTTCTTCCAACTCACCTATGACACGCGCGGATTCCTGCGTCAGGCCCGCGAGATTGCCGATCCCAAAGCCGCCCCGGGCGACCAGTGGGTGGATTTCGAGTGGTCCGGCAACCGGCTGACGGCGGTGCGCGCATATCAGGGCGCCGATGAGAATCATCGCTCCAAGATTTACGAGCGCACCATGCAATACCAGGACAATCGGCTGGTTTCCGAGGAAATCCAGTTTCAGGGCAAGAACAGCAAGATCCGCTACAACTACAATGGCGGCCGGCTGGCGTCGGCCACGACCGAGCACGATCTGAGTCTCGACGACCGCTCGCGGCAAATTACATTCCGATAAGAAGGCACTATGTGGTACATCTCTCCGTTCAAGTTCTCCCGGTTGTTGCTTCTGCTCGCGGTTGCGGCGGGCGCGGGCATGGCCCAGGAAGAGGGTAATCGCTACGCCCTGGTGATCGGGAACAATGCCTACACCGCCAGCCCTTTGCAGAACGCCATCAATGACGCTCGCGCTGTGGAGAAGGCCCTGAAGGACGCCAATTTCCGCACAACGCTGGTAGAGAACAGCAGCCTGGTGGCGCTGAACGACAGCGTTGGGGAATTCATCGGCAGGCTTGGCCCCGCCGACACGGCGCTGTTTTTCTACGCCGGCCACGGGGTGCAGATCGAAAACGAAAACTTCCTGGTGCCCACGGATTTCGAAGCCGCCACCAACCTAGTCGCGGCCAAATTCAAGTTGTTTTCGGTGGCGCAACTGTTCGAGAACCTGAAGAACCGGCCCAAGCGCAGCGTCGTCATCCTGGACGCCTGCCGCAGCAACCCGATCGCGAAGGAAAACGCCCTGGCGGCCGGCTTGGCGCAGCCGCAGAACGCGCCCAATGAGAGCTACGTGGTGTTCTCGACCGGCCCCGGACAAACCGCCGCCGACAATCCCAACGGGCGAAACAGCTACTTCACCGAAGCCCTCTCGATCGAGATCGCCAAGCCGGGGCTGACCATCGAAGAGGTTGTGAACCACGTCCGCGCCAGCGTTGCCAGCGAAACCGCCGGCAAGCAGACGCCCTGGGCGCTCTCCAGCCTCAAGAACACCTTCTATTTTCATCCGCCGCTGAACCTGGAATCGGAGAAAACCGTATCCCTGGCCGTCAAATGGATGGCCGACGCCAAGCGCTTCGAGCAGCGCGAAGAGTGGGACGAGGCCATTGACCGCGTCGACCAGGTGATTCAGCGCAAAACGGGCGGAAATCTGCAGTCGTTGGCTGAGATCCGCAAAGCCTACTTAGTGGCCCGGCGCGACGCCCAGGCCGCCTATGACAAAGGCGATTTCGCCGCCGCCGCCGCGGCTTATGAAACCGCCTTCCGTTTGGATCCCTTCGCCATCGGTGCCGCGTTCGAGGGTGTGAACAGCTACCTCGAGGTGGAGCAGATCGATCCGGCGGTGCGCCTGTTGCACGCCATTCGCGTCCGCGGCACCAGCGATGACAACACCAGGGCGATGAAGATGATCGCCGAGCTGAAGGGGGTCGATAAGGCGGCTTCCACCGAAGCCAGCGCCGAGGTCCCCGCGCCGCCGCCGATCGAAGAGATATTCTCCACGGTGCGCTTCGGCGTGCCCGATTGGGAAGGCGGCAAACGGCTGCTGGCGGAATCGCCGGTGGATCCGTCGCGCGAGCTCAAAGAGTTGGAAGCCAAGGTTCCGTCGCCGGCGGCGCAGGGCGACACGGCAACCGCCCAAGGCGCAACGCAGCCGCGCTCCGCCGCCGACCAGGCGGCGATCAACCAGATTTTGAAGGCCATGTTCCATGTGGAAGTGGTTCAGAACCAGGAGACACGCGATTTGGCGATCAAGCGGATGGCGGCGGGGACCGCTTCCGAAAACATGGGAACCCTGGTGTTGGAAGGCGCCGACCGGGACACCAAGGTCGTGTTCCAGGACCAGGTTCTGCAATTGCCGGTCACCCTCCCGGTTCCGGCCGGGAAGTACGAAATTCGAACCGTCGACAAGGGCGAAGTCGTCACCACTCAGGAAATCGAAGTGCCGGCCGGCGCCGTGCAGAGAATCACCGTCAAGAAGTGAATGCCATGAGAAAACACCTGGGAATTATCGCGCGGCTGGCGGCACTGGCAGCGGTGTCGACGCTGGCCGCGAACGCCGCGTCGATGGCCGGCTGGACCGATCGCAAGGAGTACGACCTGGTGCTGAAGATTCGCGTGGAATCTTCGCCGCAGAAGCAGTTGGACCTGCTCAACCAGTGGAAGCAGCAGTATCCCAAGTCGGACATGCGGCAGGTGCGGCGCGAGTTGTTCCTGTCGGCCTACCAGGCGCTCAACGACGTGGTGCACATGTTCGAGACGGCGCAGGAAATGATCGAGGACCAGCCGGCGAACCTGGTGGGCGTCTACTGGTGTACGCTGCTGACGCCGGAAATGAAAGACGCCAAACCCGAGACTTTGGCCATCGGCGATAAGGCTTCCCACCAGCTCCTGTCGGGCCTGGACGCCTACTTCGCGCCGAATCAGAAGCCGGAGAGCGTGTCGGATGAAGACTGGCAGAAGCAGCGGACCGCGGCGGAACTGCTGGCCAACCGCACCATGGGCTACGTACAGTGGAAAACCGGCGACAGTGCCGGAGCGGAAAAGACGTTTCGGGCGTACCTTGAAAAAGATCCGAAGAGCGCCGAAGTCATGTCATGGCTGGGCTACGTGCTGGCCGCCGAGAGTCAGCCGGTCGCCGCGGCGTGGCAGTTGACGCGAGCGGCCGCCAGCCGCGATGACGAAGCCCTGCCGGAGATCTGGCGCCGCCAGGTGGACGATATGGCCGATCGGCTCTATACCGGCTATCACGGCGATTCCGAGGGCCTCGATAAATTCAAAACCGCCGCCGCGGCGAATGCCTTTCCGCCCGCCGATTTTCAGGTGGAGTCCGCCGAAGCCGTCAAACAGCGTAAAGCCGACGAGGAGCTGAGCCGGCTCGATCCCGAGCTGGCGGCCTGGATGCGCATCTTCAAACGCCTGACGGCGGTCGACGGCGAGAAGTATTTTCTGGAAGAGTTGAAGCCGAATCCGCTGCCCAAGCTGCGTGGCGCCGTCATCAAGTGCAGCCCGGCGCTCCGCCCCAACGAAGTGGTTTTGGGCCTGACCAGCGCCAGTGCGGAGGAGGTCACGCTGCGGGTGAGCACGCCGCTGCCGCATGCGGCCGAACCCGGAACCACCATCGAATTTCAAGGAACCGCCGACACCTTCATCAAGGACCCCTTCAAACTGACGGTGCTGGTCGACAAGGAGAACATCACCGGCTGGCCGGAAGCAGGGACCAGGCGGAAGTAGCCTTCGCTTTCTGGCGCGAATGTCCGGCGAAGGCCCCGCTAGCGGTGCCTGATTTCGATCTCCGTGACCACGCTGGACGACGGCTTGTTCGAAGTGTTCACGACGTAGACCGACCCTGCCGGTTCGCCCGAACTCAGCGGCTGGCTGACTTTCCGAATGGTGATGTCGCGCGTGCCGAACTGCTGCTGCATTCTGGAAACGGCGTCATTCACCCGCGAAGTATCGGCCATCTGCACCGGGTTCGAGGACTTCCGCGGCTCGGATGGAGGAGGAGTGGATTTCTGGTTGCGAATCCCCATGTACAACTCATAAAAATCCTGGGGATCGCGCGAAAAAACCAGCACCAGGCGCTCCGATCCCGGCGGATCTTTGATTTCGAAGCAGTAATCCTGCGGCACCCGAATCCGCTTCCCGGGATCGATAATGTTGGTGACATCCGGCATCTCGGAGGAGGGAATCAAGGGATACCAGGCGCCGCTGGATTGCAGCGCCAGCACATAAAGATAGCCCGAACGGTTCGATTCGATCTCGAGCGCGACGCAGTCCCCCTTACGAAAATAGTGGTCGGAGTCGATCGGCGTCGCCCGATTGCTTTCGTCGACCTGCAGCAGGTTATACCGGATGCCGAGATTGACGGTGGCCGGAGATGGCGCGGAACCTTTCGGCGCCGCCGACGCGGTACGCGATATGGGAGGCAGTTGGTCCTTGGGGGCAACTGCCAGGTAAAAGAGTTCCCGCGCTCCGGAAGTGGCTGGATGCGAGGTTGAATCCTTCTTCGAAGTAGAGTCCGTCTTCGGTGAAGTCTGTTGGGCGCTTCCGCTCCAGATAGCCAGCAGGGAAGCCATGGCGATGTGCAGCCGCCGGATTTTCATATCCACTACGTCCCCTTTTTCCGGGCTTTTCCCCCCGGAATTGAGCCAATTCTAGCATCGAACCCATTGCGGTCCATTCCCTGCGTTTCGACGTGGGTACTACGGCACCGAGACGGAAGTACTCGTTACCTGGCCGCAATTTTGAACGTATCCTTGACCTCCCACGCCGGCCGCGGCGCTGCGGGATCCGCCACGCGGACCATCTGCGCGTCGATGACGCTGCCGTGGAGGACAAACTTCACATAGTGGTAATTGGCCTCAGCCGGGTCCTGATAGAGATCGTCCTGGCCGCGCTGAATGGGCCGCGGCCTGGCGCCGGCGCCCCCCGAGACGAGGTACGTAATGTCATCGCGAAGAAACCGCTCGTAATTGTGAATATGTCCGGCGCACACGATGAAACGCAGCCGGCCGCGCAGCGGCGATTTCGCAAGCATCGTGGCCAGGGCCATTTCGTTGGCGCGGGGATTGTGGTCGGCGTCGCCCAGCGGCTGAATGTCGGCGACCGGAGGATGATGTAGGTTGAACAGCACAAACTTCACGGAGGCCGGCAGGCCGGCAAGCTGGGCCGCGATCCAGCGCTGCTGTTCGCTTTCCGGCAGGAGCGGCGAATTGCTGTCGAGGTTGAGGATGGCGAGGCGCGAGCCAAGCCGGACGGAATACCAGCGATGCCCCCGCAACTCGGGGAACGCGCTCCACCAGTTATTCAGGCACTCCGCCGGATTCGGGCCGTTGAGTTCGTGATTTCCCAGCGCCGGAAACACGCGAATCTTCGCATTCCGCCATGGTTCCGTCTCCAGGCGGTATTGGACGTAGTCGGCGCTGATGCCGCCGTGCCACGGCACGTCCCCGCTCAGCAGGACGGCCGCCGGCCGTTCCTCTGCGATGCGATCGACCAGCCACTTACGAACCACGGGATTGGTGGCGGTAGTCTCCGCCGGATCCGTGAAGCGCATGTCGCCGTAGACAATCCAGGTGAGCTGGGACGAAAGCTCGCCGTCGGCGACGCTGAACAGCGGCTTTGCATCCGCGGCCGCCGGAACTTGCCCGGCTGTCTGCCAGGCGCAGACCAGCGCCGTAAGGATGAGGGCTGACAAAACAGCATATTTCGCCGGGCGGACGGAGCCAGGCCGGCGAAGCACGTCAGAACGGGAATTCCGAGCGCGGCGCCTCGTGATACACATTGGCATTCGCCAGATACCGGTACGGATTCATCGGCGTGCCATGATTGCGGACTTCGTAGTGCAAGTGCGGCGCGGTCACACGCCCCGTAGCTCCAACGGCGCCGATTTTGTCGCCGCGGTGCACTTCCTGCCCGGCGTTCACGAAAATCCTCGAGAGATGGCCGTACCAGGTCGAGATGCCATTGCCATGGTCGATGCGAATCAGCCGGCCATAGCCGCCGCCATCCATGGCGGCCATCACGACTAGACCATCCGCCGTCGCGCGAACGGCCGTTCCGATCGGCGCCGAGATGTCGACGCCGGAATGAAACTCGCCGCCCTCACCGGTCAGCGGATCGGAGCGATTGCCGTAGGAACCGGTGAGCATGCCTTCCACGGGCCAGAGATTGGGAATGGCGTTCGGCTGGAATCCCCGCGAGTGGTGGCTGGCCAGAGCCAGCAGATTGACGGACCGAAGATAGTTGTAATCTTCCAGGCTCTCCTGGAATGTCGGCACCAGCTTGCCTTCGGCCGAAAGATCGCTCGGACCTTCCAGTTGCTGTTTCAATCCGTACGCAATGGCGACTTCCGTGGCGTTCAGCTCCAGGCTGGCTAATTGGTCGTTCTTCTGGTTGACGACTCTTTCCAGATTCTGATACTTGCTGCGAAGTACTTCTGCTTCGTGGCGCAAGGAATTGTAGTTGGCAACCTTCCAGGCCATGCGGGCGTAACTCGCGACCACACCGAACGCTGAGAAACAACCTAAGAGAGCGAAAGCCAGAACAGCATAAACAGCTTGGTGGGGGATATGTATCCGACGCAGACGACCACGTAGGGAGTGTGCTACCACTACTACAAAGTATTCCTGCTTCATCAGGCTTTCTCCGAACCGGACTTTGAGATTTGGGACGGGGGAACTCCGCTCCCATCGCCCGGATGGGTATTTCCTCACAGATCGGATAAACGAAACTGAAACTTTAGCAATACCGGTAGCCCCTTGTCAAGCCTGATGTTTGGTTTGCAAGTCCTTGAAAAAGCTAGTATTATGCCTGTTGCGTGTACTCGAAAAGACTCCCTGGAACGCTATTTCTGCGGAACCTGGTGGAACGCCGCAGCCTGCTTTTCCAACTGGTGCGGCGCGATTTTGAACTGCGATTCGTCGGTTCGGCCATCGGTTGGATCTGGGGCCTGATCCATCCGCTCGTGCTCCTGCTGAGCTGGGTGTACGTTTTTCAGGTGTGGTTGCAGCTGCCGCCGCCGGAGGGGATTCCGTATCCGCTCTTCATTTTTTCGGGAATGCTTCCCTGGCTGCTGTTCAGCGACACCGTGCAGCGCTCGGCGGCCAGCCTGCTGGATCATGCCAACCTGATCACAAAGTCGGTTTTCCCGTCGGAGATCGTTCCAGTATCGGTTTTTCTCTCATCGCTCGTCAGCCATCTGCTGGCCATGGTCCTCATGGTGGGCGGAGTTGTTCTGGAACTGCACAAATTCAGTGCCTACCTGCTGCTGCTTCCTTTATATATGTTCCTGGTGGGGCTGTTTTCGGTGGGACTCGGCTGGGTGATGGCGGCGCTGCACGTCTTCCTGCGCGACACGGCGCAATTCCTCAGCGTCGTGCTGACGTTCTGGTTCTGGATGACGCCGATCATGATCCCCGAAGACCGCGCGCCGAAATACCGGATCGTGCACTGGCTGCTGGCCGCCAACCCGATGAACTATGCGGTGCGCGTCTACCGCTCGGCGTTGCTGCACGCGCGCTGGCCCGCGCCTGGAGATCTGGCGATGCTGGCCGCCTGGGGCGCCGCCGCCTTCATCGTGGGAGGGTTCTTTTTCCGTTACATGAAACGCGGCTTCGCCGACGTGTTGTAGAACGATCTCAGTATCGCTGCAACTCTTCCTTGGTATAAATCAGGTCGCGGTCGAGCACCATTTCGAGCATGGTGCCGCGCGGCAGCACCACATCGGCCTTCTTGTCGTGGAGAATCGTGGCCAGGCCAACGGCTGCCCCCGCGGCCGCTCCCACGCCTACTCCGCCCAGCGGATGTCCGGCGGCCGATCCGGCGATCCCGCCGATACCGGCGCCGACGCCGGTGCCTATGGCGACGTCTCGAGCGTCGTTGGTGGTGTCGCGCTGTCCGGTCACGCCGCCTTCCTGATCGACCGTGCCGCGTCCGCTATCGGCCGAGCCCAGCCGCGAGTGGAAATCGCGCTGCACTCCGTTGGGCAAAGTCAGCGTCTCGAAATGGATGAAGAGTTGTCCTTTGCCCTTCATCCCCGAAGCGGGTTTGGCTTCCGTAACCACGCCATTCACGTAGCTGCCCTTGGGAATCACCTGGTGGCCGTTGGCGAAAACCGGAACCGAGACCTGGAGATAGACATGGTCGCCGGCGTGGGCCTTCTTTGTATCGAGATTGTTGTTCAGCGTCAGTGCGATCCGCGTGCCTTTCGGGACCACGAAATCTCCCGGCGGAGGCGCGTCGTCGCGGCGCTGGACGGGCTGCGGCTGGACCTGGGGATCCGGCGGAATCGCCGCCGACGCATCGGCCGGCGGGGAAGCGGGATTGGCGGCGGGGGTGGTTTCGGAAGCCTGCCCGCGCCTGTCCTGCCCGCGTGTATAAAGCAGTTCTCCCTCGACCGTCCCGCCGCGGCTTACCACCTGGCGGCTGATAATCAGGGTGGCGTGATCGCGCGAGAGCGACCACCGATCCATGATGGTGTATTCGTGCGCGCCCGAAACCTGGGTGTTGACCAGCAGCGCCGCGCCTTCCCATTTGGCCACGCTGCTCCACGAATCGCCGCCCTGGCGGGAACGGGTTTCCGTGCCATCGAGAAGATAAGTCCACTGCACCGTTCCGTCAACGCCCTGAGCGGAGCAGCGAAGCGCAATATCCTGCTGCGCGACCGTTAACGAAGCGTCGGGCTTCATCGGCAGGGCGCGGGAATTCGACCCGCGGACATCGAGGACCCATTTTCCGGCGAAATCCCGCACCGGATCGGTTGCGGACAGAGGGCCCACGAGCAACGAAAAGAGAATGACGACCGTAAAATGGCGCATCACCCGGAACATGCCTGTAGAGTAGCACTGGCGGAAGACGATTTGGGGCCGTGGACCACGCTTGTAGCCTCGCTTGTAGCCTGTCCCACGACAAAGACCCAATTCCCACCCCTTCGAAAAAGGCTTGATTAGGCCGGTTCACTGCAGCCGCGAGACGGTGCCTTCGTCGCCGTCCACCAGGATCGCGTCGCCGTCATGCACCAGCCGCAGGATTCCGGGAATGTTCACCACCGCCGGCAGTCCGAATTCGCGCGCCACGATCGCTCCGTGGCTCAAGTAGCCTCCCGATTCCATTACAACGGCCGAAGCCCGCACGAAAAGCGGCGTCCAGCCGGGATCGGTCGCCGGGGCCACCAGAATCTCCCCCGGCGCCAGTTGGCCGCCGGAATCCGGAGTCAGGACGATCCTCGCGGCGCCCGATGTCCGGCCGGAGGAAACCGGCGTTCCATGCCACTTGCCATCCGCCGGAGACGGTTCCACCGGGTCGATCCAGGGGGCCGCGCTTTCGCCGGGGATGACGTCGGGCGCGTCTTCGCGCAGCCATGCTTCTCGCCGGCTCCGGCGGTCGGCCGCCAACTCGCGCGCGCCGCGTCCATCCCAGAGCCCTTCCAGCCAACTGCGGATATCGCTGGCGGTCAGGTCGAGCGCCTGTTGCGGGTCATCCAATTGCCCGCCGGCAGCCAAGCGGCGCCCGACCTCCAGCACGATCCGCCGATAGGGCATTCCCGCCGCCACCAGCGCCGATTTTCCCAGTTCCCGAACGGCATACGCGCGTCGCAGATTTCGCGCCATCCAACGGATCAACAGCCAGAGAAGCCGATGCCGGGCGCGCACCTCCCGCTCGGCTTGCGCGCGGCGCTCCTTGGCCGCGATCCGCGGATCCGGCCCGATGCCGGCGGCGAGATGTTCCCGAACCAGCTCGATCAGAGTGGAGGGATCTTCCGCCCACCGGGGATTCCAGAAATCGGTTTCGATCGACGCCCGGTGGCCGAAGTCGGCGAGGAACCGCTGCATTTCGCGACGAAATAGCGAATCGGCTGGAAGATCGGTCCATCCGCGGGAATCGGCTGGCGATTGCAGCCACTCCCGCGCCGGGCGATCGTTTTGAGCGGCGCGCGCCAGATCGTGCATGCGATAGCCTTGCTCCGCGCTGGTGACCTCGTCCGAGCCGCTCGAAAGCGCGCTGACCATCGCCGGGCCGCGGGCGCCCATGGTCCGCTTGAGCAATTCCTCCAGCGGAATCAGCCAGCGGCCCGGACAGGAATTGGCCAGTCCTGCCAGGATTCCCGGCTGCACGGGATTGGCTTCCACGCAGGACAGCATCGCCATCAGGCCGGCGGGGCTGATCGATTCCAGCGGCTGCTCCGCCAGCGACCGCATCTCCTGGATGACCTCTTGGAGCTTGGGAGCGTTCTTCTTCTCGAATCCCCAAAGTGCCCGTGCCAGTTTCAGCGCGGCCTGACGCCGCCGTTTGCCGTCCGGTCCTTTGAGCGGATCGCCCGCCGGAATCTCGGTTTTCGGCTGATGGCCTCCGACGAGGCGTATCGTCAGCTCGGGGCCAACGCCGAAAGCATCGAACATGGCCCACTGTATAAGAGTGAAATCGAAGTAGGCGCGGCCGTGAAACCGGCGCACCAGTTCCAATCCGGTGTCCAGCTCGTACCCTGACGGCGGCAGGCTCGCAAATGCAACCGTAAAGACCAGTTCGTGAAGAGAACTCCAGGAAAAGTCGCAGGGCACGCCGGGCGAGGAGTCCTTGAGGTTGCCCCGCGACCAATACTGCGGAAGACTGACGAGCGCTTTCGGACCCGCTCGCGGAAGCGCGGTGATGGGCCGCGACTGGAGTATCCAGAGCTGCTTTCCGTCATGCGCCCACTCGATATCCTGCGGGTCCTGGCCATCGCCTAAGGCCCAATGAATGCGATAAACCGTCGACGCCAGCTCACGCACCTGCGCCGGCGATGCGAAGGGAGCGTGAGCCGCCGGCTCATCCGGAATCAGCCGCCCGGCGCGCACCCGCAGCGTGAAGCGCTGTGGCGTCACCCGCCCGCTCACCGCGGCGTCTCCCATCCCGGCCACGGCGTCGATCACGATCCGGTCGCGACGCCCGCTGCGCGGGTCGGCCGAGAACGCCACGCCGGCGCATAGCGGCTGGTCCGTGCCCTCGCGCGCGACCATACGGCAGACGACCACGGCGCATTCCACATCGCCATCCGCAAAGCCCATCCGCTCGCGATAGGCGCGCGCCTGCGGCGTCCACAACGAGGCATAGCAATCCGCGATGGCCCGCTCCACCGCTTCGGCGCCGCGCACGTTCAACGTGCTGCGATGGATTCCCGCGAAGGACGCGCGGGCGGAATCCTCGGCCGTCGCGCTGGAGCGGACCGCCAGGGCCGCGTCGATCAACTGATGGTGTTCCAGAAACGCGCGCACACTGGCGCGCACGGGTTCGGGAAGCGCCGCGTGCTCGCCGGCCTCCAGGGCGGCTCTTCGCGCGGGGTCTCCGATCGTCATCCGGTAGGCCGCGGCCGGCAGTACGCCTCCATCCGGCACGCGAAATCCGTAGCGCGCGAGACGGCCCAGGTTGTATCCCTTGCCGCCCGCATCCAGCGGTCCGGCCACTGCGGCCTCCGCCCAGCTAAGCATCATATTCGCATCCCCTCCAGCAACACCCGCCACACCTTCTCGATGGACGGCGTGAGTTGGCCTTTTTTGCCCTGTGCCGCCCATCCGATGATGGCCGGCAGCATCGCGCCTCCCAGCATCAGCGCCAGCTCGTAAGAATCGACATCGCCGCGGATCTCACCCCGCTTTTGCCCTTCCGCCAGGATCAGCGCGAACGCGGTTCGCAGCGAAGGTTGGTTCTCTACGGCGGGCTTGGCCATCGCCAGAGCGACCGCTCGCGCCGCCATTTTCCGGTCCTTTTCGAACGACTGGCCGACGGCGAGGATCAGGCCATATAAGAGCTGCAAGGGCGCGCACCCCTCGCTCAGTTTGCGCGTCACCGCTTCCACCGTTGCCGCCTCGTGCCGCCGGATGAGGGCCAGCAGGATTTCGGTTTTGCTCTCGAAATGCTGGTAGAAGGTGCCCTTGGCGACGTTGGCGGCGGTGGTGATCTGCTCGACGGCGGTCTCCTCGAAGCCGCGTTTGCGAAACAGCTTCTCCGCCGCGTCGAGGATCGCGCGCCGCGTGGCCGCCCGCCGGTCCGATTGTGTCGCCATTAATTACTGACCAGAGTCTTATAATATACCAGAGTCAGTTTTCTGGCGCGCGCAGATGCGCCGCCTGGCGCTTGGCGGCCGCCCGTATTTGTGTCACCCTGAACGAACCGGAGCCGACATGGACCTCAAGAAGCTGCACGCCTGGTGGAGTCACAAGCAGGGCCTCGACGGCCGTCTCGAAGGCCAAAGTCCCGCCAAAATCCTGGCGGAAACGGGTTGGGCGCGATCGGTTGGCGGATCCGGCCCCTATCTCACCCTGTTTGCGCGCGGAGGCACTTCCCGCGAAGCCGCTGATGCGGCGGCCGCCGCGCTCGAAATTCACGAGCTGCCATCGGCGCGCGGCTGCACGTACGTGCTTCCGGCCGCCGATTTTGCGCTGGCGCTGACGGCGGCGCAGCCGTTCGAGACCGAGATGAAGGTCGCCTACAAGCTCGGCGTCACCGACAAGGAAATCTCGAAGCTGTGCGAGAGCGTGCTGCGCGCGCTGGAGAAGGGTCCTCTCGACCCGGAGGAAATCCGCGAAGCCACCGGCAAAGCCTCGCGCAGCCTGGGCGAAGAAGGCAAAAAGAAGGGACTCACCACAACGCTGCCATTGGCGATCGGCAAACTGCAGGTCTCGGGCGATATCCGGCGCGTTCCGGTCAACGGCCGTCTCGATCAACAGCGGTTCAAGTACTGCCTGTGGAAGCCGAATCCGCTGACCGATAGCAAATTGTCGCAGGAGGAAGTCGCCACCGGGCTGGCGCGCCGCTTCTTCCAATGGATCGGGCCCGCCAGTCTGGGAGAATTTCAGTGGTTTTCCGCATTGGGCGTGAAGGCCGCCAAAGCCGCTCTGGAACCGCTGCAGCTCGAGCCGGTCGCCAAGGATGACGAGAGGCTGATGCTGCCCGCCGATCGGGAGCGGTTCGAGAAATTTCAAGTTCCCAAACAGGCGCAATACCGGCTGGTGGCGCTGGCCGATGGAATCACCCTGCTCAAACGGAACAGCCGGGAACTGATCGACCCGGGCGATCAGAAGCACTCTCTCTTCCGTCAGAAGGCCTATGCCGGGTCCAACCTCGTCGACCTGCCGAGCAACGGAATCGTCGATCGGGGCCGGGTGGTCGGCCTGTGGGAATACGATCCCGAAAGCCAAAAAATCGCCTGGGTGTCGTTCACGGGCGCCAATTCCGATCTGGCCAAGGCGATCGAGACCGCCGAAACGTATATCCGGGAGCAGTTGGGCGATGTGCGGGCGGTCAGCCTGGACAGTCCGAAGTCGCGGGCTCCGAGGATCGAAGCATTGCGGAAGAGCCGGTAACCCGCGGGCGCCGCTTATTGCGCTGGAACTTTCTTTTGGACGCGAATCATCTCTACCGGCGACGTCGCCATCAATCCGGTATCGATCATTTCGGCGATCACCGGAATCAGGCGCCGTATGTTGTCTGGTACGTCGACGATGGTGATGATCACCGGCCGGTCGCTGCGCACCAGGTGGGAAGTGTGCAATTCGGCCGTCTCGCCGAACCCCTCCAGGCCGCGCAGCACGGTGGCGCCGGCGATCTTCAGCTCGCGGCATTTGGCAATGATCGCCTCGTACAGGGGTTTGCCCTGATGCCGGTCCGTCTCGGATATGTGAATCCGCAGAATTTCAGCGGGCTGCGTTTGCGCCATCGGATCTCTCCTCAACAGGCTGGCTGCGCGTTAACCGCACGATATCGGCGTCGGAGATCACGATGAGGCCGTCCTGCAGCATGCCCTCGATGGCCTCCGCCGCCGCCGCGATTTTCTCCGCGCTGTCGATCACCGTCACCAGGATTGGCAGATCCTTGGAGACATGAAAAAACGTCTTCTTGTGTTCGTGTCCCTTGGCGCCGTAGCCCAGAATGCCGCGATAGACGGTGGCTCCGGCGATGTCCATCATGCGCAGCTTCCTCACGATAGCGTCATAAAGCGGCTCGTCGTGGCTCTTGTCGGCCTCGCCTATAAACACGCGCAACAGCTTCGCCCGGCCTTCCTTGCGCTGGTGCGGCAGCCGGGGTTCGGGCCTGGGCGATTTCCGCGCATGCTTCACCACCACCGTGTCCTGGACCTCGATCAAGCCGTCGGAGACCATCTCATAAAGCGTGGGAAGCACTTCCTCCACTTTCTCGGGCGTGTCCACGAACTCGATGCGCAGCGGGAGATGCTGCGCCAGCACTTCGATCTTCGGCGTGTGCAGCATCTGGTGCGCGCCGAACCCGGAGAATGCGCGCGTGGCCGTGGCGCCGGATACTCCCTTGTGCATCAGGAACGTCATGATGGAATCGTGCAGCGCCGTCAAGTGGTGCTGCGTATCCTCGTTGATGAAGATCGTGACCTTCTTCGCGGGACCTTTCGTCAGCATGCCGCCTCCTTGGGCTTTCGGCGCCGGCCCGATGCCGGCCGTCATGTACAGCATAACCCCCGGCGCGCACCCGCCGGGGTTTTCGCGATCAGGCTTCGAAATCGCCGACCGGCTCGCCATAGGCCGCCTTCTTGAGTTCCTTCTCGCGCTCCGGCAGCAGATGGCGCGGCAGGAACCTCGCGTTGGCTATCGCCGTGGGAATCACGGCGCTGCCGATCACCGTCGCCACCAGGTGGGAATACTGGCCCTGGCTGATGATGCCGTGATTCAGGCCGAACAGCGACGAAATCGTGCCGAATGTCAGGCCGGTGGACATCATGAGCGAGTAATAGATGCCGGCGTGGCCGTCATATCCGAAGGCGCGGACAGTCGGCAGCAGGCCCGCCAGTTTCGATCCCATCTTGGTGAAGAACAGCGCC
>Ga0335078_10004136_pt1 | contig 21527 bp, 16 predicted proteins | sample Lox_Sample_32_FD_206711 | JGI IMG/M metagenome (GOLD analysis project Ga0335078, IMG submission 206711) | Soil microbial communities from Loxahatchee National Wildlife Refuge, Florida, United States - Lox_Sample_3.2 | ecosystem: Environmental > Terrestrial > Soil > Wetlands | place: USA...
AGATCCGCCGACGGTTCTTCCCCCAGTAAACGCGCTGCCGCCCACAATCACCGGCACCCCAGTGGACGGGCAGATACTCGCCGCTTCGAATGGTACGTGGCTCGTTAGCCCCACATGGTACGGGTACCAATGGCAGGACTGCGACAGTTCGGGCGCCAGCTGTTCGCCGATCGCCGGGGCCACAGGGAGCTACTACACCCTTGACGATAACGACATTGGACACACGATCCGTGTCGTGGTCACGGGGACGAACGGTGCCGGGTCCGCGTCGGCAACCTCCGCGGCCACAGCAGCCGGAGCGCCCCCGCCGGCGCCCGCCAATACCGGGCACCCAGTCATCAACGGGACAGCGGTCGAGGGCCAGGCCCTCATGGCCACGACTGGGTCGTGGACGGACAATCCGGAGTCGTATAGCTATGTATGGCAGGACTGCAACAGCTCCGGCGCGAGCTGCACCAGCATCGGCGGCGCGACCTCCCGCTCGTACACGTTAGTCAGCGTGGACGTCGGCCACACCGTCCGTGCGGTAATCACCGCCACCAATGCTGGGGGGTCAGCGTCGGCGGCTACGGCCCAGACAGTAGTGGTGACGCCGCCACCCCCTCCGTCGAATACGGCTTTACCGCAGGCCAGCGGCACCGCGGTGGAGGGCGATACGCTAAGGACCTCGACCGGATCGTGGACGAATAATCCGACTTCGTATAGTTACGCGTGGGAGGATTGCGATAGTTCAGGTTCGGGCTGTTCGAGCATCGGCGGCGCGACGTCTGCTAGCTACACGCTGCAGCCGTCTGATGTCGGGCATACTATTGAAGTAACGGTCACTGCGAGCAACATTGGGGGCAGCGGTCAGGCGACCAGCGCGAGCGTCGGGCCTGTCCAGGCCGCGCCGCAGGCGGTTGCTCCGTCGAACACGGGTGTGCCGTCGATCAGCGGGAATCCGCAGGCGGGGCAGACGTTGACTGCGAATTCGGGGACGTGGTCGGGTGACACACCGATGACGTATGCGTATTTGTGGTCGGACGGGGCGACAGGGCGGACGGATACGCTGTCGAACTTAGATGTCGGGGAGAACATGACGGTGACGGTGACGGCTCAAAATGACGGTGGCTCTGCCAGCGCGACGAGCCAGAGTATGGGGCCGGTCACGTCCTCCTCTTCCTCGTCGGGCACGAATTGTGCTGGGGCGCTGGGGTCGGGGCAGCCGGACGCTGCGAGTCTGGACGAGTGCGGCTTCCCGTCGCCGGACTCGACGGGGGTTCCGGCGGGGACCACGTTGACTCCGTATGCGGGCCCGTCAAATATTTCGACGGCTGGCACGACGATCAGCGATGCGGAGATCACCTCTCCGATCACGATCAGCGCGAGCAACGTCACGATCAAGGACTCCGATGTTGCCATCGCCGGTGCTCCGAGTGGTGCCATTAGGGTTGGTGGCGGGGTAACCGGGACGCTGATCGCGTATGACTCGATTCACGGCACCGGTAGCACCACGGCTGGGAGCCTGTTCGCTGCGGTCTACAGCACTAACTACACGGCCGGTGCTGACGAGGTCACGGTTGATCACGTCGATTTCTACAACGGTCAGCGGATCCTGCACGGACCGGGCACGCTTCAGAACTCGTTCTGCCTGGATAACGTCGTGGTGGCGGGCGCACATTATGAGTGCGTGTACGAGGGTGGCGGAAGCATGACGATCGATCACAACACGCTCTTGACCGGCTTTACCCAGACGGCTGCGATTTATCTGTCGACGGACTTCGCTCCGCTCAATACCGTCAACGTTACGAACAACTTGCTGGCCGGCGGTGGCTATGCACTGTACGGCGGGGCAGGCTCGGGTCTTGGTTCCGAGACTGTGACCGGCAATCACTTCTCGCGGCTCTACTACGCGCATAGCGGCTACTGGGGGCCGGCGGTGTACATGCCATCGAGCTACACATGGTCGGGCAACGTCTGGGACGACACCGGTCAGCCAGTGTCCCCCTAGCCTCCGCGCCAAGCCCTCGACGCGATCTAGTCGCAGATCTCGATCACAATTAGCTCGGTCGGCGCCTTAGGCTTGTTGACTCTAGTGGAACATCGGGTCACACGGTCGGAGCGCACGTCGTGGCGTCTGCTCCCGTCCACCGGGTCGAGCGTTGCCGACGTGGCGCCGAGCAGCTGTGCGCCGAGTGGGCAATCGCCGTTTAAGACGAATCCACCACGGTTACTTGGGTAGGTGCCGTCCGGTCCTGAACATTAAATAATCGTCTGAGCAGGTCTCTTTCACGCCTGTGACGGCAGTCAGGGCCTGTGTCAGGAGGTCACTAGTACGGTGCATGATGACGAGGCGGGTCGGACCGGACGCTCTCGAGGTCGTGTTCGACGATGAGCGGGTGGTCTCGGGCGCCGGGATCGCGCTGGTCGCGACGCTCGCGCAGCGGCGGGATCGATCGCCTGGCGGTCCGGCTGGTGCGGCTGCGGGTGATCGTCCTGGGCCGGCGAGTGCGGGTCGAAACGTGATAGCGCTGATCGACGCGATGCTGCGCGGCACTGACTGCACCGGGGATTGGAGTCGCTTTGGGCGGGCCGGACGCGGCGGCTGTTGGGCGGGTGGATACCGGCGCCCAACAGAGCTGGGGGCGTTCTCGCGGGCGTTCATGTTCGGGCATGTGCGGCGGCTTGATAGGCTGTTGGCCGAGTCGATGACGCGGGCGTGGCCGGCGGCCGCCGGCCCGGGCGAGGGGCGGGTGATGGTGGACAGCGGTCACCGCTGCGCGCCAACCCCTGAAGAACACTCCGCGGAGCCGTCAATCGTCCCCAATCGCGGGAGCCGTCAATCGTCCCCAATCGCGTCAAGACGCGCCCGAGCAGCCAATTGCAATCCGCTTCGGCCGAACCGGGCGCAGATGACATGGTCACTCGGTGAATCCCGGCTAGCTCCCCGACGGCATGCGCGGCTTGGGGACTCCGCGGCCGATCCCATCGGTGCGCCAACGTCCGGGCGGCGTCAGCCTCGACGGTGACGAGACAGCTGAACGGCTGCTATTCGACGATGGCGCTTGGATCGGCCACGTGGATCTGGTCCCAGTCGTGATCGCCTCTGGAGAGGAAGCAGTCATTCCTCAGCTGTGCGAGACGGTCGCGCAGTGAGCTGTCTCGACAGATGCACGTCGGATGATGAGCCCGGGTTCTGAAGAAGCCGTGGGTCCGCAGCACGGCCTTGAACTCAGCGACCGAGGTTCCGCAGTGCACCGCGGGAACACTGTCTCCGAAGAACGCGAGGCTGTGCCGGACCAGCTCGTCAACGGTCCGCCTATCCTGGCGAGCCGCGTACAGGTCAACGATAAGTCCGTGTGGCAATTCGACCGGCTCGGCACGACGGAGGACGACGTAGCCAACGACTCGGCCGCCGCGCTTTGCAACAAAAAGCCGGTAGGTCGGCTCGGGACAATCGACGAAGCGCCAATTCAGGAACTGCGCGTCGCGCGGGAAGATCACCGGGTAGTCCTCTCGGGTTCGAGCCCAGAGCTCGTCGATCTCCGAGCCGAAGGTATCAACCTCCACGATCGTCGAGGCTTCAGGACGGCGCAGGGACCGCTTTGTGCGGTCGCGCAGCTGGAGTGCGGGATTGGCAAGACGAGGGAAGAGCCGGTGGAACTGAAATACGTTGCAGGACAGGCGTGCCAATCCGTGGGCCCAGCGATGGTTAGCCGTGCGCAACATCAGATAGCGCTCAACGCCCACGGCGTCCAATCGAACCCATCGGGTCAGCTGATGAACCTCGGCCAGCGTGACGCAGCCATGCCTTTCGGCCATCCGGCGGCTCGCCTGGGCCATCGTGAGTGCCATGAGGATGTCGACATCGCCGGCAACGGCGTCATGCAAGCGATGTCCTATACCTGCCCCGCGGTGACTGCCGAGGATCATGATATCGACCGCCCACCCCACCTCGAACGTGTTCCCCTCCACCTGAAGGAGACCCTTCTGAACCGCGATCTGGCCGACGACGCGGTCGCCATCCACAGCGACCCAGATCGGCACATCGTCACCTTGCTGACGCCCGAACGGATTATCGACGAACTGCCACGTCCAGCGCGGCGTCGCCTTGTACCGTGCACGCGGCCCATACGCGTCTTCGATGAATCTTGCGATCGCGGGCCGGTCGGAACCAGATGCCTTTCGCACGACGATGGCTATCGGAGCCTCCTCCAACGGGCCAGCCTGCGCTTCAGCGCGGAGGCGTGGATCATCCACCCGTACGCCCCGCGGGCCTTCAGGTGGAACATAAGCGGACCATCGTTCGGATCCACGGGCACACGGCCGCGAACGAAGTCTCGTCCAGAGGGATCGGCGGGCCAGGGATCAATCCCGAACACCCGTTCATAGCCGGCTTCGCAGCACGTGTCGACGACCCGACCGTCATATTCACCGTACGGAAACGCCAACAGCGATACGTCGCTGCCAAGCAGCTCCGCGAGCTTGCGGCGCGATGTGATGATTTCCTCGTCGAGGCGCGCGGAGTCAAGCCTCGGGAGGTGAGGATGGCTGAGACTGTGCGATCCGAGCTCGATGAGCTCTGGAAGCGATCGCAGCTCATCGCCGGTCATCACCTGGTCGTCGACGCCGCTTGTCATCTCCCATCTCGGGCTCTTGCCCAGGCAATCGACTGGTACAAAGATCGTCGCCGGGAATCCTCGGCTGAGAAGCTCCGGCAGAGCGTTGGTGCGGACGCTCCGGAACGCGTCGTCGAACGTAATCGCCACATATGAGCCACCGTCGCCAAGCGGGCCGGCGTGCGCGGCGCGTAAGACCGTCGTTCGGCGCGAAAGAGCTTGCATTTGACGAGCGAAGCGGGTTCGAGCAGCGTCCGGAACTTCGTGGTAGTAGAGCACCACGAACCGGGGTGACGGACGGCGACCAGCAAGCCTCATGACGGCACGCGAGAGTTCGGCCGCGGAGTACCAGAGCATGCTTGTTGCGAGCTTCACCCCGCGCTCCGTGATGGCCCCTATACCGCGGTTGTCCGTAGCTTTCCCCATTGCACAGGTCAATCAGCCTAGGTGCGGCGACCTAGGGCCGACCGCAATCACCCGGCATCGCCCCGCTCGGTCGCCGGGCTGCAGAGTTCCGTATGCGTTCAAGTGCGCCCCAGACCAACCCTTTGCTATGTCCTACCAACGACCTTCCGGGCTGGAAGTTTTCGCATCCCCGACGCAGAGCCCCGTGGTCGTCATCGGCCAAAGAGCGTCGTCTCACGTCATTGCTTGATCCTTGCGCGTCGAAAGACCGTTGAGGCTCGGAGCGTTTTGATTGAGACGACGTACGTGAGTAAAGGGAGAAACGCATGCTGAACGGTCTGATGATGGACGATTTTCAACTGTCGCTGACGGTGCTGGTCGAGCGCGCGGAGCGACTGAACTCGGCTAGCGCGGTCGTGTCTCGTCGCCCTGACGGTTCCGTGCGTCGTACGACCCTTGGCGAGTGCGCCCAGCGTGCCCGGCGGCTTGCGAGCGGGCTCGCCGACATGGGTATCCGCGATGGGGATCGGGTGGCGACGCTGCTGTGGAACCAGACCGAGCATCTTGAGCTCTACTTCACGATTCCGCTCATGGGCGCGGTGATCCATACGCTCAACCCGCGCCTGAGCTCGGACGATCTGAGCTATATCGCTGCCGATGCCGAGGATCGCGTCGTCGTCGTCGACGAGTCTCTGGTCCACGTCCTCGACTCGATCGCCTATGACTTCGAGCAAGTCATCGTCGTCTCCGACTCCGGCGCTTCGCCGGCTGGAGCGATCGAGTATGAGTCCCTCATCGCGGAGTCAGAGCCGATGAGCTGGCCGGCGATCAACGAACGGCAGGCCGCCGCGATGTGCTACACGTCGGGGACGACAGGTCGTCCGAAGGGAGTGATCTATTCGCATCGGGCGCTCGTCCTGCATTCGCTTGTCTTTGCCCTGCCGGATGCGCTCGGGATAGGCTCGCGCGACGCGATCTTGCCGGCGGTCCCGATGTTCCACGTCAACGGCTGGAACCTACCGTTCACGGCCGCCTTGACGGGCGCGAAATTGGTGCTGCCCGGGCCTCGCCTTGATCCCGTCAGTTTGCTGGACCTGCTCGAGGGCGATCGTGTGACGTTTACGGCCGGGGTGCCGACGGTCTGGATGGCAGTCCTGCAGGCGATCGACGCAGAGCCTGACAGATGGGACCTGAGCTCCCTGGGCACGGTGAACCTCGGTGGCGCAGCCGTTCCCGCGAGCCTGATCGCAAGCTTCGAGCGTCACGGCCTGACCATCGTCCAGGGCTGGGGCATGACGGAGACTTCGCCGCTGGGCACACTGTCGAAACTGCCAGCGGACCTGGAGACCCTCTCGCCGCGCGATCAGCACGAATATCGCGCGCGACAGGGAACGCCGATCCCGCTGATCGAGATCCGCGCTCGGGACGACGGTGGAGCGCTGATCCCGTGGAATGACCAGGCGATGGGAGAGCTCGAGATCCGCGGCCCGTGGGTCGCGGCTGCCTACCACGGCGGGTCGGGCGCCGACAAGTTCACCGACGACGGCTGGTTCCGTACCGGCGACGTCGTCCGCATCGACGAGCGCGGCTGTATGCGCATCTGCGATCGTGCCAAGGATCTCGTCAAATCCGGTGGCGAATGGATTTCCTCGGTCGACCTCGAGAACGAACTGATGGCTCACACCGCCGTCGCAGAGGCCGCGGTGATCGCTGTTCCGGACGAGAAATGGGGCGAACGGCCGCTGGCGGCGGTCGTGCTCCGCGACGGTATGCACGCGAGCCCCGACGAGCTCCGCAAGCACCTCGGCAGCGAGTTCGCCAAGTGGCAACTGCCAGACCGGATCGAGTTCATCGAGGCGATTCCACGGACCGCGACGGGCAAGTTCAAGAAGACCGCGTTGCGCGAACGTTTCGTCGAGGCGGCTTAGCGCTGCCCGGGGCCGTCACGGTCGGTCGACTGTCCGCTAGATCGCAACCGTCGGTCGACTGTCCGCTAGATCGCAACCGTGACGGCCCCCATCCGGCCTGCGAGTTAAGTCCTGGCTCCCTCGGCTCGCGCCGAGCCCCGAATGGCATTCGCGGCTTTGGCTCGCGCTCGAAGCGATGCCGCTGCGGCCATTGCAGTCGCGAGAAGCATCCACCCGGTCAGCTCTGCGCCGTGCTTGATCATGCCGGTTACTTGGTACGGCCAGGTGTGCGTCGCCAGGTACGCCGAAGTTCCGTACACCGAAGGACTGCTGGCGTCGGCTTGCGCTCCGACCGCGTGCAGCGCGAACGAAAACGCCAGCAACGCCAGCGATCCCCACACCATGAATCGCACTCGCCTCGCGTCGCGGAACGTCAACGCGCAGAGCACGATGAAAGCGACGGTGAGCGGCGCCACGAGAATAAGCACGTCATGGCGCTCGAAAGCAGGTTCATAGCGCATGAGGGCCCGTGGGACGGCCAGCAACCCGACGAGTGCAGCAACCATAAGCCAAGCCAGGCGCCGGCTTGAGACCACGCGCAGTCCGATCGCCATCGCGGCAACCGCTTGAGCCAAGATGCTTATGACTCCGAAGAGGCTTGCGTGGTGGTCGGAATCCAGCACTCTGAGCCTCAGGTCAAAGATGCGGAAATCGATCATCTGGCTCGCGGTCTGCGCGAACACGACCGCAGCCGCGAGGAGAAGTCCAGCCGTCATGACCTGTGTCGATCGGGACATCGACCTCAGCGGGTTACGGGTGTGCACGGCTACCCAGCTCAGGGGACTCACCGGTGCCGACCGAAGGCCGGCTCTTCGTCAGCGGACGGCTTGAAGGCCGTGGTCCGCATCGCGGTTACGGCCGAGGCGTTCGTGGCTGTTGACCCAGTGTCCTGCGAGGACCGCGGAGGTGAGGGAGACCTCGCCGGCGAGCGTCGTGCCGGCGCAGATCTCGGCGAGCTTGTACGCCTTGCCCTTGCCGTAACAGCCGAGCAGCTCGAGGCACTCACGCTGCGTCGGCAGTGCCGTGCCTCCACCGTAGGTGCCAACGATGAGGCTGGTCAGCGTGACTGACCAGTAGTAGTCGCCGTTCTCCAGCAGCTGCGAATAGGTGATCGCTGCGTGTGATTCGGCGATGTTGGCCACGTCTTGGCCGGTGGCGATGAAAATCGCGGTAAGGCCGTTGGCGGCATGCGCGGTGTTGGAGGCGGAGCCGGCGAGGAATCCGCCGACCATATGGGCCTGTCGGTAGTCGTAGACGGTCTGGGTGTCGACGCCCAGCAGCCGCTCGAGCACGTCGTTCTTGATCACGGCCTCGGCGACGACACGCTTGCCGCGGGTCAGGAGCATGTTGATGTGCGAGTGCTTCTTGTCGGTGTCGATCGCGCCGGTCAGCCGGTACTCAGCGCCGCCTGGGTGATTGGCCTTCATCCATTCGCAGGCGGCCTGTGTTGCCTTCGCGGTCATGTTCTGGCCGGCGGCGTCGCCAGTCGTGAAGTTGACTCGGAGATAGAGCAGTGGACCAACCTGGTACTGGCCGATGTAGACGAGCTTGCCCGAGCGAGTGGTCGCCTCAGCGGCTGCTCGAATCTCTTCCTCGTGCTGATCGATCCAATCGCCGAACTCGCGCGCCTCCAAGGCATTGTTGAACATGAACACCGGCGCGCGCTGCATGTTGTCCTCGACGACGGTCGTCTTGACGCCGCCGCATTCGCTGAGCACGCGCATGCCGCGGTTGTAGCTCGCGACGAGCGTGCCCTCGCTTGTGGCGAGTGGGACATAGAACTCTCCCCGCGCGTGTTCGCCATTGATCCGCAATGGTCCGGCGATGCCGATCGGCACCTGCGCCACGCCGGTGAAGTTCTCGACGTTTCCTGGCAGCACGCCTGGGTCGAACGAGAAGCATCCGACGTGCTCGAGGCTCGCCCCGGTCTGCTCGCGCAGGAACTCCCGGCGGCGTTCCGCCATATCGCGTGTGTAGTCGGATTCCTTGTCGCGCGGGACGCGCGGAGCCGGCGTGTAGTGGTCATCGTTATCGCGCGGGAGGCGCGCGGCGGTAGCGCTCGTGAACATGTCCATTCAACGACGCGTGCACCTCGGTCCTTGTGATGGCCGCCGAAAGATGTCCCTGGGCCGGGACATCTGAGCTCGAGGCTGGCTCGGTTGACGGCCGCGAAAGTGTCCAGGGAGGGCGCACGTTCATTCAGCGACCAGGCCGCTAACGCGGCTCGTGTAAATGATCGACCACGCATATTTCGCTATGAGTTCGCGCGGGATTCCACAACAGCCGGGCCCCCTTCGAGCGGGGCTGGGGGGTGACGTGTTGAGTACTGAGACATCGTTCTGGCATCCGTACGCGGACATGGGGTCGGTCCGCCGCTCTGAGCATGTGATGGAGCGCGCGGAGGATGTGTGGGTGTGGGACACGGACGGGAACCGATACCTGGACGCGACCGCCGGCCTGTGGTACGCGAATGTGGGTCACGGCAGACCTGAGATTCGTGCCGCCGTCGCCGCCCAGATGGAGCGTCTCGAGGCATGCTCAGCGTTTTTTGACCTCGCGAACCCCCCCGTTCTCGAGCTTGCGGAGGCGCTCGCCGAGCGGGCGCCGATGCCGGCGAAGGTCTTCTTCGGCTCCGGCGGGAGCGATGGGATCGACACCGCGGCCAAGCTGGCCCGACGCTATTGGTGGGAGATCGGCGCGCAGGACAGGACGGTGCTGATCGGCCGCACCGCCGCCTATCACGGCACCCACGGGTTCGGAACCGCGCTTGGCGGCATCCCCAGTAACCAGGTGGGCTTCGGGCCGCTCACCGAGACGTTCCGCGTTCGACACGACTCGCTGGAGGAGATGGAGCAAGCCTTCGCGCGGATCGGACCTGAGCGCGTCGCGGCTGTGTTCATAGAACCGGTGATCGGCGCCGGCGGTGTGTACCCGCCGGCCCCCGGGTACATCGAAGGCGTCGCCGACCTGTGCCGGCGCACCGGCGCGCTACTCGTCATCGATGCAGTGATCTGCGCCTTCGGTCGCCTCGGCACATGGTTCGGGATCGAGCGCTGGGGCGTTGAGCCGGACATGATCGTCTTCGCCAAAGGCGTGACCAGCGGCTATCTGCCGCTTGGCGGCGTCATGATCTCCGAGCGGATCGCGGAGCCGTTCTGGCGGGAGCCCGGAGGGCCGATCTTTCGGCACGGCTCGACGTATTCCGGCCACCCCACTTGCTGTGCCGCCGCGCTCGCTAACATCGCGATCCTCGAGCGCGACGGCCTGCTTGAGCGCGGACGCGAACAGGAGCAAGCGCTGCTCGATGCGCTGGCGCCCCTTGCTGAGCACGAGTTCGTCTCAGAAGTCAGAGGTGGCGTGGGGACGATGGCTGCCGTCCAGCTGAACGCGGAGCTCTGCGAGCGGCAACCCCGCGTGACTGCGGCGCTGGCGTTGGGAGCGCGAGCGGCTGGAATCTTCGTGCGTCCGGGCAGTACCGCCATCGCCGTGTCGCCCCCACTGACGGCCGGGCGCGAGCACTTCAAGATGATTGCCGACGGGATCGAGTACGGGCTGAGCACGCTACGCGAGGATGTACTGCTCGCAGCCTAGGGCGCACGACCCCAACACACCCATCCAGCGCCGGCACGCCGCGATCAGGCGTCGAGACTTCCCGATCAGGAGGCGGGAATCACAGCCTCGATCAGATGCGGGCCAGGATCAGCATTGGCCTGCTCAAGGGCAGCTGTGATCTGTTCCCCGGTGTCGACACGGAGCGCCGAAACGCCGAGCCCGGTGCCGAGCGCCACGAAGTCGAGATCGGGATTCCCCAGCTCGAGCTGAGTCCTGGCTCTCGGACCAGCGCCCTCGACGCCTATGCGCGCGAACTCCTTATTGAGGATCCCGTAGGCCCGGTTGTTGAAGATCACGACGGTGACATCGAGATGTTCGCGCGCCATCGTCCACAGCGACTGGATCGTGTACAGAGCTGAGCCATCTGCCTCGAGAGCGATGACCCGGCGGTCTGGACACGCGATCGCTGCCCCGACCGCGACCGGCAGTCCCTGGCCGATCGCGCCTCCGGTCAGTGTCAGCCAGTCGTGTCTGGCAGCACCCGCGGTATTGGCCGGCAAGGTCAGCGCCGATGTGATCGCCTCGTCGGAGAGGATTGCCCCATCCGGCAGCGTCGCGCCGATCGCCTGGCAGACCTTCTCCGCGGTGAGCGGGCCTTCAGGCCGTGGCGGCACGAATCCCGTTTGGAGGACGGGCTCGGCGTTCGCGGCGTCGAGCGCCTCCACCAAGTCCTCGAGGCTGCTGACCACGTCCGAGGTCGGCGGCGAGAGTTCGTGCACTTCGCACCCGGCCGACACCAAGGAGCTGTCCTTGCTCTCGTAGGCAAAGGACGAGTGCGGAGCTGTTGCGCCCGCCAGGATCAGCTGATCGAGCTCGTCGAGCTGTTTCGAGACGAGCTCGGGCCAGTACGCGAGCCGTTCTACGGCGGGCAGGCCAGCGCCGCGTTCCAGCCGGGTGACGTTCCGCTCGGCGAACAGCTTCGTGCCCGTGACGGCAGCGATTCGAGCCGCGGCCAGGAGGCCAGGCTCACGCAGGGCCTTACCTCCCAGCAGCAACCCGGTCCGGCGGCTACCGCGGATTGCCTTCGCAACGGCGTCGACGGTCTCGCTCGAAACCGCAGGCGCTGCAGCCGGCTTCGGCGCGCCGGCGGGCTTGGCGCCGTCCTGCCAGGACACGTCCGCGGGCACGATCAGCGTTGCGACCTGACCGGGGGGACCAATGGCGGCGGCGATCGCCTCGACGGCGTCGCGAGCGAGCTTTTCGGTGCTCGTTGATGTCCGCACCCACGTCGACACGTTCCGCGCAACCGTTTCGATGTCGGACTGCAAAGGGGTGTCGTACCGCGTGTGGTACGTCGCGTGATCACCCACGATGTTGACCACCGGGACGCGGGCGCGGCGCGCGTTGTGAAGATTCGCCAGCCCGTTGCCGAGCCCCGGTCCCAGGTGCAGAAGGGTCGCCGCGGGCGACTCCGCCATCCGTGCGTAACCATCAGCGGCACCAGTCGCGACGCCCTCGAACAGCGTCAGAATCGCCCGCATCTCCGGGACGGAATCGAGCGCGGCGACCACATGGATCTCCGACGTACCTGGGTTCGTGAAGCACGTGTCGACGCCGGCGGCGACGAGCGTGCCGACAAGTGACTCAGCACCAGTGGTCATCGTTTACGTTGGCAGAGCTTCATCGGACGGTTCGCCAGACTAGCGCAGCTCCTCCGATGGATCCCTAGATCCTCGATTCCGATCCTCTGCTGCGCAAGCCCCGATCAGTCTCGAGCGGGCCGTTGAACTGCCGCCAAGGTCCGTCAGTGCCGAGCCGGCAAGAGCGACGACAACGTCCTTCACGCGGTATCCGGGCTCAGTCGAATCCGACCGAAAGATCTTGCCCCTGGGCCTCGTTCACTCAACAGGAAATCGGACACATTGGGGACAAGCTGCCTTGCTACGTATAGCCATAGTAGGATTGGGCCCATGGGGCGTCTGCGCACTTGAGCGCGTGGTCACGACTGCGCGGCAGGAGCTTCGGCCGGGAGCCGACGTCGCCGTGCATGTGATCGAGCCTGGAACTCCCGGCTCGGGCGTCTACGACGTAACACAGCCCGACTACCTTCTTCTCAACAACCCGTGCGGGGAGCTCTCCCTTTACCCGTTCGCGACCGAGTCCGACCAGCCGTACTACGGGGTTGGGCTCTTTGACTGGGCCGTCGAGTCAGGCTACCGCTGGGTCGACGACCGCTGCGTGATCGACCCGACCGGGCAGCCGATCGAGCCCCACCACTTCCTTCCGCGCCGCCTGATGGGCGAGTACCTGCAGTGGTTCTACCGTGCGCTTGTTCGCAGCGCACCGCCGGGCGTGCATGTTGTCCATCACCCGACTTCCGCGGTCGATGTGATAGCACGCCGCAACGGCAGTGAAGAGGTGTGCCTGGCCAACGGAGGAACGGTCGTCGTCGACCACGTGATCGTTACATCCGGTCATACCGCGAATGAGCGCGCCGATGACCCTCGACGCGTCCTGGACCCCTATCCCGTCGGGCCGTACGTCGACTCGATCCCGATCGACTCGACCGTCGGCGTCTCCGGGATGGGATTGGTGGCGATTGACGTGGTGACGGCACTGACCATCGGGCGGGGCGGCCGGTTCGTCGAGAATGGCAGAGCACTTCGCTACCAGCCCAGCGGTCGTGAGCCGCGTGTCCAATTGTTCTGCCGGAGCGGACTGCCATTCATGGCCAAGTCAGTCACCGGAAAGGACCGCACCGACGTCTACAGGCCGGTGATCTGCACCGACGAGCGGCTCGATGCGCTCAGCGGACGCTCGAACGGCCGCAGGCGGCTCGTCGACGTGCGGGCTGAGCTGCTGCCACTCCTGTTTGCCGAGATGTCGACGCGTTACTACGCGCAAGTCGCCTTCCAGGCATCCGGGACGGTCGCCGCCGGCGCCGCGGTCCGCGAGCAACTCGGCACAGCATGGAACGCTGGCCGCTTCGACGCGGAACTGACGCGCCTCGCTGAGCGCTTCGGGGGCTTCGAAGCCGGTGCCCTGTTCTTCGGACACCAGCCGACGTACGGCTGCAGTGAGGACTACGAACGGTTCGTGTATCAGTCGCTGAGCGACGATCTCCGCGAGGCGGAGGTGCCAGACGGAGCCAGTCCCGTCAAATCGGCTGCTCAGGTGCTCCGGATCTTCCGGGACAAGATGCGCTCGGTTGTGGAGCAAGGGGGCCTGTCGTACGACTCGTATCTGGACTTCAATGCCGACATCAACAGCCGGATTCATCGCCTCGTGGCCGGTCCGCCCGCGCTGCGCACGCGCCAGATGCTGGCGCTGATGGACGCTGGGGTTGTCCGGATGCCCTACGGGCCGGCTCCGGCTCGAGGACTGGCCGTGACCGATTCGGACACGACTGCGGCGCGGACTCGCATCTCGTCAACCGCGTTCGAGCGGCCGCATCAGGAGAACGTCGACGTCGTCATCCGAGGACATCTCGAAGAGCCGCGGATCGAGGGCTCGGCATCGCAGCTGCTCACGCAGCTCTACAACCGCGGCCGAGTGAGCCAGTTCCGCTATGGCGACGTGGCCGTTGGCAGCGTCGACCTAACCCCGGACTCTCATCCGATCGACATCGAAGGCCGCCCTCAGCCGAGCATCTCGATGTTCGGCGTGCTGACCGAAGGCCTCCGTCACTTCACGGCCTATATCCCGTCACCTCGGAGCCGAATCCGCGCGTTCGAGGACGTCGGCGCCTGCGTCGAGGAGATCCTCTCTGAGGTTTGCGTGACCGAGCGCCTGGCGGCATAGCCCGTCTCAACGGTCCCAGCGGACTGTCCCCGGCGGTTGTGGCCCGGACTTCTATCGTTGGTATGGGCCGATGTTCCAAGGCCCCGTTTGCGGTCGGGCTAGACCGCTTTGTCGGTCCTGAAGTAGCTCCTCAGATTCGCGCCAGCGTTGGTGGCGACCGGTGTCCCTGCCGGCGAGGTGAAAGTCATTTGACGGGGAGTCAGCGGCGTAGCTTACGAACGACCGCGACGGACTCGGGAAACATGTTCACGAACAACATCTGGATCAACCCCGGTACTGACACGGCCGTAAAATCACGGCCGATCTAGTTCCGGAGACTATTGAGTTCCCAGCGGTGTAGGCCTTCAAAGGCTATGTAGTTATAGCCGTTCAGCTTGAAGGCCTGAGTGCCACACGTCGAGCCGCAGCTCGAGTAATCAAACGTGACGGTTCCGTTGTGCCCGGCATCGACGCCCGGTTCGATGGTGATTGGAGCGCCGCTCGTGTCGCTGGCCCCTATTGTCATCGTCGGGGCCGGGTACGCCTGCGAGGTACTGCCGCCGCTCAGATAGATCGTGTCCCCAGGACGCACGCCACGCCAATTGATGGCGTCAAGAGTCGTCCACGCGTTTGTCCAGGAGCTCCCATTGCCCGACCCGGTCGTGGCCGGATCGACATACCACGACGACCCGCTACTCGTGCAGCTGCTCGTCATCAGCCCAGCAGTTGCCGTAGCCGACTGAATTCCGCCCGCGTCCTAGGCGTCTACGCCCAGGGTATAACTCGTTCCGCACCGCGGGCCCGAGACGGCATGGGTCGGTGCTGCCTCCGTCGACCCGAGAAACGTGCCATTGAGAAACAGGTTGTAGCCGCTGATCCCGAGGGCGGGCGACGAAGCAGACCAGGTCAAGCGTCGCCCCTGAAGCCGAGGCGCCGGTGATGGTCAACCCGACGGGGTCGAGGGGCCGAGAGCGCTGGGAGAGGAGGAAGCGGCGTCGGAGTGATCGGTGGAGCGGTGCCTCCTGGGCTGGTCGGACCTGTCGGCCTGTTGACTGTCCCGAAGCGAGCCGGAGTGACCGGCGAGTTCATGTCCCGCGCTGTGCGGGCAGCTGACAAATGCTCTGGTGTAAACCCCCGGCATTGTCGATTCGGCCTCGGAATCCCGGACCCGACTCGTCGCCGATCTGGAGCGATAGGCCGCTCGCAGGCAGTTTCCCATGCGCCGGCAAACTCGACACAAGGCGTCCGTTGAGGTAGAGCCTCAGGGTCGAGCCATCCCAGGTCGACGTGAGGAAGGACCAGGTCCTCGCCGTAAGGTGTGACCGTGCCCTCGCCCAGCGAGGAGCACTTTTGGTTGATACGAACGCTTCGGGCCGGCCGCCACGCATCTCGATCCCGTAGACCGCCCGAGTATGGCCCGAAGCCTCTTTGATGATCGAGCGAGATCCGCCGAGCGTGGAGGGCCGGACCCAGCTTCGAGCGCCATGCCACTGGAGGTGACCAGCCTGACATGTGGCGGAGCCGCAGAAGCGATCGTCGACCGGTGAAAGAAACCGCGCCGCCGAACTTGCCACCTGGTCCATCGCCCGTTCGGCACACGAGCAGCATTCCCATGCCCCGACAGGTCGGGCGCGACCCCAGCCGATGGTCAAAGCTGAACGCGGCAATCAGACCGGGCTGACGCGTGCCGAAGCGGAGCCGCGATTGACACTGGCCGAAGCGACGATGCGTGCGCCCGCAACATGCGGGGTGGCGGGCGAGCCGGCCGCCATTGCTCGCAGCAGACCAGCGAGACGGCGAGGACCGAGGCCACGGTCCGCCGGTCAGCCGGCCATCGGCCGGCCGTGGACGAAACATCGACCGACACCAGCCAAACCCGGTCACGAGCTCCAGACCTCCATACGATATGGGGATTGATGCGCGAGGATCTCCCCGGCGAAACTGGAAATCGACGGGTGCCGAGTGGTGTGGCCCCCTGGTCCCTCAGATCAACCTCCATCATTCGTCCAGGCGGATCGGACATCCGTCGACTATCCGACCGGGGGCTGAGGCGTAGGCCTTGGATGCAGGTCCGCCGTAGGCGTGAAGCTTCGTACGGTGTCGCCCTCTGCGAGAGCGATCGCTCGTCTGGGCGGCTAACTCAAGGTGACTTGCGACCCGGCCGCGAGTCGCAGATGCAATCCTTTCGGTAGCTCGTAGCTGCGCGAGACCGTGGCCCGCTCACCGATGATGCTTGCTTCGATCCGGAGGCCGGGATGGCGGACGTCGGCGAACGCGAGAACCATTGTGTTGTCGAGCTCGGTTCCTCTTATCACGGCACCCCGGCCAATAGCCGTATAGGGTCCGACGAACGAGTCCTCAACGACTGCATCCTCTTCGATCATGACAGGCCCGCACAGCCTCGAGTTTGAGACATGGGCGCGCCGGCTGATGGCGACGCGCCCGTGGATCTCGTTGTTGTCGGGAAAGCTGGCGTCGACCGCCGTCACCGGCAGGTCATCGAGGACCATGCGGTTCCCAGCCAGGAGCCGCTCGGTCGAATCGCTGTAGGACCACTGCTTGCCTGCCTCGCATGTCGCGACGCGACAGCCACCCGCCATCAGTATCTTCGCCAGAGCCCGAGGGTCGAGGTTGCGGGACATCGAGTCGCTCAGCACCTCCAAGGTTCGCGGCCCGAGCATGACCGGGGTCGAGAACATCCGGGAGCCTGGCAACGACGATTCGGGAGCCAGTGCCAGCAGCACGCAATCCACGTCTCCCTCAGAGAAGCGATCGCGCATAGCCGCGACGCGACCGGGGAATAGGCAGTCGGCCGGATAAACGAGGACTGGTCCAGAAGCGAGCGTCAGCCTGGTCTGCGTTAGGACTCTCTGGATCCCGTCCACACCTGGCGCATCGGAGTACGAGATATCTATTCCCCACGACTTGCCGCCTTCGAGAACCTGCTCGAGGTCACGTCGCCCGTCGGCGTGCGCGATGATCATCGCGCGCTCAACGCCGCCCTCCGCAAGCTCGTCGAATACGTGCCGGATCAGCGGCGCGTTTGCGATAGGCGCGAGGTAGCGTGAACAAGACCCAAACCCCGGGTCTCCGACGGGCTCGGCTACCGCGTCTACGATTGCCAGGGTCACGTTCTCTCCCACGAGCGGGTGATGGTAGTCAGCGGCAGTGATGGCTGCAGCGGGGCTCACGAGAAGCTTGGGCTTGGCCTGTCGGGTGGTTCGAGGATGGAGGCCAGGGTCAACTGAACGCCATCTCTGCGTTCGCCCCGATGTGCAGCCGCAGCCCTCGTGGTAACGCGAAGTCGCGGAATATCCTTGCGCGCTGCCCGATCGTGCTTCCCTCTATCCGCCCGCTAACGTGCATGATCCGGGCCCCGTCGGCGATGATCGACCGCTCGACTTCAGCGCCCTCTATCTCAGCCCGTGCCCCGATTGACGTATAGGGGCCGACGAACGAGTTCGAGATACGAGCGCCCGGACCGATTATCGAAGGCCCGACGATGACGCTCGACCTGAGCTGAGCCGTAGGGTGAATGCTCACCCGACCCTCGATGCGATTGTCACCGGAATCGACCGGCTCGGCTTCCGGGGAATGCTGATCGAGCACAAGCCGATTGAGCTCCAGCAGGTCGAGCGAGTTACCCCGGTACTGCCGCCACGTTTGGACGAAACCGACCTGAGGCTGATGCCCTTGGCTGGCCAGCCACTCGGCAACGGCGATCAGGTCGCATGGGCGGTCGGAGCCTGCAGGTGCCGCCGAGGCAAGCCGGAGAAGATGCGGGCCAAAAACGCAGACCCCCGCGACGGCCAGACGGCTGCGGGAACCATTCAACTCCGTTACGCCGAGCAGACGCTCGGTCGCCGGCCCGAGCCCGGCGTGCTTGTCGGAGCTCCGGTGAACGAGGAGCACAAGACCCTCCGGCCGTTCGACGAGGAGTCGTGAGAATCGGTCCGCCGTGTCTCCCACCAGGCCGTCGGCGAGGTGCACGACGGCGGGATCGTCGCCGACAAACGACGCAGCAGCCTCGAGCGATCCCAGAAGGTCCGGACGGCTGGTCTGGCCCACGTACCTGACGGTGGCCGAGGCGCTCCCGTCGCTCTCTATACACGTACGGATCGCTTCGAGCGCCCGGGGAGGGGCCACCACCGCCAGCTCAGTGGTGCCGGCTGAGACCAGCGCATCGAGCGCATGGCACACGATCGGACGGTTTCCGACTCGCTCGGTACACAACGCCTCTACCGCGGCCCCGTCATCCGCGGGCGCCACCACAACTCCCTTTGTCGGCATGAACATAGAACGGACGCGCGACGAGCATCCTCGCGCGCGGTGGACGTTTATTCGGATCAGATTGGCAGGACTTGTCACCATCCCGGGGCTTGGGTTCTCGCAGGCCCTCGACCTAGGAATCCAGAGCTATCGCGTTCGGAAACGTCGGCCGGCCGTCTCGGAAGATCGACTCCTTGCCCGACGTTCACTTGACGGAACTCGCGGAGGGCAGACACGTGCTACGGATCGCCATCGTCGGAGTTGGTCCCTGGGGAGCCTACGCCCTGGAGCCGGATCGTCACGACCGCCCCGCCAAGGCCTACCCGCGGGGCTGGAGATCGAAGTACACGTGATCGAGCCCGGGACGCCCGGCTCGGGGGTGTATGACGTGACCCAACCTGACTACCTGCTGCTCAACGCGCCATGTGGTCAGCTCACCCTATATCCGTTCGCGACCGAGGGCGACCAGCCGTGCTACGGGGTGGGACTCTACGACTGGGTGCTCGAGCGCGGGTACCGATGGGTTGATGATCGTTGCGAGGCGAATCCAGCCGGCGAGCCGATCGAGCCTCATCATTTCCTGCCCCGCCGCCTGATGGGCGAGTACCTCCAGTGGTTCTATCGTGCGCTCGTCGCCGGAGCTCCGCCGGACGTCCAGATCACCCATCATCGGACCTCAGCCGTGGACATCGTCGGTAGGCTCGATGGAAGCGAACAGGTGTGGCTGGCCACTGGCGACACCGTGATCGTCGACCAGGTCATCGTCACGTCGGGCCACACCGCCAACCAGGACAGTGGAGACCGGGGATCGCGGCCGCGGCAGCTGAGCCCTTACCCGGTTGCGCCCTACGTGGACACGCTGCCGGCCGATTCGACGGTTGCGGTCGCCGGGATGGGGCTGGTCGGCGTCGACGTCGCGATTGCCTTGACGGTCGGTCGGGGCGGAAAGTTCGTCGAGAACGGCGGTGGGCTACGGTATGTTCCGAGCGGACGGGAACCGGTGATTCAGATGTTCTCCCGGAGCGGCCTGCCGTTCACCGCGAAGTCGGTCACGGGCGTGGACCGCACCGACGTCTACAAGCCGATAATTTGCACGCCGGAGGCTCTCGACGCGCTGAGCGGCCGCAACAAGGGACACCGGCGCCTCGTGGACGTGCGCAGCGAGCTACTGCCGCTCCTGTTCGCCGAGATGACATCCCGGTACTACGCCCAGGTGGCGTTCCAGGTGTCGGGATCCGCTGCCGACGGCGCATCCGTGCGCGAACGCCTGCAGAGCGCCTGGCGCCGGAACCGCTTCGAGCACGAGCTCGCAAGCCTGGCCATTCGCCACGGCCGCTTCGATGCTGAGGCGATGTTCTTCGGCCGCCAACCGAACTACGAGTCGACTAGCGACTGCGAGGCTTTCGTGTACGACGGCTTTGCCAGAGACCTTCGAGAGGCGGAGGTCCCCGGGGGAGCCAGCCCGGTGAAGTCCGCTGCCGAGGTGTTCCGGATCTTCCGCGACCCGATGCGGACGATTGTCGAGCAGGGCGGCCTCTCGCTCGATTCGTACCTTGATTTCAACGCGGACATCTGCAGCCGTATCCATCGCCTTGTCGCCGGTCCGCCGGCGCTGCGATCCCGGCAGTTCCTGGCGTTGATGGCCGCAGGCGTGCTGCGGATCCCGTACGGCCCGGCGCCCAGCCTAGGTCCGGCGCCTGGCCAGCGCGATCTCATGACCGCTCAGACTCGGATCTCATCGACGGGGTTCCAGCAGCCCAACACCTGCGACGCGGACGTCGTGATCCGGGGCTATCTCGAGGATCCGCGGATCGACGGCTCGGCGTCGGCGCTCTTGACGCAGCTGTACAACAAGGGCCGCGTCAGCCAGTTCCGCTACGGCGCGGTCACGGTCGGCAGCGTCGACCTCACGCCGGATTCCCACCCGATCGACATCGACGGCCGGCCTCAGGAACGGATCTGGATGTTCGGGTCCTGACCGAGGGATTCCGCCACTTCAATCACTACATCCCGTCGCCCAAGAGCCGCATTCGTGCGTTTGAGGACCTCGGCGCCTGCGTCGCCGAAATCCTCGCCGGCTGATCGAGGGTCAGGCCTTCGCCGTAGATAAGCCTCCTCTGAAGTCGTGAGGCGGCGATCGCCCGAAAGTCCCCACGAGATCTGCTCGTTGTTGCGGTATCCGCGGGTTACCAGGTTTGAAGCGTCCAGCACTCCTCAATCCTGTGGTTGACGTAGGCGTTGATGAACCCTGACAACCGACCCGAAATGGAGTGAACGCCGTGCGAAAGAAGCGTCTCCCGGGGGTCACCGCAACGGTGCTGTTGATCCTCGCGGTAATAGCAGGATGCGGTGGCACGGCGCTGGTCACGCCCCACATGATCATTCCGACCACGACCACGACCGCGACGGCAGGGGAAAGCAACGCGACCTCTGACACCGACGACTCGGCGAGCTACTGTCAGCGGCTGAACGATGGTAAGTGGGTAACGAATGACAGCGCTTTCTCGACTACTCCGTGTGTGCCAGATCCGGCGGATGCCACCGGCGACGAGCAGGCCGACGGCACCGCGGCCTTGCCCCGCTGCTTCAGTTGCACTCTGTCGGATTGGGAGCTCGCAGAGAAGCGGGCAGAAGGACGAGATGGGTCCGGCACGGAAACCACGCCAGCCGACAGTTCGAGCTCCGGTGGTTTGTCGGCGGCCGCTGGCGGGAGCTTCCTCAAAGCATGCGCCCAGAACGCCGACGGCGGTTTGTGCGCATGCGTGTACAGACAGGTTGCACAACAGGTTCCGCCGTATCAGCTGCGCGCTTTGCCGGCGGACGACCCGCGTGTCGAAGCTGCCCTCGAGAGCTGTGCGCCGTGAGGACGCGCGGCTCTGCGTTTGGTCGCAGCTCGCCAGTTGAGGGCTACCGCCTTACGGGTCGGCAACCACCGGGACGGCGGGCGCCCCGCCGC
>Ga0335078_10004138_pt1 | contig 21521 bp, 16 predicted proteins | sample Lox_Sample_32_FD_206711 | JGI IMG/M metagenome (GOLD analysis project Ga0335078, IMG submission 206711) | Soil microbial communities from Loxahatchee National Wildlife Refuge, Florida, United States - Lox_Sample_3.2 | ecosystem: Environmental > Terrestrial > Soil > Wetlands | place: USA...
GTGAAATCCTCGTCCGAAGCGCGCGCTGCCAGAGCACCGGCGCCGCGCGTGATGTGGTGGCGAGCGGGCGCGTTGCCGAGACGCGTGTTCAGTGCGGGGGTGACCGGAATGTCGACCTTGAGATCACTGAAACTGACGACCGTCACGGCGACTTTATCTCCATCGATCGCAACGCCGGCAACGCCGAGAGTAAAACCAGTATCGCGCAGGCCACCGCTCACCATCGTGCCCTCAGCCCAGAACCTGGTTCCGGTGGCGGGGATGCCGGCGTTGGGAATCTGCTGAGGATTCGCCAGGGCCGCCTGTGCCGGGTCGGGCGGATCGTCGGCAAGTTGAAACAACTGGACGCGCGAGCCAATCGGCCAGAGGACCAGCGTTCCGGTAAAATCATCGGGCTTCGCCTTCCGCACGATGACCACGGCGCGGCCATGAAAGGCCTTGGCGGGCGTACCGCCGGTAATCTGCAGGTGAATGAATCTGCCGGTGTTTATTTTGTCGTTGGTCGAGAGCGGAGTCGGATCGGTGCCAACCGCCGTACGGCTCTGGCAAATATCGAGGGTGACTTCGACCGCGGTCATTTTGTCGGTTACTGGCGGTTGTACTGGCTTCGAGCCGGGCTGCAAGGCCAGAGTGAGAATGACGTCGTCCATTTTCGCACTGGCGTTGGCACCCTCCGCGTAGAGCGTGACGCCAGTTGAGAGATCCGCACCGGGAAAGGAGTGGCCGCTGGGGATTTCGGTCCCGCCTTCCTCGCGGGTGAAAAAACGGATGGCGTTGCTGGAGATGGTGAAAGTGCCGGTGCCGTCGAAGGCCTGGTCGGTGGAAAGCACTACAGACATGCGGGTGGCCTTATTAAGGTATGGCTTCTTGACCAGAACGATGTGGTAAAGAACCGTAAGGACCGGGGCAACGGGCGTGGGCGAGGTGGGGGGCGCGGGCTGCCCTGCGTCACCGCAGGTGGCCACGGAGCCACTTGCGGGGCAGGCCGAGCCAGCGTCCGCAGCGGAACCGGCGTTCGGAAGATTGGAGCCGCCACCACCGGGAGGGTCAGCCACGTGGCGCCTCCGCGGTGAGTTGCGCCTGATGCTCCTTGGCAGCTTCGAACAGCAAATTCATCTTTTCTCCTGGCTTGGTGCGGGGGATCTTGAGCAGGCGCGCAGCCCAAGGAAAACGCGCGTCCTGATCGAAGTCTTTGCCAAAGACAAGCATGATGTCGATATATTTGCAGACGTCGCGCTCGGAGACAACGTGATAGGTGGCGGCCCGTTTGGTGCCGTGCTCGATCCACTCGCGGAGGCCCCTCTCGCCCAAGGATTCGCACCGGGCCGGAAAGAACTTGCGCAGGTGGGCAAGCATTAGCGCGAGGAAACGCGAGCGACGGTCCTGGTCAAAGACGCGCAGCTGTTCCTTGCGAATGGTGAGCATAAGCTAAGCAAAACTCCGCGAGGAAAAAACCGGAAAAGAACGCGACCAGCCAGCGCCGTCAGACAGCCGTGTCGAAACGGCCATCGCTGCATCAACGAGCCGTAAACACGCAGACCGGCAAATCGAACATGCGTTAGGCGGAAGCAAGGCGAAGCTCCTTCTGGGCCGTGCCCTGAGAACCGCGGAGGAAATGGAGGGCCGTGGCGGCGTCTTCGGCTTCCATAAGGAACTGCTTGACGGGGCCAAAGAACTGGTCGGTTTCTTGGGGCAAGCAGGTCGGCAGGAAAAGGCGAAGGACGCGCGGGTCGTAATAGCGAAAGTAAACGGTACTGCCGTCGGGAAGCTTGACGTTAAGGAAGTGACGGAAGTGCGTGCGCAATTCCTTCAAAGGCTTGTCGCAGGTGACGAAGACCCCCCAGCTTTTGGACCAGGCGTGCTGCGCGAGCGTATCAATGAGTTTCGAGGTTTGCGGGATGCGAATGAGGTAGGGAGCGAAGTGGGCAAGCTGCTGGCCCTGCGCGCCTTCATAGAGAGACTGAAATTCTTCTTTGGATTCGTAGATGACCTTGAGGACGGAAGGCTCGCGGGCGGCGTCGAGCAGCGCGTAGAGAGGCTGGAACTCCTTGGCGAGCAAATCCTGCAAGCGCGGCGGAGCGGGCGGCTTGGCCACGGGCTTGGGCGCCGGAGGTTCCACGGGGAAGGAAACTGGGGGAACGGAAACGGGGAACGAAGGAAGTTCGCCGGGCTTGAGGGCAGCAGGGGCAGGACGCTGCGAGGAAGCGGGTAGATCGGTGGGTTTGTACGGCGTGGGAACAGAGGGAGCTACGGGAGCAGCCACGGAAGCAGGCGCAGCGGGCTTATGGGGCGCGGACATTTCTGGGCCGGGAATGGAGCCAGCGGCGGGCTGGGAAGAAAAGAGAGAGTCGTCGCGGAGCATGCGCACGACGAAGACCGTGCTGCCGGCGCGGATCTGGTCGCCATTGGCGAGAGTGGCTTCCTTGACGCGCGCGCCGTTGAGGAAGGTGCCGTTGCTGCTGTTGAGGTCGAGGAGGCGGCAGCCTCTTTCGTTGTATTCGACGGCGAAGTGCAAGCTGGACATTTGCTTGTCGTCGGGAAAGACGTGGTCGGCCTTTTCGGTGCGGCCGAAGCGGACAGGCCTGTCCGGGGCTAGAGGGAGTTGTGCTCCGACGTCAGTTCCAGAACAAATTTCGAGTAAAATCTGCATCAATGGGACCTAATCTCGACTACTCCGACGGCGATCGCAACTCCACACCAAACAAAAAACTGAATACGGCAACCTTCGACAGTTGCAGTCAACCCAAACTGCTCGGCCAGCAAGATCAGTTTAGGTTTGGCTGGACCTCAACGGGCCATGGTTCCACCGTTCCCGCGGCCTTCTCGAACTCAGCATCGGAAAAATTTGAGTACACTCCAACGATGCCGCCACCTTGAAGACGAATGGTGTTAGCAGTGCAGTGCGTATTGATGACAGCTCGCCAACCCGTAGTGTCATGGTTTACGGTATCGGTGGTAGTGCGCTCCGCCTCGGCGTCCGCTTTTGACGAATACGTGCCCACGATACCCACGAGATCGAGTTCAACCGCGATAGCGCGGGTCGTCAGGCGAAGCCAGCATTCCCAGCGGGCCGGAGTTGTCGCGAGAACCAATTCCAAGTGCAAAACGCAGCTACGCGCCTCTGCGGGCGTCAAAGCGGTGTGGTGAGTGAGCTTCGCCTGCAAGACCGCAGAGGTAGAGACGCGCAAATCGTGAACAGCCTGGACCGCACTGTCCAAGTCTGTACGAGAAGGCTCGCCAGCATGGGCGCTGCAGCTGCCGCGAAGCTGTCCCGCGATGAGGGTTGCCGCATTCCACAAGGATTGACAAGTGCTCGGACTAGGGGCTGCAGGACGAATGTCTGCCGCCAGACCCAAGGTGTGTTTTTGGAGCGAGGCAAGGGTTCCGAGGACGCAAAGAGCCTGGTTGGCAGGAGTATTTGCGGAATGGCCGGCGCAAAGATGGCTGCGCACTACGTCGATGTTCGTCGCAAATTGCACGTGGATACTCTCAAGGACGTCTAGCAACGTCACGTGAAACAGCGTGGTTGTTGGAGGGGTCGGTCCAGGATTATGGGCGCCAGGACCCGAGCAAGCAATGTCGGAGCGGTGGAAATTCTGATATGAGTAGGGGCGGCCGCGCTGGTCCAGGACATCGTACGGCCTGAGAGGTTGCGCATCAGCCGCGGCAGGAGCAGCAACTCCGCCTGCGAAATTCACAAAATCTTTTAGATAACCATTCTCGAGGCTAACGTTCGTATTCGCCGCATCAGGCTCTGACAGCTGGCCATTCTCTTGGGCGACCAATTGGTTGACAAACTGCATGAATGTGATTGGGTGATAGTGCCACATCATACCGGTCGTATCGCAGAGCTGGGAGCTCAGATCGGGGCAAACTCGGAGAGCATCGCTGACCCACATGAAGTGTTGCAATCTGGACCAGTAATGCTGTCGATAGGCGGAAAACGGATCGGGGAGGACTGGCTTCAAAGCATCGGCGTTGGCGAGGGCCCATTCACTTTTGTGGTAGCTCTTGACTACACGCAGATCCCGTGCGGCACGAAGGATGTCTACCGTATCGATACCATGTCCCAACCGATCCTGCACGAAACGGTCGATTTGAGGAAGGGTGCAGAGCATGCTGCCGCTGGCGTCGTGGATGCGGTGGGCGGCGTTGTCCCAAGGAGCAACGGTCAGTTCCTCTCGGCTGACGACCTCAAAATGAATCATGCGCCGGCCGAAATACGTACCACACTCGCCGAGCCAGTCTCCCACGGAGACTTCCACGTTAGGACAGAAGACAGCGTTCGCGTCTGCCGGGGAGGGACGATGGCGAAGCCAATAGTTGAACCAGGGTGGGTTCTGCGGGTCCGGCGCGCCGATATTGCCAGGAAAAACGGCTAAGTGCATGTACAGAGTGAAGAAATACTTGGGATTGACGGTGTAATTGAGACGACTACCGCCCCCAGGGTTGTTCTCGGTTTGGGTATAGACGCAGTGGCGGATTAGGACGAAGCGCTGGCTGCCCCATTGTGGATCAGCTTCGGTATCGTGGTCGCCACCTAGTCTGGCAGCAACAATTGTTCCGGAAGCGGCGGCAAACACTTTATTGTTCGCGGCGGGAGGGGACAGATGAATTCCGCCGTGCCAGCTTTTATTGGAAGCGATCGGGAAAGTGCCATAGAGCTCTATTTTTTCGCCGTTTGCATAGTACCAGTCGAGATGATCAAAATTGAAATAGCTGGTAGTTTCGTGAAGTGCACTCAAGCTGATATCGTGAAAAAGTTCGAGATGGGGGCCAGTGGAATCCCAACGAAGGTAGCTCGCCTGATTTACCTGCGGATCAAACGGGCCGGTGTAGTAACCGCGCTCGTTACCTTGAAACTGGACCGGGAGCCACCACTCATCGATGATGCCGCGGAAAACACGATTGCGATGCAAACCGGGTCCGCCGCAGATCTTATCCCAATGACAATTGATGTGGGAAAGGATGCCTCTAAAACGCATCAGCTTGCTCTGCTGAAGCGGGCTTGTAATATCCGGGTGCAACGGATTCCCGTGTCTGTCCACGTCGGTCAGGTGAAAGTTCCACCAGCGCTGCATCTTCTCTGGGAGGGTGTCACCCAAAAACCGCCGAGGAATGCGATGCTTGATGCACAGATAGCGAAGAAGAAGAAGCATTGACAGATACTGCTTTTCATCGAACGCCATGACGTCGGTCCCGAAATCCAAGTTGCTTACGTTAGTAGCGTAGGTATCTCCCGCCACATGCGCGCCAGCGCGCTTGACGTGATACCAGCGGTTATAGTCCTGTGGGCGAAGGTGCGTTTCGCCTCCCCTAGGGTTTGAATCACCGGGGTGCAGAGGAGCCACAAATGTCTCTTGATGGCGGGCATAGCGCCACTCGTTTCCAATGTTGGTGTGTTCGATGCCGATGGAGTCGTAATTGACGGCGTGGGCATGCCAGGCAGTTTGCGAAGAGTCCACGACTTGAATCACATTGGTGTAGAGTTGACCTGCCTGGCTATCTTCCTCCAACTGAACGATGAAGTTGGCACTCGCTAGCTTACGGTTAGGCGGGGGCTGGCTGGCCTGAGTGTTCCAAACGCGTACAGTACCATCCCCAGTATTGCTACCGTCGGTAGTATGCAAAACAATCTGATTTTTCTGGCGATGAGTGCCGTCAAAGTTCGCGGCAACGAGAGCTACACCACAATCGTAGATGGTGAAGTTGTAGAGCTTCCCAAAGAGATAGATCGGGTGGGGGCTGTCAGGTGTTGGGACGTCCGGCATGGTGTCTCGACCGAGGACCTGGACTTCAGATGGAATATTCGAAGAAAGGTTTAAAAACAAGCGTGTTGTGGTGTTTCTGACCACGACTGGTTCTGGCAATGTAGGCGATGCGGGTGAAGAGTTTTTTGCGCATTGTGATCCTCCAGGCGAAAAAGATTGGTGCACTAGCAGCCGTGAACCTCTTTGAGTTTGGCTTGCGTTTTCGGGCCGGGAATGCCGTCAACTACCAACTTGTGTAGCTCTTGAAACGCGCGGACAGCGGCTTCGGTTACCGGGCCAATGAGACCGTCGACTTCACCGCAATCGAAACCTAGATTGTTGAGGCGGGCCTGAATACCGGTGGGCTCGTTAACGGGATCGAGATGGCCAATCTTCAAGGTCCAGGTGCACGTCAGGATCTGGGATTCTCCCTTCCACCACACCGTAAGCTCGCCTTCTTCCTCATCGGCGTCCACCTTTTGTTCGATCAGGCCATCGGAACCGGTAGTTCCCTCGTAGGTTTTGTAGCCGATCACGAGCTGGTATTTATTACCTGAATAAGGTTTGCCATTGTCGTCAGCTATGACGATGCGCACGACCGTGGGCTGCCGATGCAGCTTGAAGCTATGTTTCTTCTCGGTTGCGCGGGAATAGTCTTTCGTCTCCATGTCGGGAATGAAGATGCTATCGCCGGGCAGGAGGAGATTCGGATTGGGGCGTTCTTTCCGGAGCTCGGCATTCTCGGGACAGTCGTAAATTTTCTTGTAGTCGGCGAAGCCGTATTGCTTCGCTATGCTCGCCAAGCATTCGCCCTGTTGCACGGTGTGATAGGCAGCCATTGTTGTAGCCTTTGTCTTGCGCTACCGCGAGTTAACGCCTAACAAGCTAGCGAGCCAATCGTCCATCACTTGGGCTCCCAATCGTCTTTGTCTTGATTAGGGTAGCAAATCTTGCAATTTCCCGGATCTATGCCCTCCACGCGCGCTCGGCCTTGCGCATCCAACGTTCCCTCAACCGTAGAACCGTCGGGCAACTGCACGGAGTAGGGTTCGAAAGCGACCGGCACTCCGTCGCCATCCACCAACTCAAACTCGATCCATGAGGTCTTGGTGTTCTTCGCTTCTTGCTGCACGGCAGAACCTGCCGCGTTGGATAAAGCCTCTCAACCGGGACATGGCTGAATGAATGGGACGCCGGTTTGCGCGGCCTGCGCGAGGGCCTGACCGGCCGTGGACGTGCCGGGACTGCCGGAGGAGGAAGATGGACCCGTGGTGCCGCTGCCGCTCATCGCTTGCGCGAGCAGGACGAGCGGTGGAACGGGTGGAACCACGGTGGGAGAGCCCATACCGACCTCGCCGATCATCACGGTGGGCTCGCCCATGATGATGGGATTGACTGGGCCCAGAGCGAGGCCCGGAATCTCGGTGACGATGTCGCCCATGCGGCAAGCCATCATGAAATTGATGAGCACCGTGGGACTGCCGAGCATGACCATGCCGACACCGTCGGCGCCGGAGATGCTGACCGCGGGACAAGCGTGCTGGTCGATCAAAGCGCGCCAGGCGGGCAGGCCACCAATGAGCACATTCTCGCTGCCGGGACCAGGCGCGAGGGGCATGCCGTGCGTAGTAGCGTCGGTGATGCGTGCGGCTGGAGGCATGGTTGGTTGTTGACCAGTTTGCGTGCTCTTGGGAAAAGCGTGTCGCGTAACCGTGAGCAGCGTGGACGAAAGCCGACAAGGCTGTCGGCGCTACGCTTCGGTACGGCGCGTTCGCGATGCTAGAGAAGCATATGCGAAACACCGTTGCGCGGCAAGGCTACGCTGGATGCGCTCTACTGGTTGAGTTTTCCTCCTTTCGTGCCGTCGTCGGCGGTGTCGGGATCTTTTGGACTTTCGGGACTGTCTGGGCTGTCGGGCGAATCCGGGCTGGCGGACTGCGCGCTGCCGGGAGCGCCGCCGCTGTTGATGAGGACCATCGTGCCTTGAATGGACACGCCAGCGGGGCCGATATCAATGAAACCGCCGGGGCCGACGAGGGAGAGTTGCATGCCAGCTTGGATAACGACGTTCATGCCGCCGGTGATGTAAACGGCTTGCGTGGCGGAAACCACGTCGTTGCCGCCGATCTGCGCGTTGCGGTTCTGGCTGATGGTGATGGAGTCGTTCTGGCCGATTTGCACTTTGCGGCTTTGGCCGATGGTGATGGATTCGTTGTTGGTGACTTGCTCCTTACGGTTGCCGCCGATCTGGACGGATTCGTCGGAATCCACTTTTTCCATGTGCTTGGCGGCGATGTGGATGGAGGTGTCGCCGGTGATGTCTTCGATGTGCTTGCCTTTGACTTGCGTCTGCTTGTCGCCGTCCACGGATTCGAACTGGCTGGACTTGATGATGAGATGGCGATTGGCGCCGACGTATTCGCGCGATTCTTTCTCGACGCGCCAGTCCATGTCTTTTTCGGCGTTCATGAAAATCTGCTCGTCGCCCTTTTTGTCTTCGAAGCGCAGTTCGTTGAAATTACTGGCGCTGCCGCCCTTGCTGCTTCGCGTGAGAAAGGTGGTGCGGGTCATGTTGTCAGGCAAGGCGTAGGGAGGCATCTGATCGGCGTTATAGACGCGGCCGGTGATGATGGGGCGATCAGGATCGCCTTCGAGGAACTCGACGATGACTTCCTGGCCGATGCGCGGGATGTTGATGGCGCCCCAGACTTTGCCGGCCCAAGGTTGCGAGACGCGAATCCAACAGGAGCTATTTTCGTCACGCTTGCCGAGGCGATCCCAGAAGAACTGTACCTTCACACGGCTGTATTTGTCGGGATAAATCTCCTCGCCGGAGGGGCCGACGATCACGGCGGTCTGCGGGCCCTGGACGATCGGCTTGGGCGTGAGGCGTTGCGGACGAAAGGGCACGTCGAGGGGGATGCATTTGAATTCGTTGGTGTAGTTTTCGTCCTTGTTTTCGCGAGCCGAAACGTAGCTCTCACCGACGGAAGCGAAATGGTTGATCTCGGTAAGCAGGAAGTCACCGTTCATGTCGCGCCGCGAATGCCCATCCAGGTGGAATTTGTAGCCCGAGGCAAAGGAGCGGCAATTGCCGGTGCCGGCCACGATTTGATGGAGAGTTTCTTCCTCCTGCATGCGGACTTTGGTGGTGTCGTCCCCCTCCGATTTTTTCGTGTAGATGCCGGGATAGTCATAGATTTCGTAGTTGGTGTTGCCGCCGATCTCGTCAACGGTCTGGATGTTGGCCATCAACGAGGTGTTGGGCGTCTGGAAGTTGTAGTCGGTGAGGGCGTACTTGCCGGGGCGCAACTCTTCTTCGACCAGCCAACTCCTGACCAGATCCTCGTCCCAGACGATAACGTTGGGCGAATGATCGAAGCGCACCTTGTATTGCACGGGGCAATTTTTGTGAACGCTGGGTTTGTCCGCCATGATCAGCTTGTGGCTGCTCTGGCCGTGTTCGAAATAGTAAAAGATGCCGTACTCTTCCATGAGACGGGAGACAAAGTTGAAGGCCGTTTCGCGATATTGCACGACGTATTCGCGCTGCGGATAGGTGGCTTGCGTATTGTCCTGAAAGTCCTGAAAGCCGTGGTTCTGAAAAACCGCTTTGACGATTTCCGGGATAGTCTTTTGCTGGAAAATCTGGCAATCGGCGGTGCGGGTCAAAAACCAGAGCCAGGGGACGATTTCCGCGTGGTAGTAGCTGAAATTGTCGTCGCGGCTCGCACACACGAAGCGACTGACGTAACCGTTCCAGTAGCGCTTGTCGCTGCCGGCGTGAGCAAGAGTGATGGTCACCTGCTTACCAACAATGTCTTTGAAAGCGATGCTGTGATTTTCCGAAAGAAACTCGGCGTCGAAATGGAAAAGCTGGGAGATTCCCTCGTGCCCTTTGAGGCTGCGCAGCAGAAGAACGTCTTTCCCCAAAGGGGTTTGGATCGCCAGAAGTCGGTGGTCTTGCGTGTATGGCATAGGTCAGGGCTCCCCGTGGCGCCGCTCGATGAACGAGCCGTACGGCGACCGCGTCACTCGATACCTTCCTGAGCTTTTTTCACGGTTTCATTGTATTCGTTCAGACTCTCGACAACATCGTGCACGTAAAACAAGACTTTCATGGTAGGGCCAAACAGTTTAAGAGCGCTGGAAGCCCGGAAAGCCGCGCGCGCGCTCTTCTCGGCAGCCTCCTTTTCCAGTTCCTTCTCGCCGATCCGGCGCAACATTCGGCTCGCTTTACGGCTGCCTCTGGCGATCCATTTCTTGTTTTTCTCGATGACGGCTTCGAGTTCCTTGATATGGTCGGAGAATTTCAGGCCTTCGACAAGTTTTTCTTCGCCTTTTTCGGCGGCTTTCTCGCCCGCCTTGTCGGTCAGAATCTCGCCAGTCTTTTCGGCCACCGCGATAGCGCTCGCTTTCGGCGTTTCGTCGAAGGTCTTCACCAAGATGAGCGAGAAATCATAGCCCGTGTCAACAACCGAAGCCGCAAATTGCGCAGCACCCGGCGCGAGCAGAGAAGCAGTCTTCACAAAAAGATCGGCGGTTAGTTTGTAAGAAGCCAGTATTTCGATGCCGCGGGCCGCCTCCCGGCGAACCTCGACGTTCAATTCGGCGGCGTCGCGATAGACATCCTGAATCGCGTCGAGACTATATTGGCGCAACTCCGCCAGTCCTTCCATATATTGCTTGACTTCCTTGGGACCCTGGCAGGCGTGTTTGACGAAACCCTCGATGTACCCCGGCATGTAGTTGTCCGCGAGGCGCTCGATTTCGCGCGCGTCACCGGGATCAACTTCGGCCCAGCCGGGCCGGCCCTTCCAAAACATGACGGAATACAGGCCACGCATGAATCCGCTCTTGTCTTCGACCCAGCGGAGCTTCACGCGTTCCTGATGTGCGCGAGCGAGGGCTACCGAGCGCAGAAACCTGAGTACCGGTTTCGGGTCAAACAGCACAACAAAGATCGGTGCGCGAAGCCCCACGCTTCCGGTTCTGGAGGGATCACCAGAATCGTGGCCGATACCAAGCGATCCGGGTGTGTCACCCTTCAGGCTCAGAGGAACGGTTGGGTCGCCCGCGTCGTAGCGGCCAAGAGAATGGGGAGTTCGCGCCGGGATCGCCCCCGGGCGATGGACTCGATAAAACTGCTTTGGCGAGCGTGACGTGGCCATTTCGCAGTGCACCGTCAAACGGCGGTCTGGCCGCAAAGTGGCCGGCGGGCCGCGGCTACAGCCAAACCCCCGAGCGGGCGACTTTTGCTGCTAGGGCTAGGCATACACAAAGGCGCCCGTTTCGCCGACGGAGACGCGGATCGCAGAAGGCTTTTTGCCTTCGGCCATGCTGGACAGGAGATAGCGCGAGATGTCCGGGAGCATGGTGTTGGTCAAGATGTTGTCGACGTTGCGCGCGCCGGACTCCACTTCGGTGCAGCGCTTGGCCACTTCGGCCACAACCGCAGGATCGTAGCTCAACTCGATTTTGTGATTTTCGCGGATGCGCCGCTGAATCTTGCCGAGTTTGAGGGTCACGATGTTGCGCATGGCTTCGTCGCGCAGCGGGAAATAGGGGACGGTAACCAGGCGGCCCATGAACGCGGGCTTGAAGATTTTGTTCAGCTCGGGCTTGAGGGCCTTGGCCAAGCCTTCCGGGCTAGGCGTCGTTTCCGGATCGGCGGTGAGCTTCATGAGCGTGTCGGTGCAGGCATTGGAGGTGAGAATGATGATGGTGTTCTTGAAATCGATTTCCCGGCCTTCGCCGTCTTCCATCATGCCCTTGTCGAACACCTGGTAGAAGAGCTCGAGCACGTCGGGGTGGGCCTTCTCGCATTCGTCCAGCAGCACGACGGAGTAGGGACGGCGGCGGACGGCTTCGGTGAGCACGCCGCCTTCGCCATAGCCCACGTATCCTGGAGGCGAGCCTTTGAGGCTCGATACGGTATGAGCTTCCTGATACTCGGACATATTGATCGTGACGACGTTGCGCTCGCCGCCATAGAGTAGATCGGCCAGCGCAAGAGCGGTTTCCGTTTTGCCGACGCCGCTGGGTCCGACAAGCATGAAAACGCCAACAGGCTTGCCGGGATCGTCCATGCCGGCGCGCGAGGTGGAGATGCGCTGAGCAATGGCTTCGAGGGCGTGATTCTGTCCGATGACGCGGGCGGCCAAGAGATCTCTCAGCCTCAAGATCGTGTTGATTTCGTCCTGCTGCATCTTGCCGACAGGAATACCGGTCCAGGCGGAGATGACCTCACCGACGATTTGCGTATCCACACAGACGCGCATGAGGGGAGCGTCACCCTGCAAGGCGTTCAGTTCGGCGTTGAGTTTTTCTAGTTCCGCGCGCAGAGCAGCGGTGTCGGTGGCCGGTTGAGCGGCGGTACCGCCGCCGTCGCTTGCGGACGCCCTCGGCGCAACCGAGGCTTCGAGTTGTCCGCGGACGTCGCGAATGCGAGAAACAAGGGCCCCTTCCTTTTCGCGCCGCGCCTGCAACGAGGCGAGGCGAGCGGAAACATTCGTTCGTTGCGTGGCGATCGCGGCGAGCCTTTCGGAGTGGTCCACGCCAACGGCCACTTCGCGTTCCAGGACGCGCTGCTGTACTTCGAGATCGTCCAACTGCCGGGTGGCATCTTCGATGAGCGGGGGAGTTGCGTTTTGCCCGAGCGAAAGGCGCGCACAGGCGGTGTCCATGACGCTGACCGCTTTGTCGGGCAACTGGCGGCCGGCAAGGTAGCGATGCGAAAACTTGGTTGCGGCCTGCACGGCTTCGTCGAGGATGCGCACGCTGTGGTGCTTTTCGAGCGAGCCGACGATGCCCCGCAGCATGACCATACACTGGGCTTCGCTGGGCTCTTCCACTTTCACGACCTGGAAGCGGCGAGCGAGGGCGGCGTCCTTCTCAAAGAACTTCTTGTACTCCGACCAGGTGGTCGCGGCGATGGTGCGAAGTTCGCCGCGCGCCAGCGCGGGTTTCAGCAAGTTGGCGGCATCACCTTGCCCGGCCTGACCGCCGGCGCCGATCAAAGTGTGCGCTTCGTCGATGAACAAGATAATCGGAGCAGGTGAAGATTTGACCTCTTCGATGAGGCCCTTCAAGCGGTTCTCGAATTCGCCCTTGACGCCAGCGCCAGCCTGCAGCAGCGCAAGATCGAGCGAACGGATGGTCACATTCTTGAGAGGAGGAGGAACGTCCCCGGCAACAACGCGCAAAGCGAACCCTTCCACGACGGCGGTCTTGCCCACGCCCGCTTCGCCGGTAAGAATGGGATTGTTTTGGCGGCGGCGCGTAAGAATGTCAATAATCTGGCGAATCTCGTGGTCGCGGCCAAGCACGGCGTCAATTTTGCCGGCTTTGGCGTTGGCCGTGAGGTCGATGGTGAACTGGTTGAGGTTCTGCATTTTGCCGGCAGCGGGAATTCCGCCGGCCTGGGGCATTCCTTCCATACCGATGGGCACGGCCTGCGCAGTTTCCTGGTCTTCCTGCGAGCCGGCGACGATATTCCAGAAGTCCTTCTGCAAGGCCTCGGCGCTGATTTTCTGAAACTCGCGGGTGACTTCGCGCATGAGGCGCGAGAGGTCGCCGGAATTGGCGATAGCCAGAATGCAGAAGCCCGTGCGCACTTGCGCGGCGCCGAAATCGAGCGAGCCGATGGTCCAGGCATCGGAAAGCATTTGCGTCAGCGTCGGGCTGAAGGCCGGCGTACGCGCGTTGCCGGACTTTAGTTTGTCGAGACTGCGCGTGAGGTCGCTAGTGAGACGGGACTTGTCGACGCCAAATTGCTTGAGGATGCGCGGCAAGTCGCTGTCGGTGACATCGAGCAACTTGAGAAGGAAGTGCTCGAGCTCGATGTCATAGTGGGTGCGCGCAAGACAAAAGCCGGCGGCCGCCTCCAGAACGTTCCGGGAGGTGTCGTTTAGTTTTCCGATTAGCCCCTTGAGATTCGTAGTCATAAGCGCCTCGCTTCACTAAACATTGAAAATTGCTTCGTCGGGATTGCGTTCCATTTCCTTGGACTTCATCCAGGTAACCCAGCCAAGCTGCGGCGCGCCTTCGCCTTCACCACCCAACTGGCAGCGCGGCACTTCGTCGCGTTTGAGGACGAGTTGCACCTCGAAATCAATCTCTTCATTCGTCCAAAAACGCAAAAGCGCGCGCAGCGGCTGATAGGCGGAACCGTTCGGGAGGAAATCGAGGTATTGCTGGAGATCGAGAGGCCCGATGCGGATCAGAGCGCGCGCCTGCTGGTTCCAAACCTCGTCGCCCACCACGGCACCGAGGCCCAATTGTTCCGAAGCCGTGTCGCGCTGGCCGATGCAACACTCCGTCGTTTCGTCCAGGCGAAACCAGCCGCCGACCAACTGTACCACTTTGACGGGTACTTCGAAGTAGTCGTTCAAAAGAAGCTCAAGAGCGTGCGCGGAGTGCGGCCGCTGGCCGAGAATGCCGGCGAAAAAGAGGAAAGCATCGTCGGGAACCGCCAGGCGCTCCTGCAATCCAGTGGTACCCAGACCAATCAGGTCGAGCAGGTGATGCGAGAAACGGTCGCGCTCTCCGCGTTCGTAGGAAACGGCAAAACGGTATTTCTCCCACGCCTGGTAAAAAAACGACAGCATGCGATGGTGAAAGAGATCGAGAAAATCGCGCAGCGTAGTGTCGCCAGAGCGCAGGCGGCCCAGAATCATGGTGGTGTAGCCATGCGGCAACGGCCCTTGCGGACCGGTGGTTCCCATGAAGTTCACGGCCATGAAAGGCGTTTTGCCTTCCGGCCATTCCATGGCCTGAATTTCGCTGGCGGGGAAACTGAGAGAAGGATGAGCGCCGAGGCGCGCGACTTCGTCGGACGGGTTCGTGAAGCGCCCCACGGGCTCGCGGTCGGGCAGGAGGCGCTCAAGCAAACGAATCGCCTGGAAAAATTCGAAGCGGTACGGCTCCGAGCGAAGGCGCTCTTCGACTTCCGACAAATCTGCGGGCGGTAGACCTACAGGAGGATCACTTCTCCCGCTCTCGGTGGCCATTGGCGGAGAACCTCCTTTCTTTGTTGGGTGCGTACGGCGAGCTGGCTAAAGCTGTTCAGCGAAGCGTAGTGCCCCAGAAAGTATTCGAGCACGCTGGCGAAAAGAAACACGCCCCCGCCCACGAATTGTTCCTCGTCGAATTCCATCTCCACGCGGTGACCGCGTACGAAGCCGATGCCGTTTTCCGAGATGACGCGCGCGAAATTGCGCGTGCTGGAGACTTTCGTGAGTCCCGCGATTTGCCGCTCATTGTAGCCGGATTCGCCGAAGCTGTAGAGGCGAAGTATTTCCTGCAGCGCTTCCCGGCCGTCTTCGACGATCGAAAGATAGTTGAGCGAAAGATGCGAAATGAGGCGCCACAGCATGCCTTTGCCGGTCGGCGGACGCACGGAGGCGGAAGGCTTGCGCAGAGCCACAACGCGCTTGATGGAAGAGACGCCTTCAAGCTCGAAATCGCCCCGCTCGTTGCCCATCGGCAACCGATGAGGCAGGTCACGGTTCGAGCAGGTGCAGTGCACGGTTGCCGTGTCGGAATCCGGATGGAGCGGGCGGCCGCTGAGATCGAGGAAGGAAATGTAAAGGTCCGTGCCTTCATCGTCGCGGCGGGTGGAGGGCTGACGGCGGGAATGCCAGAAGCCTTTGGGACGCTCACGATGATGCGAAGACGTGTGGCGGAAGCGATAGAACGGCTCGAACTTCATCACTTCGTGCGTCTGTGGATTCGGGGAGATAACTTCCTCGACGGAGAAAATCTCCATGGCCCGGCGGCGGCGCGCTTCCGGAATGACCAAATATTCGGTGCGGGTTTGATCGAGGCGAATCGGCTCGGCGGTGTGCGGGAAGAGATTGACCGCTGGGGCACAGCCCAGCCGGAGCGTGCTTTCCGAAACGTTCAGCTCCAAGGCTTGCTGACGCTCGCCGCGTTCGAAGCGCGAAATGAGAAAGACAATTTCCGCGCGCGGGCCAAAACCGGACGTGCGGAGCTGTTCGAGGCCGTTCAGTTCGAAGAAAAAGAACTTCTCCGGAAAGTGGAAATACTCCTGCAGCAGCCGGTAGCCCGAAAAGGAGCGGCGCGGATACGGCAGCAAAGATTCAGAGTCGCTAAAGCCGACGGGTTGGAGCTTGTTTCCCGGCAGCGTCAACGGTCCCTTGCGCGTCTGCGGCGTGCGATCGCGCAGCAGGATCTGTGTGCAGTTGTTGCCGAGCAACTCGTACAGACTGTGAACCAGGCTGCTTTCGCCGTTCAGGTAGAAGCGGAGCGAGCTCATTTCCAGTTTGTCGAAGGTAACGTCGGGAAAGCACTCGATCTCGAGGCGCAGGGCGGCGGCGGCGTCCTGCGACTTCACTGCCGGGCGCAGGCGGTCGGGCGTCAGCCATTGCGCGGCGGCAATCTTGAGGGGCCAGAGCGTGGCGTCGTAGCAGGTCTTGAATTTGCACGGGTAGCCGTCGACGGGCTGGGAGTAGAGCATCGAGCCGCGCGGAATGGGCAGCCCTGTGGTCAGCTTGCCTTGTTCGGGGTCAAGGTGAAATTGCACGATGGTCGAAGACGGAATCGGCCGGATGTAGTGAGGATAGAGGACACTCAGCAGGGCTTCGGTGATTTCGGGGAATTCGTCGTCAATCTTCAGATGGACGCGCGCCGCCAGGAACGCGAAGGATTCGATGAGGCGCTCCACGTGCGGGTCTTCGCAACGGTTGGGCTCGAGCAACAAACGCGACGCCACCTTCGGATATTTCTCCGAAAACTCCGCGCCCAGCTGGCGGATGTACGTCAGCTCGCGTTCGTAATATTCGAGCAGCTCGTCACGCACGGTCTTCTCCGGAAACCGAGACTTCCAGGCTGGTTAATTCGATGGAGGCATCATAAACCACATGCTCGGGAAGCGGGTCGATGCGCAACATGCCATCGATGACGAAGCGCAGAACACGCGACATTCCCGCCACGGGAACGAGAGAAACGCGGACGCCATCGAGCCTCGGCTCGAACGTGCGCACCGCCGATTCGATGGCTTGAAGCAGCCTGGCTTGGTCATACAAAAAATTCGCCGGCAGAGACGTGATGTCCGGCAGCCCGTAGCAGTAAACGGAGCGCTGTATTTCGACCGAGCCCTCGGGAATCGTATCGGGCGTGCTGCGGGTGTTCAGAAGACTCTCCAGATCGCGCCGCACCGCGATTTTCAGCTTGGCCAGCGAGGTGCTGCGCGTCATGGGCCCTTCCGATTTCACCTTGGGCTCGTCATCCAGCAGGCGATCCAAAAGCGGCAACCGCAGAGGCGCATTGGAATCTTGGGTGGGCATGCCTTACCTCAGGGCCAGCGCCTGCCCGGGATCGAGACGGCACAGCTTCTGATAGATTTTTTCCTTCTCTGCATCATTGCGTCCGAGTTTTTCCGAGCAGCGATAAAGCAGCGCCAGCGGCTGGGCCACCAACGCCGGGTCTTCCCACTCTTCGAGCTTGCGGCGCTCAATCTCTTCAGCCAGCTCCACGAGGATGGGGAAGGCGATGGCTTCGTGCTTGGTGGCCAGGAAAATGTTGGCTAGTTGAATGTGCTTCTGGAAGCGACCGCGGCCGGTGCGCTCGTTGCCGATTTCCTGCGTAAGCATACCGATGGCTTCCTGCACTTTTCCGGCGCGTGCGGCTTTCATCGCCAATTCCACAACGTCCGGACGTTTCTCTCCATCCGCGTTTGGCGATGCCGCAACGATCGGAACCGGTTCCGGCTCGGGTGCGGGCGCCAGCTCGCTGGGCGGCGCAGGTGGCGGCGGCAAAATGCTTTCTCTGAGCCACGCCTGCGTCTCAGCATTGGCCGCCGGTGTGTCGTCCATCATCGAAGCATTCAGCAAATCGGGATAATCCGCCAGCAAGGCGCGCAGGTCCGCGCGAATCGCAGCGGCCACCGGCTCGTACTCCGAGCCGAGAGATTCGCAAGCGCGCACGGCATAACGCTGGAGGTCGAGCCAGCCGCGGCCGCAGGGGAGGCCCATGGCGCTTTCGGCGCCCTCCAAAACCTCGGCCCACTTCCCTTCCATGGCCATTTTCTTGATGTGCGTGCGCTTTTCGGTCGGCGGCGCTTCCAGGATGGCGGGATCGAGCGAAGTGCCGGAAGCGCGGAGTTCACCCCAGCGAGCGGCGCGCAAAAGCAGATACGGTACGGGATTCTGCGGGCTCTCGCGCCGCAAGAAACCAGCGACGGCGGCGACGCGCTGCATGGCATCGTCGCGATCCACCGGCTCGGCGCTGACCGCTCGCCTCTTTGCAGGGGCTGTCCCCGAAGCTACGGCAGCTGACGACTCTTCTTGAACTTCCTCGGCGGGCTCTTCGGCAGGCGTTTCCGGCTCCTCCACCACCGGTTTGTAGTAATGCTGGACCATTTCCTGCATCTCTTCCAGAGCCGTGCGCAGGCCGGCGAAATTGGGAGCGTCGCGCCCGAATTTCTCGTCGCTCAGCGTCCCGAGTGCGTCGAGAGACTCCAGCGCAGCGGTAAGACTTCCGCCAAGTTTCTCGTAGTACGCATCGCCCGTGGCGCGCACCGCATCATCAAATTCCTCGGCGCTGCACTTTTTGTCGTCGTTGATAGCGGCATTGCGCGCGGCCGTCTTGGCGTCGTTGCCCTCGCAGTCTTTCTCGTAGCCAACTTGCCGCGATTCCTGGAACTTGAACAGATCGAGTTTGCTTTTGGTGAGAGGCAGGCGGCGCACCGTGAAGGCCAGCTTGGAACCCACCCACCCGAGCGGGGCGGCGCGAATCTCCACGTCGTCGTCCTCGATCTCGGGATAGAGCGAGTCCCAAAATTTCTCCAGCAAGCCTTTCAAAAGATCGAGGGACTCGCGCAGGCCGGCAATGTGCTCGCGGACGAGCACGGCCTCGGTCAACCAGGCCGCGATTTGCAGATCCTTGCTCTTTGTGGAAAGGACGTCCGTGGCCAACTTGATGACCAGCGGATAATCGGCCTTTTTGACGTCGTGCAATTCGCCGAGAGGCCCCGCTTCTTCTTCGCGGCGGGCTTCCCGGATTTTGTCGTAAACAGGATCGTACCGAAGATTTTTGCCGCTCGGATTCTCGCCGGGGATGGGGTTCAGGAGACCTTCGGGAAGGGGCATGGGCTTTTACGAGGCGGTCTGGGCCATCGCAATTTGAATGTTGCGTATTTCGAGGATGGGCAGCTCCTCTTCATCGGCCAGGAGCATCTTCTGACCAACGGGAACAACTTCTCCTCCGGCGGTCTCTTCCCACAGCGTCGCGCGGCCTAACCGGACATTCGCGTCAGCGTGCTTCGCTGCAAAAGGCGTCAGCACCGGCAGCAGGACTTCTCCCAATTCGCGTTCCTCATACTTATTCGAGGTGCGTACTTTGGCAGGCAACCACAGCAAATCTCTGAGCCGTTTGGGAGGCGCAATCTCAATAGACTCCAGCAGCGCGAAGGGAATCCACATGTAGCTTCCCGCCGCGAAGACTTCGAGGTTCGCGCCGATGCGCGGGTCGGCATCGCTCAACGAATGGTAGTTTTTCCCATTGATAGTTACGGAGATTTCGCCCAGTCCGGCAGTGCCCTGGGGCATGGGATACTGCTGCTTGCTGAAAAGATCGTGCCGCGTGCGCTCTGCGTGGAGCGCCGCATGATAGAGCAGCGCGCCCATCTCGCCCTGCTGAGTCCCCTGAGCGGCAAGGTCGAGGTGCTTTTCCGCGCGGTCGAAGTCACCCGCAAAACAGAGCAGTTCAAACAGGAAAGTTCGCCGGCGCACGTCCTGAGGGTTGTCGCGCACTTCCGCGGTCACCGCTTGTATGGCTTCGTCGAGCTTGCCGGCTTGCAACAACTGCTGAGGCGTCATGGGCGGTTCCTCTCAAGCGCCTGCGAGGCAAGCGCAAGGAAACGCGAAGGAGCAGCGCCCGGACCCTCTGGCGAGAGCCGGGCGCAGCCCAATCGTACTCGATGGACTCTTCGGCGTTTACGCAGCGACGGCTTTCGCCAGATCGTAGCTGACGGCGCCGGTCGAAGACACAGTGCCCTTGGAAGCGTCCTGAACGAAGTACTCGAAGGTGACCTTCGAGAAGTTCAGGCTGAAGGATTCCGTGCCCATGTCATCGGAACCCGAGGCTCCACCAATTTGGTGAGAAGAAACCAGACAGTGCTCGAGGGTGATCTTGAGAAAGTCGTACGGCTTGGTGTCGCCACCGGACTTGCGCACAGCCACTACGCCCTTGTCAATGTGCGTGCCCTTGGTGCAGGCCTGGAAGAGCTTCGCAGACGCCTTGCTGACGTAAGCGGACATGGACAGATCGTTGGTCGAATACTTGCCCGTGCCGCCGCCGCTGCCGTGAGCGAAGCTGCCGCTGTTGCTTCCACCCCAGGACCAGCTCAAGAGTTCGATCTCTTTCGTGTGCCCTTCTTTTTGCGACTCGCCTTCTACTCCATCGAGCTTCAGATATGAATCGAATGCCATGGATTTTCTTTCCTCCTCTTTTGATATTCAAAACCTCGAAGCCGAGCCAATCGCCGCTCAGCCGGCGAAAGCCCTGCCACTCCAATCTAACCGCGAGCCGACTTCGGGAGCTCAGCGACGAGCCGCAGGGAAACCGTGAGTTCGTCGAGCTGGAAGTGCGGCCGCAGGAACGCAATGGCCCGATACACGCCAGGCTTGCCGGCCACTTCTTCCACGTCCACGCGGGCTTCTCGCAGCGGGTACTGAGCTTTCGCAGCCGCGCTTGCTGTGTCATCCAACACAACGTATTGGCTGATCCACCGGTTCAGGAACTGTTCGCAATCCTTGCGGGACATGAAGCTGCCGATTTTGTCCCGCATGATGGCCTTCAGGAAATGCGCGAACCGCGAAACCGCCAGGATGTACGGCATCTGCGCGGACAACCGTGCATTGGCGTTCGCTTCGGGCTTGTCGTACTTCTTGGGTCTGTTGGCGGATTGCACACTGAAGAACGCCGCATAGTCCGTTCCCTTGCAGTGCACCAGCGGGATCAGACCCTGGTCGGCAAGCTCCTTTTCGCGCCGGTCGGTGATGGCGATTTCCGTGGGGCACTTCAAAGCCACGTCGCCCTCGTCGGTCCGGAATGTGTGCGCGGGAAGACCCTCGACCAGGCCACCGCCCTCCACACCGCGAATGGCAGCGCACCAGCCGTATTTCGCAAACGCCTGCGTCAAGCGCGCGCCGAGTGCGTACGCCGCGTTCCCCCACAAGTATTTGGAATGGTCCGTCCCGTCCACGCCCTCTTCGAAATTAAAGTCTTCGATGGCCTTCGTTTCCTTGCCATACGGCAGACGCATCAGCACGCGTGGCATCGCCAAACCGACGTAACGGGAATCGTCACTGGCGCGGAACGCCTTCCACTTCGCGTATTCCGTGCTGTCGAAGATTTTGCCGATGTCCCGCGGATCGCCCAATTGCGAGAAGCTCTCGAGATTCAAGAGTTCCGGAGAGGCGCTGGTCAGGAAAGGTGCGTGCGCGCCCGCCGCCACCTGCGAAATGCGCTCCAGAAATTCCATATCCTCGGGATGTTTGCTGAATTCATAGTCTCCGATGAGCGCCGAGAACGGCTCGCCGCCGAAGATGCCGAATTCATCCTCGTAGACCTTCTTAAACACCGCGCTCTGGTCGAACTCCGGTGCGCGCTGCATGTCACGCAGCAGTTCTTTTTTGTTGGCGTTGAACACGCGCAGCTTGAGCATCGTGCCCGTTTCGCTCTGATCCATCAGGTACTTGATACCGCGCCAGGTCGCTTCGAGCTTCTGGAAAGCAGGATGATGAA
>Ga0335078_10004139_pt1 | contig 21520 bp, 14 predicted proteins | sample Lox_Sample_32_FD_206711 | JGI IMG/M metagenome (GOLD analysis project Ga0335078, IMG submission 206711) | Soil microbial communities from Loxahatchee National Wildlife Refuge, Florida, United States - Lox_Sample_3.2 | ecosystem: Environmental > Terrestrial > Soil > Wetlands | place: USA...
TGTCAGAGCCCCGCGCCATACTAAAAATCAGGCCACCGCCAGAGTTCTGTCGGTATGACACCGGCAGTTCTGTCGGTGACCCCGGGTGCGCCGCCAGGGACTTGAACCCCGAACCCGCGGATTAAGACAGGCCGCGAGAGCGGGTGCCGTGCGATGCCGGCCGCTACCGGGCCGTACCGCGACATCCGAGCGAACATGGAGCAAACATGGGCGACGGTCGTTCGCTCAGGCGGCAGATACAGTCCGTAATACCCCCTGCTAGCGTGCCTCCAAGCCAGGCGCGTTCCCGGCGCCCGGGACTGTGCTGGAGATCGTGACAGTTTGCACGAGCCTGACGCCTGGACGCATGGTGAGGAGGCGTTGTAAGAGGCTCGCGGTGACATGGAGTGATTGACCTCGGATAGACCTGCGATGTACCTCGCGTGGACCTGAGGCTGGTCGGTGTAGCCCGTTGGTGGGGTGCAGGCCGATGATCACGGTGGCGAGCTGGGCGGGCGCGAGCACCGCTTCGGTGGCGGTGTACTGCCAGGCCCACAGCGTGGCTATGACGCGGTGAGCCGGGCGTCACCCACTTGGTGCTGCGTCAGCCAGCCGGCCGTTGGTGCAAGGTTCGGGAACAATTCGATCTCCGTCGCGCCGGATGGGACAGCGGAGGCCGTCTCGGACCAGCGGTCAACCACGCTGACATCGATCCGCTCGTCATCAGCCGCGAGCAGCGCCTCCAGCCCGGCACGGTCGCGTGCCGCTAGATCCTCCGCGACACGATGAGCTTCCTTCTCTAGCATCAATTCCGGCCCGGCGCCGAGCGGCGCGTCCGAGCGCCGGTCAGCCAACACAGCCAGGTCCACGTCACTTACCAGATCCCGGCTTGGGTCGGTCATGCTGCCGAACATTGACACGCGCGTGATCACATGAATCGAGGCCAGGTCGCGGTTCACCTCGATGACCCGGGCTAGCACGTCGCGGACCAAACCTTCCGCCACGGCCCGGGGGACTGGTGGGCCGATGCGGGCCTTGGCCAGGCTCTTGCCCTTCGGGTAGGACAGATGCCACAGCAGCAGCGGCTTGTCACCGAACTCCTCATCGGGCAGCCACTCGCCGCGGTGCCCCTCCGTCAACCGTCCGCGGTACGGCGTCTCCAGGTAGCCATCGGCCTCTAGGGCCTCCAGCAGAGACCGGCACGCAGCTACGTCCAAGCCAACGCGTCGGGCCAGTGCGCCCGCGCTGCACCACTGCGCCTCCTCCACCGCGCGGACCGCAGCGCGTGCCGTAGCCGCAGCGGCACCGCACACGACATCGCCTTCCGACAGCCTCATGCTCCCGTCCGATCAGCCCGGCCACGTGACGGTCACCATCCTCCCCTGTGAGATGCCATCGCGCTTGGACACGACGCGCGCGTGGCCGGCACGACTGTCCAGATTATCCGCTGACGTGTTGGCGGCACTACTGCGAGTCGCCGCCGGTGGGATACTGCCCGGCATGCCCATCTACAGCGAACTCGCCGCTCTGCTGGACGATGTCGCGGGTCGTGTCGACCGCTGGACCCGGCAGGAGGCGTGGGAGCCAGAGCCCGGATCGCCAGGCGCGGCGGAACTGGCCAACACCGAGGTACGGGCTGATGGCTCGCCGTGGGGAGAGCGCCCCACCCGGACCGTGTTCCAGCTCGGGCAGATGCAGATGAAGATGGTGGTCGAGTACGCCCGGTCCGCCGCGTTGCTGGTGGCTGCTGAGCGCCCGCCGCCAGCCATCGAGGTCGAGACGCGCGCTGCCCTGGAAGCGGCGTCGGTGACCTGGTGGCTGTTCGCCCCGGGGTTGACCGTGCGCCAGCGAGTGTGCCGTCTGCAGCTGTTGCGCCGTAACAGCGCGCGCGAACTGGCGAGGAGCATCGCTGAGGTCGGGGCGGACCCCACTGCCGCCGGGGGCGAGACGGTTCCTGCGATCGAGGCATACGGCCAGAGGCTCGGCCTCGCGCCGTTCGGGCAGGGCGGCGACGAACTTGAGGGCCAGATCCGGCCGCGCTACACCGCTCGCGTGACGGATCTCACGGCCGAACTCGGGTACCTCGGCGGCTACAGCATTTACTCCGGTGTAGCCCACGCTGAACTGGCAGGGGCGTGGCGCCTGTTCGGAGAAACCGCGACGACCGTGCGGGACCGGCGGCCGATCCACTCGCCAGTCCCGGACCCCGAGGCTTCACATGCCGCCACGGACGGCGTCCTGAAGGCCCTGATGGGGCCCGCGGAGAGGACCGCCTTCCTGCTCGGGTGGCCGTCGCCGGGACTGGCGGACGAGTACAGCGCGACCATCGACCGCATAAACACCGAGATGACGCGTCTGAAGCCCTAGCTTCCGCTGAACGCCCAGGGAACACAACAGCCGCGGGATCAGCAGGCGCCCGGCTCGCGATCACCAGCGCTCGGCGCCCGGGGCGGGAAGATGATGCCATGATGCGGGAACCGGTACCGGCGGCTGGCCCAGCGGGGAATAGCGGGACTGACTGGCGTGGTGATGGCCTGCGCTCCACCTGGGATTTGTACCGTGGGATGGCGCAGTCCATGCAGAATCCGGCCCGGCGTGAGGCCGTGCTGTGGGCACTCGGCCAGCTTGAGAACCTGATGGGACCCGACTGGCTGGAACGCTGCTTCGACCACACCGGCCACGTGCCCGCGGAAGTCAACCTCGGCTGCGCGCATGTGGCCGCTACCGGGAACCTGCTGGATCTCGCACTGCGCTACCACGTGCTCGAAGGCGCCCCAGGGATGGACATGGTGCGCGCGGAGATGCGCGGGGATGTGCGAGACGAACGCAGGTGGCATTCGGCCCTGCAGGTAGAGGTCGCGGCGCTGGCGGCCCGGGACGGGTTCACCGTGGCGCTGGAAGCCGCTTCCCCCGCTTCGGCCAGACCGAGCGATGTGGCCCTCGTCCGCGACGGTCAGGAGCTGCGGGTCGAGACATTCCTGCTCCTGCCGGACGAGGGGACGCAGGAAGCGACCGCGTTCTGGGACAAGTTCAGCCACGACACTCTCTGGATCGGCGGGGAGTTCAACGTCGGGATCAGCGGTGATCTCGGCCGGCGTTTCAGCGGTGAGGACTACCAGGAACTGCTGCGCCAGATCCGGGTGGCGGCCGGGGAGGCAGCGGCTACAGGGCAGCGGCAGCCTGTGGGATACAGGGGAGCGCGGCTGATGATCCTTCCCCCCGGGGAGCACCACTATCAGCTCAACGGGGCCGTAGAGGAAAGCAGGGGCTGGCCCCGGACCGAATCGAAATTGGTGAAGAAGGCCCGGCAAGCCGCCGAAGCCGGCGGGGGCTGGCTGCGCGCCGATATCCGTGACGGCATGTGGATGTTCACCCCCTGGGCCCGCGCTGGCCTGGGCGACAAGATTGAGCAGATCGCGCAACACGTCACCAGCGCCCTGCGGCGAGTCCCGGGAATCGATGGCGCTGTCCTCAGCAATGGCGCCGGGTTCGCGCAAAGCCAGTTCCACGGCGAGTCAGCCCGCACCCCACAGGGCTGCTACGGCATCCGGCGTGTCCTCCCGGCCGCACGTGTGCGCGAGACCATGATCATCCCAGTCACCCCACGCGGGCGCTCCCAGGCCACCACCTGGCTGCGGATGTATGACGCGGAAGAGCACTGGCTCGACTGGGCGCTCGCACGCGCCGGGATTCCCACCCGCCACCAGATCTTCGGCGAACAGTGAGAGCCAGCACGCCGATCAATGCGTCCCACCACAAGCCGTATCGGGGAGATGATCCAGCGGCGGAGCCAGCCGGACAGCCGCGATAAGCCGGACCTCTTGTCGTGAGCGTGTCCTGCAGTCCTGCCGGGAGGGATCGTAGGGCCGGGGAAGGCAAGAGGCCCGGGCGTCTGCAAAAGGAGCGACGTCCAGGCCTGTCGGCGCGCGTCCACTGTATTCCGTGATGTCCCTGGTAAGCCTTGACAAGTAAGAAGCGAAGCGTGCCGCGTACCCAAACATGAGCACCGCTTCGTGCATGCCCGGATCGACCTTGACCGTGCGGAGACACCCCTCTCGCCTGCCGCGCAGCTCTCGCTAGACCATGGGCCGCCGTCCGGCTTCTTGGCGGCATCAGCGGAGAACGGACTGTTACCGATGGCTGTACCCCCTTTGCCTGACAGGCGTCAGGTTGCGTTGTCGCCTCGGCAGGAAAGTGTTGCCAGGCGGCTGCGCCAGCTTGGTGAGGGGCCAGCGGCGTTCTTCATCGATGCGTGCGAGTTGCTAGCTGAGCAGCCGCTGCACCGGACTGTGACTCACCTGGTCGCGCATCTGCTGCGTGAGGTTGAGAGCGCGGTCCGCTGGGTCCTCGATCCGGCCTTCCAGCGTGGGACGGGGCATCGGGCCAGCGTCGTCGCGGTTCTGGGTGAGCTCGGCATCTCCCACGACGAGCCAGTGGCGCAGTTTTGGCTGGGGCTGACCGAGGGGAATTCAGCAGGCTTGGCGGCGCGGGCGCACAGGCCGGCGCTGGATGCCCCGCGAGACGCAGACAGTGCGTTCACGGAGGTCACCGACGGCTTCGAGGAGTTGCTGGAGCGGATCCTGCAGCATTTCGAGGACCGGTATGTGGGTGTGTTCGCCAGGCTCGATGATCTGCTCGCCGAGATGCACCCCGGTGCGGCGCATGCGCGACGGCTCCGCAATAACTTCCCGCAGAATGTGGTAACCCTGTCCTATTTCTTCGCCCGGGCTGCGCATGGGTGGCTGGTACCGCTACGGGAGGAAGGTTTCTTCGGCTCGCCGCCCGAGCCGCTGGTGCACCAGGAGCGGGGAACCGCTGAGCTTCCATTCTGGCCGCAATCGCAGTTCCTCGTGCGTGTCGCGCCAGCCCACGAGGCCGAGACGGTGGCCACTGTGCTGGGCATTCCGGTGACCGGCAACAGCCGGGTGAACTCCGACGTGGTCGAGTTGGCACTGGGCGTGCCCGCTGACCAAAGCGCCCGCTTGCTGCCCCGAATCATCGCATCGCTGGGCAGCCCCTTCGGGGTTCTGGTTCCGGAGCGTGTCGGCAGGCTTTGCCGCCACGTGGCTGAGGGCGGGCTGCCTACCGAGGCGCTGCAGCTGGCGGGCGCGCTGCTAGGCCGGATGCCGGATGGCCGCGGGTCACGCGGCGTTGCCGATACCTGGAGTTATGCCGAAATCTTGCGCGAGGACATGCCCGCGGTTGCCGCGGCAGCGGGTCTCGCGGGCCTGGCGTTCCTGGATCGGCTGCTGGATCAGGCCGTGGACGCAAGGCTCCCGGACCGGGCATCTGAGCTACGCGAGGACATGTCGGTCAGCTGGCGGCCCGCTCTGGAGGGCCAGCCCGCCGGGACCGACACCGATCCGGCAACCGCACTGGTCAGCGCAGTCCGGGACGCCGCTGGCCTGCTCGTGGAATCTGGTGTGGCAACGATCGGTGAGGTTGTTGCTGAGCTGGAGTCGCATGACTGGCCGGTGTTCCGCCGACTGGCCTTGTTCATCTTGGACTCCCACGGGCAAGAAGCAGTCGATGTCATCGGCGCTCACCTGACCGATCCGGCGGCGATCGGGGACAGCAACCTGAACCGGGAATACATTGCGCTGGCCCGCCATCACTGCACATCGATCAGACCGCGTCACCAGCAGCGACTACGCGCGCTCATCGGCCAGGGCCCCAAGACGTCGGAATGGGCCAGGCGGCACCAGGAAATCACCGGGCAGCCGCCATCGGCAGCCATGACCGGGGAACGGGTGTCGCGGTGGCAGCGAGACCGGCTCGCTGCGATAGAGCCCATTTTGACTCCACGATGGCAGGCCCGCTACCAGCGCCTGGTCACCAAGCACGGCGAGGCCGACGATCCAGCCACCAGCACACCGGTGCCCGCCAGGGAGATCTCTTTCGCCAGCCCGGTGACGGCAGGCGACCTGCTGGCTTCGCCGACCGAAGAAGTGGTCAGCTTTTTGGCGACATGGGAGCCGTCAGGCCACTTCCTGGGCCCAAGCCAGTTCTCGCTCGCATCAACGCTCGGTACCGCGATCCAGCAGGACGCCCCGCAGCGGTCGGCGGAAGCGGAAGCGTTCATCGGGCTGCCGCCGGTGTACATCGCGGCCGTGATCAGCGGCCTGTGGCAAGCCGCACGGGCAGGCGTGCAGCTGCACTGGGCCCCCGTCCTGCAGCTATGCACCTGGGCGGACCAGCAGGCCACCGCGGAGCTGGACGCCCTGCCCGCCGGGTCCAGACCGCAATGGCGCGACACCCGCCTCAACTCGCTGCGCTTGCTCGCCTCCGGCCTCGGCGCAGCCAGCAACCCCATCCCCGCAACTCACCGCGCCCAGACGTGGGGAATCATCGCAAACGCCTCCCGTGACCCGGACCCCCTGCCACAAGACGAGGAGAGCGCCCACGCGTCAGGCCAGCGCCCAGGAGAGCTGGCCCTGAACCATATCCGGCCGCAAGCACTGACCACGGCAATCGCACACGCCTGGTGGTGCCAGAACCACGACCCCAGCGCCGATATCAGCGACGTGCAGGCGGTCCTTGATCACCACCTCAATCCCAGCCACGAGCCATCTCAGGCTGTCCGGTGGGTCTACGGCGCCTACTTCCCCCAGCTCACCGCGCTCGATCGGGCGTGGGCCATGAGCAAAGCGGCCGTGATCTTCCCCGCCGCCGAGGCCGAGCGCCCTCTCTGGGAGACAGCCTGGGACGCCTACCTCACCAATGCCCAGATCATCGCCGACGTGTGCGAGATTCTTGCCAGCTCCTACCAGTTCGCCGTCGACCTGCTTGATCCCGCAGCCAGCGAGCGGCCGGCGCTGGCGCGAGCGCATGGCCTGGGACGGCACCTGGTATCCCAATACTGGGCAGGCCAGATCACCCTCGATAGCCACAGCCAGATCCTGCTCCGGTTCTGCCAGCAGACGCCCACCTCGGTCCGCGCCGACATGCTGCGCTTCATCGGTCGAAGCCTGCAGGCGGCGGACGACCTCGATCCCGCGGTCGCTGCCCGTCTCACTCAGTTGTGGGAGGCGCGCCGTCAGGCCGTCCGCGACGGCGGCGACCCCAAAGAGCTGCGGGAATTTGGCGAGTGGTTCGGGGCCGGCAAACTCGGGGACGAATGGGAACTGCGCCAGCTCCTGACCACACTGCCGGCCGCCGGAGGCATCGAAGCAGAGCACCTTGTCCTTCCCCGGCTCGCCGCCTTGTCCTTCGCGCACACCACCACCTGCCTGGCCATCTTGGACCAGTGGGTCCGCACCCGGCCGAACTCGTTCCGGCTCCAGCAGGAAGAAACCAGCATCCGAACCATCCTCCAGGCCGGCCGGGACAGCGGTGACCCAGCCGCCGCCGGGACAGTCACAGCTGTCGTCAGCAGGTGCATCGCGGACGGTTTCGACCTGCGAGACGTCCTGGGTGTGCATCCAGAGGTCAGCTGAGCTGCGCTCTCGAGCCAGGGCCGATCTGTAGCGCCCGGCTCGGTCTTATGCCCACCGCGATAGGCGCCAGCCGTCTGGTGGCCAGGCGATCCGCGGGAGGCCACTGATTCGTGCCAATCGCGGGCCAGATCTGAACCCACTGCCGGGGCCAGGCCAAGCACTGCAGCGGCAGAAGCTCGCCGCGCCCGACCCTGAGCAGGCCAATCACGCAGTGCCCGAAGCGGAATGTCACCAGGTAGCCCTTAGACGCCAGCGAAGAATCCAGCCCGAGCGCGGTCAGCATCTGCGCGTCGAAGAACATCTCGTCGTGCCGATGGTCATGAAGCGCCAGAGCCGGGCCGCCGTACTTGCCGGGTGGCTCCATGTACCCGGTCCACAGCCGCATCAGGTCGCTGGGCAGCCGGTCAGCGTAGAACCGGGGGTAGTCGGCCTCTGGGATCACAAACCGGCTGTCACGGGGGTAGACCAGCTGGAGCATCAAGGCGAACTTCACCGACCAAGCCGCCAGAGCTGTTTTCTTCGCCTTGGTGAGCTTGACTGGCTTCCCCTTGACCAGCTGTGGCCCAAGCACAGCCAGCGCGTTGTCCATATCGTTCATCCAGGTGTTGTTGCACTCAGCGCAGGGCGCCTTCGCCTGCAGATCCCGCGGCCGTCCCCGACGGGAATCGCGCCACGGCTCGTAGTCTGGGCCGCCTCGCTCGCGGATGACGAAGGCCTTATTGGAATGCTCACCCGATTCAAGCCACCACGGGATGACATGCTCGTTCGTTAGCTTGCCGGCCCGGCGGCAGAATACGCAGCGCCTCGCAGCCGACGAAGCGTCGGCTGGCGATATGTCCTCGGCCGCCATCAGATCTCCCAGAGATGGCTGATGAACGCCACCTCGAATGGGTTCCAGAACTCGGTCGCTTGCGCTGAACTGCGATTATACGCGGCCAGCTCGTGCTCGTTGATGAGGTCGCCGAGGATTGGCCGACGCTGGATCCGTTCCTGGGAAGGTCGGAGACCGGTGGTCGGGCCACGCAACACTGACCCGGTGCGATGACGGCGCCACACGTTGCAATGGGTCTCACACCCAGCTAGGACCTTCCGTCGGCAATGAGCATTCGAGCGGTGACTTTGGTCCGGACGGTGAGCGCCAACCGTTCCGCATGAGCGTTCACGCGCGGGCTGCGCGGGAGGATCTTCACCACCGCAGTCCGATCCTCATATTTTATGTTGCGCTCGATATTGCGCCACCTCGGAACGCCTTGGCCAATACGGCTTGAGTGCTCTGGTCGACGTGCCGCGATGCGCACTGGATATGCTCGGTCAACTTGTAGGCGAGCCAAAACAGTTGCTTGACTCGATTCACGATTTCGTGCTGTTCGTCGAGCGGCGGGAGATCGACGGACAACTTACGAGCATCGCGAACATTAATTCGAGGCATCGCGAGGCCGACGTACTGGGCTTGCATTCGCTGCTGCGTCCTTGGGGCAGCCAAGTAATACGCCAAATACTCGCCTAGGACTCGATTGCCCGGGCGGATGCGGACCATTCCCTGGGTGATGTTCGCTCCATCAATGCCCGGCGGTACAACTGCAACTCGGAGGTTGCGGATGATGCACAGGAGTACGTCGCCCTCTCGAAGTGCTGTTTTTCGGTGCTTGGACGCTATCTCCGTGCTTGTGTGGGCAAGTTGGCCGATTAGGACAGTGCCTTCGGCGATGTCCTGCTGACGGACATACGCGACACCGTCATGCACTTCCGGTCCCGGCTTCACCATGCCGTAGGAGACAGCTGCCCCGGGTTCGGCGAGTGCTTCTACGGTGGCGCGAGTCCATCCGGTGGGAAGGGCGCCCGCCTCGATACCGGCGGGCGGTTCCGCAGCAGTCTCAATGGTTGCACTCTCGCTGCGCCATTCGGCCGTCAGGCGACCTGCCAATGCCGCCGTGAGGACAGATTGGCGGAACTTCTCGATGCTGTGCCGTCCGGCTTCTAGTTTTTTCGTGGCGCGATCGGAACTCTCCCTGGTTTGCTTCAGCAGTTCGGTGAGCGCCTGTTGGACCGGGGTCGGAGGAACGAGAATGGGCAGGTCACGTAGCTCCTTTTGGGACAAGTGGAGTATGGTGTTACCGCGTGCCCGCTCGGTGATCGCGCCGCTTTCCACGAGCCAACGCAGGTTTTCCAGTAGCCACTGGTTGGTAACGCCTGGCGATCGTGGTGTTATTCTGTGCAAGGCGTTCTGAAAATAGCAGTCCTCGATCTCGCCGGTCCAGATGGCGCAGCGACCCACTACGCCGCCTTCGCAGACGAGAAGATCGCCGGGGCGAAGCCGATACCCGCTCGCTTCGGCATCGTCAAAATGCATGGTAGCGACATCGGACAGGTCAAACCTGTCCCACTGGACGTTGGCGTTCCGCAGGTACGGCCGCTGAAGCGGACCGCTCTTTTCCCTTGGGTTAATGGTCTTTCCCAGCTGCGTATCAGCCACATCCCTGAGACGCTTGATCTCCCAGCCCTCGTCTAGTATCGCTTCGTTTGCGCTCACTGCAGGGCTCCGTTGCCGTTCTCCAGCAACTTCTGCATGTCGGCGATTTCGTCAAGCGCAAGATGCAGTGATTCCAATGCCTCAGTCAAGAGCTCTTCGGGTTCAGCAAGTTCGGTGGGGTCATCGACTTCCTCGTCCCGTATCCACTTGAAGCTCGCGAGCTTGTAGTGGCGCTGCTTGACCTCTTCCACCGTGAAGGGGCGCCAGCGCCCCTCCGACGAGTCGGCTTCGTTGCGCTCGCTTCGTCCGTGCGGGTCAGGACCGTAACAGCGCTCGAACTCTGCGAAGTGCCCCTGCGCCAGGGGGCGGCTTTTCTTGGTGACCTTCGGAACGTTCGCTCGTGCGTCATAAATCCAGGTCTTCTCGGTCGGGCGACCTTTGGTAAGGAAAATGACGTTAGTTTTCGTGCCATCGGTGTAGGGGTTAAACGTGCCGTTCGGGCAGCGCAGCACCGTATGAAGATCGCAGTCCTGCATGAGGATCTTGAAGATCTCGCTTGCCTGGTCAGCGAACAGCACGTTGTCGGGCACGACCACAGCGGCGCGCCCGCCGCGCTTCAGGATCGTCATGACGTGCTGGATGAAGTTGAGCTGCTTGTTGCTGGTTGGCACAGTGAAGTCACCGCGAACGGGTGCTTGATTCGCGCCCTTGGTGCCGAACGGCGGGTTAGTCAGGACCACGTCGAAGCGCCGGCTGCTCGGCACCTCGTAGATCGAGTCACCAAGCTCGATGTGCGGCTCGACCTGATGCAGGTACATGTTCATCAGGGCAAGCCGGCGCGGCCGCTCGCCCAGTTCCTTGCCGAAATACGTACTGTGGCGAACCCGGATTGCAGTGTTGCGGTCCATCGCGCCGCCGTCAGTGGCTTCCTTCAGCCATTCATACGCGCCGACGAGGAACCCTCCGGTTCCACAAGCCGGGTCAGCGATCGTGAAGTCGGCGATGCCGCGCGGGTCGGGCTGCATACACCGCACGATGGCCCGGATGAGGATGCGCGGGGTGAAGTACTGGCCCGCGCCCTTCTTGCCTTCGGCGGCTGCCTTCTCCAGCAGACCCTCGAAGGCCGCGGCCTTGACATCGACTTCGAGCGCCGTCCACTCGACGTCGTCGATGAGCCGGACGAGCGTGCTCATGTTGATCGGCTTCGTGAACTTGTTCTGCGCGCCGGCGAAGATGTCGCCCAAGATGCCGTGCTCGGAACCGAGTTGTGTGAGCACCTTGGTGTAGTGCGTTTTCAGGCTCGTGCCCGACTGCTTGCGCAGGTATGGCCAGTCGCAGGAGACCTGCTCGACTTTACCGGTCACCTCGTCGACCTCGGTATATGCCGGCAGGTCGATGCCCCGCTCGTCGGCCATCTTCAGGAACAGCAGGTACGTCAGCTGCTCGATGTAGTCGCCATAGTCCATGCCGTCGTGACGCAGGACGTTGCAGAAGCCCCAGAGTTTTCCAACGACGTCGGTCACGCCGCAACCAGCTCTCTGTTGAGGTCAGCGATGATCTGCTCAAGCTGGCCGCCGAAGACCCGGTTCGCCCGGCCCCAGCCGCCGTGGTCGGACAGGATCGGCATGGCCTCGAAATCCTCCATGTCAATGGAGAGGTTCTGCACGAGGTGAAGCCGGATGTATTCCATCCACTGCTGCTCATCAGCTGTCAGATTGCGCCCTTCGGCGACCTCGGCGACGGCGGCATTGACACGTTCCCCGGCGGTCAGGAGCGGTGAGGAGCCCTCGGCCGCGTGCTTGACCATAGAGATGATGTCTACCAGATCGCGGTGCTTGGCGGCACGGAAGGCGCGCCGCAGGTTGGCCTCGCTGAAGTGCTCTGGAGCCGTGACCAGAGCGTCTGTCAACTGCTTGAGCGCCGCAGGGCTCCATTCCGCGGGTCGGCGGAGCAGGATCTGGAGCGCTTGGATGTCTGTCTCGTGGCTCCGGACAAACTCCCCGAAGGCGACGAGATAATCGTCGGGCTTGTACTCGCGCCCGGTGCCGGCCTGGATGAGCCATTCCGAGCCCACGGTGTCTGTCACGCCCGGGGCGACCACGAAGGGCGCGGTGCCGCGCGGGTAGTTCTCGCAGAGCCGCTGGAAGTCCGGATCGCGCAGGATGCGCATCGTTAGCGCGAACGACTGGCTGATAAGACGCGGGAGATCGGCCGCGAATGCCCCGACGTTGCCGTCGACGATGAAGCGGGAAAACAGCTCGATCGCATCGCCGCTCATCTCCTTATCGACGCGCTGGAGCCGCTTGACCAGGGCACGCACGTTAGAGTCGCGGTTACGGTTTTGCCAGATGTCGTCGATGATCTGCCCGATCGTCCGGCTCGGCGCAACCGGTGCGGTCAGGGTCATGCCGGTGGCAGTGCGGAAGTACTCAAGCAGCGTGCCGTCGAAGCAGTCGAAGACCACGAAGTGACTCTTGTCGGGGTACTGCTCGCCCTTGCGGGTGCCACGGCCAAGGATCTGCTCGAAGAGGATGCGCGACTTGATGGGCCTGAGCAGGACGATGAACTCCAGGTCAGGGATGTCCACGCCGGTCGTCATCAGGTCGACGCTCACCACGATGCCTGGGTTCGGCCGGTTGCGGAACTCGCGGATGCGCTGCAGCGGCCGGTCGACCTTGCCGGTGATCTTGGCAACGAAATCCTGGCCGCGACCGAAGATCTCCCGCGCCTGGGCCACCAGCTGGTCGGCGTGGGAACGGTGCGGCAGGTCCTGGGCGGCGAAGATGAGCGTCTTGGGGAAGCGGCCATAGTCGCGCTCGTGCTCCTCGGCGTAGCGCTTGATTTCGCTGAGGATGCGGTGGTTCGAGTTGGGAACATTGATTCTCTGCTCGATGTCCGCGGCTGCGTAGTCGCGTTCATCTTCCAAGATGTCCAGTTCCGTGGAGCCGGTTTCCGGGTCGACGTTGTCAACTTGGTCGCCCTCCTGAAGGAAGACGCCGTTGATCCGCACGTCCGACTTGATGCGTACTGCGTCGTAGTCGACAAGGTTGCCCTCGCGGACGGCTCGTTCATACTCGTAGCGGTAGACGACGTGCTCGAACTGCGCCATGGTGTGCGCAGCCGGCGTGGCGGTCAGGCCGATTGTCACGGCGTCGAAGTAATTGAGCGTGTCGCGCCAGGTCGATAGCTCTTGAGCGGTGTAACCGCGGTGGCACTCGTCTGCGACGATGAGGTCGAAGGCGTTAATCGGCATATTGAGCTGGGTGGCATCGTCCTCGCTGCCCGCATCCTCGTCGCCCTCGCCCTGAGAACTGAGGGCTGCGCCCTTGCCGAACAGGTTGATGCTCATCCGCTGGATGGTGGAGACGTAGACGAAGGCGTCCCCTGGCTTCGGGTCGGTCAGCAGGCTGGTCGGCAAGAGCGCAGGGTTCCAGTTGCTGGTGGCCTCGAAGTCCGACTGCTGGAACGCCTGGGAGTAGCACGGGTAAATCTTGTCGAACTTCAGTCCCGGCTCGGGCTCGAAGGACGCGAACGCCTGGACGGCCTGGGCGGCCAGGGCGCGGCGGTCGACCAGGAACAGCACCCGGCGGGCAGCACCGGACTTCATGAGACGGTAGACCTCGCTCACCGTTACCAGCGTCTTGCCGGTGCCGGTTGCCATAGTGAGCAGCATTCTCCGCTTACGCTCGCGGAACGCCTGGTCGATGGCCAGGTTGGCATCCCGCTGGTATGGACGCAGGATTGGGCTGAACGGCACGTCGGCGAGGCGAGCCAGTTCGGCGTCGGTGTCGCGCAGCAGCAGTTCGGCCAGTGCGGCGGGCGTGTGGAACCCGGAGACCCGGCGGGAGAGGTTGAGCGGGCTGCGCACGTCGAGGAAGTGGATGATCTCCCCGTTGGTCGAGTACAAGAACGGCACGCGGTACTGATCCTGGTACTCCGGCTGCTGGTCGATGCCTCGCGAGTAGCGCTTGGCTTGTTCCATGACTTCCTGGGTACCGACTGCCAGCTTCTTCGCTTCGACGACGCCGCGGACATGGCCGCCGTCGCAGAGGGCGTAGTCGGCCGGGCCGCTGGCGGTGGGGTACTCGCGGATGGCGGCTGCGTGAGCGAACTTGCTCTCACCGGGCGACTTGAAGGCTTGAGGTGTCCAGCCTGCCCGCCGGAGGCGGGGATCGATCCGCTGTGCGCGCGTCTCGCGCTCGCTCTCGCCGCTCATGCCGGCATCTTATGGCCGGGTGCCGACAGCAGAGTGGCAACGTGTTGCGGATGGGCGTGCGCGGCAATATGGAATGGCCAGGACGCTTTCGCCGAGTGCTGCCGCCCAGGCTGTACATGCCGGTCAGCTGGCTGAGGACAGGTCAGGTCGCCAACATGCTGCGCGCATATGAGCCGGGTACGGACCTGCATCACAGCAAGCTGGCAGCCGCCTCGTGATACGCGCAGGCTGCAGCACCGCACCTTGCCTTACGCCGTGCCGACCGGTTGCCCATATCGGATTCAGGCTTGACGGCAGCCCCCAAGCTGAGCGTGGATGCTCTCCGTCCTGGCCCGGCCGGTACCTGCCCGGGCACCCGCTGTCGAGGCCTGATGGCCGCTCACCTGGCTGTATTTAGCGTCTCTGGCCGGGCAGCAGCCAGACGGCTTCGGGAAGAAGACATCATGATCGGAACACCGCCGGTACGGCGCCGGATCCTCGGCGCGGCGCTGCGCCGGTACCGGGAAAACCTGGGCTACAGCCTCGAGGAGGCCGCACAGGTCCTGGGGTGCGACCGTTCGAAAATAAGCAGGATCGAGACAGCCCGCCGCGGCATCCGTCCCACAGAGCTGCGGGACCTGCTGGCTGAGTATGGCGCGGACGAGCCCGAGCAGCGCGCCCTGGCATCTCTCGCGGACCCGCGGGCCGACCGAGGCTGGTGGCAGGACTACGCTGACGTGCTCCCAGAGGTGACCCGGGAGCACCTGATCATCGAGGCGATGGCCGCGCAGATCCTCATCTACGACAGCCAGCGGATACCGGACCTGCTGCAAACCACGCAGTACACGCATGCGATCGTCAGCGCAGACCCAACGATCCCAGCACCCCTGCAGGACAAGGTCGTAGAGGCCGGGCTGGTCCGGCAGCGCGCCGTCCTGGCCCGGGAAAACCTCAGCCTGGCGGTAGTGATGGGCGAGGGAGCCTTGCGCCAGGAGGTCGGGGGAGACGAGGTCATGCGCCGGCAGCTCAGCCATCTGGTCACGATCAGCGAGCAACGCGCCGACCTGACGCTCCAGGTACTGCCGTTCACCAGCGGAGCGCACGCCGCCGGCACCGGCCCAGTGACGGTTCTGCGGCTCGCCCAGCCTCCTGGCCTGGGAATGGTCCACCTGCCCGGCCTGTCCGGGGGGACCATCCTGGAGGGCCAGTCCGACGTCGCCACCTACTTCCAGGCATTCACGCAACTTCAGGCGTCAGCACTGAGCCCGCTGGCGTCGGCACGGTTCCTGCGGGAGATGGCCCGCTTCTAGGACCGCCTGCTTCACCGGGAACGGGGCCCTGGCCGCGCCAATCGAGGGCATTCGCTCTCGTCATGACCGCCGTCAGGCCGCCTGACGGCGACCGGAGCGGCCTGTCGCTGAAGCGGTAACGGCCTTGCCGGTGCCAGTAGTTGACGTTGCTGGTGGTAGGCGCTGACCGCCGCCGCCAAGGTCATCGGTCGCTCTTGCGTGGGGTCCATACCAGCTCATGGTCGATTTCAGGGCCCGGTGCGTAGCGGGCGGCGGCTGCGCTGATCAGGTTGATCGTGTCGTTGCTGAGGATGTAGGAGGCGCTGGCGCTTACCCAGCGGTATTCGCTGCCGGGCCGGGAGATGGGGTCGGTGTTGTTGAGTTCGCTGCCGATCAGGACGGTCCAGAACAGTGTCAGTCCCGCGCTGGCAAGCTCGGGTAGCAGGTCGCGGCGCATCGCCAGGGTTGCGGGGCCGCCCCATGCGGCGGATGGATCATAAATGGCGGTGCCAGAGACGTCGCTCCAGGTGAAATCCACCCCGTGCGTCAGGCTCAGCACGTCATGCAGGCGTCGACTCGGGGTCCAGCCGGTGGTCTGGGTCTCAGCGGAGGCGTCCCGTGAGGTGCCGGTGCCGCCATACCACCCGGCGGCGAGGGTAAGCCCTTGCGGCATCCGCCCGCCGTGGTGCGTGTCCCAGTGGCTGACGCTGCCGTCCGCCCCGGACCATTGCGGGTCATCGGGGTAGGCGCCAAGGAGCGCATTGTGGACCTCGGCCGCCTCGGGCATCCACCGCCCGAGCCAGTCCTTCCGCCGGGCCCAGGCACGTACGGCGGGCACCGAGGTGACGGGCACAAGGTAGGCGTTGACTTGCATCCATACTTCGCGCCTGGCGACACCGAGCGCTTCGGCCTCCGGCGGGACCGCCTGCTTCCAGCCCGGATGGCTTGCCAGCGCAACCCATGGGATTCCGTCGGGGTCGCGGATGGCAATCAGGTCCATGGGATCGGGCACAGCTGTCATATCGCCGGGGTAGTCAATGGCGATTTCTTCGGGGAAACGGGCCTCGGCCGGGGCGAACCAGGGCCTCCCGGACGACGGGGATACCGTGTCGCCCCGGGCCAGGACCGTCGGGTCAATGTCGCGCCAGACGAGCTGCTCCGGATACTCATATGCCTGTCGCGGCGAGTCTCCCCAGCGTGGACTGATGTCGTGGTTGTCGGTGATCTGGCCCAGGACCTCGTAGAACCCGATCCATTGGTACTTCTTGCCGACTCGCTCGACAGGATCGCCGTCACGCCAGGATCGCCTGATGTCGATGTCCTTGAAGCGCTCGGGTGTCCAGCCTAGTTCGAGCACCCGATCGAATATGGCACGCTCGGCGTCAGCGAGCAGCGCCTGCGAATCCTCGGATTCGACATCGCGGAGGGATGGCTGAAGAATGTAGCGGCCGAAATCGCCCATCCCTGACAGCGAATGCCAGATGGATCCGTAGGCGTACTCCGGTGGCCCGGCGAGCTGCTCGATCCTCACTGTCGTCCGAGCTGGGACCGGCCATCGCGCGGCGGTCGCGGCGATGGCGACCTGCCGCGCGGTCAGGCCGGCCAGGATCTTGTCCGGCTGGTCGACGTCGGCGGGGATCGGCACGGGAGGGCTGACTTCATCAGGCACGGCTGGGTGTCCTTCCGGGTGGCAGGCAAGTGCGGTGGGCGGGCTTCAAGAGCGCCGGCGCGGCGGCCGGGCAGGCGGGGCAGGCGGCGGGGCCGCGGCCCAGGGCAGGGGCGGGGGTGATGCATGCCGGGGCCGGCGGGCGGGCAGGGGTGGCGGGGCCGCGTGCCGCGGCCGGGTGACCGGCAGCGGCGGTGTGGCCGCGGGCGCGGGGCGCTGAGGGCGGTGATCGGCGGGCAGCGGGGGTGGCGCCGCATGTCGGCCGGGGCGCGCGGATCCGCCGCCTGGCAGCGGCGGCGGGGCCGCGTGCCGCGGCCCGGACCAGGGCTGGGGCTGGGCGCCCGGCGGGGACGGCGGGGCGCTGGGGGCGGGTGCCGGGCGGGGGTTGCCGGTGCTGGCGGGCCTGCGGCCCGCGGGCGTGCCGCGGGCAGGCCGGGCAGCGGACCCGGCTGCGGGGCGGGACGCGCGGCCGGACAGGACCGGGGCGATGCGGGACAGCACGGCGGCGGTGACGGCGAACCGGGCCGCGCGGCGCAGCGGGGAATGGCCGAACGGGGACAGCACGGGCCGGGCGACCCAGAACGGGATCCGCATCAAGATCCACAGCAGGCACAGGGTGATCAGGATCCGCTCCGGGTTCCCGGCGGGCCAGGGCAGCCAGCCTGAGGGGGTGAAGAACACCTGCGCGGCCGCGGTCAGCACCAGGCCCTGGGCGACCTGGATCGCCAGGGCGGCGGTCAGCGCCCGCCACCACCAGCGGGCCGCCCACGCGGTCTGCGGCAGCGCGTACAGCGCCAGGCACAACGGCGCGGCGGCGGCCAGCAGCACCACGGCCATCAGCCGCATCACGTAGACCACGGCCAGCACTAGGGCCAAGATGACCCCGGCCAGGGCCAGCAGGACCAGGAACACGTCCTGGCCGGTGGCCGCGCTGGCCAGGGTGCCCAGCAGCGACCGGGCGGCGGAGGAGGGGTCGACGCCGTGGCCGGCCAGGGCGGCGGACAGGCCGTTGGCGATGGTGATGGCCTGGGACATCACCGCCATCGACAGGTTCGCGCCGAGGAACCCCAGCACGATCCGCGGTGCGATCTCCTTGGCCGAATACGAGGTCTGGACGCTCTCGTGGGTCATCACCACGATCGCGCCGAGCAGGACCAGCAGCACGTAACACGCGTCGGCGACGGCCAGCGAGGTGGCCCACATGGTGTGCACCGCCGCAATCGACCCGGGCTGCGGGGTCGACAGGGCGGACTGCCCGATCAGGGCCAGCAGCGGGTTGACCGCCGAACGGACCAGGCCGGCGAACCAGCCGGTGATCGCGCTGGACACATAGCAGGTGACGTCGAACAGCCCGCATCCGCCGCTGCTCGCCGCAGGCGCAGCCTGCGGCGAGAGAGAAGGCGACGGGGCCGGGGCAGCTACGGCCAGCCGGGCCGTGGCAGGGGCAGTGACCGCGGCGCTGGCCGGGCGCGGCGTGCTGGCCGTGGCAGCCAGCGCCCGCTGCGAGCCGGCGGCGGGCAGGGCCAGCACGGTGAGCGCGGCCAGCGCGGCCACGGCGGCCCGCCCGGCGCGCCGGCGGCGCGGCACCGGTAGCCGGGTGGGCTGGCGGGCGTGGTTCATCCGCCGACCAGTGACTTCAAGACGGTCACGACGACCGGGGCGAGCAGGGCCAGCGCGTAGCCGATCCCGGCCGACTTGAACGCGGTCTTGGCCTTCTCGACCTCGGCCGGGTCACCACCGGCCATCAGATACCGCACGCCGCCGATCGTCAGGAACAGCGTGGCCAGGCCGGCCAGGATCCCGACGATCCACACCGTGGTGTTGCTGATCACCTGGGCGATCGATGCCGCCGCGAGCAGAGGCCCGGCGGCCAGGACCGCGGGCGGCTGCCCGGGCGGCAGCGCAGGGATGAGGTTCATGGGCAGGTGCCTCCTTGACGGGGCGGGCATGCACGGGGCGCGGGGCCGGCCCGCCGGCGGGCGCGGGACCGGGCCTCCTTTCCGGGGGTGGCAGGCGGCGGGATGTCAGCGGATGCGGCGGCAGCCCGCCTGCGGGCCGCCCGGCCCCCGGAATTCACCGGGGGCCGGGTAACCCCGCGCACTGACTGAAATCCGGTTTCCGGCCCCGTTTTTCACGCGGCCCCGCGAATTCAGCCCGCCAGACATCCGTTCCGGATGGCGTCGGTGAGGGCTTTCTCGGCTCGTTTGCGCCGGTTGCACAACGCGGCGTGGCTGACCCCCAGCTCGCCGGCGATCTGGGCAAGCGCGACGCCTTCCAGCCGGTTGCGGCCGATCAGCTCGGCCTGCGCGCGGGTCAGGACGCGGTTGCGGACGGCGGCGGCCAGCACGAAGTCCGGGTGCCCCCACGGCCGCTCCGGGATGCCGCTGTGGTCGTCCAGGTCGCGGCGGCGGGCGGCGTAGCCGGCGTCGGCGAAAGCCAGGGCCCTGCCCGCGCGAAAGGCCGCCCAGCACAGCCGCGACGCCAGCGGCACCTGCTCCAGGTCGTCCAGGTCCAGGCCGCGCACCGCGGCCAGGAACCCGGTCAGCACCTCGGACTGCAGGTCGGCAGGGTCGCCGCGGTAGGCGCCGGCCAGGCTGGCCACCGCGCGACGCAGGCCGGGCAGCGCGATCCCGGTCAGCCCGATCACCCACTCCGGGCCGCGCGTGCGGGCGCGGCGGACCAGTTCGGCCCACACCGTGTTGCGGACGGCGGTGCTGGTGGCCGGGTGCAGCAGCAGCACCCGCAGCTCATCGAGGGGAACCGGCCGGTCGGGCAGCCCGCGGGCCAGCCGCGAGGCGTGCACCGCCAGCGGCCGCGGCCCGGCGGTCAGCAGCCGGAACGCGGCATCCGCGGCGTCGAGGGCATCCAGCGGCCCGGCCGGATACCGGTCAGTGCCAGCGGTAGCGGCGGGCGAGGTGGCGTGGTGATCCATGCAAGGCTCCAGGTCAGCGAGCGGACGGGAACGAAGCCCCATCCACCCAGCCCCCATCGACCTGGCATGGACCTGCGATATCCCCCGCGCCGGCCTGCCACCGACCTGCGGTATACCTCGCGTTGACCTGCCATGTACCCGGGCCCTGACCCGGCCGGCGCCCGCGCCGGACACCCCTGCGCGGCGCTGCCGCAGCCCCGGGTCAATCAGCGCCCTGACCTGCACCGCCACAGGCCAGGTCCATCACAGGTACACGCCAGGTCCACACCCTGTGCTAAAGCGGCCGGCCTGCACGCCGGCCGCGAGAAAATCTTGGCTGCAAGGATGCACCGAACCGCCCGGCCCTGAGCATGGACCGCGACAGCCGCCGGTTTCTCCCCGGCACCCGCTGCTGGGTACAAGACCCTCAAGACCTCGCCCTCGGCCATCAGCCGCAACCAGCAACCGCATGCCCCGCCGGCCAGCAGGCCGCGCAGCCGGCACGGCCACCGGCATGTAAATGGCCGAACCGGCCGGCATCTTCAGCGCTTCCCTGCACCTGTGCCCCGTGATTTTTCTGGCCACTGATTTTCGGTCCGGCGTGAAAAAAGGGCCCGCAAACCCGATTTCTGTCAATGTCAGCGGACAACAGCGGCGGCACGCGGGACCAGCCGCCATGACACACCCACACAGCGACCCCGGGCCGGCCACACCGCCCACCGGAGCCGGGCACGGCTTCGGGCCCGGGCCGGCCGGCCTCGGCGTGCCGGTGAGCATCTGGCCGGGCCTGCCCGCCCCCGCCGCCGGCCACAGCCCGGCGGCATGCCCCGGACCGGTCACCGCCGCGGCAGCCGCCAAGGCCATCGCCGCGTTCTCCCGCCCCGGCGACCTGGTCGCCGCGCCCGACGGGTCGCCCGCGGTGATCGAGGCCGCCGCCGCGGCGGGCCGGCGCGTCCTGGGCCTGATCCCCGCCAGCGGCCACGTGGTCGTCCGGCTGCCCGCTGGAGCCGGCCCGGCTGCCCGGCCGCTGACCCGGCTGCGGACCGGCGGCCCCGGCCAGCTGCTCGCGCCGGGAGACCCCGACGCCGGGCAGGCGGCCCTGGCCATCACCGGCTGCCACGGCCCCGGCTGCTGCACGCCGCGCGAGCCCGGCGGCGCAGACGGCACGGCGCTGGTGTATGCCGCCTGCGAGCGGGTGCTGGCAGGCGGCGGGGTCCTGGCGGTCATCACCGCCAGCCGCGCCGACGGCGGCCAGCTCGCCGACCTGGCCGGGCACACGGTCGCCGCCGCCCGCGCCGCCGGCCTGATCTACGCCCAGCACATCGTCTTGGTCCACGTCGCCATCGACGGCGACCACCTCGCCCCTGCCCCCGGTCTCGTGGCTGCTGCCGCCAGCCGGGCTGGCGGTACCCAGATCCATTCCGACCTGCTGGTCTTCACCAAGCCCTAGAAGCCCGTGAGTTCAGCGGAACTGAAGGATTCTCAGCCGGAACTGCCGGGTGGATCGCGGCGGTCACCGGCTGCGGGCCGGTGGGTTCGCGGTGAAGACGAGGGTCCGGTTTCGTGAGGCCGGG
>Ga0335078_10004140_pt1 | contig 21520 bp, 27 predicted proteins | sample Lox_Sample_32_FD_206711 | JGI IMG/M metagenome (GOLD analysis project Ga0335078, IMG submission 206711) | Soil microbial communities from Loxahatchee National Wildlife Refuge, Florida, United States - Lox_Sample_3.2 | ecosystem: Environmental > Terrestrial > Soil > Wetlands | place: USA...
CAGTTCCTCCAGAAATCGGCCGCTCGCGCCGTAGGACTAGTGGGAGGTCGTTTCCGGGACGCGATCAGCGCGGGCGAAATCCCGTCTGACTTTCCTGTGGCCATCCGCGCAAGCCAGCTCGTTGATTTTTCTCGTGGCCTTACCATGAGTGCGTTGATAGGCACGCCGCGCAAGACGCTTCTCAGGGAGGCCGAGGAAGCGGCCGACTTGGTGCTCCTGCCGCTGCGTGGATGAAGACGGATAGCCCGTCCAGGCTTGGAAGCCCCTGTTTCGATTGTCTCAGTCCCTCAGGAGGCGTACCTGGGGATGGCATTCCGAAAAACACTGGATACCCGTATGGCCGCGCAACGCGCTTATGTATGTAAATAGAGATTATAGGAACCGACTAAAAACAGAAGCTGCGGCCTATATTACGAAGTCCATCAATCAGGTGGTCAGGCAGCGCAGGGCGCCAAGATCGGGCGAGGGGAGCCCGCGGGCATAGTTCCCAATTGGCCCATTACGTTAGCCCCACTTGGATAACCTCATAACAAAGCGACCGACCGCAGTGGCCATTGGCAGGATCCCCCGAGGAGCCCGCAGCCTCATCCCCGGAACAGAAGACGAGAGTTCCCATGGCCAAGCTGTTGATACTTTACTTCATCTCCTCTCGCGGCGGCTACAAAGGGACCATCGTGCAGATGAGCAGGGACATGAATTACCAGACCGACAGCAGCGTCAACAAGAACCTCCACGAGCTCATCCGGGACGGCTACGTTATCGACGACCCGTACTTCAAGCTCACTGGAAAAGGAGAGGCCCAACTCCAATTCAGCAGGCTCCCCGAGGCCCTCTGTGCGATCCTCATGGTCCTCGGCCTCACTGTGATGCTCATCTCGGGCGAGGGGATGGCAGGGCTGGTGATCGGCCGCCTGGCCTCCGCGACAGCCTTCGGCCTAGGGCTTGCGGTCGTGGGGGTCTCAGTGGCCTTCCTCAGGCTCAAGAAAAGGGTGTACGACGACTTTCTCGGCCTTCGGAAGCCTCTCTCGGGTAGAGAGAGCCTTCCTCGTGAAGTCAGAGAGCCCGACTCTCCCAGCTAGAGGTAGAACCCGCGCCCCCCATGCGGAAGGCGGGGGTGAAAGAATGGATCTGCCTATCCCGATACTGGTGCTCGTCATGGCCGTCGTCCTGCTCGTCCTTGCGGCCGCCTTGGCTTCGTTCCTCCCGCTGGGGGTGCTAGTCGTGCTCGTGCTCCTTGGCCTGCTGTTTCTGGGCATCGGAGTCCTCGTCGTCCTGAGCAGCTGACCCCGAGGAGAGGGCACACCCCCCTCCCTGGGACAACCCGCCTAACGCCGGCGCCTCGATCTTGTCGGACGTCGGGGGCAGGTCCCCAGGAGCTCTCCGTGCGCCTTCACCCTGACGACGTGGTTCTGCAGGTGGTGCTCCTCGACGCCGATCAGCTGCTCCGTCGAGGCCGGGCCTACCCCGCTGAGCCAGGTGTCCATGAGAGGGTTGCCCGAAGACTCTGCCTTTCCCCTGGGAGGCGAGAGCTCCTCGAGACCGTTCAGGACCGGGCCGTCGTCGAACTGGCTAGCCCGGTGCTTCCGATATTGAACCGGGGTGCTATCCCAAAAGCCGTACGACATGTCAGAGCTGATGACGAGGTGGGGGGCAAAAACGGTAATCTCTCTCGGGACCGCGAGAATTCGCGACGAAAAAGGCCTACCTCCTATCCGGTTTGTCCACTATTCAACGTGTGGTCCGAGCCACTTGGCATTAACCAGTTTCCTCGTCTCGCTCAGTACAAGCTTGGACCTCGTGACGAGTCGTTCCACCCCTTCTACGTTTGCTCGGTATCGTTCGAGCTGGGCTTCGGAGGGATATCTCGCAATCACCGCGTGGGCATCTGTGAAGGGTACTGTCCTCAGTACCAACTGGATCCACGAAAACATCTCCCGGGTAGGCCCTATGACTCCGTTGACCAGGTCTCTCGTCCTCTCAGCCGTCACCGCGATGTCGTCCCTCCCAGACGACCTCAGACTTTTCGCCCAATCATCGAGGAACGAGAAGTCCATGTTGCCCCAATCGGCCCCTTCCTTGAAGAGAGACGACGTCGCCTCATCAATCCCAACGGATTTTCCGCTCTTCCTGAAAACCCACAGAAGTGCCTTCTGGGACAGAGGGAGTTTCTCGGGCAGCTTCGTCACAGGTCCTGATGGGTCTACGAACGTTTCAGTGAAGCTCTTCTTCCAATACTTCCTGTCCCGCCGTTTCGAATATTCGCGCATCGTCTTGTCAAAATCCTTCAGGATTCCGCCCACGATTCTCCGCGAGATGAACTTCGTTGACTTGTAAGCGGCCAGGGATGCAAGGCCTCTCTTAGCTGCATCATCGTGGACCCTGTCTTGTTCAGCGTACGCGCCGTTGAGAGCCGCCTTGATGCTCACCCTCATTACTTCCATACAAGCTACGGTAGAGGCATGCCCAATCTTCTTCTTGGCAATCGGCCTGAACTGCGGTTCTGATTCGAACGGCCCGAACTCGAAAGCCGCAGCCTTGATGCTCTTCTCCGCGCATTGCTGTGCGTGGAAGGCCGCCTGATGAGGCCACGTCGGCATTGCTAGATCGGCCATCTTCGAGTCGATCTCAGCGAGCGAGAGCAGTGTCTGTGTGTAGTCCTTCAAGTCGGCTAGACCTCGGGACTACTTGTCGGTGCAATGGCAATGCCGATGCCTATGATAATGGTAATCAGAATCACTAGGGCTCCAATCGCGAGGTCGACGGAGTCAAATGATGGAAGTCCGTAGCTGCACGAGCTCACCTGAGGGGTGGAGGATAAGGGGTTCTGATAGTCGCAGAGATAGTCCCAAAACACTAGACCGATGACGCCGAGTATCGAGCTGACTACGAGGACATACACAGCCATTACCGGTCCGTCGTTTGAGCCGTCCTCTGACACGATCTATCACCGGGAAGGCGAGAATTAAGGCCTTTCATGGACAACTCATCAATCCGATATTGCAAAGAAGTCAGAAACCGTCTAGACCCAAAAAATCACGGACAACACGCAAAGCATCCCCCCTCTTTGGCGAGAAGTTTCTCGGGAGGAGCGTTTGAGCGTGAAACGCCGAGGAGTCATGGACAACGCTAGAATTCGAAGACGCTACGATGTGCAGATTTCGCAGCCGCCTTCTAGGGGCATTCCCCCGACAACCCTCAGCCTGATGGCGCTGAGACGTTCAGCCAGGGCCTTGATCAAGGTGGCCCTATCACGCTCGACCTCCGTGAACTTCTTCCCCAGCTCTTGCATCAGTGCCGGGTCTACGTTCTTGACTGTGCGAGGCTTGAGGAGCGACGGTGACCTGTACGCCATGGCAAGGTCGTCAACATCGAAGCCGCCCGGACGATAAGGACCCACAAGAGCGAGGCCTGCAGGAGTAGCTTTGAGCAGATCTCTCCTCTTGGCTTCGTCCTCTTCGAGGCGCGAGAGTATCGGCACAACGTCCGGGTATCCAGACTTCAGATGCTCGAGCGCAAAAGGCGCCCATTGGGATGCCTGCCCTTCCTCCTTGATGTCCTTAGGATAGCGCCTCCATCCGAAGTCATCGTCGCCTCCGTAGTCCTCGAACGCTATTGCTCGAATCTCGAATGAGTAGCTGGGAATCCAGGTCACATCTGCGGTGGGTATGCCTCCGGGCAAGGGAGAGCCTATCCTGGTGGGCGAAGCCTTCTCGACTGTGTTCCCTCGCCAAACAAGAACGGAGGCCGCATCGAGAAGGATCCCCGCAAACCCCGACTTTGCCATCAGCTTCATGTGGGCAGCTGTTTTGCGAGGCTTCCTTGGCTTCTTGTCTTCCGCCTTGTAAGTCGCGCTGAGAGGTCCGAGGTTCAGAGTGACCTCATCAGGCCTGAGAACCTTGCCGAGGTCGGGAAGCTTCCGCTTTCGCCTCAATGCGTCATTTAGGAAGAGTTGATTATTTATGGACAAACTTATGGCTGATTTCAGCCCTACCTGCTGTATTGCCCGACGAAATTCTCGACAGGGGCGAGGTGGCTCGAGGGTTGGAACCCGAGTTTCGGGGTATCGAGCTCGCAGCCAAGCAGCTCTGCCTCCCCGACGCCGCCGTGGCCCTCCTCAGGCTCGAAGACGTATACCACGATTGGAGAGCCTCGGAGTATAGACGGCTCCTCTATCCAGCCGAGAACACAGACCAGGACGAGGATCAGGCGACCGTCTACTTCCGCAGAGCTCAGTATCTCCTGCGGATGTTGAACTGGGCCTTCTCGATTCTCCTGGATAACGGTAAGGAGTGTGGGAGGAAGGTGAAACAGTTTCCCCACATCTACGATTTCATATCTCCAACATTCGACTCGAAGGGCACCGTCCTGAGGCTAGCCGGAGAGGGAAAGATCGACCCTCGGACCGACGCCTGGTTCGTCTCGAGTGTCAACGCCATCGGAACCTTCCCGTTGACTGAGGTCATACTTCTCGAGGGCGGCAGCGGTACTAAGGCCGAGCAGGTCATGGGCGACTTGCTAAACTGGACCAAGCGGCTTCTCGTCTACGCCACCAAGATGAGGGCCGTGAGGCTGGGCAAAGAGATGAAGTTCGTGGACACGCCTACGGGCAAGATGCTTGTCACGGAAGCCGAGAAGGGCGAGGAGGACATTCTCGCGATTCTGATGAAAGAGAAGGCAACTCCCCGCCACCTCGTGGAGACCGCCTGGCAGCCTAACTCCTGGGTCTCCGACTTCCACGAAGTCGCTGCCAAGAATCACAGAGACATTGACTCGCAACGAGACCCTAAAACCAACCTCGAATTCGTCACGCGAGAAGAGGAGGAGACCACCAAGGCCTACGCGTCATTTGATGGGTTTAGCGAGCTCTTCTTACAGGAGACGGGGTTCAGCTTCGAGTCCCACTCGAAGGTATGCGTCTCGATTGCGAGGCTTGTGATGGGTTGCGACCAGCACGTCTTCTACGGCGACAGGGAGCACCTGTCTCTTGCCGTGGCTAAGGACTCTGGGCTCGACATGAAGGAGGTCAAGAAACTCCTCGACGCAATGACATGGAAGGTAGGCGAGATCCCGGCGCTCTATGCAATCTATCCAAGCGGGCTAGACAGGTACACGAGCTACCGAAGAGTGACACTCTATAGGCAGATAAAACTCGAGATGCTCTTCTTCGAAAAGTACACCGACAACGACCTCAAGGGACGGGTATTCGAAGAAAGGTGCAGGGAGCTCCTAAGAAAAGGGGGGTTCCGTGTGTATCCGGATAGGGTGATCGTCCCGTTCCAGATAGTCCCCAGCGATATTAGTAATGAGCTCTGGAACAAGGTCAAGTCAGAGACCGACTTCGACGTGGTGGCCCGGGTCGGCAATCTGGGATTCTTGTTGGAGTGCAAGGAGGTGAAGGTTCCGAGCGATTGGCTTGTGAAGCAGACCCACCGCTTCGAGAAGTACACCGTCGAACTGTACCACAAGACCTTATGGGTCAAAGACAACCGGGAGGCCTTTCGAGGACTGCTCAAAGACGACCCCGGACTCTTGGATGGCGTCTCGCACCTGGTTCCCCTCGTCGTCACCACCTTCCCGTTCGACGTCACAACAGACAAGATTGCCTTGATTACGCTGTCTGAGCTCGACCGGGCAGCGAAGCGGGCGAGCGAAATAAAGGTCAGGCGGATAGGAGAGGAAGATTACGCGAGCCTCCCTTGGAGGGGAGAGGACGCCATGGTCGAAACTCTCGCCTTACCTCTATCTGCCAATGAAGGATCGGCTCCCTCTGGATAGCTAGGCTTCTGGCTCCTGTCGCGGCGAAGAGAGGATCCGAAGGAGCGTTCCCACCCCGATGGCCCCCAAGGCAACCAGGTGAACCGAGACGGGGAACGTGGACATGATGAACTCTTGAAGGATGGCCATGGCCAGTGACGCGAAGATCCAAGGGAAGGAAGGCATGTGGAGCCTAGCGGCAGCGGCCCAATATATTCACAGTGGCGAGAGGACATTTTGCCCGCACTCGCTTTTGTATTCCGGCCAGAATTGCGTTTCTTCCCCATCGTCGCCTTTATCATCGCAATCACACTCTCAATGTCCTACGTCAACACCCTGAACATCTTCAACGCCTCTGCCGGGACTCCAGCCACCATCTCTAACGGGCAGCAGCTCAACGCGCAGTACCTTGAGCAGGTAGCAGGGTGCAGCGGTGTCAACGCGACGACCGGGAGCGGATCCTGCTCGGCCTCTCCGGGGCCATCGTCCTCGACGGGGGGCGGGATACTCGGCTCGATAGCGGGGACGGTGCTCGTGTTTGGTAACTTCATCGCAGCCGTCCAGTTCCTGGCCCAGATGGGTACTAGCGCGAGCTTTCCCTACTTCTACCTGGTGCAGTGGGGGATGGACCCTAGTCTCGCGGCGATCTTCAACGCCCTGGTCTGGTTCTGCTACGCCTGCGAGATCTTCTATCTCGTTTCTGGAAGGCCAATAAACTACTAGCCGCCCAATCGAACACGGCAATTATTGCCGGTTTGACCATCCAAAATTGATGCATTGCAAACCTTACTCCAAACAACTCAAACCCACCAACTCACCTCAGCCTTTCAAGCTCGAGCACTCGCCGCAGTCCTGACAGCCCTAGGCTTCGCTGACGCGATCCTAGGAACCCAGCTCGTCAACCTCTTCACGCACTCCCGCCCCGGCATCCAACTTGTCACTGGCGTGATAATTTTGGGCGTCATCGGGATAGTCATAGTCATTGTCTACGTCGTCGTAGCAAGTTTCGGCAACAACATTCCGACCGGCACATTGAGCGCCGGACAGCAAAGCACGCTGACCACGTTGATCAACGCCACGGGGAACAGCTTGTCGCTCGTCAGCGTCCTCGAGATCGTCGTAGCCGCGGGCCTGATCATCGGCGGAATATTCGCATTCCTACACTTCGCGCGCTAGTCCCAGACATCAACCCCACACCCCTTCACAGCCGGAGGCCGCTGGAGAGCGAGCCTCCTTCCCTCGATATTCCGGCGGGCGCTCAATCCACATTACTTTCAGACTCGTCTCCCCCGGGACGCGTTATATTGAAGAAAGCCATTCGCCGGTCCAATGACTCTAAGCGAGCCCGAACTTCTAGATTCAAGACCTCTTCAAGAGGCGAGGCATGCAACAAGACGACCGGCTCAGACTAATGGGACTTTACCTGATTGGCAACGCTGTCCGACCCATCGATCATGGTTTCTTTGGTCCTGTTGCCTGTGCGACGAATCAGCAGTGTGGTCACTCTAGGTTCGTGCAAGAACTGCACTGATTGAGTTGCCCGATAATTCCGGCTTAAATACGACCGAATTTTCTGCGGACTATCTGATGAAGAACCATCCTGCCCCCGGTGACGGCTTGCAGGACGTTCAAGTTGAGCCGGCAAAAGACGACCTCCTGACAGTCAAGGAAGCGGCGATACTCGTAGGAAAGACCCCTAGCAACATCACCTACCTTATCCAGTATGGAAGGCTCAAGAAGTACAACCGTCATGGGGAGGTTGCGAAAAAGGTCGCCAATGGGGAGATGAGGGTCTCAAAGGCCGAACTCCTCGAGTATTTTCGAAGCTGGGACCTCCGGATTCAGAAACGGATGTCTGAGCTGTCGATCTCAGATCTCTCTCTGGCGTTCTTTGACGTCGCAGAGAGGGACAGGACCAAGCACGTCCACAGACTGCACCCTTACCTTGGCAAGTTCATCCCTCAACTGGTCGACTACTTCCTCTCGAAGTATTTCGAGCCTGGTCAGACGGTCATCGACCCTTTCTGCGGTTCCGGCACGACGCTCGTCCAGGCCGCCGAGATGGGCATCAACGGGGTCGGGGTAGACATCTCCGAGTTCAACACCCTCATGGCCAGGGCCAAGCTTGCGCACTACGACCTCCCACTCCTCGAGCGTGAGGTCTCCGACATCACTCACAAGACGGTGGGCTTCAGTCATCGGAAATTTGACCAGAAGCAGTCGGCTCTGATCTTGGAGAGCGAGTCAGACATGCATCCCACGGAGTACCTCAAGACTTGGTTCGCCGACCAAAGCCTAGCTGAGATGTTCTACTTCAAGAGCCAGATTCCGAACTACCACTACCAAGACCTCCTCAAGGTTCTCCTGAGCAGGACGATTCGCTCGTGCAGGCTGACCACGCACTACGAGCTCGCGACCCCTACGAAGCCCGTGAGAGGACCCTACTATTGCCACAAACACAACAAGACCTGTGAGCCCGTGACCACGATCATTCCGCGACTGAAGTATTACAGCCAGGACACCGTTCGCAGGGTCGAAGAGTTTGCTAGACTGAGGAAGCCAGTGGAGTCGATCGTCGTCGAGGGGGACTCCCGTCTTGTCAACCTGAGGAAGGAGCTCCCTAAGGACTGGCTATCCGAGCATAAGATTGCAGGAATATTCAGCTCACCGCCCTACGTCGGTCAGATAGACTACCATGAGCAGCACCGCTACGCCTATGATTTGTTCGGGTTCAAGCGTCGGGACGAGCTCGAGGTAGGCCCCAAGTCGAAAGGCAAGGGAGTAAAGGCGAGAGATGCGTACGTCGAAGGGATCAGCGCGGTCCTCACCAACATGGGGAAGTTCATCCCCGAGGAGTCGAAATGGTTCATCGTAGCCAATGACAAGCTATCACTCTATCCCGAGATCTTCGAGAGGGCCAAACTGAAACTCGAGGAGACCTTCCACAGACCCGTCGAAGCCAGGACTGAGAGGGACAAACGACCCTATTCGGAGAGCATCTTCTACGTCAAGCCGGCCTGACCTTTGCCGCCAGGGTTTGCGAACTCCCGGAATTTCGCGTCCAGCTTAGGCCTGAGCCTCTTACCTGCGGCCTCGAATGTCCCCAGCAGATCCTGAAAGACGTCACCTCCTCCAATAAAGTTCCAGAAGCCCTCTGCAACTAGGACCTGCCCTGCGGGGAGGTCGTAGAGGCCTTTCAAGGTCCATCGCTCGTAGGGCTTTGGATGGTAAGGGTTGTATGGAATCGCAAGGCGAGTCCACACATCTGCCTTCTTGTCCTGACTGAGGCGCAAGGCGGTCCACGTTAGAAGCTTTGACTTCAGCACGGCGAACTCCTTCATGTTGGGTTTGGCCGACGTGATATCGAAGTAGTTCTCCTGCTTGCCTATCTTCACGTAAAGGTCCACCGTCTGGTCTGGACTCTGCAAGCTCTTCCCGGCCTGGATCGTCGACATGATCAGCTCGATTTCGGCTTGTCTACTGACCTTGACTCGAGCCGCTCTCAGATCAGCATAGAGCCTGCTCATAGCGACTTCTGTTTTCGCGTCCACCTCTCCCAGCAGCTTGTAGTGCTGAGCGGCCTCGAAACCTGCAGACCTGGCAAGAATCACCGCGACCTGCTCCCAGAGGGACGTTCCGAAGGTCGTGTTCATCGATTGGATGAACGAGAACATGACGTACCTATCTCTCCCGAGAAGGCGGTAGTGAAACGGCATGGCGTCGGTCTCGGGTTCGTAGTTCTCGAGCTTGGCCTCCACTGTCGCAACCAGGAGTTTCTCAACCTGCTCCCTGGTCCCATTTGAAAGGCCCACGCGCCCTTACAGCGGTCTGGAGTTCTTAAGGAGAAGTCAGACAGCCGCCTCCTCCTCAATGCTCGCGAGAAAGCCTGGTATGGCCCGTGCCTCTATGGAATCGGCCTCGACTATTCGCATGATTCCCTCTTGCCGTTCGTAGACCGCCCGGACGGCGGGCTGATAGATGTCGAATCGCGCGAACCACAGGAATGTGACATGAAGGCGGCACTTCAGACACTCCTCAGCTGAGACTTCAGAGCCGTCGAGGAGGTTCCGGAGCCAAATGTAGCCTCGGTCATTGAAACTCCCCCAGAAAATATCAGGGAGCACTGTCGGGCCGTCGTGCCCGTGCCCCAGGGCGGTTTTGAGAATGGTCGCAAAGAATTCCTCCGGCTCCAGCTGGGTGAAGTCATGCACGATGATCTCCCGCCAAGCTTCGAGTTTGACTGTCGTTGGCATCAATAGGAAAAAGAGGATCAGGGCTTGCGCTTGTTGCTGGACAACCACCAGTCAAGATAGTCGGACTGCCGCTCCTGTCTCTCCCTGGCCTCGTCTTTCGGCTGCTTCATGCTCTCGTTGATCCGACGTCTCAGACCAGCGAGCTCGTGAGATCTAGCCGAAAGCCCGCAATTGTGGCAGGCGTAAGTTCTGCCGACCGCATCGAACGCGATGTCGCCCCCGCACTCTGGACAGACGCTCAAGGCGACTAGACCCATGCGGGCAGCTGCAACGGGTCGACCTTCTTCTTGCTCGCCTGTCGACCTTGCGGCATTTCGAGATTGAATAGAGGGCCCCCGAGTTCTCGAAAGTTCCACGGATCCTGGGCGGCGCGGATCTTCGAGCCCTTATCAGCAGGGGCAGGGCCGGGGAGATTCCAAATCGATGAGGCCGAGTCGTCTCTTTCGACTCGCAGGTTCTTCGAGGCATTCCCTGCAGCCCGGCTGACCTTGTTGGCTGCGCGGCCTCTGACGTCCCGTGCCTCCTCTATAGCTCCAACGAGCCGTCCTGTCGGACGCTTGAGCTCAGCCCGGGCCTTTCGACGCGCCTCAATGCGGGCCTGTCTTCGAATCGCTCCAGGAAGCACCTCTTCCCTGGTCTTCTCGACCTGCTCTCTCAAGGCCTCTTTGCGTTCGCGCTCTGCGGCGACCTTCTCGTTGTGCTCCTTGACGGCTTTCTGGATTCGGCTCCGAAGGCCTTGCTTCATAGGGTTCTCTGAGATGCGGGACGAGCAAAAAGCGTCTCGTCAGCGTCGACGCCGACGCTTCTCGTTTGGGAGGCTCCACTCCAGCCCGCTCGCCTTGGTACCCGTAGCGCTGGCCCCTTTGACGCCTTTGAACAAGTCGCCCGCACCTCCCTTTGGAGCGGTCCCTTTCGTCGACCGCTCGGGAACTGAGCTCTTGGGTGAGCCCTTGCGGCCGTAGATCATTTTGGCGCTGTTCAGAGCTCCTGCGTCGACTCCTGTCGAGAGGTACTTGCCGCCGGGCTTCAAGGAAAACTCTTCGGTTTTTCCCGTTAGAATGTTCGCGAACGGATGCCTCTCCTCGCCGAACCAGCTCGCGCCCTTCCCCTCGCGTCCTCTCGGCGCAAGAGGAACCTGAATCGCCAGGATGAAGGGAGTGCCTCCGCCCTCCCCGCCCTCCTTCTGCTTCGTCGTTGGTGTGGCAAACTGATAGGCCCCAACGATTGCCTGCTCCAGATTGACCTCCGACACGGAGGGAAGAGTGACTTTCAGGGGCGCGGCCTGCCTCGTGGTGGTTTTCTCCACAGTCATCTGCATTCTCGACTCGGTAGTTGGGAATGCTTCCCGGAGGTTCGAGCTCACGCCCTGCAGGGAGTCCAAGAAGGCATCTACCCGAGCGACACTTCCCTGCCTGGTGCCCATCTCGGTTACAATTCCAAGGCTCGCCGCGGAGCCCAGGTCCTCTCCCGGGACAGTCGAAAGTCGAACGAACTCGGTCAGTCCACTGGCTCGGTCGCCAGATTGGCTAGAGAGCCCCGCAAGCAGTTCAGGTGGCAGGGAAGCAGCTGACGTCGAGGATCTCTTCTGCGCGCGCTCGAGGAGCTTCTGAAGCATGGTAACTTACAAAAGTCCAAGGCGGTAAAATCTGATTCGCCACCCACCTAGCCTCGCGCTCGGCGATCACGCTTTCAGCCTGGGCATAGATGTCGTCACCGCGAATGGAGATTCCTCTTCCGAGAAGGTCGTAAGGCATCGTGATGATTCCTTCCTCGCTTTCCAGTTGCGACCAGCTGACTAGGACCGGGTCGTTGGTCGCGAGCAGAATCGTCTTCATTTGATGCCACTCGTCGCGGTTGACTTGCAGGGAACCATCGTGCTTTGTCTCGAGACCGGGCTGCCAGCAAGTGAGATGGATGTCGAGCGAGTCGCAGCGGTCCTTTGTGACAAGGCGTGCAACGGAGTACTCGGCATCCCGTCTTGCGTATTCGCGCGCAATCTCCTCCGGACTCAGCAGGGTGCGATATCCATCGTGCTGCGTGAGCAACCTCTACGCCCTTAGCTGAGGCTTAGCGGGAAGGGCGTAGATTGCGCGCCTCTCCCAGTCGACGGCCATGGTGACGCCACAACCTGAAGGACACGCGAACTCTTCACGGGGGCGCCCGACGTACTCCGTGATCAAAGTCTGCCCCTCTTGCTGGGCCTTGTCCCTCGCTTCGGCCTCCTCCTTGACGAGCTCGATAGCGCTCTCAACGCCTATTCTGTTCTTCTCCATCTTCGCGAGTACCGCGGGGACGCTGCTCAGGGGAATCTCCTTCTCTTCGACGACCTTGCTCGTGAGCTCCTCGACCTTGCGGGACCTCTCCTGCTGCTCCTTCTTGTTGGGGGCATCCTTGATGAACTCCGCGGAGAGCGTTCCCATGCGCTGGTCGATGAGCCGATTTTCCAAGGCCCGTTGCAGCGCGGCCGGATTGATCAGCAGGTCCAGCCGAGCTCTCACCGTATTTTCCGACCGGGAGAACTTCTTGGAGATGTACGGGATGTCGCCCCATCCCTTGTCGATGTACCCTTGGTAGAATCTGGCCTCCTCCAAGGGCTGCATCGCCAGCCTCTCCAGGTTGCTGAGCCCGGAGACCTCGTAGGCCGTCCGATCATCCATTACTGGGTCAATGAGACACGGAACCTCCAAAACAACACCCAAGCACTTGATTGCTTGATATCGCCGGAAGCCATCAACGATTTGGACTCTCCCGCGATGCTTGCGGGCCGATACCGGGGTCCTGAGTCCGTGCTCCTGAATGCTGGCCATCAGCGAGATGATGTTTCCGGGATTCCGGATTATTACCTCGGGTGGCTCGAGGTCATTGACCTTGACCATTGTCGCGCCGGGGATTGGCTTGAGCGGCTTGGGGCGAACCACCTGATAGAGGACGCCACCATTCGACCTGTTATGAGGCGAGACGTACAGGTTGGTGTTGCACTTGGGGCAGATGTTCGCCTTGGTGGGGTCGACCGAGAAGACGGTCCCGCAGCCTTCCGCCGACTCGCGCTTTTGGCACTGCCACTCGCGCACGGTGGTCAATTTGGCTTCCGACATCTCGTCCAGCACCATGCCGAGGATGCGCGAGTCCTCGCCACCCATGATTGTGACCGGAAACTCCCCCTGGTGCCGGGTCATGTAGCTCCGGATCTTCCGGTAGTCGACGGTGATGTCCGACCCCTGGCTGTCCCTCACATAGCCGCCGTAAGCTAGGAGAACCCAAGGCCGGGCGTCCTCGAGGTTGTTGATGTCCTGGATCCTCGCAGGTCTCTGAGTCTGAATTTGCGCGGTCAAATCGTCTCTCGTCCTAGAAAAAGCGAGTTCGGTAAAGTATGTCACTGAGCAGGGACGCCGGAGCCTTCTGATTTCTTCGGCCTCTGAGAGACTATCCCGGCGGCGAGCTCTCCGATGACCTGCTCGGCCGTGGAGATGGACGGCGCCACAGCTCGAGGCGCCCGCCACGCCTTCCAGTCTTCTACGAGCCGATCGGCCTCAACTGGCTCAAGCTCGAACTCGAGCACCTTCCTCGTGAAGACCGCGCCAATCATCACGTTCGGCGAGAGGCGCTCGACCTCTCTTAGAGACTCGGGCGCAAGTCGCGTCTCGGGCCTTGGCTTCTGGGGCCTTCGACGACCCCTAAACTCGCCTATCTGGATCGTCGTGGTCGGGGCGGATGGGAGTTCCTTGTTCCCCTGGCTCTCGAGCTCTTGGCGCACGAGTGTCGGATACTTCTTGATCAGAGCCCGAACCAAGGAGTCGACGTCAACGAGGTCAAGCATCGACCTCTGCCATCTGCCGATTGAACTCGACCGGGTCCGGTTCAACGGCGCCTTCTTCGGCTCGTCTCGTTCGATGACGAGCACGAGCTCTCGGATAGCATCAGGGGCTTTCGCCCGGATCCGACTCCTCAGCACCAAACCGTAGGCGTGCGGAAAGTCCTTGAGATGCTCAAGGTATGTCTTCTCTTGGTCGCTTAGCATCACAACGTAAAAGCGTCGTGATTTCCTTGCTCCCTGACGTTTCGACGTTCGAATCCCTCAAGGTTCAAAGAATCGGAATCCCGGGTTGAGGGCATGGCTGAAACCAAACTGGACTTGGATGAACGGCTGGAGTCTGAAATCAGGGCGCATCTGGAGCGATACGTCGCATATTACGATGGACTAGGAAGTAGGACTGGCGACCTAGACGTACTGGAACTCAAGCTCGGTGACAATCGGATTATTGACCGCAATCTTCTAGCTGCATATCTCTCCCTGCGCGCTGAACGGAGGGCGGAGGATCAGAGCAAAGTCGCGGCAAAGGACAACAAACGGCTCCAAATAGTCGTTGGAATCTTTGCTGCGATCTCAGCGCTGGGAACCATAATCCAAGCATTGGTAGCCGCCCATGCTATCGCCTAGATGGTGAATAAGTCACCATAGGCCAACTCGGCGTATTCAGACCTAATTTCGCACTCCCCAGTGCTAATTTAGACCTAAATTCGCACTCCCGAGTGCTAAATTGCACAGAGTGAATGGGGTATTCTGAGCCTGGAGACCAGGGTTATTTGCTTCGGCCTAGACCACTGAGTTCCATGGGCTGTTCACACCGCCGCCTTTTGCCTGCATCAACTGGTCAAGGTCTAACCGGGTGACGGGGACGTCGTTTGGGCCTATCCTGATGTAAATGGTGCCTTTGTTCTTCACGAGGTAAGGCTTGTCTTGTCCCGATGGAATCTCGATTGAGAGGATAGGATAGCCGTCGAGTTCGTACTCCTTGAATGTAGGTTCGACCAGAGGCTCGCAACTGTCTCGGACGGTCTTCAGGATCGCGTCCCGGTCTCCCTTGAAACCCCTGGGCACCCGGTTGTCATTGATGCCGACGAGGATGAGACCGCCTTCAGAGTTAGAGAATGCAACGACGGTCTCGATGAAATCATCTCTGTTGTCAATGTTCCCCTTGAACTCAATGCGTTTTCCCTCGCCTGCGGCCACCAAGTCTCTGATTTGTTGTTCTGGTCGTTCAACGCTCACGTTGCCCGCGTTTGCGTAACCTGGCTGCCAAGTTCTCATATCTATCATGGATTCGTCCTTCGCGTCGAGGAGGACCAGCACTATTCGGCCCGGATCAAAAGACGTGGAGAATTGAGCTGACCCCTCCTTTAGTTCTAGGTCATCAGAGGTCTCTGACTGCGTTGAGTCGTCAGCATAAACCTTGAAACGCAAGTCGGTCGGCTTGATGTCTCCAATGACTGTCGTCATAGAGACCTGCTTGTATGATATCTTGATTGGACCTATTCGTGCGCGATAGTCTGGCACAATAATCCCTAGCTTTCCATATTCGCTGAACGTCCAGTATCGCCCCGCACCGAGGGTGAAGAAACCCCGTATAGCCTCGGAGCTGCTTGGGTACAACGGGAGCTTGGCCTTCGCCAGGACGCTCTGGATTACGTTCCCCCGAATCTTGTTGTCCACTATCCACTCGGAAATGTGCATGGGCCAAGGTCGAATGTAGGTGCCATACTGCGAATCGCTTGGGACGAATGAGGCGGGTTGACTCTGGAGCGAGAACGGTGCGAAGGGTGCGAGATCCGCCAGACTGAGGGGTTTGCTTTCGTAGAGCTCTACGAGAAGTTTGGTTCCTTCCTCCAGGCTGAGCGTGCTTCTCTTCATGTACAGCTGCCCATAGTCCACTTCCTTCGCGGGCTTGATTGTTTGCATGTCTGTCCTCACAAACTCCAGAAGCGCATACGCCAACCGCTTTTCCCCCTTCTCAACCACGGTCGCGATGGAGAACTCGAAGGCCGATTTGTCGGGATTGAGCGCGAGACTGCGCATCATTTCCTCTGGAACCACGCGATTTCTGACATGATTGCCTTACATAACCATGTCCATGAGTCGACGTCCCGTATCAGAGATGGACAAGCAATACGAAGACTTGGCCCGAGCAGCCTACGAGAACTGCAAGGATCTGCTAGTCGAAGCGAACCTTCTCTTCGATAATCAAGCTTACCCTCGCTCGTATTCTCTTTCGATCCTTGCAGTGGAGGAGTTCGCCAAATCGATTCTGTGCAAGGTCTATGCAGCGGGAATCATCACGGACAAACGATTTGTCAAAGACCTTCAAAACCACCGTGTCAAGCTTGTTCATTTCATCCGTATCGCAGCCGCGACATTAGAGATGTCCGAGCGGAAGGCGGAATTGAACAAGTTAATCGAAGAGGAGGAGGAGAAAAAGCGGAAGAGTCAGAAGAGGAGGCCAATGATGGAAATGTTGGCAACGATTCTCAACGACCCTGTTAAGCTTGAAAGGATCTCCCGAGTCTTTTCCAATGCGAACAGTTTGAAAAAGGACGGATTCTACGTCGGGTTGGTGGGCGGGAAAATAATCAAGCCCTCTGAGAAGATAAGCGAGGAGAGGGCCAAGGAGGCCTTGGACATCCTCAACCCTTCGATATACAACAATGAAGGAATCTTCGACCTAAGCGATAAGCAAGTTAGGGGCTCGATGTTAATCCTAGATCCAGAGCTGCTCACGGGCAGTATCTGGCCGGCCAGCCTCGGGAAGCGACAACGAGGGTGATGGTCGGAAGATGACGCCTGATGCCCTGATTCTCCTTCTGATCAGGACTGGGAAGACCAAGGTTTGACCGCAGTCACTAACTTCAAATTGGCTCGATTTGAGCTTAGTTTGGAGAATTGAGGCGTCTTGTTTTCCTATATAAGCTCTTTATATAGCTAGGTAAAAAGTGTCATCCTTTCTGTAGTGACCTCGTCAAGACGCCTCACTTTGAACCATTTGGGATATTTCAGCCGTGAAATAGCCCCCGAAGAGCCGATTTCTCGGAATCGGATGAGGCATTTTAGCCATACGAATGCTACCAGTAGGCATGGGTAAGACGCTTTTTCAGGTGAGCCCCCTTCTCCCAGGGGCGACAGTTGAGGGATTGACGAAGGTCACCGCGAAAGGACAGATTGTAATCCCGATAAAGACGCGGGAGAAGGTAGGATTCGTTCAAGGTACTAGGCTCGTCGTAGTCGTTGTCGAGGGGGCAGTGATTCTTTCTAGATTCGATGAAAAGGAGGCTGAGGAGCCGGCAAGCTCCTCGAGCCCCAGCATGAACAACGGGAGTATGAGTCCCATTGCAAACAACAAAAGCGAATAACCGCGGCCTCGTGAGAACGGAGGCCCTCCGGTCTTGACGTCAAGGGCAGCCGTCAGTCCGCTCGACGAACCTCCAAGGGTTCACATGCGCGACATCGACGCAGAGGAGATAGCCGAGATGATCATGCGGAAGCACAGGTTCGTTTCGTTTGCCGACAACAGCTCGATGTACATCGAAAGGGGAGGCGTCTTCCAACCTAACGGAGAGAGCTGGATCAAGCAGCAGGCCGAGCAATTAGTGGCGTACTCGACCAATCACTACCGCAACGAAGTCGCCCACCATGTACGAGAGAAAAATCTGAAGGAGCGGTCCGAGATTAGGGACTCTGGATGGGCGTACATTGGCGTGGAGAACGGGGTTCTAGACGTCCGTACCACGCAATTCTACACTCCCGAGGAATTTAACGCCAAATTCGACGACGTGTTTCTGTTCAACCGAATTCCGGTTCATTACGACCCATCGGCCCACTCGAGGCACTTCCTTCCGTGGTTGCGACAGTTTCAAGACGATCCGGTGAAGCGACAGACCCTGCTCGACCACTTCGCTTCGACTCTCGACAAGCGGTGCACCAAGCGAAGGGGACTCCTCCTCGTGGGTCCCCCCGACTCCGGCAAGACAACATTCCTGGGATGGGAAACTCGCCTTCTTGGGGACGTCAACACCTCAGGCATACCCCTGGCCATGCTCTGTGATGCGGCAGACAAATTCAGCAAGTCCAGGCTGTTCGGAAAGATGCTGAACACCCAAGATGACCTGCCCGATGTCAAGCTGAACTACCTGGCTGACTTCAAGCAGCTAACTGGCGGCATGATGCTCTCGGCACAGCAGAAGAACAAGCCTGGCTTCGATTTCTGGCCCTACACGAAGCTTCACTTTAGCTGCAACAAGGCTCCGGAGCTCCCGGAGAAGGACTTCACGGATTCGGCCTTCTGGGGCAGATGGGATTTCATGACGTGCTCGCACGAGTTCAAGGAAAAGGAGCGAAACTACCTCGCCAGGGTCGCGACTCCTGAGGAGCTCTCCGGAATTCTGAACATTCTGCTCCGTGTTGTCAAGGACCAGATCGAACGCGACGGCTTCGCGACCGACCCCAACCCCTTGGATGTCAAAGCCGCCTGGCTTGGTCAGGCTGCTCCCGCCTACTCGTTCCTCTCGCAGTACGTCTACAAGGACCCTAATTCCCCAGGCCTGAAGCATGCGGAGCTCTCGAAGGCTTGGGAGCACTACCGCGTGGAAGGAGGCCACTCACCGATCTCGTCCATAGAGTTCAACCGGACAGTCACGGCGCTGTTTGGGTGCGATCCACAGACGGTTAGGGGCAAGTCGAAGACTTGGTTGGGGATAAGCATCAAGGCAGGAAAATATAACAGCGCTAATGATACCAACTTAACCGACTTTTCACCTATTGTATACAGATATGGGATAATAGAAGGAAATAGGAAAAAGGCGGTTAACTCGGTAAAGGTCGAGTCTGATATCTCCCTCGGAATGCGGCTCCTTGAGAACCCTCCAGAGTGCAGTCCCCTAGATGGCGATCAGGAGGGTCCACAGTGAAGTCCTTCAAGGCCTGGGGGAGGCGCCACATGGAGCGGGTTCCAGGAGAAGACCTTCGCATGAACGATTTCTTGGGCGATTACATCCCCGGATCTTGCGTCGACGGACGTCCCTGTCCGAATGTTCGCTCCCTCCGAGAGCTTCGCGGGCACCTATCAAAGAACCACTCCGACGCCGATGACTGGTTCGCGGAGGGCGCCGAGATTGCTTGGCTGGAGTATCAGAAAGCCGTGCTGAGGGAGTTGGGGAATTGATCTCGCAGCAGCCTTGCGCGTGCGGCTCCCACAGCCAGCACAGGCTCTATCGCTATCTCTTTGAGAATCCTGGTGCACCGCTCAAAGCAGCAGCGAGAGAGCTCGGCATGACCTACAACGCCGTAAAGATCGCGCACTTTCGGCTGAAACCACGAAACCTATCGAGGCTCTGCCCTTATTGCTTCCAAGAGGCGCTCGAGGGATTAGTCTGCCGCCGATGCGGGGCGGAGCTGGATGCCCCACTGCTCCTATCGACGGAGGGGATGACAACCCAGGAAACCGTTCATGTGATTCAGCCTGGAGCCGGCCTCGGGAGCAAGACCAATTACAACGGGCTGCACTTTCAGTACGGTGCACTGAACGTCAAGCACCTAGCCGAGCATCCGGACGACAGCCTCCTAGAGAGAGCCAAGTCCAAATTGTGGGAGGAGCTGAAGGGACCTATGTTCGAGGATCGCGTAGTCGAGGAGGCAACAAGGCTTTTGACCAAAGAGGTTTCGCAGTTTCGCGCGAAATATCCTGAGCTCGTGCGGGCTCGAGGCGTGTCATCGCAGCTGGTCTCGAATGTCGTCGCGCTGCTCAGGCTGAGATATCCGAATAGGTTCGAGAAAGCAAGTCCGATGCTGGCGAGCTAATTGGGTCAATTAGGGAGGGGGTTCACCGAAACAGTTCGTTGAACTTCCTGCCGAGCCGCTCGATGTCTTCAGGAGGATACCTCGTTATCATCGCAGTGAACATAGCGTCGCCGGCGTCTCTGATGTCGCCCTCTCCACCCTTTATCGAGTCTCTGATTGCATCCATCGCCTTGATGTCCGCTTCGACTCGCTTCAGGATGTTCGGCGTACGAATATTCAGGCCGAACTGGTCCGCATATCCGTAGAGCACGGCAACTTTCTCTTGGATCTGGTTCTTCCCAAGGTTGTCAGTCAGCCGTGCTACTTTCTCGGAGTATTCTTCTATTTGGTCACCCTGCTTCGACGATGAGCGCTGGAAGATCCACGCGATGAGGAGCGAAACTAACGAAATCAGCAGAGCCAGCCAAGCGCTCGTGAGGAACTGCGAGACATCGCCCCAGTAGGTCGACAATCCGAGTCAGTCTCGCTCTAGCTCGGAGGCTGTCGCTTCGAGTCTTCCACGAGCAACTCGAGAGAGACCGCGCCGGCAAGCTGCTCCTTCTCATCCTTCGAGTTTAGACGCCTAACCGCCGCCTCGAGGTCGGCCATCCGGTTCTGAAGTGTCGAGAGCGCGGCGTCTTTCGCGGAGATCTCTTGTTCGAGCTTCCTATCGTATTCCTCCTTGAGGAGGGCCTTCTCGCCCGTGATCAGGTTGAGGTACTTGGAGATCTTCGAGTATTCGTCTCGGAAGAGGTCGCCGTTGTCCCAAGGGTTGTCGTACTCGTCGTCGTCGAACTTGTGGCCGGCGAAGAAGTCGACGACCGCGCGATCGACCCGCGCCCTCTGCCGGAGGGTGATGAGGGTGTCACGGGCCTGGTGGCAGTGAAACGGGTACCTGATCGTGGCCCCCTGGTACTTTCCCGGCGCCACGCTAGGGGGGACGTTGACGCCGGCCATCTTGCCCGCGTCCCTGAAGATTATCCCGATGTAGCCCGGCGAGATTGGCTGGCCGTACTTGTTGAGATAGAGTGGGTCAGATCGTGGCAGGGCCTTTGGGTTGTTGGCCTGGTAGATCCTGATCTCTCCGAAGGTCTCCCTGCGCATGACTAGGTGCTCCTTGAGCAGCATGATCGAGTCGCGCCCCAGGAAGGTGTAGTAGCGGTAGTTCGTCTTCGGGCGGATGAGGTCTATCCGGACTGGGGTACGAGACTCGTCCCACCGCGTAAAGTCCTCGGTGCCAAAGTGCTTGGCGAGCTGGGGGAAAGCCACGAAGTTGAACACCTTCGCGGTGGTCGACTCGTCCATGGCCGACTGGATCACCGTCATGATGATCGAGCGGTCGCGGAGCGGAATCCCCGTGTGGGTCAGGACCTTCTGGGCCATCTCGAGGTACTCCGTCGCCGTGACGCTGAACTCGACCGAGTTCTCCTCCGCGCTCCTGGCGAAGTTGATGCGCGGCATCCTGATGTGATTGTGGAGGTAGAGGCCCTTGATGTCCGTCGAGTAGCGCCTCCTGGTGACCAGGTCCTTCTTCTTCATCTCCTCGGAGTTGACCCAGCTCTCGAGGGCGCTCGCGTGCTCTATCAGGGTGAGGTTAGTCCCGTTTTGGCACTCGGAGATCCAAGCGTCCGGGTCGACCGAGAGGCCGTTCTGCCGGCGCCAGGAGATGTACATGGCCAGCCTGTAGATCATTGTGGCCTTGGAGCGGTGCGCCTCATACCAGGGCTTTACGGTGGAGTACGCGAGGAAGTGCTGCAGGTCGAGCTTCCTCCGATGGTCGACCCCGACAGCGAGGCGATTCACCACAGCTTCGATTCCCGCCTTTCAGATTGAAAGGTGGGACAATAAAAGCAGGCGGTAGGTAGCCCGTCCAGGATTCGAACCTGGGTCAGAGGCTCCAGAGGCCCCT
>Ga0335078_10004141_pt1 | contig 21519 bp, 17 predicted proteins | sample Lox_Sample_32_FD_206711 | JGI IMG/M metagenome (GOLD analysis project Ga0335078, IMG submission 206711) | Soil microbial communities from Loxahatchee National Wildlife Refuge, Florida, United States - Lox_Sample_3.2 | ecosystem: Environmental > Terrestrial > Soil > Wetlands | place: USA...
GACGCCGCTCACCCGGGCACCTCGGGCCGCGCCAGCCTCAACAGCACCGCTGCGGCACGGCTTGACCATGATCATGAAGAATTTTTCGCGTGATCACGCTAAAAAGCCTTCATAACACGAAAAGTCTCCGCAATAATGGCTCTGCCTGGCGCGATATGGAAATATCGTGCAACTCACGCGCCTCGGCGGCCACGGGGCCCTCTTGATCAACGCATCGCGAAATTCCGGGACTGCACCAGCCCGCGTACGAGCTTGGCTAGTGGCTGTATGGGGGCAACAGCTGGGTTCTTAGGCGCCGCTAGTGACAGTCGCTCTTTTCTGGGGCTTACGCAGTTTCCTCTCCGGGGTCGGAAGTGGCCTCTTCCGCGGGCTCGGCCGCGGTGCGGTGCTCCGTCGGCGGGCGGGCCACGATCTTGGTGCGGCGGACGGACGGCGGGGTGGTGTCGGCGAGGAAGGCGAGGGTCTTGCGGAGCTCAATCCATACGTTGGCCAGGCCGGCGGCGGCCGGGTGGTCGCCGCGGATGACGGTGGACGTCACGGACGCGGTACCCGAGTCCACGTGGTCGGCTTCCGCGGCCTGGGCTTCCCCCGGCGCCGTCTCCGCGGCCGCCGTCTCCGCGGCCGCGGCCGCCAGGTCGCCCGCTTGCGCGGCCGCGGCTGCCCCGGCCGCCGCGCCCCGCTCCGCCGCCGCCTTCTCCGCCGCCGCCTTGCGCGCGTTCAGTGTGCGCAGCGCTTCCTTGCCCGCCTCGACGATGACCGGGTCGGTAAGCACGATGGTGAGCATCTCGTCGGACACGTTGATGGCCATCTGGCGGCGGCCCGCCTGCTCCGGCTGCTCGTCCGTGGTCCCGGCCAGCCGTGCGGAGCGCAGCTTCGCCCGCAGTTCGTCGAGGTCAACGCCGAGGGAGGCAAGCGCCCATGAGGCGGCGGAGTTCGCGTCGTCGAGCGCCGCGAGCAGCAGGTGGTGCGAGCCGACTGGCAGCGGTCCCGCCAGCCGGGCCGCCTGCTCGAGCGCTGCCTCCACCGCGGGCGTGCCGCGCGCCGGCCGCTCAACCGAGGTGCCGTGCAGCTCCGGGCGGAACGGCACGCTGGTGGCGTGCCGCCCCAGGGTCAGCCGCTGCCGCAGCCAGCGCAGCACGGCGTTGGTCTCCTCCGTGCCCTCCTCCGCCTCACCCGCCTCGCCGGGATCGGCGGCCGACACGGCCTCGAGCACGGCCGCCCGGATCTCCGTCGGGTCGGCGTGCTCGCGCATGATCTGCACGGCGATGCCGTCGCCCTCCCTGATGAGCCCGAGCAGGATGTGCTCGGTGCCGATGTAGTTGTGCTTGATCGCGAGTGCCTCACGCAGCGACAGCTCCAGGGTCTTCTTGGCCCGCGGTGTGAACGGGATGTGCCCGCTCTGCGCCTTCTTGCCCCGGCCGACCTTCGCGGCGACCTCCTCGCGGATGCTGTCGATGGTGAACCCGAAGCTGGCGAGGACCTGACCGCCGATCGACTCGGGCTCGCCGAGCAGGCCGAGCAGGATGTGCTCGGTCCCGATGTAGTTGTGGTTCAGCAGCCGCGCCTCTTCCTGGGAAAGGACGACGACGTGCCGCGCTCTGTTAGTGAACCTCTCGAACATGGCACTAAGCTTGGCTGGTGCTTTTAACCCGGTCAATACCATGCTAATAATAGGGAGACTAGTATCGTGGCTGGCGGGCGACCGAGGTGCGGAGGGGGACGCGTGGACTGGGAAGACCGGCTCGACGACTGGGAGCTCGACCTGGAGCTCGGCGCGCAGCTCGACGGCTCCGACTGGGTGACGCTGGAGAAGGCGGCCGCGGAAACCGGCGTGTCACGGGCGACGCTGCGTACCTGGTACCGCACCGGGCAGATCCCGTCGAGGCTGGTCGACGGGCCGCACGGACCGCAGCGACTGGTGCCGCTCGCCGTGGTCGCGGAGCGCGCGGAGGCGAGCCCGCGGGTGCGCAAGACCGCCGAGCGCCGCCTCGCCGACGAGGCACAGCTCGAGCTGCTCCGGCACCGCGTCGACCAGCTCGAGCTCCGGCTCGCCGACCTGGAGCGCCGTCTCGCTTAGATCTCGCCGAACAGGCGGTCGCCCGCGTCGCCGAGCCCGGGCACGATGTAGCCCTTGTCGTTCAGCCGGTCGTCGATCGCGCCGGTGATGACCCGGACGGAATCGCCGGGGAAGGCCGCGTCAAGCTTGGCGAGGCCCTCGGGGGCGGCGAGCAGGCAGATGGCCGTCACCGCCGCCGCGCCGCGGTCGCACAGCGAGGTGATCACCGTCAGCAGCGTACCGCCGGTGGCGAGCATCGGGTCGAGTACGAACACCTCGCGGCCGTCAAGCCGGGCGGGCAGCCGGTTCGCGTAGGTGGAGGCGACGAGCGACTCCTCGTCGCGGACCATGCCGACGAAGCCGACGCTCGCCATCGGAAGCAGCCGGGTCATCCCGTCGAGCATGCCGATGCCGGCCCGTAGCACCGGGACGATCAGCGGCTTAGGGTCGCTCAGCCGTGATCCGGTGGCGACGCCGACCGGGGTGGTGACGGTGACCTCGGTGACGCGGATCTCGCGGGTGGCCTCGTAGGCGAGCAGGGTCACCAGCTCGTCCGTCAGGATGCGGAAGGTCGCGGTGTCGGTGCCCTCGTCGCGGAGCAGGGTGAGCTTGTGGGTGACCAGCGGGTGGTCGGCGAGCAGCGTGCGCATGGACTGACAGTCTGTCAGGTCGGCGCTCAGGTCGGCTAGCCGCGGTCGTGCCTGCGTGGCCGCAGCGCCCGGGCGAGCAGCCCGGACAGCGCCGCCGCCGTCCCTGTGGCGGTCAGCGCCACCGTGCCGACCGGCGCGTCCTCGTCGAGCAGCTGCAGCGCGCGCAGCCGGTGGCGCAGCACGTGGATCTCGCCCCTGATCGCGCCGGACAGGCTGCCGCCTGACCGGGACGCCCAGCCCTCCGCCGCGTGCAGCTCGGTCAGCCGGCCGGCCAGCTCCTCGTACCCCACCGGGCTGTCGTGCAGCGTGATGAGCAGCAGCGCCGCCTCACGCACCGCCACGGTGAAGTCGGGATCTGGGCCGTCGTCCGGCCCGATGAGGGCCGCGGTGCCGATGTGCCAGCGGACCGCGGCGTCGTCGGACATCAGCCGTCCGGTCCGCGTCAGCACCAGGGCCGGGCCGCTGCGCCGCACCGCGCCCATCTCGTGCTGCGCGAGGCCCCGCAGGATGTGCAGCGGGTAGACGTCGAGTTCCTGGCGGCGCCTGCCCGTCCGGCTGGCCGGCACGCACGCGACCCAGCCGAAGAGCTCGGCGGCCTCCCCGACCAGGGCGGGGGCGATATAGTGCCTGGCGGTCAGCCGCAGCCCGGCGGTCGCGTGGGCGAGCAGCCAGGCCAGCGTGGGCAGCGGCTCGCCGGGCAGGTCCGGCGGCTCGAGCAGCCGCGGCATGACGGTGCGTGCGAGTCGCGACCGCTCGCCTGGGTGCCCCTGCGCCCACTCCTCGATCCGCTCCGCGCTGATCCGGCTGAGCCAGGTGTCCATGCCCGGCGCGTTCGACGGGCGGGTGAGCCAGCGTTCGACGAGCCCGGCGCGCTTGCCCCGCCATCCGCTCACGCCGACCTTGAGCTCGTGCGCGGCGACCGCGAGTTCGATCGCGGCGGCGCACGCGTCGTACGCGGCGCGCTCGTCGCGGCCCATGACCGAGGACCAGGCGAGCAGGTCGGTGTCCGGCGGTGCGGCGTGTGAGGCCGCGAGCGCCCTGGAGTAAGCGGCGACGCCGTCGGCCCGTGTGCCGGAGTACGCGTCGATGATCCGCGCGGTCTGCTCGCTCGTGCAGGCCTCGGCGTACCGTTCCATCCCGGCGAGGGTGAACAACCGGGCGAGTGCCCGGGCGACCGCGAGGTGCCTCTCTGCTGACTGCCGCGTCCCAGCGGGCAGCGTGTACCACAGGAATTCCTGCAGCCGCAGCAGCGAGATGACTCCGAGACCGCCGCCGGATGTGAGTGACTGGAGTGCGTGCCTCACATCCTCGGCGACAGCGGGTTCCTCGCGCGCCAGGGTCTTGAGTGCCTCCGCCTCAGTCATCATGCGGTCAGTCTGCCCCACGCGGTCAAGTGACGGTAGATACGTTGCGGGATTTGACTGGTGTTGTTCGGGTCTTGTAGACCCGTACGCTGCGGCATCGCGCCGCTGCTCTTCCTAGTGATCCCCAACGGGTGCTTGCTTCGCCGTATGGTTTCCCGTCCTTCGTCCCGGCGAAACGGAAGGGAGCGGCTCCGTGGCGGCCCCGTCCCGGCCTGCGGCGCCGGAACGCCGTGCCGGCCTGGCAACGCGCGCGGAGCACCATCGCTACGGCATGATTGCTTGGGTGAGCGGCATCTACGACCAACCAGAGCTGTACGAGCTAGCGTGCGCCTACCGCGACATCCCGGCCGAAGTCACCGCACTCCAGGCCTGGTGCGCCCGGCACCACAAGGGTCACGTGCGCGCGGTGCTCGAACTCGCGGCCGGGCCGGCGGAGCACGCCCGCGAGTTCGCCCGCCGCGGCGTGCGGGCGACCGCGCTCGACCGTTCCCCTGCGATGTGCGGCTACGCGGCCGCCCAGGCCAAGTCGGCCGGGGTGGCCCTCGATGTCATCGAGGGCGACATGCGCGACTTCCGCGTTTCTGCCGCCGACGGCGAGCCTGTGCCTTTCGACCTGGCCATCACCATGCTGAACTCGCTCTGCCACCTGTTCACCCTCGATGACCTGGTCCGGCACCTGGCCGCGGTCCGCGCGCAGCTGGCGCCTGGCGGCCTGTACATCGCGGAGCTCGCGCACCCGGCCGACTTCTTCGCCGCGGAGCCGCGGACGAGCAACCGATGGGTCGTCGACGCCGACGGCGTGCACGCCGACGTCCACTGGGGCGGCAAGGGCGACAGGATCGACCCGCTGACCCAGGTCACGCGGGAGCACATGTCGATCACGGCGACGGCGCGGGACGGAACCATCCGCACGGTCAGCGACGTGGTGCCGAACCGCTTCTGGACGCTGACCGAGGTCACCGCGGCCATTGCGTTGGCCGGCCCGGCCCTGGCCGGCACTGCGCTCGCGAACACGGGCACGGCCGCCTCCGGCGGCTTCGGGGGCACGGCCGCCTCCGGCGGCTTCGACCTGGTGGCGACGTACGGCGACTTCGACGCCGCGACCCCGCTTGACGCGCCGGCGGCCTGGCGGATGATCCTCATCCTCCAGGCCGCAGGAACGGGCTGAGGTAAGCCTGGCCGGCTTACCTGTTGCCGGCTACTCCACTCGCCGGCTACTCGACCGGGATCTCCTTGTTGATCAGGGAGAGGTCGATGCCCTGGCGCTTCCGCACGACGCGGGCGACCAGGTAGATCACCAGGGCGAGCACGTACATGCAGCCCATGTAGATCAGCGAGTCGTTGTTGTTGATGCCGTATGCGGCCTTGCTCAGCCATTCGTACAGGCAGTACCCGATGAGCCCGATGGTGATCAGGCCGGCCACCGGAACCACGGGCACGCCCGCGACCTTGAGCCGCGAGGCGGGCGAGGCGGCCCACAGGTCCGGCTTGCGCCAGGGCAGGATCACCACGGCGATCGCGGAGAACAGGTACGTGACCGCGATGACCAGCGTGGCGTCAAGCGTGTAGGTGTGGAACGTCGAGTTGTACGCGTACAGCGCCGCGAGCCCGACGGCCGGCAGCAGCATGAGCACCAGCGACCAGACAGGCACCCGCCGCTTCTCCGACACCTGGGCGGCGCCGTCCGGCAGGATCCGGTCGAACGCCGCGGCGAAGATCACCCGCGTCGACGACAGGAACAGGGTGCCCACCCAGGCGAAGAACCACAGGCTCATCAGCAGGATCAGGATGATCTGGAACACCTGGTTGTCGACCAGCCAGCTGGCCATCAGTATCGGGTAGGGGAAGACCGGCAGCGCGTGCGTGGCGCAGGTACCGTAGGCGCAGTCGATCCACAGCGCGTTGACGTCCTGGTAGAAGTCGAAGCCGAACGTCTTGGCGAACAGCAGCAGCAGGATCACCGACAGCAGCACGGTGGTCCACAGGCCGAGGAACATGCCGCTGAATACCCGCTTGAAATCGGACGCGCCGCGCACCTCGCCGTACAGCGTGGTGCCCCAGTTCGGCCACAGCAGGTAGAACATCAGCATCGGCACGAGCAGCATCGACTGGCCGAACGAGCCGGCCACGCCGAACGGCGCGGGCGTGTAGCCGATCTGGCTGGTCCCGGCGTCCGCGATGGTCCCCGCGTACCCGTTCTTGAGCCCGAACAGCTTGCCCGTCTCGGTGTTGAACGCGGAAATGAAGTCGTTCTTGTTGAAGGCGAGCAGCAGGATGATGATGATCGCGAAGCCGAGCAGGCCCCCGTAGAAGCCCCACTTCTGCATCCGGGCGTAGCCGGCCATGCCGAGCGAGACGAGGACGCCCGCCAGGGCGATGGTGATCAGCGTGACGACGAACACGCCGTTGGAGGTGGCGAACCAGGCCGCGCCCGACGGGTCGTTGAACGCCAGCCACAGCGGCTGGAAGAACTCCTCGGAGAGCACGGACCCGTAGATCGGCGCCCACAGCCAGAGGATGAACCACCAGCCGGTCGCGGCCATGACGAAGCCGAGCCCGCTGCCGAGTATGCGGGACTGCCACACGTAGTCCCCGCCGGCCCGCGGGATGGTGACGACCAGGCCGCTGTACGCGACGACGAGGAACGAGACCCAGACCCCGGAGATGAGCACCGCGGTGAGCAACTGCCCGGGGGGAAATGCGTCCTGGTAGGCGAATTCCACGAGGCCGAGCGTGATGACATTAGTGGACAGGCAGGCGTAGATCATCGAGTCGCGGACAGACCAGCCGCGCACAAGTCCCGTGGCTTTCCGCAGGAAAAGCGTTGGTCTCTCGTCGCCGATGGCGTTCGAGGCCATAGAGCCCTCCGGTTTAAATAGAAAACATCAATTTCGAACCCTTTTCGCCCCGCCCTTCGTTCGCATCGTCGGACGGGCCAGGACCGCCAGGCCGAAAAGGGGCATTCACTGGCGTAACGGCAGCACCTTAACAGTTAGCCGTTAACAAGGACATACTTAACTTTTCCGTTCTTGGGGTTGATGTCGATCAGCGCGGCCTGCAGCACGCCGTCGCTGTAGGAGCTGCCTGGGTTCACGGTGAGCGTCCTGCCAAGCTTGGCCACGCCGCGGCTCTCGTGAATGTGCCCGTGCACGGAAAGCGGCGGCTGGTAGTGCAGGATCGCTTCGCGGACGGCGGTGGAGCCCACGGGCTTCATGACCGCGCCGCCGTGGGTGGGCCGCATGGTCGCGTCAAGCTCCGGCGCCTCGTCAAGTCCCGTGCCGTACGGCGGCGCGTGGAAGTTGAATATGGCCCGGCTCATGTCGGGAACCTGCGCCACGGCGGCGTCGATCCGCGTCGCGAGCTCCTCCTCCGGTGCCTCGCGGTGCGTGTCCCACGGCGTCGGGTTGGTGTAGCCCATCGAGACCATCGTGTACCCGCCGCCGAGGTCAATCGCCTTCCCCTCAGCGAACGTCACGGCCGGCGCCGCCTCGAGGATCGGGTCGATCTCGAATATGTCGTCGTTGCCGCCGTTGAGAATGCACGGGATCGAGCCGCGCAGCTTGCCGTCGGCCATGTCAAGCCAGCGGTCGAGCGAGCGGGTCATCTCGGCGTTGAACCGGTCGGTGATCGCGTCCTGCGAGCTGAGCTGGTCAAGCTCCTCCTGGGTTACGATCGCCGGGTAGGAGCCGCGGTCGCGCAGCTGCTGCTCGACCTTGAGCAGTTCGTCCCTGCTCTCCAGGCGCATCCGCTCGCCGCGGACCGTCACCTCCCAGTAGCCGTGGCAGGCGACGATCGGCACCATGATCTTGCCCGTGACGTCGCCGCCGAGCACGACCATGTCGGCCTTGTAGAACGCGGCAGCGTTCAGGAACTTCTTCCAGCAGATCTCCGACCCGTGGATATCGGTCGCGAAGAACATCTTCATCAGTGCGCTACTTCCTCTGGCAGCTCATACCAGCGCACCCGGTCGCCGACGTTGGCGCGCAGCTTCCACTTCATGGACTTCGGCGCCGACGTCGCCACGTCGAGCAGCCGCTCCGCCTGTGCCAGGGGATCGAACCTGGCCTGCGGCGGTACCATCTCCGGGTTCTCCGCGACCAGCGCAGGTAGCTTCTCCAGGTTCCCCGTGGTGGTCCGCCACCAGCCCCAGTCGGAGCCGAGGACCTCGCCGAACCGACGGGTATGAATCACCGGGCCCGGCGCCTTTTCCGCGACGGGCACCCCGGAAAGCAGGTGGGTGATGTCGCGCGCGTCCTTGGCGTTCAGCTCGAAGATCTGCAGCTTGGACAGCAGCAGGTCGGCCGGGTCCAGCGTGTGCGAGGAGTTGCCGAACGAGGGCCGGAAGTCCAGCGTGTGGCACATGACAAGCCGGTCGACCATGACGTCGACGGGCCGCCCGGACGGGGCGATGAAGTACATCTGCCGGTCACCGTTGAGCGAGTTGAACATCTTGTCCGGCTCGCACCCGCTCCTTTCCAGGTAGGCGGCGACGTCGCGCCGCCCCTTGCCGTGGCAGGCCAGGTCTATGTCCTGGCCTGCCCGCAGCCGAGGCGGGAAGTCCGGGCAGAGCACGCGCACCCCGAGCCCGCCGAGCAGCCGGAGCGGCAACCCGGCCGTGGCCGCCCCCTGGACTAGCTCGACCGCCTCGGGCAGCGGGTCGTCATGGTGGCTTGACATGCCTGGCCACTCCTGGAATGCGGTCGTTCGATTTGGTCTCGATGATGCGGAGATACCCGGCCGCCTGTCCAGGCATTCACCGCTATGCGGCGATTGGTTCCATCATGTGGGCACGTCGTGACGGTAGAAGGGAATCGCCTCTGGCGGCAGCGGCGTGCTGCCCATGACCAGGTCGGCCGCCTTCTCGGCCAGCATCATCACCGGCGCGTAAATGTTGCCGTTGGTGACGTAGGGCATGACGGAGGCGTCGACCACCCGCAGCGCGGAAACCCCGTGCACGAGCAGCGACGACGGGTCGGTCACCGCGAGCGGTCCCGTGCCCATCGCGCACGTGCAGGAGGGGTGCAGCGCCGTCTCTGCGTCGCGCGCCACCCAGTCGAGCACCTCCGGCTCGGTGGACACGCCGGGCCCCGGCGACAGTTCCCCGGCGTTGAACTCATCGAAGGCCGGCTGGCGCAGGATATGGCGCGCGATCGCGATCGCCTCGGTCCACTCCGCCCGGTCGGTTTGCGTGGAGAGGTAGTTGAACCGCAGCGCGGGCTTTTCGAACGGGTCCGCCGACGTCAGCTTCACCGTGCCGCGCGAGTCCGAGTACATCGGCCCGATGTGCACCTGGTAGCCGTGGCCGCCGGCCGGGGCGGAGCCGTCGTAGCGGATCGCGATGGGCAGGAAGTGGAACATCAGGTTGGGGTAGCGGACCGCTTCGTTCGACCGCACGAACCCGCCGGCCTCGAAGTGGTTCGTCGCACCCGGGCCGGAACGGGCGAGCGCCCAGCGGACCGCCACGCCGGGCCGGTTCCGCCACTTGAGCGCCGGCGCGACAGACACCGGCAGCTTGGACCCGTACTGGACGTACACCTCCAGGTGGTCCTGCAGGTTCTCGCCGACGCCCGGCAGGTCGACGACGACAGGGATGCCGAGCGGCGCGAGCTCTGACGCGTTCCCGACCCCGGACAGCTGCAACAGCTGCGGCGACCCGAACGCGCCGGCGCAGACGATCACCTCACCGCCGTAGGCACGGCGCAGCGCGGAGGTGACCTCCACGACGCGGGTGCCGTAGCGGAGCATGAACTCCACCCCGGTCGCCCGGGTGCCGGAGAACAAGATCCGCGTGGTGTGCGCGTTGGTCACCACCCGCAGGTTCGGCCGGGACATGACCGGGTGCAGGTAGGCGCGCGCCGCCGACAGCCGCCGCCCGCCTGAGATGTTCCTGTCGAACGCGGCGAAGCCCTCCTGCCGGTACCCGTTCACGTCAGAGGTGAGCGGGTAGCCGGCCTGCTGCACCGCCGCGAAGAACGCGCCGAACAGGGGGTTGGTGACCGGCCCGCGCTCCAGCACGAGCGGCCCGGACATGCCGCGGAACTGCTCGTCAGGCGGGAGCGGCGCGGCCAGGCAGTTCTCCATCCGCTTGAAGTACGGCAGGCAGTGCGCGTAGTCCCAGTCAGACATCCCCGGGTCCGCGGCCCACCGCTCGTAGTCGAGCGGATTGCCGCGCTGGAAGATCATCCCGTTGATCGACGACGACCCGCCGAGCACCTTGCCGCGCGCGTGGTAGATCCGCCGCCCGTTCAGGTAATGCTCGGGTTCAGAGGAGTACCGCCAGTCGTAGAAGGGCGAGCCGATCGGGAACGTCAGGGCGGCGGGCATGTGGATAAACGGGTCCCAGCTGTAATCGGGCCGTCCCGCCTCGAGCACGAGCACGCGCGTGGTCGGGTCGGCGGAAAGCCGCGCCGCGAGCGCGCAGCCCGCCGAGCCTCCGCCGACGATGATGTAGTCGAACTGCGTGGGCACAGGAGCGAACTCCTTTCTTTTGACGTTTCCGAGACTAGAACGCCGCGATCCGTGCCAAAAGAAAGGAGCTCGTTACCCCGACACGGCTTGCAGGTTGTCCCTGACCGAGTTCGTCAGCGGGTCGTCCTGCCCCAGGTACCGCTCGCAGTCGGCGAGCGCGTGGCGCAGCATCCTGACACCGTCGGTCATCCGGCCCGCGTCGTAGTACGCCATGGCGAGGTTGCAGCGGCTGGTCAGCGTGTCGACGTCGCCGGGGCCGAGCACCCGCTCGCTGTCGGCGACCACCGACTCGTAGACATCCAGCGCCTCGCGCAGGCGGCGTCCCTGCTGGTAGGCGGCGCCGAGGATGGCACGCGCGGCGAGCGTCTCGCGCTGGTCGGCGCCGACCAGCCGTTCCCGGTCGGCCACCACGCGCTCGTACTGCGGTATCGCGTCCTTGAGCCGTCCCGCCGTGCGGTAGGCGTAGCCGAGGCTGCCGCGCGCGCCGATGGTGTCGGGATGGTCGGGCCCGAGCAGCCGCTCCCGGTCGGCGAGCACCCGCTCGTAGGCGGTGACCGCCTCCTTGTTCTTCCCCGCGGCCCGGTAGGCGGCGGCCAGGCTGGCCCGCGCGGTCAGGGTGGCCGGGTTCTCCGCCCCTGCCGCTCGCTCCTGGTCGGCGAGCGCCCGCTCGTAGGCGGAGATCGCCTGGCGGGTGCGGCCGGCCCCCAGGTACGCGGAGGCCAGGCCGGCGCGAGCCGACAGCGTGTCGGCGTGCGCCGCGCCGAGTTCCCGCTCGGCGTCCGCGAGCGCCCGCTCGTAGAGCCGGATGCTGTCACCGCGCCGGCCGGCCGCCTCGTAGGCCTCGGCGAGCTGGGTGCGCACCGTGAGCGTCTCTGACTGCCCGGGGCCGAACATCCGCTCCCGCACCGCGAGCACCTGCTCGTACAGCGCGATCGCCTCGGGCTCCCGGCCGGCCGCGCGCAGCGACCTGGCGGTGTTCAGCCGCGCGGTCACGGTGTCCGGGTGCTGCGGGCCGAGGGCCGCCTCGCGGTCGGCGAGCGTCGCCTCGAAGACGGGCAGCGCCTCCGCGATCCGTCCCGCGATGGCGTAGGCGCCGGCCAGCCGGTCCCTGGCGAGCACGGACTGCGCGTGACCGTAGCCGAGCAGCTGGCTGCTCGCGGTGCCGAGCGCCTGCCAGTAGCCGATGGCGGAGTCCGCGAGCGCCGGCGGCTCGGTCAGCGACGTGCCCGCCCGAAGCAGGACCGGATGGGCGTCCGGCTTCCACAGCAGGTTGCCGGCGAATGCGCGCAGCGCGCCTGCGCAATCGCGCAGTGCCTGTCCGAGCTGTGGGGCCTGTCCGAGCTGTGGGGCCTGTCCGAGCTGTGGGGCCTGTCCGAGCTGAGGGGCCTGGCTGAGCTGAGGGGCCTGGCCGAGCTGCTGGCTGTGCCCCGGGGCACCCGGCTCCGGCCACGCCTCGAGCAGCGCGGCGGCGGCGGCCGTCACGACCTGCTCGACGTTGGCCGCGGCGAGGTAGGCGCGGACCGCGGCGCGCACCGTCGGGTGGAGCCAGACCGTGCGCGCCGCGCTGGCATTGTCCAGGCTCAGCAGGCCGAGGCGGTCCAGGTTCGTGTAAGCCGACCGCACCATGTTCTGCTCGGCGCCGCCCGTGCCTGCCTGCCCCGTCCGGTAGTGGCTGGGACGGTACTGGTCGGCCCGGTACTGGTCGGCACCGTACTGGTCGGCACCGCGCTGCCTGGCGGCGCCATGCTGCCCGGCGATGTAGGCGCAGCCGGCGGGGGAGGTGAGGACGGCCGCCGGGATGCCGTTGGTGTCGAAGGCGGAGGCGAACACCAGGGCCGGCCAGGACAGCCCGGCCGGCGGCAGCTCGTGGGCGTGCTCCACCGCGAGCGACCAGGTGGCGAGCAGCGGCGGGGGGCAGCCGTCGATGATCGTGTCGGTGATGGAGCCTAGCCGCTGCGCGTAACTGGCCCGGTATTCCCTGCAGGTCATGTCGTTCGCGGTGACCACCGCGGCGGCCTGGGCCAGCGCGATCGGCAGCCCGCCCAGGTCCTCGGCGAGGTCGAGCGCCTCGATCCGCTGGTCGGGGAAGCTGGTGAGCCGCGCGTTGAGGTAGCCGAGCGCCTCCCGCCTGCTGAACCCGGCGACGGAATAGGCGGTCACGTCGGTACCTGGGCCGCGGCCGAGTTCGGATTCCCGCAGCCGGGTGGTCACCAGGACCTGCCCGGCCGGCCCCCGCGGCCACAGCCCGTCGACGTCGGCGGGGGAGACCACGCCGTCGAGCACCACGACCCAGCGGCGCCCGGTCTTGCGCAGCCAGCCGAGGAAGCGCTGTGCGGCGCTGTCCGCGGTGCCTGCCGCCTCGTCTTCGGTCAGCAGGTCCAGGTCGGCCGCGGCCCGTGCGAAGCCCGCGATGATGGCGCTCCGGTTGCCTGCCGTCACCCAGGCGAGCAGGTCCACCGCCCGAGCCGACCAGACCGTGTGCGCGAAGCCGAGGGCGAGCTGGGTCTTGCCGGTACCGCCGACGCCGGGCAGCGCCGGGACGAGCAGCGTCGTGTCGCCCGGGCGCAGGCCGTCGGCCAGCCCGAACCCGGTCTCCTGGCGGGCGTGGTAGTAGGGGGCAAGCGGCGGCACGGAACCGGTTACCACCGGTGCGCCTGCACGTTGAGCGCCCATTCTTGCTGCCCCCATGCGAAGCGGTCTTGGGAAAATCCTACGGTCGACTTAGCGTCGGAAACCGCATGTCCAGCGAGAAAGTGGCATGTAAGTAAACGCTTGCCAACAAAGCGAGTTAAATCGGCGAATATCTAATTCACTGTGGCGCCACGCAGCGCGGGATGGTCCGCGACCACCGTGGCCGACCCGGGCGCCACCTCGGTGAATCCGCCGTCCGTTACCACAGGCAGCCCGCTCGCCAGCAGCTGCGCCCACTGCCCGGTGCCCGCGGCGCGCACCGCGAGGTCGAAGTCGCGGTCCAGCCAAGCGGAACGTGCCCGCGGCGACAGCCCCCACCAGGCCAGCTGCGCCCCGTGACCGGCTTGCGCCATCGCCTTTCCCGCCGTCATCGGCAATTCCGGGTTCAGCCAGAGCACGGGAGTCCCCGCAGTCGGCTGACCAGGCGTCAGCGGATCGTCGAGATCCGTGCCCGACACCTGCAGCCTGGCCAGGTCGGCGGGCCAGTCATCGACGGGCACCGGCGGAAAGACCCGGAGCTGCGCGGAGCCGTGCAGCACGGTAATCCCCGGCAGCGCGCCCGCCCGCGCCCAGGCCGCGCCGCGCGCCCGTCGCACGACCTTCCTGATCCTGGCGTCCTCCCAGGCGCGCGCCGCCGCGGCCCATTCACCGTCATCCCGCGTGACCCGGGGATCGGACAGGAAGCGGAGCACGGCGCGCGCCGCACCTTCAAGCGCGTCGGTCCTGGCCGGCGGTGCGGCGCGGTCCACCAGGATGACGAGCGGCAGCGCGTACTGCCTGCCCGCGTCCCGCATCTCGTCCTGCATGCCGGCCGGCGCCCCTGCGGCCGTTCCCTCCACACCCTCCATGTCAGTCACCCCTCAAGCATCCCAGCCGGGCGCTGGCCAGCCGGACGCGGCCAGCGGGCGAGCCGGCAAGACGCCCCAGGAGGCCAGCCGGCCCCAGGAGGCCAGCCGGACGCAGACCGCCAGCCGGCCCCAGGAGGCCAGCCGGACGCAGACCGCCAGCCGGCCCCAGGAGGCCAGCCGGACGCAGACCGCCGGGGCCGCCGCACCGCCGCACCACGCGCCCCAGCACCGCACGGACTTACCGGTAAATTTTTTCTATCGGGTAAACTTTTCACCCAATGTAAAGAAAAGACGTCCTAGGCGTCTTTTCTTTACCGGTTGTGAAATGTTTACCGGTAAATCGGGCGGCGTCGCCTCGCGCCGCCGGGCACCTTGCCTGATATGACCGTTTCGCCGGGTGACGGGCGGGCGGGAGGCGTAATTTCCCGTCAAACCGGCTCCGTGTGCCGTTCCCGCGCCGTGTGCCCGGCAGGATTCGCCTGTCCGGTCTCCGTGGCCGCCGGCGCGGGCTCATTGCCGCCACGCCAGCCACCGCGCCAGGGCTTGTTCCGCGCCAGCCAGTAGCCGCCGCACGCGACCAGCACCAGGCACAGCGTCCAGCCGAGCGCCGTCGTGCCAAGGCCCGCGTACTTGAGCCCGGAGGCGAAGATCACGAAGGTGATGACCGGCCTGATGTACCGGTCGGGCGCCCGCGAGGACAGCAGCGAGCCGACGAGCACCGCGGGCACGGAGCCGATGATGACAGCCGCGGTCAGCCCGAACTGCACGTGCCCGAACAACAGCGCGCCCAGGGCCGCGGCGGCGGTCAGCGGCACGGCCTGGGTCAGGTCGGTTCCGACGAGTTCCCCCGCCGCGAGCGCCGGGTAGGTGAACAGCAGCAGCACGATCATCAGCGACCCGGACCCGACCGAGGTCATCCCGACCACCAGCCCGCCTGCCGCGCCGATGGCGACCGTGGCGAGCGGCCGGACTCGTACCGCCGCGATGGCCTGCTTCCTTGCCTGCCCGGACCGCCGGTCAAGCCAGGAGCGGAGCAGCATCGCCGCCGTGCCCGCGAGCAACGCGCCGCCGAGCGCGTACTCCACGTTCTGCTGCTGCGCGGAGCCGCCGCCGAGCAGTCGCAGCAGGTACGAGCCGAGGAACGCCATCGGCACCGACCCCGCGCACATCCACCCGACGAGCCGGTAGTTGACGGTCCCCCTACGCATGTGCACCAGCGACCCGGCCGGCCGCATCACCACGGCGGCGACGAGGTCGCTCGATATCGCGGCGGCCGGCTTGACGTTGAAAAGCAGGATCAGCATCGGCGTCATCAGCGCGCCGCCGCCGGCCCCGGTCAGCCCGACGAGCAGCCCGACGACCGCGCTGCCGAGCACCACGTACGGGTTGAGGTCCATGGTGCCTCCCAAGTCGGCTGTTTCCGCGAGGCGCCCTCGTACCCCGGTGAGCTCGCCGAATCAGACCGTTTCCGGGCCCGCGACTACCAGGTTCTTCCTGGTCAGGCGCAAACTGCTACGCCTGGGCGTGGCAATTCAGCAGGCTCCCAGCCGGGCACGCCCGAACTCCCTACCTTCCCGATAGATAATATATCCCTTGTAAACAGGTCGGAAAAGTGTGACGTAGCCCACAGGCTTGCGCCCGCATAATTTCCGGTCAGCGTGAACGGCTATGCGGGGATGGGCGCCACGGACTCCACCTCGGGGACCGGCCCGGCCGCGGTAAGCGCGGCGGTGTTGGCGGCGGCGAAGTCCTGGTAGCGGCGCAACTCGGCGGCGCGGCGGCGGCGGTTCCAGCCGAGCAGCCCCGCCATGATCGCGACGACTTCTGGCGCGGCGGACACACCCGCGTCCGGAGACTCGATGAGCAGCCGGACCCGGCGGGCGAGCACGTCCTCAACGTGCAGTGCGCCCTCGTGGCTGACCGCGTAGGCCACCTCGGCGCGCAGGTAGGCGAAGCCGCCAAGCAGCGGCTGCCCGAGGGAGCGGTCCGCGCGGATCAGGTCGAGCACCTCGGCGGCGAGCGAGCCGTACCTGCCGATCAGATGCCCGGCCACGGCGGCAGGCACCCCGTAGTCGCCGGCGAGCCGCCGCGCCGACGCGCGGACGGCGGGCAGCCCGTCGGCGCCAAGCAGCGGGAGCAGCGCCGTTACCGACGTGGGTACCTGTCCGGGCAGGTCGGCGGTGGCCGCGTCAACCACGTCCCGCGCCATGAGCCGGTAGGTGGTGAACTTGCCGCCGGCGATGGATACCAGGCCCGGCAGCGGGGCGTCCACCACGTGCTCACGGGACAGCTTGGTCGTCGGCTTCTGCCCGTCCTTGTCGCCCGCGCGGGACTCGGCGGGCGGCCCGGCGACGAGCGGCCGCAGGCCGGCGTAAACGGCGAGCACGTCGCCGCGGGTCAGCGGCCTGGCGAGCACCCGGTTGGCCTCGCCGAGTATGTAGTCGACGTCCTCGGACGTCGCGGCGGGCTCGGCACGGTCGCCCGACCAGTCGGTGTCGGTGGTGCCGACGATCCACCGGGTGTCCCACGGGATGAAGAACAGCACGCTCTTGCTCGTCCGCACGATCATCCCGGTGTCCGCGTCGATGGCGGACCGTGGCATCACCAGGTGCACGCCCTTGGACATCCGCACCTGGTAGCCGGCCCGCACCCCGCTCGCCTGGTGCACCAGGTCCGACCAGACCCCGGCGCACACGATCACCCGGGAGGCGCGAACGTCGAAGACCCGACCGCTCTCCTCGTCGAGCACGCTGGCCCCGGTCACCCGCGAGCCGTCGCGCAGCAGCGAGGTGGCGGTGGCCCGGGTGACCACGGTGGCGCCGTACCTGGCCGCCGTCCGCGCCACGGTGACCGTGTACCTGGCGTCGTCCACCTGGGCGTCGTAGTACACCATCGCGCCGGCCAGCCGGTCGGGACGCAGCGCGGGTGCCCGGCGCAGCGCCCCCCGCGTGGTCAGGTGCCGGTGATGAGGAACGGGGCGCTTCACCCCTTCCATCGCGTCGTAGATCACCAGCCCCGCGCCGACGTACGGCCGCTCCACGACCTTCCTGTACAGCGGGTAGAGGAACGGCACGGGCCGCACCAGGTGCGGTGCCAGCCTGCTCACCAGCAGGTCGCGTTCCCGCAGCGCCTCCCTGACCAGCTTGAAGTCGCCCTGTTCCAGGTAGCGCAGGCCGCCGTGGATGAGCTTGGACGACCGTGACGAGGTGCCCGCCGCCAGGTCCCTGGACTCGACGAGGCCGACCCGCAGGCCGCGCGACGCCGCGTCGAGCGCGGCCCCGGCCCCGGTGATCCCGCCGCCGATGACCAGCACGTCGAGCGGCCCGGCCGCCAGGGCGCGGATGGTCTCGTCGCGGTCACGCGCGTCAAGTACTCCGGTCATGGACGACAGCTCCCTCCCGGGCCCCGGGCGGGAGCCCTTGTCATCCCATCGTATTCACGGGAATGTATCTAGTTACTGACAGGTCATCGAACCTCAGGTGAAGCTACTGCGCGGCCGCACCACTGCCGCACGCACCGGCTGAGCGGGCGGTGGAACCCGTCCCGGGCTGGGTAGACGTAACCTGACGTTTGCTTTGGAACCGAGGGAGGCTTCATTGACGGGGGTGCGGACGGCGGCGGTGGCCGAGCCGGTCGGGGACGTGACGGCGGTGCTCGGCGAGGGGCCGTACTGGGTGCCTGAGGACGACTGCCTGCTCTGGGTGGACATCCACCGGGGCCAGTTGCACCGTACCTACTTCCCGTGGGGTGAGACGGTCACCCTTGACCTGGGCGCGGTCTCCGCGGCGTTCCCGGCCATGGCCGGCGGTATCCTCACCGCGGGCGGGAACAGGCTCGCCCTGCACCTGCCTGCGGAGCGCGGCGAGCAGTGGAGCACGCGGGTCATCGCGGAGGTGCCAGCACGCGAGGGCGTCCGGTTCAACGACGCCGCGGTGGACCCGGCCGGCCGGGTGTGGGTCGGCTCGATGCACACCGGCGAGACCGAGCCGCTCGGTCAGCTGCTCCGGCTCGACCACGGCGGCGTACTCACCGTCGTCGTCGACGGCGTCACGGTGTCGAACGGGCTTGGCTGGTCGCCGGACGGGTCGCGGATGTACTACGTTGACTCCCCGGTGTGCCGCGTCGACGTGTTCGACTACGACATCGCGACCGGCAGGGCGGACCGCCGCCGCCCCTTCGCCGACCTCTCCGCCTTCGACGGCGTCCCCGACGGGCTGACCGTGGACGCGGACGGCTGTGTCTGGGTGGCCGTCTGGGGCGGCGGCGTGCTGCGCAGGTTCACGCCGGACGGCGGCCAGGATTCGGTTATCGCGGTCCCGGTGTCCCAGCCGACCAGCTGCGCGTTCGGCGGCCCGGGGATGAGCGACCTGTATGTCACCACCGCGAGCATCGGCCTGAGCGAAGCGGAACTCAGCGAGCAGCCACTGGCCGGCCGAGTGCTGCGGCTCCGCCCAGGTCCGGTAGGCCTGCCGTCCACCACCACCTACGCGGCCATCCCCGCCTGACCTCGCGGCCGTCTCGTCCCTGCCGTGCCGCCTCCCTGCCCGCCGTGCCGGCCGTCTCGTCCTTGCCGTGCCGCCTCCCTGCCCGCCGTGCCGGCCGTCTCGTCCTTGCCGTGCCGCCTCCCTGCCCGCCGTGCCGGCCGTCTCGTCCTTGCCGTGCCGCCTCCCTGCCCGGCGCCGCGGGCGCGCTGTCCCGTCCCGCGAGCGCGTGGCCGCACCGCTCCCCCGTATTGATTGCTAGGGGAACGCGAGTTACGCTGATTACACACGAAACTACCGAGGCGGCTGGAGGCGGTCATGGAAGAAGCCGAGCTTGAGCGGATGCGCGAGCAGTTCGACCAGCTGGTCCGCGAACGGTTGCCCGGTGCCCCGATCGAGCGGGTCGAGGTGCTCCAGTACGGCGACGACCCGGAGATCGAGCCCGGTCAGCTGCTCGCACGGGTGGTGGTGGCGGCGCCCGACGAGGAGCCGGAGCGCCTGCGGGCGTTTGAGGCATTCCACGACGAGCACCGCACGGCCTTCCGCGACCTGCGGAACGAGCTGGACAAGCTGCCCATCCGGGCGGTCCTCCAGTTCAAGGCCGGCGGCGCGCCAGGCGCTTGCGAGGCTGGCGGGCCGATGCTCAAGCTGGCTCACGCGCGCGGCGGTCCCGGCCCAGTCTCCGACGGTCCCGGCCTTACCCCCGTCATGGCCCGGCTCGGCACGGAGGACCTGGAAACATTGGACACGCTGATCGCGGCCGGCATCGCGGGCAGCCGCGCGGAGGCGGTCCGCTGGGCGCTCGCCCGCATCCGCGAGCGCCCCGCCTTCGAGCAGCTGCGTGCCCGTACCCGCGAGATCGAAGAACTCAAGTCCCAGTTCTAACCACAGACTCCTAGTTCCAGCGCACAACGGGCGGGCGAACCCGTGGCGCCCCGCGGAATCGCGCAGAACCCCGTCGGCTGGACGGCTAGCCCCCGAGGTGCCGAACGTAGGAGGCTACCGTGATGAACGAGGGCCGTGGGATACCTGTTAAGAGCAGCCCTGCGCTGACAGGAGCATGATCATGAAGCCTTTTGGTGTCGTGAAGGATTTCTAGTGCTACCACACCAATAACCTTTCATGATCATGGTTTGGTCAGGCACCGCGCTAGGGCTGGAAGCCTGCCCAGGGGTCGTAGTCGACCTCAAGTGACTCCTGGGGCGGGCGTTGCGACGCGGGGACGTGCTCCAGGTTCAGCCGGATCCGCGTCCAGGTGGACGAACGGCCGCGCATCGAGTCGATGAGGACGTCGGCGGGCTCGAGCAGCGGCCAGACGCCCGGATGGCGCGCCTTCCACCGGTCCAGGCCCTCGAGCGCCTCGTCCTTGGTTTTGGCGCGGGCTATCTCGATCAGCGGTTTCGTCGACTGGCGGCGGCCAGTCGGGCTCGGCGCCAGCTCCCGGCGTTTTGACGGCTGTACCCGGGCGTCCTCGCCTGACTGCTTTTCGTAGTGCGGCGGCCACGGGGCGTCGGGCAGCCCGGCCGCCTCGTCGCGTGCGGCCTGCTCAAGCAGCGCGTCCAGGGAGCCGACCGCCTCGTTCATTCCCTCCCAGGGGTCGCCGGATGCGGCGAAGCGGGCGGGCACCGTGTCGATGGTGAAACCCGCGGGATCGCAGCCAGGGACCTCGTCCCAGGTCAGCGGCGTGGAAACGCGGGCGTCCTGCAGCGGGCGGACCGAGTAGGCGGACGCGACCGTGCGGTCCTTGGCGTTCTGGTTGTAGTCGACGAAGACCCCGTGCCGTTCCTCCTTCCACCACTTGGAGGTGGCCAGGTCGGGTACCCGCCGCTCGATCTCCCGCGCCACCGCGACGGCTGCGCGGCGCACGTCGGTGAACGACCAGCGCGGCGCGATCCGCGCGTAGATGTGCATGCCGCGCGACCCCGAGGTCTTCGCCCAGCCGGCCAGCCCGAAGTCGGCGAGCACCTCCCGCGCCGCCAGCGCCACGGCGATGATCTGCGGCCATTCGATGCCGGGCACCGGGTCAAGGTCCACACGAAGCTCGTCGGGATGATCCAGGTCGGACGCGAGCACCGGGTGCGGGTTGAGGTCAATGCAGCCGAGGTTGGCCACCCAGGCGAGGCCGGCGGCGTCGCGCAGCACCACCTCGTCGGCGGTCCGGCCGGACGGGAAGCGCAGCTCGGCGGTCTCGATCCACTGCGGGCGGGACGACGGGGCGCGCTTCTGGAAGAACGGCTCCCCCTCCGCACCGTGAACGAACCGCTTGAGCGCCATCGGCCGCCCGGCGACCCCGTGCAGCGCTCCGTCCGCCACGGCCAGGTAGTACCGCACCAGGTCAAGCTTCGTGTGCCCGGTCCGCGGGAAGTAGACCTTCTGCGGGTTGGAGACCGCCACCTCGCGGCCGGCCACCTCGATCACGGTCTTCGGGTCCGCCATCCAGGATCAGCCCCATTCGTTCGGGTTAATCGCTATCTACCCAGGATTTCCGACAGGCTGTAGCTGACGGGCTCGTCCAGCTGGTCGAACGTGCACGAGGACGGCTCGCGGTCCGGGCGCCAGCGGACGAACTGCGCCGTGTGCCTGAACCGGGTGCCCTCCATGTGGTCGTAGCGCACCTCGACCACGCGCTCCGGGCGGAGCGGCACGAACGACAGGTCCTTGCCCACGTTCCACCTGCTGTACTCGGAGCTGCGCGGGGTGCGGACACCCTCGCCGCCCGGGCCGCCCACGGAACCGCCCCCCGGACCGGTCCCAGAACCGCCGCCAGGCTGCGCGGCCATGTGCGCGGCCCAGTTCCACGGGTGGCCGTCGAACGTGGTCACCAGCGGCTCGAGCTCGGCGCGCAGCTCGCGCCGCACCGCCATTGGGAACGCGCCGATCACCCCGACGCTCGCCAGGTCGCCCGACGGCTTGTACAGGCCGAGCAGCAGCGAGCCGATCGCGTCGTCGCCTGTCTTGTGC
>Ga0335078_10004142_pt1 | contig 21515 bp, 16 predicted proteins | sample Lox_Sample_32_FD_206711 | JGI IMG/M metagenome (GOLD analysis project Ga0335078, IMG submission 206711) | Soil microbial communities from Loxahatchee National Wildlife Refuge, Florida, United States - Lox_Sample_3.2 | ecosystem: Environmental > Terrestrial > Soil > Wetlands | place: USA...
AACAGGATCACTCGCGTGTTTGCCGTGGAGGTCAGGCCCTTGATCTCCGCCAGCGAATTGCAGCAGGAAATGTCCGTGAGGTTGGCCGCGAGCAGAAAGACGTCCACGTTCCGGCTCTGCACCATTTTGAAGCCGTCTTCTTGCGAGGTCGTCGAAACAACCTCGTAGCCTGCGGCATTCAAATCGTTCTCAAGCTGCTGGCGCCGGGCGTCGTCCGCCAGAACCATCAAAATGCTTTCGCTTTGCGAAGCCAAGTTCCCTTCCCTTGAGGCCGCATTAAAATCTGGTTCGCCCGGCTCCCGGAACTTCCGCCGTTGCGAACGACTCGCAAGAGCCCTATGTTAACCGAATTTGCTGGCAATGCTTGGATGCGCGGCCCTTGCCGCAAGGCGCGGACAAATTGGAATTGCAGGCGGAGAAATTACAGAAAGATGGACATGCAGGAACGCTATCAGAAACTTTGTCGCACTGGGCTAAAGTGGGAGCGAGCGCTAGTATTTCCTCAGCACCCCGATGACGCGCCCCTGAATCTTCACGTCGCTCGCAGGAACCATAATCGGCGCCATTTCCGAGTTGGCAGGCTGTAAACGAATCTTCCCGGCGCCCTCCCGATAAAACCGTTTCAGCGTTGCTTCCTCGCCGCCGATCAGCGCCACCACAATGTCCCCGGCATTCGCCACTTGCGTTTGTTCGCAAACCACGTAGTCCCCATCCATGATGTGATCTTCAATCATGGAGCTGCCTTGCACCTGCAGCACGAAAGAGTTGCCGCTGCGCGCAAAATCGCCAAGCGAAAGCGTCTCGCGATCCTCCACCGCCTCCAGCGGACGGCCCGCTGCGATGCGCCCGACGAGCGGCAACTCCTGGTTCTTGCGATCGCTGATTTGCTCCTTCACCGGCTTCGGCAACTGCAAGATCTCGATGGAGCGGCTCTGGTTGTAGCCGCGGCGGATGAAGCCTTTTTTCTCCAGCGTGGTGATGTGCTTGTGCACCGTGGCCAGCGAGGTGAGCTTCAGGCCTTTGCCGATCTCTTCAAAGCTGGGGGCGTAACCGTGCTTGGTCTCAAAGGAAACCAGGTAGTCGAGCACTTCTTTCTGCCGTTTGGTCAGGGCCATCGCGCGCCTCCGCGTACTTCAGATTTCCACAGGAACTTTAGGCGAAAAGAAAGCGAACGTCAAGCATGATTTTCGTGCGGCTTCCCTCCCTGTTTACACCCAGTCCTTCTGGAAATGATATACACGCAGCCGATGGACACCCTACGCGCCGGTTGCCATCATAGGCCGTAATGCTAGCCAACAGAGGAACGCTGATGAACGTGCCCTCCCAACGAGAATCCCTCCCCGCAGTCACCGCCGCAGGAGTCGTTGCGATTGTTTTCGGCGTGCTTCTCGTGTTCGGCAGCTTGCTGGGCGGCCTTTCGCTGCTGCTTATGCCGGATCTTCAAACCGCGCCAGGCGCGCCGGCGATGCCGAGCGGGGTTCGCGCCATGTCGGCCGCAATGATGTTCTTCATGCTGGCGGTCGCGGTGTTTGGAATTTTCGTCGGCGTCGGCATTCTCCGCCGCCGCAATTGGGCCCGCATCACTATCCTCGTTTGGGGCGGGTTCATGACCCTCGTTTGTCTTGCTACGTTGGCTTTCAGCTTTGTGATCTTCAGTGTCATGCAGACGCAATTGCCGAACGCCAACGGCGTCGACACAGAAACCGTCATGCGCTTTACCCGGATATTCCTCTTTGTCTTCTACGGAATCCCTGCAGGCGTCGGCGTCTGGTGGCTTGTCTTGTTCACTCGCAAGCGGGTCGCTGACGCATTCACCAATCCGGCGCCCTGCTCCGCGCCGGCCATGGATGCCTCCGGCTTCCCGCACCTCCCCGAGGTTGCGCCGGCGCAACCGCCGAAACGTCCTGCGTGTCCGCTGCCGCTGGCGATCCTTGCGGGCTTCTATATCTTCTCGAGTCTCTTCTCGCTTCTATTTGCCGTGATTCCGATCCCCTACTCTGTCCCCTTGTATCTATTCGGACATGTGTATTCCGGCGGGGTGCCGAAAATTTTTCTGGGACTCCTGGCGGTTGTGATGGGCCTTTCCGCGGTAGCCATCCTCAAGCTGAAGCCTTGGGGATTACACACCTTGCTTGCTGTGCAAAGCATTTTCTTTGTGAATGGTTTACTCGGCGTCCTGTCGCCGACGTATAAAGCGCAGATGCACGAAGCGCTGGAAAAAATGTCCGGCCAATATTCCGCGTTTCCCGGCGGCAACCCAGCCTTGTCGGAAAGCTTCATTTGGCCAGCCATGATTTTCGGGCTCGCGTTCGGCGCGCTGATGATCGCGCTCCTCGTGTTCTTCCGCTTGCGTTTCCTCGAGCAAGCGGCCGCCACGAAAGCCTGACCTCCGCAATCTGCGTGTAACCTCCCAACTCTCCCGCGCGTCTCTCTCATCAAGACACATTGTGCGTGGCGGACTCTCTCCCCGCCCCGCATGAGCCGGTGTGGTATCCTTTTCCAGTCGGCTCCGGGCGGCCGGAAACAGCTCCAATCTGCTTCCGAGCCGCCCATCCAACGAATCGAGCCACACTCCCCAGGGGGAAATTTGCGGGAGTCCAGAAACAGCGGAGCTCTGCCATCATGTCTACTTTGATTGAAACGCCGCCGGTCAAGCACAGGCGCGAAGTGATTGATCGCGCGGTGATTCGTTTCGCCGGAGACTCCGGCGACGGCATGCAAATCACCGGAAGCCAGTTCACGAACACGGTCGCGCTCTACGGCAACGACATTGCCACTTTTCCCGATTTTCCGGCCGAGATTCGCGCTCCCGCCGGCACGCTCCCTGGCGTGAGCGGCTATCAGTTGCATTTTTCTTCGAGCGACGTGTACACCCCCGGCGACGCCGTAGATGTGCTCATCGCCATGAATCCCGCCGCGCTGAAGATGAACGTCGGCGACTTGAAGGCCAACGGCATTCTCATTGTCAACTCCGATGCCTTCACGGAAAACGATCTTCGCAAAGCGAAGATGGACGTCAACCCCCTCGAAAATCACTCGCTCGACAAATATCGCCTGTTTTCTGTGGAACTGGAACGGCTCACGAAAACTGCTCTCGAACATCTGGGGCTCGACGCCAAATCCATCAGCCGCTGTAAAAACTTCTTCGCGTTGGGCATGTGCTATTGGCTCTACAACCGCTCCATGGAGCCCACCGTCCGCTGGATCAACGACAAGTTCAAGAACAAGCCCTTACTCGTCGAAGCCAACAAGCTGGCCATGAAAGCTGGCTACTCCTACTGCGAGGCCACCGAAGCGTTCCAGATCAGCTACGAAATTCCCCCGGCGCAGCTCGCCCCCGGCATGTACCGCAACTTGAGCGGAAACCAGGCGCTCGCTTTGGGCTTCGTGACCGCGTCGCAGAAATCCGGCCTCCGGCTGTTTCAGGGCAGCTACCCCATCACTCCGGCCTCCGACATTCTGCATGAGCTTTCGCAATACAAAGATTTTGGCGTCATGACCTTTCAGGCCGAAGACGAAATCGCGGCCATCACCAGCGCGATTGGTGCGGCCTACGCTGGTGCACTAGCCATCACCACGACTTCCGGCCCCGGCATGGCGCTCAAGACCGAAGCGATGGGCTTAGCCGTCGCCGTCGAAATTCCGCTGGTCATTTGCGACATTCAGCGCGGCGGCCCTTCCACCGGCTTGCCCACCAAAACCGAACAGGCCGATTTGCTGCAAGCTCTCTTTGGCCGCAACTCCGAAGCGCCCATCCCCATTTTGGCCGCCTCCACGCCCAGCGATTGCTTCTGGGTAGCACTCGAGGCCAGCCGCATCGCTATCAAATACATGGTACCGGTGATCGTCCTTTCCGACGGTTACCTCGCCAACGGCGCCGAGCCCTGGCGCATCCCCAACGTCGAAGAGATTCCGGCCTTCCCGGTCGAGTTCGCAAAAGCCGCCAACAGCCCCAATGGCTATCTGCCGTACAAGCGCGATCCGCAAACCTTGGCCCGGCCCTGGGCTATTCCCGGCACGCCCGGCCTCGAGCACCGCGTCGGCGGCCTCGAAAAGCAGGACGTCACCGGCAACATTAACTACGAGCCCCTCAATCACGAAAACATGGTGCGCATCCGCGCCGCGAAAGTCGCCGCCGTTGTGCAGGACATCCCGGACATCCAACCCGCCGGCGATCCCGCAGGCGACCTGCTTATCGTCGCCTGGGGTTCCACGCACGGCGCCATCACTGCCGCGCTCAAAGCCCAGCGCGCCAAAGGCCGCAAAATCGGCCATGTCCATCTGCGGCACTTGAACCCGCTGCCCGCGAATTTGGGCGATGTTCTGAAGCGCTACAAGAATGTTCTTGTCCCCGAGCTCAACATGGGCCAACTCCTCTGGGTTCTCCGTGCCAAATATCTCGTGGACGCTATCGGCCAGAACAAAATCCAGGGCCGCCCGTTCAAGCAAGCCGAACTCGAACAGAAAATCGAAGAGGTCCTCGGTGTCTAGTCTGCAAAGCCACGATTCAAAAAATTGTCATTCCGAGCGCGTTTTTTGCGCGAGGAATCTGCTTTTTCTTGTCTGTCGACTGTCCGCTGTCGGCCGTCAACTTCTTCCCGGAGCCAACCCATGAGCACCGCTACGCTTCCTCCGCCTCTCACCAAAAAAGACTTCCAGACCGACCAGGAAGTCCGCTGGTGCCCCGGCTGCGGCGACTACGCCATTCTCTCCGCGGTCCAGTCCGTTTTTCCGGAACTCGGCATCAAGCGCGAAAACTTCGTCGTCGTTTCCGGCATTGGCTGCTCCAGCCGCTTTCCGTATTACATGAACACTTTCGGCTTCCACACCATCCACGGCCGCGCGCCTGCCGTGGCTACCGGCATCAAAGCCATTCGCCCGGACCTCGAAGTCTGGGTGGCCACCGGCGACGGCGATGCGCTTTCCATCGGCGGCAATCACACCATTCACATGCTGCGCCGCAACGTCGGACTAAAAGTTCTGCTCTTCAACAACCGCATCTACGGCCTGACCAAAGGCCAGTATTCGCCGACGTCCGAATTCAACAAGAAAACCAAGTCCACGCCGTTCGGCTCGCTGGACCGTCCTTTCAATCCGATTTCGCTGGCCATCGGCGCGGAAGCCACCTTCGTGGCTCGTTCCGTGGACGTCTTTCAGCAACACCTAAAAGACACGCTGAAGCAGGCTGCCGCCCACCGCGGCTCCGCCTTCGTCGAAATTCTGCAAAACTGCAACATCTTCAACGATGGCGCCTGGTTTAGCCTCACCGAGCGCGACGCCCGCAGCGAGCACGTTCTCCAACTGGAGCACGGCAAGCCCCTCGTTTTCGGCAAGAATCGCGACAAAGGCATCCGCCGCAAGTCCGACGGCGACATCGAGGTCGTGCAACTCGGCAACGGCATCACCGAGTCCGATCTCGTCGTGCACGACGCACACCATCCGCGGGCCTCCTACGCTTTCTTGCTTTCCCACATGGAGCATCGCCCCGGCTTCCCCACCCCCATCGGCATTCTCCGCGCCTGGGACGATCTCCCGCGCTACGAAGACGTCATGAACCAGCAAATTAAAGACGTAGTTGCCAAGCGCGGCCCCGGCGACCTCAACAAGCTTCTCCGCGGCGGCGACACCTGGGAAGTCAAGTAATCCCGCTTTGGGTTCTACTCTTGTAGGGGCGCGATTCATCGCGCCCTATTGGGGCAGCGCACGCTCCTCTGCGCTCGTTCGGCGCACCCTGCGCGCCGCCTCACGCTGCCCCGCCTCGCCCCTCCTGAAAATAAACGCACATCTTGTTGATCGGGCATATCTCGCACTTCGGCTTTGTGCGCTTGCAAATTTCTTGCCCATGCTTCTTCAAAAGCAAATACGCTCGCCTGCGCTCCTCGAAATTCTCGTCCAACTCCGCGCCGATCGCTTCCTGCGCCGCCCGATAACCCGCTCCGTAATTCTTATCCTCCCGCCCAAACAAAATCCGCTGCAGCGGCGCCGGATTCGCGGAGGGCACCGCAGCAACGGGCGTCAAGCCGGCAAACAGCAAAATCTTGTCGGCGCTCGGCTCGCCAATCACCGGAAATTCCTTCAGCGCACTCCTCACCCGCCGCAATCGCTTCTCGGCCGGCGTCTTTTCCTCGGTCATCATTTTTCCCAGTGCCCATTTCAACTCACCGCCGAACAACTGATTCACCATCCGCGCAGTCAATTTCAATCGCTCCGCGCGGACCTCCGGAACAATTCCACCCAGCTTCATCAGTTTGACCAGCTTTGCCTTCGGCGCCTTCAGAATCTGCTCCGGCTTCGTTCCCACCTCGCTCTTCAGCGCCGCGTATCCCTTGGTGCAGGCCGCATCGGATGCCGGATACCCGCTGTTCACAAACACAATCATCTCGTAGGGATCACTCGGGCCAACCTCCTTCTGCACACCGTAGTGCTTCTCCAGACCGTCCAACACCTTGGCAAGCACCGGCGTGTTTTCCTCCATTTGCCCCTCCTCCCCGCAAAATCCTGCAATTCTCGTGGAAGCAAACCGTCGCATTCTACGTCTAATCGTCTGGCCAGGCGTAATCCCAAGACACTCCCCCACCGCGGGAAGGAGAGGCGCCCTTGAAACATTTCCTCCTCGGAGTTCTAACCACCCTTGTCGTCATCTTCCTTGGCGGCCTTCTCTATCTGAGGTTTGGCTTCGCCGAAGTGCGCGGCGACCTTCCTCCTTCCAAACTCGAAACTAGCCTTATGACCGCCGCTGTCCACGCCTCCGTCCGCCGCGATGCCCCAGAAATTCCCAATCCCGTCCCGCCAACCGACGACAACCTCATTGCCGGCGGCAAGATCTACCTGAACGAATGCGCCGGATGCCATGGCGAACCGGGTAAGCCCGACCAATCCAGCGACACGCTCTTCCCACCGATTCCCCAGCTCGCCGCCGGCACTGAATACACCGAAGCGCAAATCTTCTGGATCGCCAAGCATGGCATCCGGCGCACCGGCATGTTCGCCAACGGCAAGTGGGACGCCGACCAAAAACTCTGGACCGTCGCCGCCTACATTGCCCGCATTAAATCGCTTCCGCCGCAAGTGCAGGAAGCCCTGACGAAGCCGAAGAGCGCGGCCGCCAATTAGCTCTCCTGCGGCAAATCGGAGCAACTCTCGGCAAAATAAAAAGGGCGGACGCTTGGTCTGGCCCGTCCGCCTTTTTTTTTGCTTTACTGGTGTGTTCTGTTGAGAAAACTTCCTGCGGGGACTACGCGCCCGCCGCCTTCAAATCATCCTTGGCTTGCTTCTCCGCGTTCTTCGCTTCGCCTTTCGCGTCGGCGTCCGGCTTCATCAGGTGAATGGCCTTGCTCAGGCTGATCGCCTTGTCGCCTCCCGTCTCTTTGCAGGACGACATATCGGCGCTCGTCTGCACGCCCGTCACATTCGACTTCAGGCAATTGAAGTCCAGCCCCAGATTCTTGCTGACGTGCAGCGTCGCGACACACTCCTCCAGCGCCTTGAAATTGTCGCACGCCGCCTTGGCATCAATGTTCGCTGACAATACGCCCTGCGCTTGCAGGTTCGCGGTCAACTTCTGATCCTGCTCGGTTTTCGCATCGCTGGTTGGCTTCGGATCTTTCTTCACCCATTTAATCGGATTGAGTGAATGCCCGCCTCCCGCGTTGCTCGAACCGCTCGCAGCGCTGGAAGCGCCGGCCCCCGCCGGCCCTTGCGCAGCGGCCCCTCCCGCTCCATAAGTGACGCTCAACATCGCCACTGCCGCCATCAAAACTAGCTTTTTCATAGTCCCCTCCGAAACGATCTCAGCCTCATCGGCAGGACCCCTAGGGGTCCAGGCCCTCAGTAGGCCACGCGGTTTTGCCCGGCGCGACCCACTCGAAGCCCGGTACTCCCACAATCGGTCACGCTGTCCTTTGGGACAGGCCACTCTTAGGACCGGCTACTTCTAGGACCGGCGGCTTCCTCATTCTGCGTAGTCCCGGCTTTCAGCCGGCGTTCCTTGGCTCTTCAAAGCAAGTCCCGGGATCACTCACCCTGTGCGAATCCGTGGCTCGTGCGCCAAACGCGCTCCCCCTTTTGCGCTATCGTGGAGAGGCCATGGAAACCATCACACGAACCTCACCACCGTGCTCTCGCCTGCACCCGTGGCTCTCCCCATCCGAACCGCCGCGCCCCGCCGATCTAATCTTCGTCCTTGCTGGCGGCATGGACCGCAAAAATTACGCGTTCGAACTCTTCCGCCAGAGCCTCGCCCCTGCGGCCCTTTTCAGCGTCGGCCGCTTTGAGATTCGCCGCTTCTCCAAAATGGCCTTACCCGTCCCGCTGGACCTTCTGGAAATCGCGCAGCCTGTGCCGCCGCCGCAGCGCCATTACTTCGTCTTCTTTCGCGGCCACACCGTGCACGCTGAGCGCATCCCCGTGCAGCGCTTCGGCACGCTCACGGAAGTTCGCGCCCTCGCCGGCTGGCTCGCCCAGCATCCGGAAATTCGCTCCCTGCTCGTGGTCAGCACCGAAGCGCACCTCCGCCGCATCCGCCTCTGCTGCCGTGCTCTGCTGCCTCAGGAGCTGCACGTGACCTACGTCGCCGCGCCCCCCGTCCATCTGCGCACGCCGGAGCAAGGCGCACCTCCTCCCGGCCGCAAAGCCGACCTCCGCGAACTGCTGAAACTCTTTGTCTATTGGATTTTGTTAAAACTCAGGAAACGCTGAGGAGTCCTTCTTCAGGAACGCAGCCGATGATAGCAGCCATACAAAAAAAGCCCGAGCCCGCCGAAAAACACCATCTGCGCCAAGTACATCACATACACCGGATTCACCGGAATCGGCACCTTCATGGGGCTGTAGCCGCCGGCAAAATAATAGATGACCCCGCCCAGCAGCATATACAGCAAGCCGCGCCGGATTTCCCAGCCTCCATCTTTCCACGCGCGGCCCGACAGGCGAACTTCTGGCACCTCTTCCCGGCAGTGCGGACAACGATTCAGCTGTGAGGGGATAGGCTTCCCACAGAACGCACAGGGACGAGACGCCGCAGTTTGACTCCACGTAGCAGCCATACAAACTCCGGTTTCTCCGTCTTAGTTAGCCTAGGGTCGCCTCCGCCCTCCGTCAAGCTGTTCGCGCGGCCAGCGTTAACCAAAAAGCATGCCTCCGCATGCCTCGAAACGCAGCTGCCCCTTGCAACGGATGTGATAGTGTTACATCTAATCAGAATGGTCCCGCCAGCCTTTTCGAACATGGACGAGACACTAAAACAAGGCTCTTTCGCTTTGCTCGGCGATGCCGATCCCGTGCCGCAAAGCTTCCTTGCCGCCTTTCCCGAGCAGGCTAAGACCCTCACGCTTCTCTACGATATCAGCCGCGAGCTGACCTCCATTTTGGACCGCGAAGAGCTGCTCCGCCGCATCGCCGAGCGCGTCAAGCGCATCGTCAATTACGACGTCTTCAGCGTCATGCTCTGGAACGAATCTACCCAGCTTCTCGAGAGCGCCTTTGGCATGCGCTACGAGGACGCCATCCCCACCTGCCTGCAGTTGCCTCTGCGCCACGGCCTCACCGGCACCGCCGCTGCCGAGCGCCGCCCCCTCCGTGTCGACGACGTACTCGCCGATGCCCGCTACGTTCACTGCGACACCGGCGTCGAAACGCGCTCCGAATTGGTCGTTCCCCTGATGCTCCAGGACCGCCTCATCGGCGTGCTCGACCTGGCCAGCTCCGAGCCGCAGGCTTTTACCGCGCAAAACGAACGTATGCTCACCACGCTCGCCCCTTATATCGCCGTCGCACTCGAAAACGCCCGCCTCTACGAAGAGGCTCGCGAAACCCAGATCCGCCTCCAGGATGACCTCAACACCGCGCGTGAAATCCAGCGCCAGCTCCTCCCGCATGGTGCCCGCGGCATACCCGGAATCGACCTGGCCGCTGCCTACGTTCCTGCCCGCGCGCTCGGCGGGGACTTTTACGATTTTCTGCCCTACGGGCGTGGCAAGCTGGCCATGGCGCTGGGGGACGTCTCTGGCAAAGGCACCGCCGCCGCGCTCTTCGGCTCGCTGGCCATCGGCACACTGCGCGAACTGGTGGTGAGCAGCACGTGCAATCCCGCGAGTATGCTGGAAATGCTGAATCGCCGCATGCACGGCGCGCGCCTCGATGCCCGCTTCATCGCCATGCTCTTCGCCGTCTACGATGCCGAAGCGCGCCGCCTCACTCTGGCCAATGCCGGCGGCCCCTACCCGCTGCTCATCCGCGGCGGCAATGTTCAGGAAATTCGCGCCGAAGGCGTCCCGCTCGGCCTCTTCCCCGCCGTGGAGTACGAGGAAGCAGGGATAGATTTGCTGCCCGGCGATGCCCTGGTCTTCGCTTCCGACGGCATTCTCGAATCCGACAACGCGCACCAGGAAGAATTTGGCGCCGCGCGCTTGCATGCGCTGCTCCGCGAAATTCCCACGGCCCTTTCCGCCAACGAGCTCTCCGACCGCATCATCGCCGCCACCGACCATCACAGCGGCCCCGGCACCTGCCCGCGCGACGACCGCACCCTGCTCGTCCTCCGCGTCACTACCGAATCCGCCGCCGACTTCTCCAAACTCCCCGTCATCTATTGATTTGCCCAATCCGGCGTGTGTAGGTGCCGGGCTTCAGCCCGGCCCTGTTCGATGGAGCGGCGGCTCTTGAGACCGTTCTTTCCTTTACAGTGCCTCGCCCTCGTCTTTCGGAGGTGGGTCTTCTACCGCCACGCATCCCAAGCGGGTTTTGTCCTTTACTTCCTTTCCCTCCTCTACCTCCTTTACTTCCCTCACCTCGCCGCCGCCGCCCCGCTCGCCTGCAACAATTCCGGATTCTTTAACAGTGGCAAATACTTCTCCCGCACCGCCATAAACTCCGGCCAATGTTTCTTCGACACCGGATCCGATGGCGGCAATCCCAATTTCTCAAAATTCTTGTACTGCCCTTTCTGTAAAATCCGGAAATCCAGATGCGGCCCCGTCGCCAATCCTGTCATGCCCACCAGCCCGATCGTCTTCCCAATCTCCACGTGTTCGCCTGCCCGCACATACAGCTTCGACAAATGCAGGTACATCGTCTCGTAACCGTTGAAGTGCGCGATGTCCACCATGTTTCCTTCCCCGCCCTTCCTCCCCGCGAACAGCACGCGCCCGCTGCCAATCGTCTGCACCGGCGTCCCGATCGGCGCGCCATAGTCCGTCCCCATGTGCGGCCGCACCGTCTTCAAAATCGGATGAAACCGCGCCTTGCTGAAATGCGAGGTCACCGGCGCTCCAAATTTCAGGGGCGACCGCAAAAACGCCTTCTGCAGCGATTTGCCGTCCGCATCGTAATACCCCGGCCGGTCAAACTCATCGTGAAACAGCAGCGCGGAATATTTTTTTCCGCTGTTGTCGTACTCCGCCGCAAAAATCCTTCCGTACGCCGCCGTCTGCCCGTTCGCATATTTCTTTTTCTCGAGCAGAATCCGGAAGGTATCTCCCTTCCGCGGGTCGGTATAAAAATCCAGGTCGTACCCAAAAATCTGCGCCAGCCGCATGGCCAATTCCGGCGATTCGCCCGCCTGCTCCACCGCGTTGAACAGCGAATCATCCAATTGTCCCGAAACCGCCACCACTTCCGTCCGGGACGGAATAGCCTTCACTTCCGCGGCAAAACCCTTTTCCGCCGGCACAATTTTCAGCAGGCGGTCGGCGTCAATCTTGTAATCAATCTCCCGCAGGTCGCCGTCCACCGAGCGCCCCACAGTGATCGTGTTCCCCGCGCGCACTTGCCGCAGGTTGAACGCCTGCTGCGCCGCCGCCGAAGCGCTCGCCGCGTCGTCATGGCTCAACCCGAACTTCTCCAGCGCCGCCGCAAAATTATTTCCGCGTGGCACCTTATTCTCCGTCGGCACCACCGTCGCCGCGCGAACTCGCGCCGCGTCCGCCTGGCTCAGCTTCACCTGTCGCTGCAACTCATCGTCAGCCGCCAGCCGCATCCGAAAAATATGCCCCAGCACGCCTCCGCCAAAGCACAGGACCACAACCAAAACCGCCACAAAGATCCGATTCAATGTCCCCCCTAGGTGGCACAAGCATTCCTGCGTATCCGCGTGGCACAGGCTTGAGCCTGTGCTCCGACGACCTCAACCCTTCGCTGCGCCGCAAATCGCTCTCGGACCGGCGTTCCAAGTAGGTCGCTGCCTGCCGCAGCCACGCCTTCAGCCGCGCTCCGAGAGCCGCGCATCCCCACCCTGAGCCGCGAAGATCGCGCGTCTTTCTTTCAGCACCGGTGCCCTCCCACACCAAATCCCGGCGCGCAGCAAACCTTCAGCTTACCGCATCACTTTCTTTAGTCCCAACGCAATCCCCGCGCAAACACGATTTTCTTCTCTGCGCCCAAAACCCCACCTTCTGCTCCTAGTACCGCCCGCAGCTCCGTGCCCCGCATCACTGAACTTTCCCGTTGTCCCCTGCGTATCATCAGGCACATCGTCGGGTCCCACGCGAGGTGGCCATGCACTCACTTTTTCAGGATTTCCGCTATGGCATCCGCATGCTCCGCAAAAATCCCAGTCTTACGCTCATCGCGGTTCTCACCCTGACGCTGGGTATCGGCGCCAACAGTACCGTCTTCAGTTGGGCCAGTGCCACCATCCTCGAGCCCATCCCGGGCATGGCCAACCCCGGCCAGGTCATCTCCGTTTACGCCGGCCTCCCCGGCCACCTCTCTACGGTCTCTTATCCCGATTACCTCGACCTTCGCCGGCAGAACCGCGTCTTTTCCGGCTTCATTGGCTTCTCTCTTTGGCCCCTGAGCATCACCGAAGGCGAAAAACCCGACCGCATTCCCGCCACTCTCGTCAGCGCAAATTATTTCGACGTCCTCGGCGTGAAACCCGTTCTCGGAAGAACTTTTGTTGACGCGGAAGAAGGCGCTCCTAGGAGCGCTCCCGTCGCGGTCATCAGCTACCCGCTTTGGAAGAAACGCTACCAAAGCAATCCCAACGTCCTTGGCCAAACCATCTCCTTGAACAAGCATTCTTTCACCATCGTCGGCGTCGCTCCTCCTGAATTCCAGGGCAGCTACACCGCGCTCCGCTCCGAAATCTGGATTCCCCTGGTGATGCAGCCCCAAGTCATGCCGGCCGAAGACGATAATCGCCTCAACGCGCGCAACATTACCTGGCTCGCCGTGCTGGGCCGCCTGCGTCCCGGCGTCAACAGCGCACAAGCTCAAAAGGAACTGGACGCCGATTTTCAACAAATCGCCCAACAATATCCCGATTCCCATCAATCTCTAAAACACGTCTCTCTCATTCCCCTCTGGCGCGCTCCTGGCGCCAACACCATCTTCTCCGTCGTCATGCCCATGCTCATGGCTGTCGCTGGCCTGCTTCTTTTACTAACCTGCGCCAATGTCGCCAACCTCATGCTCGTCCGCGCCGTCTCCCGCACGCGCGAACTCGCCGTCCGCCTCTCCCTCGGAGCCTCCCGCGCCCGCTTGATTCGCCAACTCCTCATCGAAGGCTCGCTGCTCGCTCTTCTCGGTGGCTTTGCCGCCTTGCTCCTCACCCGCTGGGACAGCCGCTTCTTCATGCAGATGGCCCCGCATTCCGATCTGCCCATTTGGATAAATGTCCATCTCAACCGCGATGTCTTTCTCTTCACTCTGGTCGTCTCCCTTGCCACGGCTGTGCTCTTCGGCATCCTCCCGGCTCTGCGCGCCTCTTCCACCAGCCCCATCGCCGCGCTCAAGGACGAATCCACCAGCATCGCCGGCGGCCACTGCAAAGCTCGCCTCAGTAGCATCCTCGCCGTCGCCCAGATTTCTCTTTCCCTTCTGCTTCTGATTTCTGCGTCTCTCTTTCTGCAAAGTTTCCGCAAAGCCCAGCAATTCCTCCCCGGCTTCAATCCAAACAACGTCTTCCTCGCCTCCTACGATCTTTTCCCCAACGGCTACGACTCCAAAACGGCGCTTGCCCTCGATCGGCAAATCCTCGAAAACATCAGCACCGTCCCTGGCGTTCAATCCACTGCCTTGGCGGACTGGGTCCCGCTCGGGTTTTCCTCGCACGGCAGCGCTTTTACTCCCGAAGGGTACTCCGCGAAGAAGGACGAATCCATCGGCGCCGGTCTCACAGCCGTTAGCCCCGGCTACTTTCACACCCTCGAGATTCCGATTGTCCACGGCCGCGATTTCACCCCCGCCGACGCGGCTGGAGCACTCCCCGTTGTCATCGTCAACGAACACATCGCCGAACGCTACTGGCCCGGGCAAGACGCCGTCGGCCGCCGCCTGAAGATGGAAGGAGAATGGAAGACCATCGTCGGCATCGCGCAAAATAGCCAGTACTACGGCTTGCATGAGCAGCCCTCTTCCTTCCTCTATCTGCCGCTTTTTCAATCCTATTCACCGGAAGCCACCGTTCACGTCCGCACGGCGGGCGACCCCGCGGCATTTTCTTCCGCACTGGAGAACGCCATCCACCACGCCAACCCCGAATTGCCCCTCTTTGACGTTGGCACGCTGAGAGAGCGCATCGAGGCCGCCTCCACGGTCCAGCGCGTCGCCGGTCCCGCTTCCGGAGTCCTCGGCCTTCTCGCGCTCATCCTCGCCGCCGTCGGCATTTATGGCGTCATCGCGTACACCACCAGCCTCCGCACGCAAGAAATCGGCATCCGCGTAGCACTCGGCGCTCAACGCGCCGATGTTTTGCGCTTAATTCTCCGCGAGGGAGCCATCGTTACCGCGGTCGGTCTGCTCCTCGGCACCGCCGCAGCATTCCTGCTGATGCGCGTGGCTTCCAGCCTTCTGTTCGGCGTCAGCGCCGCCGACCCCGCCACCTTTCTTGGCATCCCGCTGCTGCTCGCCGCCGTTATCTTCGTCGCCTGCTACCTTCCTGCCCGCCGCGCCATGCGGGTCGATCCCATGGCCGCCCTCCGCTATCACTAGCTGTGTAGTCGATTGTCGTCCTGAGCGGCACCGAAGGATCCCAGCTGGATCGCCCCACGCCAGCCACCCGTAAGCGCCTCTGTCGGGCTGTACTGGCGAGTCTGCAGACCTTGTTCCTTGGAGTGCGGCAAGCTGCTTGCTCCGAGCGCAGCGAACCTGCTGCCGCGTTCCTTCCCCGTCCCAGCGCACGAACGGGCGCTGGCTGGTCTTTGTGTCCTGGACCACCTAACTAGGTGGTCCGCATCACGGCAATTTGTACGTCTCTTTGGTCATCGTTAGTGGTTGGGAAGAACAAGATTGGCGTGCGGGACTGGTTCACTGCCCAGGATTCTCGTAGTTGGATTTAGCTCGGCGCCACGCTACGTTCAGTGAGGGCGACTTGTTCAGTCAGACTATCTCTCACTACCGCATCCTTCATAAACTGGGTGCCGGCGGAATGGGTGAAGTCTACGAAGCTGAGGATCTCCGCCTGGGCCGCCACGCCGCCCTGAAGTTCTTGCCGGAGACCAGCGCCAATTCTCCCCACGCCATCGAGCGTTTCGAGCGCGAAGCGCGCGCTGCCTCTTCTCTCGATCATCCCAACATTTGCACGGTTTATGAGATCGGCGAGCACGAAGGCCGCACCTTTCTCGCCATGCAGTTGCTCGAAGGCCAGGTCTTGCGGGAGCGCATCGGCGGCCGGCCGTTGCACCTCGATCTTCTTTTCGACCTCGCTATCCAGATTGCTGACGCGCTTGACGCCGCCCACGCGCAAGGCATTATTCATCGCGATATCAAGCCCTCCAATATCTTCGTCACCACGCGCGGCCAGGCAAAACTTCTCGACTTCGGCCTCGCCAAACTCACCTCCCCTAACTTCGCTTCCCTCAGAGCCCAGGACGGCTCGACCTTCATGCAAGGCTCCTCCGCTACCAGCGACAGTCTCATCGGCACCGTGTCGTACATGTCTCCCGAGCAGGCTCTTGGCAAGGAACTCGATTCGCGTACCGACCTCTTCTCCCTGGGCGCAGTCCTCTATGAAATGGCCACCGGCTCCACCCCGTTTCCCGGCGCCACTTCCGCCGCTATCTTCGACTCCATCTTGAACAAGCAGCCGGTTCCTCCGCTGCATCTCAATCCCGCTCTTCCTCAGGAGCTCGACCACATTATTGGCAAAGCCCTCGAAAAAGATCGCGACGTCCGTTACCAGACCGCTGCCGAAATCCGCGCCGACCTCAAGCGTCTCAAGCGCGACTCCGGCCCCGAGGTTTCTTCCTCCACCGGCCGCGTCGTTCTGCTCCCTCGCTCACACTCTTGGGCCTTACCCCTCGCTGCCGCGTTCCTTCTGGCCATCGCCTTCGCCTCGCTTTGGTGGCTCATTCCCGCTCCCCTTCCCAGAATCACTGGCTCCAGCCAAATCACTCACGACGCTTTGCTCAAAAGCCAATTGGCCACCGATGGTTCCCGCGTTTTCTTTACGGAAGCGTCTGGCGGCCGTTGGGTCCTGGCGCAAGTTTCCATCGCCGGCGGCGATGCCATCGAAATCCCTACGCAGTTCTCAAACGTCGCGGTCAATGACATCTCCCCCGACCATTCCGAACTTCTCCTCAGCGCTTACGAAGGCACGCACACCGAGGCCCCGGTTTGGGCCCTCCCGATTCCCTCCGGCTCTCCCCGCCGCCTGGGCGACATCACCTGTTCCTCCGCTTCCTGGTCTCCTGACGGAACGCAAATCCTTTACTCCAAAGGTTCTTCCCTGTTTCTTGCCAGATCCGACGGCACCCACTCGCGCCTTGTTGCTTCCCTTCATGGTGCGCCTGACCATGCCCGCTTCTCTCCCGATGGCCGCCGTATTCGCTTCGGCCTCATGGACCCCGAGCGCGTCGCCGCCTCGATCTGGGAAGTACGCCCGGATGGTTCCCATCTCCATCCGCTCTTGCCGCAATGGCACGGTCCTCCTTTCTCGTGTTGCGGGGAATTCACCCGCGACGGGCGCTATTACGTTTTCCTTGGCGGTACCACCTCCGCCTTCAATCTTTTCGTTCTCAAAGACAACTCGGGCCTTCTTCCTCGCCCTTCTTCCATCCCTGCGCAACTCACGACCGGCCCCTCCCTGTATTACGCGGTCCTCCCTTCACAGGATGGCAAGAAGCTCCTGGTCCAAGCCGCCCAGCCCCGTGCTCAGCTCGTTCGGTACGATCCGCCGTCCCGCCAATTTCTTCCCTTCCTCTCCGGCATCTCCGCCTCCGATCTGGCCTTCTCCCCGGATGGCCAGTGGGTCGCCTACGTGAGCGTCCCCGATGGCAACCTCTGGCGCAGCCGCGTGGATGGCACCGGCCGCCTGCAGCTCACCTATCCTCCGGCTCTCGCCGTCCTCCCGGTTTGGTCTCCTGATGGTTCGCGCATTGCTTTCAACAGCTTCACCGTGGGTGGCCCGTGGGTCGCCAGTGTAGTCTCCACGCAAGGCGGGTCTCCCGAGCCTCTTTTTCCTAAAGGCGGCGGTGGTGTGGACTTCAATTGGTCCCCAGACGGCAGCCAGATCATTTTCTCCTTCGGTCCTGACGATAAGGATTTGCGCATTCAGGTCTTCGACTTGCGCTCACAGCAGTTCTCGACTCTTCCTGGCTCCGAGGGCCTCTTCAGCCCTCGCCGCTCTCCCGACGGCCGCTACCTCGCCGCCCTCACTCGTGATTCCGGCTCCCTCATGCTCTACGATTTCCACACCCAGAAGTGGTCCAAGTGGCTCACCGAACCCGGCAACATCACCTACCCTTCGTGGACCAAAGACAGCTCCTACATCTACTTTGATAATTTCCTCACCGACCATCCCACTGCCCGCCGCGTCAAGCTCGGCGCCAGCCAATCCGAGGAACTCTTCAGCCTCTCCGGACTCCCGCGCTTCCAGGGCCTCGTTTCCGGCGTCTGGAGCGGTCTCGCTCCCGACAACTCCCGCCTCTATGACCGCGACCTCTCCACCCAGGAAATCTACGCCCTCGACCTCCAACTCCCCTGATCCCCGCGCCGGAGGCGCGCCGCACTTTGGCCCAGCTCAACGCTCGTCACTCGCCACTTCTTCCGTTACTATTCCACGCATGAACACCACCACCGTTTCCCGCCGCTCTTTTCTCGCGATGTCCGCAACCCTGTCTCTCGCCTACGGCCTTCGCGCCCCAGGTTCCTCCATTCCCGTGGGGCTCGAACTGTATTCTGTGCGCAACGCCTTGAAAGACGATCCGCAAGGCACGGTGCGCGCCGTGGCCGCCATGGGCTACCAGTGCGTGGAGTTCTACGCGCCTTACTTCCAGTGGACCGAAGCGCAAACCAAGGGCATGCGCAAGCTCCTCGACGATCTCGGCATCCGCTGCTACTCCACGCACAATGACAGCTCCTATTTCGCCCCCGACAAACTCTCCCGCGCCGCCGACCTGAACCACCTGCTCGGCTGCAAATACATGGTGATGGCCAGCGCGGGCCGCGATGCCTACGCCAACGGTACCGGCCTGGACCCCTGGAAGGCCGTCGCGGAGACTCTGAATCACGCCGCCGAACAACTCGCACCCTCCGGCCTCAAAACCGGCTACCACAATCACCAATTCGAGTTCACGCCGCAGAACGGCGTTCGCCCCATCGAAATCCTCGCCAAGAACACGCAGCCTTCTGTCATGCTTCAGCTTGACGTGGGCACCTGCATCGAAGCCGGCTCCGATCCCGTGACGTGGATTCGCAGCAGTCCCGGCCGCATTCATTCACTCCATCTCAAGGAGTGGTCGCCGGAACCCGGCAAAGGCTACACGGTCTTATTCGGCGAAGGCGTGGCCAAGTGGAAGGATATTTTTGCGGCAGCGGAAAGCGTCGGCAGCGTCGAGTATTACCTCATCGAACAGGAAGGCAGCCGCTTCTCGGAACTCGACACCGCGAAGCGCTGCCTCGAAGCCTATCGCGCCACGCATCCGTCGCCGGGCGCCGCGCGCAGTTCGCTGCCCTGAACGCGCTAGCCACGTTTGGCCACGTGTAGGCGTGGGAGAGTCACGGGTCTAAAGACCCGCCACTGCACACAGACAGATGCGGTTACTTGCCGGAAACGAGCGGGTTGAACGGGCTGGCTTTCGCGGTGGTGGAGGACGCGAAGTAGTTTTGTTCGCGCAGCTTGCGATAAATGCGTCCAGCGATGACGGCGGCCATCGGCCCTTTCACCGTGCGCGTATTCCCGCGCAGCAAAACGGCCAAAGCAATCTTCGGGTGCACTTCATCCGCGTAGGTAGCAAACCAGCCGATGTGCGACGGTGTAGTGTGATCGTCGCAGGTGCCGGTCTTGCCGAGCGGCGTTTCGTCGCCGTCGCGGTCAAAGCTCGATTTGCCCGTGCCGTAGAGAACCGCGGCGAGCATGCCTTCGCGAATCTCCGGCAGGATGGACGCGATGTTCAGTTCGCGCTTTACCTTGGGGGCGAAACTCGCCACATCCTCGGGCGTGCGCGGATACTGCAAGTAGTAGAGCGTCCCCCCGTTCGCAAACGCGGCCGTCAGCGCGGCGAGTTGCAAGGGCGTAACCTGAATGCCTTCGCCGAAGCTGGACATGCGCGCCACGCCGCCCAGCGCCGGCGGCGCGGTGGGAAACGCACCAGGATGCTCTTCCGGCAGGTTGTAACCGGCGAGTTCGCCAAGCCCGAGCAGCCGCGCGTATTTAGATACCGTGTCAAAGCCCATGCGCAAGCCGAGTTGCTCAAAAAATTCGTTGTTGGAGTGCGCCATCGCATCGGTCAGGTTCATGTACTTGCGCGGCGTCACGCGCAGCATGGTGTCGCTGGTGATGACGTTCTCTTCCAGCGCCGCGATGGCAATCGTCGGCTTGATCGTGGAGCAAGGAATGTAGCCGTCGCCGAAGGCAATCTTCTGGTTGACCACTGTGAGGATGCGGCCGGTGTTGGGATCGACCGCGACCACCGAGCCGTTGTAGCGGCCCAGCGCTTCCACCGCCGCAGCGCGCACCACCGGATCATCGAAGCTGCCGTTATCGGCACTCGAAGAATCCGCAAACGTGGGAACTCCGCCGCGATAGCGCGCGTACTTGCGCGTGCGCGTGCCTGCCGCGGCAGCACCTGCCGGCGCAGCGGGTAGCGGCAACGCAAAAAGCGCGGCCATCAAGATTGCCAGAACTGACTTTGCTGCTTGCTTCACTAACTCACCCTGGTTCTGCGGCTGCCCGGCAATTCCCGGGGACGCATAATTACTCTATCCTGTCCTATCGGTCAACTAAGATTCCCGCACCGCTTTCTATCCGGTCATATCAGTTGTGTCCCCGACGGGCGGACCGTAACAGACTATTGCAGGCAAATCACCAAATCGCAACCTTACAGATTTGATGCGACTTAGCGAAACCGCGCAGAGCCCACAATGTTCCCAAGAGAAACACGTCCTCTCAGGTTGAGACATAGTCTAGGCGGGAGCCCGGCTAGTACGCAATAGCCGAAGTGCACCAGTACGCCCCTATGTGCTTTGTTTTGAATGACTGACCAACCGAACAGGTTGCCTGGTTAACTGGCCTTCCGGCCCCGCAAAATAACCGTGCGCGCATGGAAGAAAAGTTTTCCCGTCGCATCTTGAAACGGGCGTGTTCCGCTCAGATCCTGCAGACGGTCTGCTTCGAGCAGCCGGCGAACTTCGGCGGCAGATTCTGCCGGGGCTTTGGTGGTCGCCAGCCAGCGCTCGACTTCGGGCGTGAGATCCTCGGCGGTGGCAACGGCTTCGGTCTCGAGTCCAGCCTCGCGAAAGAGTTGCAGCAGCTCGCTGATCGGGAGCGTGCGCACGTGCGAGGGATCGCGCAGAATTTCCGAGCGGTCTTGATACGCGGCGCGCTGCGGGTGTTCGCTGGCGTAAATGTCTTCTACAAGCACAGTGCCAGCGGCGCGGCAAACGCGGGTCATTTCGCGAAGCACCGCGGTAGGCGTTTGCAGGTGATGCAGCGCGAGACGGCAGACCACCACGTCGAACGCGCCGTTTTCAAAGGGCAGTTGCTGCGCATCCGCGGCGCGAAACGTGACGTTCGAGATGCCGCGTTGTTTGACACGCTCTTTGCCGATCGCCAGCATGGCGTCCGTGAGGTCCACTCCGACGACTTCGCGTGCGGCGCGCGCAAACGCTTCGGCGATGTAGCCGGGGCCGGTGGCGATGTCCAGCACGCGTTCGTCGCCGCGCAGGCGGGCCGCCGCGACGAGGCGCTGAATGCGGTCTTCGTCGGTGACCCAGGGATTCGCGGCGAAGGCCTGCGCCTGGGTGGTAAAGGATTCGCGAATGACGTCGTTGTGTTGCGGCACGATGTTATTCTCCCGCAGGAATGCGTCGCGCGAGCGCCGAAAAGAAGCTGCACGCCGCGCAACGTGGAATGCTGACAGAATAGGCTCGTTGCCGTCTATAACAGGCGGATGAAGCGCGGCGTTTTGACAGAAAATTGCCAGCAGGGACGCCCTTCGAGGCGCTACAGAAGAACCCGTTCACGCCGATCGAGCGGGAAGGATTTTACCCCATACAATCAGGCGCCGGAAAAATGAAAGACGGGGTCGACGTATCGTGCCCGTCCGATGTCCTGTGCAGCGCGAGCTTGCCGAGAA
>Ga0335078_10004144_pt1 | contig 21512 bp, 27 predicted proteins | sample Lox_Sample_32_FD_206711 | JGI IMG/M metagenome (GOLD analysis project Ga0335078, IMG submission 206711) | Soil microbial communities from Loxahatchee National Wildlife Refuge, Florida, United States - Lox_Sample_3.2 | ecosystem: Environmental > Terrestrial > Soil > Wetlands | place: USA...
AGTTATCCGCTGTTTGACTTCCTTGCATCGATTCAGGACGTGCAGCTGCGGCCGTTTCGCCTGATTTACGATTACGGCTGGCAAGTCGACTTCCCTGCCCTACGGCAAGCGATCGGGCCGCGGACGCGCGCGATTCTTGTGGTGCATCCGAATAATCCTACCGGGCATTTCATGGCGCGCGCGCAGGCTAGGGAGCTCGCGACGACTTGCCGCGCGTACAATCTCGCGCTCGTGGTCGACGAAGTGTTTCTCGACTACGAATTGCCGGCGGCGGCATCGGAGATGAAGGAGCGGCCCGGCACATTCGTTGGCGACACGCAGGCGCTCACGTTTGTGCTGAGCGGGCTCAGCAAGATAGCGGCACTGCCGCAGATGAAGGTTGGATGGATCGCTGCGGCCGGCCCGGATACGCTTGTGAATGAAGCGATGGCGCGCCTCGAAGTGATCGCTGACACGTATCTCTCGCTGAATTCGCCGATGCAATGCGCGTTGCCAGCACTGCTGGCGCAGCGGCGGAAAGTACAGCCGCAGATCAAGGCGCGTGTGATCGCAAATCTTGCGGCGCTAGATGAGAATCTGGCGCGGCAGAAATCCGTGTCACGATTGAAAGCGGAGGGCGGATGGTACGCGGTGCTGCGCGTTCCGATTTTGCAATCCGATGAAGAACTCGCGATTCGCCTAATAGAGGAGAGTGGCGTGCTTGTCCATCCCGGACATTTCTACGAATTCGCGGACGACGGTTATCTCGTGATCAGTTTGCTTACGCCGGAGCGGAAGTTTGCAGAAGGAGTCTCGAAATTGTTGGCAGCAATCGACGGATCGAAATAAAAATGCGGATGATTGCCGTTGGTGGCAAATCATCCGCACTGAAATTAAGAAACATTCGAGCTTGTTACTTCTTTTTGCCGAACGCCGACTTCACATATGCCGCGAGGGCCGCGATCTGGTCTTTGCTCAGTGTGCTCTTGAAGGGTGGCATGTTGTTTTTTCCGTTCGAGATTTGATCCTCGATTTGCGCGACGGTCATTTTCTGTACGGCATCCGAATTCAGGTCGGGAGCCTTAAGGCTCTTGCCCGTGGGACTTCCGGTGCCGTCCGCGGCGTGGCAAACGACGCAATTGGACTTGAAGCTTTGCGCCGCTGCCTCATCCGCATTGGCCCGAGCAGCAAAACCGAGCGAACCTGCAACCAACAGTACCGCTGCGGCAACTGCGAATTTTTGAAACCGATTAGAATTGCTTTTCGACTTGAGCGTTTCGATCTGCACAGTAGAACCTCCGAAGTGCTGCGTATGAAAGCAACCAAGAGTGCCTGGTGTCGTGCTGGCAGAGCCACGGATATTTTGCCTGAGCACCCGGCACTCTGCAAACGGAAACGTATTCCTAATGTAAGATGCGGGAGAATAGAACACGGCTGGCCGAATCGCGCAGGTGTGCTAAAGCAGAAACCCGAGGCCGGGTTGCCGATCACGCGAATCCAACGTAAACTAAGCACTCCGCGATGTAGCACGTCGGGGCGTGGCTCAGCCTGGCTAGAGCGCCTGGTTCGGGACCAGGAGGCCGGTGGTTCAAATCCACTCGCCCCGACCAAACTTTTCAATATCTTGCAAAGAGTTGAGCGCCTGGTGTTTCGTCTGCGTGTAGTCGAAATTGTAGACGGAGAGATCCTCTCAGTTCCACAAACGATGTCCACGAAGTCAATCATCTGACTTCGAACCAGTGGGTCGGGAGTTCGAATCTCTCCGGGCGCGCCATATTTTTCAAGGTCCGGCCCGGAGACATGGGTTACACAACGTACCTAAGACATAGGTAACACTTTTGGACCGAACGGATTTTCGAGCGGTTCGAGCACCCGAGTCTCCAGATCGAAGTATGCCAAATCATAATCCATAAAGCTCAACAGCCAGATATCGTCGTGAACTTCTTTGATGCCGACTGCTTGGCCGGCAAAGACCTGGCTGAAATTGATTTTCTTCCTGCCCAGACAAATGCGCCCGCAACGGGTGACCACGATGGTTTTATCGTGGAGGGGATAGTCGATGTCCGGCAAGCCAGTGTAGGTATCCCTACCGAAAACTCTGTTCAGGGTGCGTTGGTTGAAAATCGCGGCTCGCTTTGCTGAGGTGAAACAGCAACACTAGTGTGAGCGCCACGGTTCAAAGATCGTGTAGTCAACACCTGCGCGCAAGATTTCGCGCTGAATTGCAGAGTTCAGGCGGCGATTCGTTCGTAGCGATGATGCAAGCCGCCGACTTGAGGGATGGCTACGATTGGCCTGTCTCCGTCGGCTGAATCGGGCGGCCGACCGGGGCGTCTTTGTCCAGCAATAGGTGAGTCCTAAAATGCTCGTAGTAATCGAAGTAGGATCTGAGGATTCGGCGGAGGCCGGACTCATTCAGCACCATCACGTGATCCAAACACTCGCGCCGAATCGAGCCGATCAATCGCTCGACGTAAGCGTTTTGCCACGGCGACTGCGGTGCAGTGAGAACTTCTCGGATTCCCAGCCACTGTGCTGCCTCGCAAAACTTCTCCCCGTAGCTCCCGTCCCGATCTCGCAAGAGGTATCGCGGGGCGCTGTCCCAGCGAAACGCTTCCAGCAACTGCCGAGCTACCCATTCAGACGTGGGGTGTTCCGTCACAGCGACATGGACGGGCCGACGTCGATCGTGCGATAGGATGATAAACACGAACAGCACTCTGAAGAACACTGTTGGAACCACAAAGAAATCGGCGGAGACGAGTGTATTCGCGTGATTCGCAAGGAACGTGCGCCAAGTTTGCGAGGGCGGTCTGCGAAGGCGGACGACGTATTTTGCGACCGTCGATTCGGCTAGCTCAAATCCGAGCTTCAGGAGCTCGCCGTGAATGCGCGGCGCGCCCCAGCGAGGGTTGGCCAAGCTCATCTTGCGAATCAGATTGATGACTTCTTGGGACACGCATGGTCGGCCTTGAGAATGCCGGCTCTTCCATCTCCAATAGAGGCGAAACCCGCGCCGGTGCCAGGCGATGACGGTGTCTGGCTTCACGATGATGAGGGCGGATCGCCAACCGCCCCAGAGTTGGGAAAGCCAAGCCCAGAGCAGGCGGTCTGCGGTGCGGAGCTGTAGCTTGCGAGTACGCTGTGATCGTTGAAGCACTAACAGTTGGTGGCCAAGGGCGAGAATTCAGCGTGAAGCGCAACTCGCTGCCTAAAAGACTTGCCGGATCGATTGAAGTAGCGAGAAGATGATCGCAAACATGTCGGTCGGAACCTATCGCGGGAAACACACAAATTCAATTGGTTCAGCTAGTACCGAGTTTTTGGTAGGGACAAGTGAGCAGGGGCTACTGGAAGTAGCCGTTCAACTTCTTCCGAGGGATGGCTAGGATTCACAAACTGCCACAACGGCCTTGTAAACCATCGCACAAACGTAGAGCACGTGGCCCGTGAATGACTGAGCGTCTATCAACGAAGCAGAGGGGTCGTGGCCCGGACAGTTCTGCCAAACCACAAGTGGATGTAGGGCAACATGCGGCATCAAGGAACGACCGGCAAGTTGATAAAGCTGGCTTTGTCTGGGGCATGCCAAACGCGTTGTGTGGCTTTCTGATAGTCTGCGGGCTTTGTACGAAAAATGTTCGGTACAAACGTCTGCGGATTGCGGTCGTAGAGAGGGAACAGTGTCGATTGCACCTGGACCATGATCCGATGCCCTGGCAAAAAGACATGGTTCACGGTTGGGATGCCAAAGTGGTAAAGCAGCGGCTGGTTCGGCGCGATCGCAGCGGGATGTTCGAAGCTTGTGCGGTATCGCCCCCGGAAAATATCCAGGGATATTGCGAGCTCATATCCGCCCATCTCCGGTTGCGAAGACACTGTATCGGGATAGACGTCGATCAGCTTGACGGCCCAATCGCTGTCGCTGCCGCTGGTAGAAGCGTAGAGATTCACCTCGGGCGCACCGCTCACTCGGAGCGGGGTTTTGAGCGGCTGAGTCACAAACGTAAGCACGTCGGGACGGCCATCGACAAATCGCTGATCGTCCACCAGCCAATGCCGCCATGCGTCGCGGTCTGATTCAACGACCGGCCTCGGTCTATACGGCACCGGCTTGGATGGATCGGAAACGTACTCGTCGTATTTCGGCGCCGCGGCATCCGGGCGATTGAAAGACAAGCCGCCATTCGCCGTCAGATAGAGCGGCTGCGATTTGTTGGGACAGCCCTGATCGCAACTCAGCGGCCAGGTCTTGAATCGCTCCCAATGGTTCTCGCCGGTGTTATAAATCAGCACCGGTGGCGTATCGGCCTTCGGGGCGTTGTCCAGCAGGTATTGATTGAAAAATGACAGCAGCACGTCGCGGCGGAACTGCAGCGTCGTGTCGCCGTCCCAACGCAGCGGTCCAAGAGAATATCCGTCGGAGTTGACCTGACTGTGGCGCCAGGGCCCCATCACCAGAAAATTCTTGTCGTTAGCCGTGTCCTTCCGTTCGACGGCCTCGTAACAGTGGATCGCGCCCCACATGTCTTCCTGGTCCCATAAACCCTGCAGCCACAAGACCGGAACATTCAGTGGCACCGCAGCCATGATTTTATCGAGGGCTTGCCCCTGCCAGAAACTGTCGTAGGCAGGATTTTCTTCCATTCGCCCCCAGAAGGGCAGCTGATCCAAACCGGCGGCGCGCGCGAAATCGCCGGCCGACCCCTTCGCGAGAAAGTTCGTGTAATCGTCATACCCTTCGCGAGGTATGGCCGGAGCATTTTCCTTCACGGAGGTTTGCTCCATTATGTAGTCGAGATTCGGTTGGCGAAACGCGCCGTAGTGGAACCAGTCGTCGCCCATCCAACCATCCACCATGGGGCTTTCGGGAGCCGCCACCTTAAGTGCGGGATGCGGATGAATCAGCGCCATTACAACCGTAAAGCCCTCGTAGGACGAACCGATCATGCCCACCTTGCCGTTGGACTCAGGCAAATTTTTTACCAGCCAGTCGATCGTGTCGTAGGCGTCGGTGGTATCGTCGATTCCGCTCGCGTTCAGCTGCCCCATTGGCGGAGGCGTCATGATATAAGCGCCTTCGGACCCATACTTGCCGCGGACGTCCTGGTATACGCGGATGTAGCCCGCTTTAACGAACACCTCGTCGCTCAAGGGAAGCTCGTCAAGCATGTGCGGTGATTCTGACCGCGCGGCGCGGTCTTTGGCGTTGTAGGGGGTGCGCGTCAATAGTATCGGCGAATGTGTGGCGCCCTTAGGAATCACAATCACCGTGTGCAGCTTCACTCCATCGCGCATCGGAACCATCTCGACGCGTTTGACGTAGTCGTAGTCCGCGCTCGGCGCATTGAAGCTGGCCGGAATATCCGAGTCGATGGGCTTGCCCTGCGCGAATGACGGCAAACTCGCCGAGGTAAGAGCAATGACAACAACGATCGAACGGCAGAATAAGGTCATAGGGTATCCCCGATCATCTTGGAAAATGAAAACGAGCCGACGGCGCGAGCGGTAAGTGAGGGAGAACAGAAAACAGCCTCGGCGCTGAGAATGCGAAGGTGCAATGATTCCCCCTTTCGGCCCGGCAATGGGAACGGATGCTGCCGGCTGTAAGTCGAGCAAGACAACCTTAGAAAAACTGAGCGGGGCTTCGCGTCTCCTGTTCTTTCGTTTTGTGTTCTGAACCTACTGGGGTGCGGGCCCCCGGACTACCTGGACGAGCCCGTCGGTCCGAATTCTTTCCGCAAAAGCTTCGCGCACCCGCTCAGCGGTTATCGAGAAGTACAGCTTCGCAGCGCGGACAGGTTCGTCCAGCGGCAGGCCAACCTGCGCGCGAGCTAGCAGCCCGCTGGCCAAGCCGTCTTCACTTGATTCACCGAGTGGGATTTGTCGCAGGAGCAAGGCCTTCGCCTGCTGAAGTTCGGCGGGCGTGACATTCTCTTTCTGCATCGAATTGAGATCGCGCTCGATGAGTTGCCTGGCCTTGGATACGTTTTGGGGATCGCATCCGTAACGGACGGTATAAGTAGTTCGCGTCCTCGTCGCGTTCAGGCTAACGTCCACGTTATACACGTACCCGTTCACTTGTCTCAAATCGTGATACAGACGGGTGGCATAGAATCCACCGCCTAGAACGTGGTTGCCGAGTTGAAGCGGATAATAGTCCTTATCGAATCGGTTCATCGGGACCATCTCCGAGAGAGTCACCGTGTCCTGAAGTTGCGTTGCATCTGAAACAGTGACCGCAGAAGGCTTGTTTTCAGGAACGCCGGGCAGATCAACGTTGGGCGTCGGCCCAACAACCTTCCATTGGCCAAACCATCTTTCGATGACAGCCTTTGCTTCATCTGGGTTGATGTCTCCGATGACGACGATTGTCGTAAGATCGGGCCGGACCGTCTTGGCGTAGTAGTCTTTCAGGTCGTCGAGAGTGAGTGAGGAGACGGTTCCGGGGGTGGACTCCCGGAGCGCCGGGTCGTTGATCGGCAGCAATGCGATGTCGAGAGCGCGACCGGCGCGATATCCGGGGCTCTTCATTTGTCCGGCTACGAATTCCGCAGTCTGTGGCTTAACGATATTGAAGGCTTGTTCAGGCAGAGCGGGATTTAACTCGTTGTCAGCCAACAATTGAACTCCTCGCGAGAAGTTCTCTTTCAAGACCTGAAGCGAGAAATCGAAACCTGCGGCTTCGTCGGCTGCGATGTCGTCGAGCGACTTCTGAAATGCCAGCCGGTCGAGATTCTTCGAGCCGTACGAAAAGAGATTCCCCAACACGTCAGCGACACCATCTTTCCCGGGCTGTGTTTCCATTCGAGCGTCGTGCTTCACACTGCCGAGCACGCTGACGGTCGGGGCGATGCTGAGAGTTTTCACTATCAGGCGAATGCCATTGGGCAGGGTCATGTCGGCTACCGGGGGAGGCGCGACCGGTATCTGGAGTGACAACAATTCGGACGAAGCCCAAGCCGGCAATTCCACGGGTTTTGTCGGAGCCGAAGTCGTCTGTTCGGCCCCTCCGAATCCTTTGGAAGCAACCGCAGCACCCGAGGGCGCCGGTTGTAGTACGGCCGTGACGGAGTTGTGGTCGAGAAGATACTGTTTGGCAACCCGGTTTACGTCTTGCGGAATAACGCGTCTCATCGCATCGATATCTTCATCAGGCGAATTGCGTCCTTCGCCAGCCAAGGCTCCCGACCAAGCGTCCGCCAGGCCTGGAATGGAGTTGCGGCGAAACTCTGCTCCGACAATTTCTCGACGCTTGGCAGCTTCCAGAAGATCCGCAGGCACGCCGTTTTTCGCGTAATCCGCCAGAATGTTGCGCATCTCCTCAATCACGGCCGCAGAGTCTCCATCAGCCGGCAAAGCGGCTGCACTGTATGCGACGCTGGCCTTCGGGTATGTCTCGGCCAAGCCGAATTCGGTTCCTAGCGCCTTTCCTTCGGGAACGAGCGCGTATAAATTGGCCCGCTGACTGGTGAGGACATCGCACAAGATTTGGACGGCTGCGAAATCCCGGCTGTCGGTTCCCGGCATACGATAAGCGATGAACGCCAGCAGATAGGGAAGATTACTATCAAGCGTGAAGGATTCTGACTTCACGGGCTGCAGTTTGATTTTGGGGCGCGGCGGCAAGGATTTCCGCTCGATCGTTCCGTAGAATTCCTTGACCCGTGACAACACCGCGTCCGGTTGGACATCGCCGGTGATGACCAGTATCGCGTTATTCGGTGCATACCAGGTCTTATAGAACTGCTTCAGCATTTCTCCCGTTGTTGCGTCAAAAGACTCCTTTGTTCCCAGAGGGTCGTGGCTATAAACCGTTCCGGCGAACATATCCTGGTTCGCGCGGGTGATGAACTTGTACGTTGGATTGGAGAGGTCGCGAGCCACTTCCTGCTCGATCGCACCTTTCTCCTCGGCCCATTCAGTCTGCGAATCTTGAATGTCTCGCATGCAATCTGCGTCGGCGCGCAATGCGATGTCGAGATCGGCGGCAGGAACGGTTTCGAAGAACTGAGTGATGTTCTGCTGCGTATCGGCGTTGCCGGCGCCGCCTAGTTGCGCGAGGATTGCGGCAATTTGATCGGCAGTGAGACTGGAACATCCGCGGAACGCCATGTGTTCCTGCGCGTGTGCCATCCCGGGGAACCCCGCAGGCGTCTCATCGCCGCCTACTAGATAGTTCTCCTCGACAGTAACTACCGGGGCCAGGGGATCGCGGATAATCACTACTCTTAGTCCGTTGTCCAAGGTCGCGCGCGTAACCCCCGCATCCTTGGGCAGTGCGCCCTGTGCGAATACAGGCAGCGCGGTGACGAAAACGGCAACGGCAATTCTTAGCTTGGAGAGCATGGCACCTCCGATGAGTGAAAAGATATCTCGCCGATTACGATTGTGAATCCCTCAAAAAACACGACAAAGCGAGTTGCGTTTTCGTCCGCCACTTGTTCGGCATCTTCGGTTATCACTCGCCCATGCTCCCGCGATGCTTTAATTCCCACAGCTTACGCATTTGCGGCACATGCAGCGATTCAGAAAGTGAGAACCAGTGATCATGAGCGCTCCGGACGCTTGAATGTAATGCTGGCTGGCAGATCCCTTCAGCACGCAGATCGTCGTAATAATGACGAGTATTCCCAGCAGAGCGACACCAGCCGGCAGACAGCGGCTATGTGTTGCGTATCCGCCGCGGTGAGCCGTGAAGGCGATGCCGGCTGCGACCGCAACCATCGTCCAGTCAACCCACGCTGAATCGAGCCACGCCAACCCCAATGCTGGCAATATCATCAGCACCAAGGGCAAGAGGGCACAGTGCACCGCGCACACGATCGAGGCTGACATTCCAGCTCGATCCAAAACGACCGTTGTATCTGCCTTACACTGGTCCATATTCTCTTATCTCCTCCATTCAGTAGATCGCCAGCTGGGCCGGAACGCTTAACCGACGGCACGTAGAGTGATCAAGGTGATTTCCGGCGGCACGCCAAGACGAACCGGCATTCCGATTGTTCCTAAACCGCGGTTCACATAGAGAAAGGCCGGTTTCACATGCTCATCTGCTAATTTTGTCCTTGATGTATTTGCATCCGCCGCAAACGGAAGACGATACAGCCCGGCCACAAAGTTCGTCATGAAATGCGCGGGCGACCAAGAGTGATCGACTATTTCGACGCGAACTTGCCCGCCATGGGTGTGGCCGGCGAGACTCAGCTCAATGCCCAGTTCCGCCGCACGCTTGAACGTATTCGGATTGTGAGAAAGCAAGATATTGGGCATGTTCTTTTGAATAAGCGGCTCGATACCTTGGAGCATAGGATTAGTTTTGCTGTACGGAACAGGCTGTCGCTGATAGTCCACACCGATGACGTTGAACCTTCCCCCCCCGCGCCACTCGATTTCCACATTCTCGTGCCGCAGTAGCCGCATGCCGTAGTGCTCAAAAAGTTGTTGGGCCGTTTCTTCGGCATTGGCATAGGCTTCGTGATTGCCGTTACAGCCCCAGACGCCCAATGGGGCATGCAAGCGACTCAGTTCGGCGATGCAATCTTCCAGAGGGTCGTTAATGTCAGTGATGAAGTCTCCCGTGACAACCGCGAGATCAGCCCGCAGATCACTTGCCATATCCACGGCTCGTCCAACGGCGGCACGCGGCATGAAATCACTCATGTGAATATCGCTTAATTGAACGATTCGCAGTCCGTCCAATTCCCTCGGCAAGCGCGCTACGGGAATCTGGACAGCGCGTGTTTGGAAATTCAGCCGCTCGTCGAAGAATCCATAGGCGCCGGCAACATAAGGAAGGCCTCCTGCAGCAATCGTGGTGTAACGGATAAATGCTCTTCGGCTGGAATCGAGCTTCCCACGATTGCCGGGAGTCGTCACAGCCGAAATCCGCTCCAAGATCCGGTGGAAAGCGCTTACCGCTTTGATCGAAAGGACTGCCAGGAAAGAGAGCGACAGCCAGAGCTTCGTTGCTGCGATAAGATGATCGACTACGCGGCCGCGCGGCAGGATATGTCCGAGTGCAGAATCAAGTACGGTGGTGAGCACTGCGCTTGCGGCGACAAATAGAAGGCATCGGAGCAGTGTTCGCGAATTCGGCCTCGCCACGCCTTCAATCAACCACCACGCTCGCATGAACCAAAACCGCTGAGTCAAATATGTGATGGACAGAAATATGATCACCAATGACGCTTGCAGCGGTATCGTTGTCAGGTAATCACGCATTGGATCTGTATTTCTCTATCCTCTCGTCAGTGATACTTGCCTAAAAAGGAGCTGCACCTAGTCCGCCGCACCATTGTGATCACCGTGTGGGATCGAAATCATCCGAAGGTAGCGCCAGGGATTCACGGGCTTGTTGTTGATGCGGACTTCGTAATGGAGATGGGGACCGGTAGCCCTTCCACTCTGCCCTTCTTCTCCGATCACGTCTCCGCGCTCGACATTTGCGCCCACTTGGGCCCTGAATTGTGAGAGATGGGCATACAACGTTGAGTATCCGAACCCATGATCGATGATTATCACGTCCCCATAACCTGGTTGCTGGCCCGCGAAGATTACCGCCCCTTCCGCAGCGGCGCGAACTTCATCGCCGTAATGCGACGCAATGTCGATGCCGGTATGAAAGGCTCCTTCACCGCTGAAGGGGTCCAGGCGCTCACCGAAATACGCAGTTATCCTTCCCGTTACTGGCCAAAGCGAAGGGATGAATTCCAAGTTGCCTAGCTGCGACGCAGAAAGCACATGCAGGCCGTCCCGAGAATCCGCCGATGCGAAAGCAATCCATTCCAGATACTTAAACTCTTCGACTGACCTGCGAAAGGTTGAGTTCGACTCTGCGACGGGCTCTGCCATGGAGGGTTGAAACGGAACGTGCGAATTGGAAGTGACTCCGTAGGCCATCGTCATCTCAGCTGCGAGAGACTGGAGGGCGTCCAAGTGTTCGTGTGTGTTACCCATTTGTGCTTGAAGCTGGCCATATCGCCGCCTCAGAATAGATTGCTGTTCACGAAGAGAGTTATAGTCTGCGACCTTCCATAGCACTCGTAGATATGAGCTCACGCCGGCGATCACGCTCGTTCCGCCTACTCCAACGAGAAGTGCCAGAACTTGGATCGCGAAAATAGGGATACGCACGCGCGACACTCGCCCAGAAGCGCTTGACGCTACAAACACCGTGTAGCAGCGGGTTTTCCGTTCCACAATGGAGGTCAAGGCTGTTGATCGTCCGGCCGCCGCTTTAAGGTCGGCGCGTCGTCATCATCCGAACTCGTGTCCTGCGCAGTTGATGTAGGGGTGCCGTCGCCCCCTGTGCTTGCATCCGTTGAACCACCCTTGTTTTGGTCGGTCCGCTTTCGCAAGGTAGGTCTGTTGCGGCTCGCGTTGGTCACCTTTTGGTTCAATTCGATCATCTGTAAGCGCTGTTTCACGGCATCGAATTCGGATGTCGATACGACGTACTGCTCGCGAGCCGGCAAAATCGTCGCGATTTCCTTCTGGATCGCCTCGATGCGATCGGGAGTAGGCGGATGGTCTGCGAAGACCTTAGGGATCGTGCCGGGCTGTTTTTTTTCATCCGCTTCGACTTTCTCGAAGAAGGACACAAACGAATTGGGGTCGTAGCCTGCCGAGTACATGTACTGCAACCCGAAATAATCGGCCTGGCGCTCTTGGTCCCGCGAGAACTTGAGAAAGGCAATCGGGATCGCGAAGTTCATTCCCTGATACATGGCGTATCCGGCTAGCGAATAGGGAATAAAGATCATTGCCGGGATCGAAGCAAGCTGCACGATGTCTCGCTTCGTGGCGTTCTTCGTGCCGTGCCGCAGGCAGATATGGGCTGTCTCGTGGCCCATCACACCGGCCAGTTCCGACTCTTCGTCAGCGTGCAGCATGAGGCCGCTATTGATGAACAGGTAGCCCCCGGGCAGCGCGAACGCGTTCACCACGTCCGAGTCGATGATTTTGATCGTGATGGGCACCTTGCAGTCGGAGTGCCGCGCCAGGTTCTGTTCCACACGATTCACATACTCGTTGACGACGGGATCGGTAACTAGTTTGGCGGTCTTTTCGACTTCTTGGGCGAGTTGTTTCCCGAGCACCATTTCCTTTTCCACTGAATAGAAATCCAACCCTGTTCCGACGCCGCGATTCCCAATGGCATCCACATCCTGCTTGCTCCCGGGTTTCACGTTCGGATTCGGCTGTGGTGGGGTAGTTTCTCCCGCGGGTGGCTGGGTTGGCGACTGCGGATCAGATGACGGCTGGCTAGAGTCTCGGCTTTGAGAGTAAGCCACCGACGGCAGCAAGAGCAGCGAAAACGCCAGGAATGCGACTATCCATTGTGGTGCAAAAAATCTTGGCGAGATTGCTTTTGTGTAACGCATAAATCTTCTCCCCTGGCCACTAGATGCGCCCGGTTTCTTGCCAACGCCGCAAGGAAGACGCATGGAGGCCGATCAATCGCGCTAAAGGACCATTGATACGCTCCCAAGCTTGTTGCTGTTCGCCATGCTGGTTTGCGCTGAACGGGCCGCCCACACGCAGCCGCGCAGGGAAATCAGGGTCGTCCGCTTTCCTTCAGGATCGTAAATTGTTGACTGGAATCTTGGCTCAGAGATAAGACCGTCGCCGGCAGCGTTAGCAGCGAGAGTGCCCCGAATGCCGCGATCCAACGCATTGCAAAAAAACTCGATGCGCCTCTTCTTGTATATTTCATGAACGTTTCTCCCCATGGCAAGGAGGCCCCGGTGGTTTCCGAACCGGCGGCGAAGACTGAGTGAAGACCGATAGATTACGCAGAATCCGCGCAGCCGATCGGCTCGGCGATTAATCGATTGTATGAAACGCGAAGGGTGCTCAGAGTTCGGGAGGAGCGCGGTCTTGAGTCAGGAGAGGTTGAACGAAGACGATAGCGGAACTTTTTGAAGGAACAAGAATGGCTGTCTGCAGTGCCGTAAAGCAAAGCGTGACAACAGGAGTAATGACCACGTTCTTTGCACTATGCACGGCCATGCACAACGGGCAGTGAGATTCATCGGCTGAGTTCGCATCGACATGGCCGTGGGCGACCGCGGCAGTCGAAACGGCCACAAGGGTCAGGATCGCCAGGACAACCAAGACTCGACGAGTGAACGGATTGTTCATTGAAATCGTTCTCTTGAAATAGTCAGACGTTCGCTCCCCGTTGTCAACCGAATCTTGAAGCCTAGGGCTTGAATCATGGAGCTGTCCTAGAGAACAGGACCACACCGGAACGCAAATCGGTATCGTGGAATTGCTCCTAGTTTGTGGCCCCAGGAGAGTGCGAGCGAAGCCCTCGAAAAAGTCTGTTGGCCGATGACACGGGCGGGAGCAGCCTGGCCGAATTCAGAATGAAAGCCATTTCGGAAGAGACATGAATGAAAGCTGCCAGCAGCGGATTGAGAAATCCAAAAGCCGCCAAACCGACGCCGATACTGTCCACGACTAAGGTTCCGACGAAGTTCTGCATTATCGTGCGACGGCAGCGCCGCGCAAGTCGCACAGTTTCGGCGAACTTGGCGAGGTCAGAGCCGATCAATACGATATGCGAACTCTCGCGCGCAACGTCGGTCCCTGAGCCCATCGCCACGCCGACGGTGGCTTGTGCGAGAGCCGGTGCATCGTTCACACCATCTCCCACCATTACAACCTTCTTGCCCTGAGAAAGCAGCGCTTGTACGCGTTGAAGCTTTTGCTCGGGGAGCAGTTCCGCAGAGATTTCGTCCACTCCCAATCCCGTCCCGACGTCCTCGGCGAGGTTTCTTGAATCGCCGGTCAACAGAATGGTTTTGATACCCATTGACTTGATATCTTGAATCGCAGCCTTCGCCTCAGGGCGCAGCAGGTCAGCCACACGAATCGATCCGAGCAAATGCCCGCCTCGCGTGACGAGCACGGCCCCATCGGAAGTTCCCTGCATCGCATCTGCGCCCTGGATTCTTTCGTCCCGGAGGTGCATCCAATTGCCCACGGCGATCTCTTCGCCGTCGATCTGCGCGACGATGCCTCTTCCCGGCGTGTAGTCGAATCGGTCGGGGTGACGAACGCGAAGCCCCATTTGCGATGCCTTGCTCAGAATGGCCTTCGCAACGGGATGCTCGGATTGCGACTCCGCAATCGCCGCAGCTTCGAGCAAGCATTCCGTTGTCACGCCACTTGCAGGCCTAATTTCCATGACCTCCGGTGTTCCGTAAGTTAGTGTCCCGGTCTTGTCGAGCAGGATTGTATCGACTTCGGCGAGTCTTTCGAGATACCGACCGCCCTTGATGATCGCGCCATCCTGAGCGGCCCTCCCAATTGCACCCAGGATCGCGAGTGGGGTCCCTGCCGCAATACCGCACGCCCCCGCTACGATTACCACAGAGATGGTGGATCGTGTGTTGTGCGTGATCAAAAAGGTGATCGCGGCCGCAGCCAATGCGAAATACACGAGATAGCCTGAAAGGAGGTCTGCGATTCCTTGAATCGGGGCACGCGATTTCTCAGCGCGTTCGACTGCCTCGATGATCTTGCCAAACGTCGTATTGCGACCGAGGCGTTCCACACGAATCTCTAATGCTCCCGACTGATTGATCGTGCCAGCGTAGACAACGGCACCTTCGGCCTTCTCCACTGGCATGGATTCGCCCGTGATCGGCGCTTGGTCAACAAAGGAGTGCCCACCGACTACCCTGCCGTCGACTGGGATGCGTGATCCTGGACGGGCAAGAACGTCATCGCCGATCAACACTTCAAGGATGGGAACGTCTTTCCACCTCCCCTGTCGGCGCACTGCTGCGCTGCTCGGGAGCAGATCGACCAAGCGTTGAATCGCTTGGCGGCCTCGACCGACCGTCAGACCCTCCAGAATCTCCGCTACGAGGACGAAAAGCGTGATGATGAGAGCGGTAAAGACCTCGCGAATGGCAAGCGCTGCGACTATGGCGATGGTCATGGAGAGTTCCATCGTCATGCGGCGCTGCATGATGTTCTCGTAGGCCTCGTGAAAGATCGGAAAGCCGCCAACCAGAGTGCACGTCACACCGATGACAGTTATGTAAGGATTCGACGCGCCGTGAAGAAACCAGAAGGCCCCCGCTGCAGCAGCCACAAACAAGACCCGGTTGATTTCCCGCCAACTCAGCGCATGCCCATGGTGGTGATCGTCTTCAAGCTCGGCATGGTGAGGCGAGGTATTGTCTGGACGTGCTGCAACAGCCTTAGCTAGATCCGACTCCTTCAGGTTGGTCTGATTCATGACGTTCTCTCCGTTCGAACAGCCTGGCGACTCCGCATCGCTACTTCAGATAGGCTCGAACTACGTCGATCAACTCCTCGGCTGCTTGTGCTTGGGGAGAGTTCCTGCCATTGTCGGGGGAGAGCACATGAAATCGGACGTGCCCTTCCATGACTTCAGCCATCAAACCATTCAGCGCCCCACGACAGGCGGCCATCACTTGAAGCACATCAGCGCACTCCTGCTCGGATTCGAGAGCGCGTTCGATGGCGTCGACCTGCCCCCGAATGCGTCGGACGCGAGTCAGAAGTTTTTCTTTGCCTTTGGTTGTGTGAGCCATGAGAGCAATATACTGTATAGGGGTATAGTATAGCAAAAGTGCGGGGCTTCAGATAGGGAGTACAGACAATCGAAACAAAAATTGTTGCAGTGGTTCTCAGCGCGTTCGCGATGCTGTCGACCATCGGCGGAGGATGGGTCGCAGTCCGTGGACAAAGTCGGCTCCATTTGCTTCTAGGGATCGGAGCCGGAATGCTCCTGGGCGCTACGTTCTTCGATCTGTTACCGGAGTCCGTTGACGCCGCGCAGTCGCAAGGCTGGAGCGTTCGGGCGATGTTGCTTGTGTTGGTGATCGGGTTCTTGGGCTTTTACGTAGCGGAGCGAGTCTTGGTCCTTCACGCATGCGTGGAAGCCGATTGTGCAAATGAAGCGCATCGCCGCATTGGTCGAATGAGTGCCGTCGGACTCATCGCGCACAGCACTCTTGATGGCGCCGCCATCGGGGCCGCGAGCCTGGTGAACTTGCGCGTCGGCATTGTCATAGCTCTCGCGATCGTCGCGCACGATATGAGCGACGGCCTCAATACAATGATGTTGGTTACTCGTGGCGAAGAGGCAGGGCGGACCGATTTCGTGTTTCTCGGAATGGACGCGATTGCGCCCGTGATCGGTGCGCTTCTCGCCCTGCGATTCTTGCCGTCGCCGAAATGGCTGGCGGTCTTTTTGGCTCTCGCATCCGGATTCTTTCTCTACACCGCGACGTCAGACCTACTGCCAGAAGCACACAGACGTTCACCCAGCCCTTCGGTCACGATCCTGACGATCGTTGGAGTGTCTATTATGGCTCTGGCTATCGGCCTAACGCGCCTGGACTATGCCGCGCTTCAACGGTTGCTTTGGTCAATGTTCTAGCCGAATCGCTTGAATTTCGTTTCGAAGTATTCGACGCGATGTCGGGTGCGCGTCGGGCGCGGCTGCTGTTGCTGCTGCAGGCAGGCCACACCTGGGCCGCCATTCGCGACAAGCTGGACTGTAACGATGCGTTTATCGACCGCTGGAGCAAGCGATTTCGGGACGAACGGCTGGCCGGATTGTTCAGCAGGCACGCGGGACAAGAGGCCCGCACGCTGACTCCGGCGCTGGAGGCACGCATTTTGGAATGGACGCTCAAACGTACTCCACCCGACGGGGCCACGCAGTGGAGCATGCGCCGGCTGGCCACGCAGCTGAAGGTGAGTCATATGATGGTGGCGCGGGTGTGGGCCAAGCACGGCCTCAAACCGCAGCGGCTGGATCGCTACATGACCACCAACGACCCGGACTTTGAGAAGAAGGCCGCCGACATCATTGGGTTGTATCTGAACCCTCCGGCGCATGCGGCGGTGTTCTCTGTGGATGAGAAGACCACGATCCAGGCGCTCGACCGCAAGGATCCGGTGTTGCCCCTCTCGCCGGGGCGCGCCGAGCGGCACGGCTTTGAGTACTTCCGGCACGGCACGCTATCGCTGTACGCGGCCTTCAATACCAAGACCGGCGAGGTGCTGGGCAAGACCGCCGCGACACACCTCGGCGGAGTTTGTCGCCTTTTTGGCAGACCTCGTCGTCAACCAGCCACGAGGCAAAGAAATCCACGTCATTGCCGACAACCTCTCGGCCCATAAGACGGGGCAGGTCGAAGACTTTCTGGATCGACATCGGAATGTTCACTTGCACTTCACTCCCACCTACTCCTCGTGGCTCAACCAGATTGAACTCTGGTTCTCTAAGATCGAGCGCGACGTCATTGCCCGCGGCGTGTTCACGTCGCTGGCCGACTTGCGAAGAAAGCTCATGAAGTACATCCGGCACTACAATAAAGCGCCCTTACTGTCTTGATCGTGTAGTCAACACCTGCGCGCAAGATTTCGCGCTGAATTGCAAAGTTCAGGTGGCGAAGCGCGAGAATCTCAGCGTGAAGCGCAACTCGCTGCCTGAAGACTTGCCGGATCGATTGAAGTAGCGAGAAGATGATCGCAAACATGTCGGTCGGAACCTATCGCGGGAAACACACAAATTCAATTGGTTCAGCTAGTACCGAGTTTTTGGTAGGGACAGGTTTCGACCAATAGCACAAAGTGGCGCCAACACAGCCCAGGAGTGCGCATCGTAACAGCAGGAAATCCATCGCGTTTCTTTCCGGCTTGCTTGCTGATTTTATCGATACGTCGATCGGCCCCGAAGTCCTTACTAAGACTAACTGCTAGCAAGAGCCTGGATTTGCCAGTGAAAGGGTCGAAATTCGGCAAGGCGCATGAAATCGCGCGCATTCGCGGTTATCACTGTGATTCCTGATCGGCCGGCGCTCATCGCAATCAGCGCATCATTGGTCAACCGGCCTTGTCCAATTTGCTCGTAATCATACCTGGCCGCCAATCGGGCCAGCACTTTGCCGGTCTGCGTCCAGTCGTTAAGATTCGGCACTAGAATCCGCTTCGCTCTCTCGAAATCGCGCTCCAATCGCTCCAGTACATGCCGATTCCGAGGGGCGACTCCAGCATACAATTCTTCGAGCACAACGGAACTCAGCCAGACCGGAGAGTTGGCAGCCAACCGTTTCAGCGTCAGGGCCGCTTCGTCTCCGGTTCGAAGAGTCGTGATGTAGATCGAAGAGTCAAAGAGAATTGGCTGCATCTACTCCTCCAAAGTTCCATAGGCATCCTTGACATCAATGCCACTTGTGATGAAGCGATCGTTGGCTTCAACCGTCAGTCGGTTTCTCTCATGCTCAGCGATAACGATGTCGAGAGCCCGCTCGATTGCCTCTGTTTCCGTGTCGGCGCGCAGCATCCTCTGCGCACGTCGGAGTTTAGCTGCATCCAATTGGAAATGTTTGTGTGATCTAGCTCTGGCAGTGGCCATAGAGCCCTCCCAGCCCCAATATAGCATCTATGTACAAAGAATGCCACATTATGAACATTGGCTGCACCGGCAAGGATACGTGGATTCTGGCACGGATCCCCGAGCACAGCATGTTTCGATATCCTTCGGTTTAGATCGCATGTATTTCGCCACTTTCGCATGACAAAACTAAAGTGGTTTAGTTTGCGAATCGTAATGACAACTCGCATCAGCGAGCTATTTCGGCCCGCGTGTCTTTTGAAGACTCCATCGACAGCTAGCCTCTATAGGTCATTGTCTGATAGGAACCGCCCGTGGTCGTTCGATTCCAGCCAGTGGTAGAGATGAACCTGATAGAGGTAGGAACCCACCAGCTCTTCCCCCAATTCGTGTGTCTCGCTGCAAACGAACGGCACTTGCAGGCCCGCCAAGGTCGCGACTAGGAATTGCGTCACGCGATTGGGATCGAAGTTTGAATGCGTGTAGCGGGACTTCACCAGGCTCAGAGAGCTCGTGATCACCAACAACCGATGCGGATATCCAGCCATGCGCCGCAGCCGGTTGATGAATGCCGCGCGATCTGTCGTGCAGGAATGAACCAGGTCGGAAAGATCTTTTCGCTCCACCGCACAGGTATCTTCCAGACCGGCAATCGCGTAGTCTCCCAACGCCAATGCTCTCTTCTCGATCCCCGCGAACCAACCGCGGAAGCGCGAAAAGCTGAACGGATTCTGCTCACGCGTGTCCACCAGGACGGTTGCGCGAGGCGCCTGCAGTTGCGTGCCCCCGCGTTCGGCCAGCACGGGAATCAGAGGATGAGGCACCGGCGCCGCGGTCATCTGCCATTCCAAAGGAGAAGAAATCAACGGGCGGTGTCTTCTGAGCATCCGGTCTTTCATGCCGCAATCCTCTCCCAGCGGTATTCGTGATGCAGTCCGCCCAGGATGCCTCGCGACGCAACTCTGTACTCGTTCGAGCGAGAGCGCTCGCCTCGAGGATGCGGATGGACCTCCGCCATCACGTGCTCGGGAATCCCGGGCGTCAAACTCAGGTGAGGGCGCCCTTGGTTGTAGTGACGGCCCCACTCCTTCAGGATTCGTCGAAGGTGTGCTGCGTCTAACGGAATCATAAAATCCAAGCATTCACGCCGGAGGGCTAGTTGTTTGCGCAGGAACAAGATTTCGGAGCTGAGGGCCGAATGCGAATGAACGATCAGACTGAAGAATTGGATCGCCTCGCCAATCAGGTCGACGATCGAACAAAGCGGGGAGCGCAGCACGCGTGCCCGGCTGGGACAGAATCGTGACATGGGGCGTCAGCATGGCACACGGCCGGTGCCGTTGAGAAGCGGTTTGTGTCCACTTTTTCGAGTCATTCCGGGCAAGGAAGCACCCCAGCTAAGTTAGCCTTTCCACGTGAGATACGTCGTGGATCGAGTTTTGCGTAGCACAGCGGAATGCCTCGGACACAGCAATGTTTTCACATCTTCCGGTACGTCATCCTTCCAAAGTCCCGGTAGCAACAATGCTGACACGCTAAAAACATTTGGGCATCATGTTGATACAAAGTAGTTACAAGGAGATCATCCCGACATGAGGGCCGTGGTCAAGAAATGGGGAAACGGCGCTTCGGTGCGGGTTCCGGTTGCCGTTTTGCGGGCGGCTCATTTGGACTTAGATGAGCCCGATGGCGTGCGCGAGGAATCGGTCATCGAACCCATCCGGCAAAAGGAATACGATTTGGCCGAACTTGTGAAGGGGATCACCCGCGAGAATCTTGAGGCGGAAGTCGCTTTTGGCGGTCCTGTCGGCAAAGAGGCATGGTAAATGGCGCGGTCCTATGTGCCAGACGCTGGCGACGTCGTTTGGATCAGTTTCAGTCCGCAAGCGGGGCATGAGCAAGCAGGACACCGGCCAGCAGTTGTGCTGAGCCCGGCCGCCTACAACGCGAAAACAAGTCTGATGGTTTGCTGCACGATGACGACACAGATCAAGAACTATCCGTTCGAGGTGGTTGTTGCCGGCGGCAGTCCGAGCGCGGTGCTGGCGGATCAGGTGAAGCGTCTCGATCGGAGGAAGAGACGGGCCAAGCGCAAAGGGGCAATATCGCTATTGCACTTTGGTGGCACGCGGACGCACCTTGAAAGCCGATTGGAGGAATCATGAGCACCTGTCCATCGCCAAAATACCAATCAGGCCTCAGAATGCGTAAAGTTCATGACGCACTCGTCCGAATTCGGAGTCTGGAACGCTCCTAAGCCGTCATTCTGTGACGCAGGGTTCTCAACAGTTCTTCTGCGCACAAGCTCATATCAAGGATAGGTCTCAGAATGACGCAAGCATGCTTGCTAAATCGTGCAGCTCGATCGCAGCGGTGATGCAATCCGCCGACTCGCGCGGGAAACGACGCGACCGTTACCTGAAGAGGAGCCTCTGCCCGCGGATGTCCGTGCCCTCCAAATGAGACGCCGCTACATTCGGAAGCGAGCCCGATGCCAGCGGACCACGGTTTCAGGCGTGACGGCCATGAACGACTGCTTCCACTTCGGCCAGGACCGGAGGACGGCGAACCAGAACATCTTGTTCAATGACCAGAAGTTGAGGACGCAGGCGTCCGAAGTGCGCCCAGGGTGTGGCCATCCACACCACGGCGTAATAAAGGCGGGACGGCTGCAAGCGGCATCGGCGTCATGATCAACGCGGAAGAGCCGAACCACGACCCACTCGGACACTTCGGCTCCATCCACACGTCAAAGACCTTGTCGGCCGACGCGGGAATCGTTCGCTTCACGGTGATGTCTATCAGCTTCATCTTCGCAATCGCCATTTCTCCCTCTCCACCCGCTTTAGCGTGCGCCACGCTAGGTGCTTCGGTGAGAGTAAGATCCGGTTGGCAAAGAGGCTTGAATGAGTATCGTTCGATGAACCACAGCTTGACGCCGATGGACCTCTTCAGGGGCAGACAAACCTGCTCGCCGCACGGTGCCTTTCGCGAAAGACGAGGTCAGAAAAGCGGGGTTTCCGATGGAGGCGAGGCCGACGCGGCGGAATCGCGCAAACCTGGTTGGCGTCGGGTTTGACCGCGAGCGAGCGAATTTCCGAACGCCGCGCCATCTTCAGAAGCAATCGATTGGCGCGGA
>Ga0335078_10004145_pt1 | contig 21510 bp, 12 predicted proteins | sample Lox_Sample_32_FD_206711 | JGI IMG/M metagenome (GOLD analysis project Ga0335078, IMG submission 206711) | Soil microbial communities from Loxahatchee National Wildlife Refuge, Florida, United States - Lox_Sample_3.2 | ecosystem: Environmental > Terrestrial > Soil > Wetlands | place: USA...
TTCCTGGCGCCGTACCGCCGCGACGCGCTGGCGAATCATCCATGGAAAGCGTGGGCGGGCGGAGACGATTGGCAGCGGATGCCGGGGATGCAGAGCCGCTGGAGCCAGGGCAAAGACCTTTCGTGGGAGCCGCTGCGACCCGAACTGGTGGCCGAGGTCGCTTATGAGCACATGCAGGGTCCGCGCTTCCGGCACATGGCGCATTTCCGGCGGTGGCGCATGGACAAGAGCCCGGCCGAGTGCACCTACAAACAACTGGAAGTGGTGCCTCCCGAGGAACTGTCGCGGATCTTCGCCGCCGGCCGGTGAGGCTCCCCCGTGACAACCCGCTACCCGCGCTTGGCGGCGCGCCGGGCGCGCCATTCGCGTGTGGGATCGTCATCCGGATCGGGCGTTTCCTGCGCGGGACGGGAATCCTCCGGAACGTGGCGCAGATTGACGCGAATGCGCGTCCACGTGGAAGAGCGGCCGCGCATGGAATCGACTAGCACGTCGTCAACCGCGAGCTTTCCGGCGGCTGCGGGATGGCGGGCCTTCCACCGCTCCAACCCGGCCAAGGCGGCGGCCTTGTCGGGGGAATTGGCCACGATGATCAGCGGCATCTTTTGGCGCGGCGGGCGCCTGGCAGTGGACTTGCTGCGCGAAGGGGCCACGCGCGGCGCCTCGCCTTCCATCTTGCGAAAGTGCGGAGGCCACGGGGCGTCGGCGAGACCGGCGGCCTCGTCCCGGTCCGCCAGTTCGAGCAGCGGCTCGAGCGAGCACGGCGAGGCGTCCATGCGGGCGTGCGGATCGCCGATACGCTCGAAGCGCTCGGGCATGGTGGCGATGTTGAAATCGGCGGGATCGCAATCGGCCACCTCGTTCCATTCCAGCGGCGCAGAGACGCGGGCATCTTCCAGCGGCCGCACCGAGTAGGCGGAGCACGTGGTGCGATCCTTGGCGTTCTGGTTGTAGTCCAGGAATACACCGTGGCGCTCCTCTTTCCACCATTTCGAGCTGGCCAGCGCGGGCACGCGGCGCTCCACGGCTCGCGAAAGCGCGACCGCGGCGCGGCGCACTTCGGTGAACGTCCAGCGTGGATGGATGCGCACATTGATGTGCATGCCGCGGGAACCGCTGGTCTTCGGCCAGCCGCGAAGACCCAGCTCTTCGAGCATGGCTTTCACCTCCAGCGCCACGGTGCGCACGTCCGCCCACGCGACACCGGGACCGGGGTCGAGATCGACACGCAGTTCGTCCGGATGGTCGAGATCGCCGGAACGAATCGGGTGAGGATGCAGCTCGATACAACCCAGGTTCACGATCCAGGCGAGGCCGGCGGCATCGTCCACCACCACCTCCTGCGCGGTGCGGCCCGAAGGAAACGAGAGAGTCACCGTGCGCAGCCAGGCCGGCACGTCCGCCGGCGCCCTCTTCTGATAAAAAGCTTCGCCTTCCGCGCCGTTGACGAAGCGTTTCAGGACGATGGGCCGGTCCCGGATGCCGTTGAGAGCGCCCCCGGCCACGGAAAGGTAATAGCGCACCAGGTCGAGCTTCGAAACCCTCCGCTGCCGCGAGAAGTAGAGCTTGCCGGGATGGCTGATGCGGACGTCGCGCCCGTCAATCGAGAGGATTTCCGCAGCTTCGTCCGGCTTCACTCCCACAGCTTAGCGCAAGCGCCCCGACGATTTTCAGCGGCGCCGTCGAGACAAAAAAAAGCGCCCCGACCGGAATCGGGGCGCTGGAGAAGGGGAACAAAGGGATTTCAGAAGGTGACCCTGGCCGAAAACGCCAGAATGCGCGCCGGTTGCGTGGCGCTGAACGTGCCCGGAGTAAGGCTGGTTTGCACGCCTGTAGTGTTAAACACCATTCCGGTGTTGATACCCACGAATTCCGGATGGTTCAACGCGTTGTATGCCTGCACTTCCAGTTTCAAACCGCGGCCCTCGCCAAAGATCGGAATGAACTTCGACATGGTGGCGTCCACGTTGAAGATGGTGGGCAGGAACATGACCCCCGAGCCGCCACCCAGGTTGCCGAGCACCGGCGTGGTGACCGTAGTCCCGAGGGCCGGAGGAGCGAACGCCGCGGGATTGAAGTACCGCCCCGCCGGCACATTGGCGAACGGATTCCCGATCACGTTGATACGGGCGCCGACATCCGGGGTTCCGGTGTAGTCGGGCGTGGACGGGGTGATGCTGAACCCGGGGTTGAAATTGGGACCGGTCAAAGCGCTGAAGATCCCCGACAGCGTCCAACGGTCCACCACGGCGCCCAGTATTTTGGAATTCAACGCTTTTCCCAAACCGGGAATTTCGTACGACCAGTTGACCTGCATGTTCTGCGGCCGGTCGAAGCCCTGGTTCCCGTAGTTCCATTCGTGATTGTTGGGCACTACCGGGTTGAACGCGGCCAAGCCGAGCGCGTGCGAATAGGTGTACGCGATTCCCAGGGCCAACCCATGCGAGTAGCGCTGTTGCAACGATGCCGTCAGCGCTTCATAGCTCGAACTCCCCAGGTGGTTGTATCCGTTGATCGTGTTGAATCCCGGGTAGACCGTCCGCAGCAGAACGTCCGGGAGCGTCTTGCCTCCGTTGGTGGAGTCGGCATTCGCGGGATTGAACGGAGCGCGTGTGCCGATCGGAATGGGGTTGATATCGTAGCTCAGTTGCTGGTTGTAGCCCCAGTCGCCGCTCCAGCCGACATCGACCACCATGTTCCGGGTGAGCTGCCGCTGGACGTTGAGGCTGGCGTTCTGCGCCCGGTCCCACGGAATATTGCCCTGCGGCCACATGTAAATCGTGTTAGGCCCGAATACCAGGTTGCTTCCGCTGGAAGCCAATTGCGAGAACGTGGTGTAGTTCACCTGCGGGGTATAGCCATAAGGCGCCTGGCCGGACAGGTTGTAAACCTGGTTGCCGTCGAGGCGGTTGTAGTATATGCCAAAGCCCCCGCGAAGGGCTGTCTTGCCGTCTCCTGTGAGGTCGTAGGCAAAACCGACGCGCGGCGCCACCGCCAGCCACGATGTGGTGTAAGGATTCTGCGAGACGCCGTTCTTGCCCAGGAGCGCCAGACCATCGGCCGGGTTGCCGCTGTTGGGCACGTACAAGCCGATGTATGCAACGGGGGCCACCGCTCCGGTGCCGGGATCCACCGCCACGCGCTTTCCGCCGCTGGTTCCCGGAATATAGACGCGCGGGGCAGCCGACTTGCTGTACTGGCTGGGGAAGAAGTTGGAGAAGGTGTCGTTGATGTCGTACTGCGGCGTCTGGTGGTAGAAGCGGATTCCGTAGTCGAGCGTCAACCGGCGGGTGGCGCGCCAGTTGTCCTGGACATACCACTCGAAGTTGTAATACTGGGTGTTAAACACGGCCCGCGCGGTGGTTTGCGTATAGCTGTCGATATAGCCGAGCAGCGCATTGGCATAACCGTCGTTGGTATTGTACAGGCCGTTATTGGAATCCGGCGAAAAATTGAAATTGCCCTCATAGGCCGGTGTGGAAGGTTGAATCTTGTTATTCTTCTCGAAATAAAAACCGGCTTTGAAGGCGTGCGTGCTCACCACCTTGCTGACATTGTCGGTGATGGTCCAGATGGTGTTGAAGTTCTCGTAGTTGCCGGCCGAAGTGCCCACGCGCGTAAAGCTCATGGCCGAGGCGTTAGGATCGACCGTGCCGAACTGAAACTCCGGCAGGAGGTTGAAATATCCGTTGGTCTTGGAAGCGCCGGACGGATTGGTGGTCGGTATCGGGAACAGGCTCGGGATGTTCGGAATCAGCGAACGGTCCTGGCTGGCGCCGCCGTCGGTGGTGTAATAAGACCAGGTATTCCAACTCTCGCCCACCGTAAATTCGTTGAGCAGCGTGGGCGTGATCGAATAGGTGACCGTGCCCGAATAACCGTGGCCCGGGTTGGGGTGATCGATCGGGGCGATGCCCTTGTTCCCCAAAAGCCCGCCCACGTCGGTGCTGAACTGAACGCCCTGGTAGAGCGCGATCATGTCGTCGTGGTCGTTGATGTAGCGGAAGTACGTCGAAATCTTCGAAGTGGGGTTGAAGTCTACGCGTAGAACGTCGTTGCGCCGGGGGTGGGTGGCGCTGGCCGATTCGGTGTAGTTTTGGATGTTCGCGTTGGTCCCGGTACCGGCGAAGTTGGGCAGCGGGAAGAAGTCCAGCATGTCCTGCCCGACGGCGGTAATGCGGCTGGGCGGAATGATGTTGCCGCTGAAGGGTGCACCGCCGTTCTGCGGGTCGACGATGGTGAAAAGGCTGCCGTTGTTCTGTAGGGTCTGCGAGAAATTCCCCTGGCGTTCGAGTTGGGTTGGCGTATATTTGGTCTGCGTGCCGCCGCTGACGAACTGCCCGGTATATTCCTGCGACCAGAAAAAGAAGAGTTTGTTCCGGGCCGTATTGAAATGCTTGGGGATGAGAATGGGCCCGCCCAAGGTGTAGGTTTCCACGTTGAAGCGGTAGCGCGGGATGGGAGAAACAGGCAGTCCCAAGGCGTTGCGCCCGTTGCGGTTATTCTCCCACTGATTGGCGTTGAACTCCTCGTTGCGGTGGTTCCAGACCAGGCTGCCGTGGAAGTCCTTGGTGCCGTTCTTGGTGACCACGTTGATGGTGCCGCCGGAATTGCGGCCGAATTCCGCCTGGTAGTTCGAACCGAGTACTTTCATTTCCTGGACGGCGTCGGCGTTCGGCTCGTAGTGCAGCGTGCTGTTCGAGCCGGTATCCATGTCGGTGATCCCGTCCACGGTGAAATTCAATGCCGACGTGTTGCCGTTGATGGTGATGCCGCGGATGGCGTTGGGAGAGGTCACGTCGCGGTTGCCGGCGTTCGTGCCGTTGTAACTGATGTCCACCACCCCGGGGAGCAGTTTCAAATAACCGAAAATGTCGCGGCCCTTCAGCGTCTCGTTGCTGAGCTGAATTCCGTCCACCAGCGTCGCCTTCTCCGAACTGGCCAACTGAATCGCCACCGATTCCGCCGTTACCGTGACGGTCTCGGTGGAGTTGCCGATTTCCAATCCGAGGTGACCTAAGTCGTGAGTTTCATTGGCCGCCAGGACAATCTTCGTCTGTTGGTAGTTCTTGAATCCCGACGACGTGATGAGGAGGGAATACGTTCCCGGCTCGAGATCGAGCAGACGAAACAAACCCGTGTTATCCGTGGCCGTTGCGCGGACAACGCCCGTGTCGGCGTTGGTCAGCTTCACGACGGCGTTTGGCACTACCGCGCCAGCAGGGTCGAAAACCAAGCCTTGCAGCGAGCTCGAAACCGTTTGTCCGAACATGCAGACGAAAAGTGTAGAGGCACAAAAACCGAGTGCCAGCTTCTTTGCGATTGACATCATACCCCCTTGATTCAGACATTGACTGCGTTGCGTCACACCTGGAAACCAGCCGCGCAAACCCAACCGCCGGTTGATTCCCCTCTCCAAAGACCCAATGTGGAGCCGTGTGGGGGAATAGTAATCCTATGTGGCCCACGTTTCAAGGTTTGTTACTGTAGGAAGCCGGCGGTGCCATGTAAGCCAATCGTTTTCAGTGAAATATGCGAACGTAGAAAGTTACTTCCTACGTCCTTTCGTACGGCCGGGACGCGCCAACTCGGCCCAACGCGGTCGACGGCAGGGACTGGGCGGGGGTAGAATAACGTTATTTCCGTCATGCACCGCTTCCTGGGGTATCTTTGTCTTCTCCTGGCAGTCGCCCGTGCCGATGATGGCGCAGCGATCCGGTCGGCACTGGCGGCGCTCGAGCGGGACGATTCTGCGGCTGCTGAAAAGATCCTGCGGCCCGAAGTGAACGCCCGGCCCAACGACGCCTCCGCCCTCACTCTTCTTGGCGTGGCCCTCGACAAGCAGAAGAGGTTTCCGGAGGCCGACGGTTTCCATCGCCGGGCGGCATCCAGCGCCCCGAATTCGCCGGACGTCTGGAACAACTATGCGAATCACCTTCTGAGCGCTGGGGATGGCCCTGGAGCCCGGCGATGCTACCTTCGCGTCGTCACCCTCGATCCCGCCAACCGCAATGCCAACATCCAGCTTGCCCGCCTCGCGCTGGCCGCCGGCAAGGGCGCCGAAGCGCTGGATTACTTGAGACATCTTCCAGGTAATCAACAAGATACGCCGAACCTGGCGCCCTTGCGCATGGCCGCGCTCCGCCTGGCGGGAGAAACTCGCCAAGCCGATGACCTGACCGCACATTGGCTGGCGGACTCCAGGAATAATCTGGGCGAGAGCTTCTCCATCGGCCTGGCTCTGGCCGATGCGGGCGATTATCGAGCGGCGGACAGCTTCTTTACGCAGGCACTGGCGTTGGCGCCCGCCGATTTCAATGTACTCTCCAATCTCGGCGTCGTTTTGTGGCATACCGGGGACTACCGGCGCGCCCAGGAGGTGCTGGAGTCGGCCCGCCGGCAGCAACCGCGGAACGCCGACGTCCTCTACGCTCTCGCCGGTGTCGACCATGCGGACGGCCGAAACGAGGCCGCCCTCGCGCTGCTGGCGCAAGCCGGCCACCTCGCGCCGCAGCGAAGCGACATCCAGAAACTGCTGGCCATCACCACCGGAGATCTCGGAGCGCTGGAGGATTCCGCCGCCGCCTGGGACCGCTATATCCAACTCGAGCCGCACGATGACGTCGGCCGCCGCGAACGCGGATTCACCGCCTTCAAAAGAGGACGCTTCGAACAGGCGCAGGCAGATATCCAATGGTACGTGGATCGCCATCCGGACGATCCCGTGGGTCGCTACGAGCTGGGCGCGATCGAGAATAAGGAGAATCCCGCCCAAGCCCTGACCGAATACAGCCGCGCCCTGGAGCTGAAGCCGGATTTCGGTGCGGCCCGCTCGGAACGTGGGAGCCTCTACTACCAGATGGGCAAGCCCGAACAGGCGCTGGCGGACCTGGAAGCCGCCGTGACTCTGCGCCCCGACGATCCCACCAGCCTGGATCGCCTGGGACAGACCTATCTCGCGCTCGACCGCCCCGCCGATGCCGTTCGCGTCCTCCGTCACGCCGCCGCGCTCAGCCCCGACGATTCCAAAATGCAGCTCCACCTGGCGCGTGCTCTGGCGGACGCCGGCGAGTCCGCCGAATCGAAGGCAGCCATGGATCGCTTCCGCCAAATGGGTCCGGTGGTCAACCACGCCGTCCCCGGCGGGTTGGTGGATTATCTGAGCCTTACCCCCGAAGAGCGCCACGCGGACTATCGGCGGCGCGTGGAACGCCTGGTCCGCGAGCATCCCGAAGATCCCGCGGCAGAACTGGACTATTTGCAGATCCTTCTCAACGATGGCGATGCCGGCCGGGCGGCGGACGCCGCCCGCAGATTGGGCCAGATAAAAGCTCCGGCCACGACCCTCGCCGCCGCCGGACGCGCGCTGCTCGAAGCGGGCGAGTACGCTCCGGCGCGGGAACTCCTGGAGCAGGCAGCCTTGTCAGCGCCTCCCGCCGGAGTCCGGCTCGATCTGGCCCGCGCGGCTTTCCAGGCGGCCGGTCCGGCCGAAGGGCTCCGCCTCCTCGACAAGGTGCCGGAGTCCGAACAGAATTGGGATTTCTATTTGACGCAAGCCGAAATGAGGGATGCCGCCGGCGATGCCGCGGGTGGCCAAGAGGCGCTGGCGCAAGCCTTACGCGCCTCGCCGGGCGATGCCGCCCCCTACGTGCAATCCTGCCTCTACCTGTTGCGCAAGGGCCGCGCCGGGGATGCCGCCCGCATCTCCGGCGATGCCGCGAAGCGTCTTCCCCAAGATCGCGAAGTCCTGCTGGTGAGAGCGGCCGCCCTGGAGTTATCCGGCGGATCGGCCGATGCCCGGACCACACTCGAGCAGATTGAAAATCGCTGGCCGGAGTGGCCCGCGGCGTGGGCCCTCGATGGCATCGTCCTGGCAATGCGCGGGCACCGCGATCGGGCGATCGCCCCGCTGCGAACCGCCGTGGCGCTGGGCGCCAACATCAAGGAGCTGAAAAGCTACCTGGATGCCGGGGGCAATCCGCCCGATCTCGTGGATGTGTTGACGAGGTGTCTGCGGGCGCCGCCGCCCCACTAACGCCCGAGTCGCTCCGTGCGAACCACCCCCGAACCTTCCCGCACCACTACTAATCGATCGGCGCCCACTTCCGCGATCGTTTCCACCGCGCCCGAGGGCCAACGAATCTCGAGCTTGGCTTTCGTCTCCTGTCCCAGCCCGAAATGCAGCCTGCGATCGTTTACCGAAAGATAAGAGGACTGCGCCAGAACGGCCTGCGCCTGCCTGCGGCCGCCGTACTCGGCCACCACCCGCGCTCCGATGGCGCTGCGATTGGACGCGGTTCCGATCGGCAAAACTTTCAGCCAGTGGTTGTTCCCCGCCATGTCGTTGCGCAGCAGGGAAGGCGGCTCGTTCATGTTCATGATGAGGATGTCGAGATCGCCGTCGTTGTCGAAATCGCCAAATGCCACTCCGCGGCTGCAATGCCGCTCCTGGAGCGCGGGGCCGGCCTCGTCCAGCAGTTCCTCGAACTTGCCCCCACCCAGGTTGCGATACAGCACGCAGGGCGACTTATAGGGGCAGTCGCGCTGGGCTCTTTCCACTTCCGGATACACCATGCCGGTGGCGTAGAAAAGATCGGGCAGGCCGTCGTTATCCAGGTCGAACATGCCCGCGCCCCAGCTTACATATCGCGTCTCCACACCCAGGCCGGCGCGGAATGTCACGTCGCGAAAGTCGCCCTTGCCGGTGCCGCGATACAGTCCGGGGGTGTCGTCGCGGAAGTGCGTTTTGAGGATGTCCAGGTTGCCGTCGGTATCGAAATCGCCGATACCCAGCCCCATTCCCGCCTGCGGCTGCCCGTCTTCGCTCAACGACACGCCGCTCTCCAGGCCTTGTTCGCTAAAGGTTCCGTCGCGGTTGTTGTGCAGCAGCAGGCTCGGCGTGGTATCGCAGGCGACATAGAGATCCTGCCAGCCGTCGTCATCGAAATCGGCGGCCGCCACCGTCAACGGATAGCCCGGTTTGATGCCGAGCACGCCCGATTTCCGGCTCACATCGGTGAAAGTCCCGTTGCCGTTGTTGCGGTAGAGCCGAAAGGGCTCCTCGGGCGACCCGCTGGGCCGGCAATAGACCGGCACGCCGCGATAATTGCACGTGGGATCTTTGCCACGCGGCGGCATGGTTTTCGGATCGAACACCATGTAGTGGGCCACGAACAGGTCGAGATTTCCGTCGCGATCGTAGTCGATCCAGGTGCAGCCCGAACCATAGCGCACCGTGGGTTGAGTCAATCCGGCTTTTTCGGTTACGTCGCTGAAGGTGCCGTTGCCGTTGTTGTGGAACAGAAGGTATCCACCCCAGCAGGTGACGAATACGTCGTCGAAGCCGTCGTTATCGTAGTCGCCGACGGTGATTCCGCTGGCCCAAACGCTTCTTCCCAATCCCGATTTCGCCGTGACGTCGGAAAATGTGCCGTCGCGATTGTTGTGGTACAGCCGGATCACTGCCCCTTCCGGGGTCGACTGCCAGCGCCGCCCCGTGAGCAGAATAATGTCCTGCCACCCATCGTTGTCGTAGTCGAGAAAAGCCACGCCACAGCCCATGGAATCGAGAATATAGTCGTTGAAGGAGACGTCCCCATAGATCACTGGCGCGGTCAGTCCCGCTTTGTTGGCGGTGTTAACAAAATGGGCATGAAAAGGCAGTCCTGAAGGTTTGGAGCGGGGTGCCGGCTTCAGACCTCGCGATCCCATCCCGAGATTCTGCGCCTTCGCGCACCATGCTCCGAACGGCAGGCTCAATAGGGATCGGCGAGTCACAGGTTACCAGAATACCGCGGCTGGCCCCAGTTGTGCCGTTACGCAAAGTTTCAAAAGATTCGCAAATGTGGTGTTTCTTGGATTGCCTCGTGATAGAATTCCGTCCCAGAGGTTAGTCCATGGGTAGCACCACGATTGTGCGGACTCACCAGCCTGTCGCGGGGGGTGAGGAGGGGAAGCGGCCTGGCGTCGAAGAGGTCAAGGCCCAACTGGCTCGTCTGCTGGCAAGTCCTCTTTTTCATCACAGTAAGCATTACCCCAGTTTTCTGCGATACGTCGTCAACGAAACGCTGGAGGGGCGCGCGGGCCACCTCAAGGAACGCGCATTGGGGGTGGAGGTTTTCGGCCGGGGCGCAGATTACGATACCAATGCCGATCCCGTAGTGCGGACTTCCGCCTGCGAAGTCCGCAAACGCATCGCCCAGTACTATCACGAGACCGGACACGAACACGAGATTCGCATCGATCTACCTCCCGGCTCATACATACCCGAGTTCCACTTCCCTCCCGCCGTGCCCCGTCCGCTGAAACTGGTGGATTCGCCCGCGCCGAAGGGCACGGTACCTGGAATGGTCTACGATTGGGCCCAGCGCCGGCGTGCGAGCTTGATTGTTATGGCTGGGCTCGCGGCCCTGACGGGAGTCGGCTGGGGCGTGTGGGCTCAGCACGCGCCCAGCGTCACTGAGCAGTTTTGGACGCCAGTATGGGGGCAGGTGGACTCGGTGATGCTGGCGGTCGGAAATCCTCCGCAACCCGTCGCGCCGCCGGCCGCGGCCACCCCTGCCGATGGAGGCCCGACGTTCCGCGATGTCATGCGCGCCGACAACCTGGCTTTTGCCGACGCCCTCACCATGGCCCGCATTGCCGGCGTCTCTCACGAGTACGGCAGGAAGAAACTCGACGTGCGCCGCGCCGCTACCTTCACCCTGACCGACTTCCGCAAAGGTCCCCTGATTCTGATCGGCGCGTTCAACAACCCGTGGACCCTGCGCCTCACCAGCGAACTGCGCTTCTACTTCGAACACCACGAGGATCATACCGGGTTGATTCGCGACCGTCAGAATCCCGAAAACCGCAGCTGGTCGCACGATCCCGGGGTTCTCTATTCCAACGTCACGCAGGACTACGCCATCGTCTCGCGGTTCGTCGATCCGCTTACGGAGAGAATGGTGGTGGTGGTCGCCGGCATGGGACGCGATGGCACGCTCGCCGCGGGTGAGTTCGTCAGCGAGCCGCGCTACCTGGAAATGCTGGCGCGCCGCGCGCCCAAACACTGGGAGAAGAAGAATCTCCAGGTCGTGCTGGCCACCGATATCGTCCGCGGCAACACCGGCCCTCCGCGGATTCTGGACGCCTGCTTCTGGTAAGCGTCACAGCGCACGCCACTACGCTCTGTGGCGGAATCCGGCGCCCGCCGGAGGCCCTGGCGCCGCTCATTAACGCCACTGGAGGACTGCCATCGAATCCATGCGGCGACCCTCGCGGGCAGCCTGACCGAGGAATCCACGGGGCCAAGGGGTCGTACACGCTCGTCACCAAGGAGCCCAATCGTTTCTACCTGGAGACGATTGCCGGGCTGGATCACTTTGTGGAAGCATACAGCGGCGGGCCCGGGTCTGCTCAGGCACTCTCGATTGAGGCATATGTCATCAGCATGCCAACCCGGCGTCGCGCGGCCCGCCTCGTGAGACCTTCTGGACGGACCAATGGGGCGGATGATAGCTCCTCGGGATCCCGGGATTCTCTGTCCGGGACGTCGCGCTGGATTACGCCATCCGCTCGCGGTTCGTCGACATCCGGGCCGTGCTGACGGCCACGCACTTCTGGCAGGACCGGGAACAAATCTCCCTATTTCAAATTCTCGTTGAACCAGGCGATCGTGCGGAGCAGAACGTCCTTCTGGTGCTCCGGCGAGTGGAACTGGTGGCCCTCGTTCGGATAGACCACCATCTCCGTTTTCACCCCGAGGGTCTTCAGCGCATGGTAGAACTCGTACGATTGCGGCGCCGGGCACTCGCCGTCGCGATCGCCCACCACCACCAGCGTCGGCGTCTTCACATTCTTGATGAAATTGATGGCCGACATTTTCGCGTAGACCGCCGGGTCGTCGTAGACCGGCGCGCCGAAGTACGGCAGCATCCAGGTGTCGATGGAGTTCTCGCCGTAGTAGCTTTGCCAGTTGGCGATTCCGGCGCCGGCCACCGCCGCGCGGAAACGCGTGGTTTGCGTCACCGCGAACATGGTCATGAATCCGCCGTAGCTCCAGCCGGTGATGCCCACGCGGTGGGGGTCGATGGGCGCGGTGCGGATCGCTTCATCCACGCCGGCCAGGATGTCGCGCAGATCGCCGCCACCGAAATCCTTCACGTTCGCCATGGTGAATTTCTCGCCCTGCCCGTAGCTGCCGCGCGGGTTCGGCATCAGCACGAAGTAGCCCTGCTGCGAGAGCAGCGTGGGGTTGAATCCCGGCCGCGGCCAGGCCGGCTTGACGCTGGATGCCGGCCCGCCATGAACCGCTACCACCAGCGGATATTTCTTCGCCGCATCGAAATGTTCGGGATACAGCAGCCAGCCCTGGACGCGAAAGCCGTCGTTCGTCCAGTGCAGGCTTTTGGCTTCGCCCCACATCGCTTTGCGCTCGGCGTTCTCGTGCGTCACAGGTTTCCAATCGCCCACCGGTCCCGCCCAGATCTCCGGTGGCCGCTGAAACGAGTGGCGGATCACCACACTCGATTTGCCGTCGGCCGACATGGAGATTCCGTTGTCGTCGAAAGGCGGATTGATGCTCTCGTCGCCCTTCCAGAGACGCTCCGTCTGGCCGGAAGCCGGGTCGATCTGCGAGATGGCGGCACCGCCGTCGAAATGTTCGGTGAAGTAAAGCTTGGTGCTCTTCCGCGGCCAGGTAATATTGCTCGCCGATGACGCGATTCCCGGCGTGAGATCGCGCGGCGCGCCGCCCGCCGCCGCGATTTCGAAAACATCGCCGCCGGTCGAGCCCTCGTCGCTCATCAGCCCTCCGATGAAGACCACCGATTTCCCGTCCGGCGACCAGCGCGGCGCCGCGAGCTGCCGATCCACCGGCGGCTTGTAGATGCTCTTCATGGCGCCACCTTCGGCCGGCATGGTGTAGAGCTGCGCGATCCACCAGTTGTCGTCGCCCGCGCCGGGCGATGCCGTGGCGGCGAACGTCCGGCCGTCGGGCGACCAATCGTACTCGTAGACGTACATGTCCCCGGGCGAGACCTGTCGCACCGCACTCGTGGCCACATCCACCAGCGCCAGCCGCTGCTCGTAAATCTGCGATCCGAGAACGCCGGAGTCCGGCGGCACGGGATCGAGCGGCCCCGCCGCGTGCGGCAGATTCTCGGTGAACAGAATGGCGATGCGCCTTCCGTCGGGCGACCATTTCGGTTCGGCGAGCAATCCCTTGAGATGCGTCAACTGGCGCGCGGGCCCGCCATCCGCCGGCGCCACGTACAATTGCAACTGCTCTTTATTTCCGTGGTCCGAAAGGAACGCGAGGTGTTTCGAATCGGGCGACCACGCGATGGCCGATTCGTCCGCCGCGCTCTTGCCGTCGCCCGCCGTCAGGCGCGTGCGCGGCGCCATGTAGATGGCCGATTCGTGGGGCGCGGCGAGGGCTTCCACGTACGCTACGCGCGCGCCATCCGGCGAGACCGCGGCTTGCAAAAAGCGGTGCGTGGCGGCAATCTCGCGAAGCGCGGGATCGACCGGGACGGCAGTCTGCGCCCAAGCGGCGGACGCAACCAGAATTAAGGCACATCTCATAAGTTGTGAGCTTACCAGATACCCTCGCCGCCGCGAAAACCCGCGCCCGCGGGGTACACTAAAATTGCGCTATGGCTGCCGACGAGACTCCTGTTCCCATTGCCGAAGAAGCCCCATCTGAAGGCCCGCTTGGTGAAAAGCTGGAGGAATTGCCCATTCTTACGGTGCGCGACACCGTGATTTTTCCCGGCGCCATGCTGCCCATCACGGTAGGCCGGCCCAGTTCGGTCGCCCTGGTAAATTCGCTGGGCGAGAACCGCCTGCTGGCTGTGGTCTCGCAGCTTGATCCGCGCGTGGACACGCCGCGGCCGGAAGATCTCTACCAGGTGGGCACGGTGTGCGTGATGCACAAGGCGATTCGCGTGCCCAAAGACAACCTGCTGCTCTTCTGCGAAGGGCTGGGCCGCCTGCACACGCGCGAATTCACCGCCACCGAACCGTTCCTGAAAGCGCGCGTCGAGCGCATCGCCGACGTAGAGCCGGAAATCACGCCCGAAATCACCGCGTTGCGGCAGAACGTAGTGAGCCTGTTTCAGCAGATCGTGAGCGCTTCGCCCAATCTCTCCGACGATCTCTCTTCCACCGCCGAAGGGATCGCCGCGGCCGGGGCGCTGGCCGATTTCGTTTCCGGCAACCTGCCGTCGCTGAGCGCGGCCGAGCGGCAGAAACTCCTCGAACAGCCCGACGGGCGCGCGCGCCTCAACGAAATCAATCGCCAGCTCACGCGCGAGCTGGAACTGGTGGAATTGCGCGGGCGCATTCAATCCGCCGTCCAGGGGCAGCTCTCGCAGAACCAGCGCGAGTTCTATCTGCGGGAGCAGTTGAAGGCCATCCAGAAAGAACTGGGCGAGAGCGACGAGACCAGCCGCGACGTCGACGACCTGCGGCAGAAGCTGGAAGCCGCCGGCCTGCCGGAGGAAGTGAAAACCGAGGCCATGCGCGAATTGAACCGCCTGGCGCGCATCTCTCCCGCTTCGCCCGAGTACGGCGTGGCGCGCACGTACCTCGAGTGGATGGCGTCGCTGCCCTGGAGCCATTCGTCCGGCTCGCAGGTGGACGTCAAGCGCGCTGCGGAAATCCTCGACGCCGATCATTACGACCTGGAAAAGGTGAAAGAGCGCATCCTCGACTACCTGGCCGTCTTGCAGTTGCGGCCGGTGTTGAAAGGGCCGATCCTCTGCTTCGTGGGCCCGCCGGGGGTGGGCAAAACGTCGCTCGGCAAGTCGATCGCGCGCGCGCTGGGGCGCAAATTCGCGCGTGTCTCCATGGGCGGCATGCACGACGAGGCCGAAATCCGCGGGCATCGGCGCACCTACATCGGCGCCCTGCCGGGGCAGATCATCCAGGCGATCAAACGGGCCGGCGCCAACGATCCTGTCTTCATGCTCGACGAGGTGGATAAATTGGGCCGCGATTTCCGCGGCGATCCGGCATCGGCGCTGCTCGAAGTTCTCGATCCGGAGCAGAATTCCACCTTCCGCGACAACTATCTCGACGCTCCGTTCGATCTTTCGAAGGTCCTCTTCATTACCACGGCGAACGTGCTCGATCCCGTGCCCGACGCGCTGCGCGACCGCATGGAAATCATCCCGCTCGAAGGCTACACCGAGCACGAGAAGGTGATCATCGCCTTCCGCTACCTGATTCCGCGGCAGACCCGGGAGAATGGACTGGACGCGGAGAGCGATCTCCATTTCGAGGACGAAGCGGTGCGATTCCTGATCCGGCGCTACACGCGCGAAGCGGGCGTGCGCAACCTGGAGCGCGAGATCGGCACCATCTGCCGCAAGCAGGCGCGGCGCATTGCCGAGGGCACGCGCGAGAAGATGATCGTCACGCCCGAACTGGTGGAAAAAGATCTCGGCGCGCCGCGTTTCCGCACCGACGTGGAAGTGGCGGAGCGCACCAGCCGTCCCGGCGTGGTGGTAGGTCTGGCGTGGACGCCGGTAGGCGGCGACGTGCTGTTCGTCGAGGCAGGCCGCATGCCGGGCGGCAACAAGGGCCTGATCATGACCGGGCAGCTAGGTCCGGTGATGCAGGAATCGGTGCAGGCCGCGCTCACCTGGGTGCGCGGAAACGCCACCAAATACGGCATCGATCCCGATTTATTCAAGACCAGCGACATTCACATTCACGTGCCGGCGGGCGCGATCCCGAAAGACGGGCCGTCCGCAGGCATCACCATGGGTTCGGCGCTGCTTTCCATGCTCACCGACCGGCGCGTGCGCGCCAACCTGGCGATGACCGGCGAGATCACGCTCACCGGGCAGGTGCTGCCGGTGGGCGGCATCAAGGAGAAAGTGCTGGCCGCCAAGCGGAGCGGCGTACGCGAAGTGATTTTGCCGTTCGAAAACGAGGTCAACGTGCGCGAAGACCTGAAGAGCGAGCAGATTGGCGACATGAAGATCCACTACGTGAGGACCATGGAGGAAGTAGTGGACCTGGCGCTCGAGCCCCCGGCAGGTAACTGAGAGAACACCGCTTCCTGGCGGTGGCGGCTCCCCTGAAAACATAATATTTCGGGCGAGCGTGTCGTGCGGGCGCACGGCGCGGCGGCCAAGAGGCGGCAGGAGGCCGTCCTTACCGCATGAGAGTTCCGTAGTGCCGGTAGACCAGCGAAATCGGCAGCCCCATGACATTGAAATAACAGCCTTCGACGCGGGGAATGAATTTCGACGCCCTTCCTTGTATGGCGTAGGCGCCGGCCTTGTCCATGGGCTCGCCGGTGGCTACGTAACCCGCTATTTCCTGCTCACTCATGGGCGAAAACCAGACCGCCGTGATTTCGCGATCGCCAATTCGCTCTTCGCCGCGCCGCAGGCAAATGCCTGTAATCACCTCGTGACGGCGGCCGGAAAGGAGGGACAACATGCGACGGGCATCGGCGGGGTCGTCCGGTTTGGCGAGGATTTCGCCGTCAATGACGACAGTGGTATCGGCGCCTAAGACGATCTCGTCCGGAACCGCCGGGACGGCGAGCGCTTTCGCCTCGGCGAGGCGGCGGACGTAGTCCTCGGGCGCTTCTCCGGAGTGTAGCATTTCATCCACGGGAGCAGCGCGAATGACGAACGGGATGCCGGCATGGCGCAGAATTTCGGCGCGGCGGGGCGACTGGGAAGCGAGAACGAGCACGTTCTCTACAATGCCACAGCGGCGCGCATTGTAGAATAGGGGCGAAATGAAACAACTGGCGCGCGAATTAGTGGTCAAACCCGGGGAGAAGTTCAAGCTGGAAGAATTCCACCCGGACAAAACGTTCGGCTACGACAAGGAGTCGGCCGACGAGCATCTGAAAAAGAACCTGGAGCGGCTATGCGACCTTCAATACAGGTTGTACGCCGAAGGCAGGCGCTCGGTGCTGGTGGTGCTGCAAGGCATCGACGCCGGGGGAAAGGACGGCACGGTCAAACACGTGATGAGCGGGATGAATCCGCAGGGTGTGACGGTGACCTCGTTCAAGGTCCCGGAGGGCGCGGAAAAGCGGCACGATTATCTCTGGCGGATTCACCAGGCGGTGCCGGAATGGGGTAAGATCGGCATCTTCAATCGGTCGCACTACGAAGACGTGCTGGTGGTGCGCGTGCACAATCTCGTGCCGGAGAAGGTCTGGAGACGGCGCTACGACGAGATCAACGATTTCGAGCGGATGCTCGGCGATAACGGCGTCGAGATTCTGAAATTCCTGCTTTACATCAGCAAAGACGAGCAGGAGAAACGGTTCCGGCAACGCATCGACGAGAAGCAGAAGAATTGGAAATTCTCACCGTCGGATTTGAAGGAACGGGAATATTGGGATCAGTATATCGAGGCTTACGAGGATATGCTGCGCAAGTGCAGCAAGAAGCACGCGCCGTGGTACGTAATTCCGTCGAACAACAAATGGTTCCGGAATTTGGCGGTGTCGCAGATCCTGGCCGATACGCTCGAGGGGATGGATTTGAAGTTCCCGAAGGCGGTGGCGGACTTGAGCAAAATCAAGTTCAAGTAATTCCCGAGCGGCACCGCTCCCCGGGGTCGCGGCTCCCCTGAAAATAGAATCGGGCGGCGGAATCCTGTTCAAGTGGCGCGCTCATCCGGGGTGGTGACCCGCGGATCCTGGCGACTCATTAAAGCAGTCTCACGCAAAGCTATTCGTACCTTATCGCCTCGAGGGGATTGACGCGGGAGGCGCGAAGAGCGGGGAGGTATGCAGCGGCGAGCGCTATGGCGGTCAGGGCGGCGGCGCCCGTGAACATCGTAACGGCGCTCAACGGCGGCAAGCCGGCGACCAGGCTTGACGCGACGGTGCGGGACCAGGTCGCCAGCGGCACTCCGATGGCGAGACCGGCGGCGGCCATGCGGAACGCGTCCGCCAGCACCATGCGGATGACGATCGCGCGGGTCGCACCGAGCGCCATGCGGACGCCGATTTCGTTCGTCCGGCGCGCCACCGTGTAGGCCAGGAGACCGTATATGCCGATCGCGGCGAGCAGCGCTCCAAGAGCACCGAAGAGCGCGGACAGCGTCGCGGTGAGGCGCTCGGGAACGATGGAGGCGTCCATTTGCGCGGCGAGTGTGCGTGTGCTTTCGACTGGAACGTCTTTCAGTACGGCGGCGACGGTGCGGCGCACATCGGCCGCCAGCGCCGCGGGATCGCCGGAGGTGCGAAGGGCGAAGGCATGCGAGTTGACACCCGTTTCGGAGAACGCCGGGAGGTAGACCGTGCGCGGCGGCGGGACGTGAAGGTCGAGATATTTGGCGTCGGCCACCACCCCGACGATTTCGAACGGTTGGTTGTCGCCGTTCAGCGTGACGTGGCGCCCGATGGGGTTGGAATCGCCGAAGTAGTGCCGCGCCAGCGATTGGCTGACGATAGCGACGTGCGATGCCCCGGCGTCCTGGAAAGTGAACTCGCGGCCGGCAAGGAGCGGCGTGCCGAAGGTATCGAAATATCGCGGCGCGACCCAGTTGACGGACGAGTACTGCTCGATCCCGGTGGGATGATAGCCTTCCGCGCCGACGAAGCGGCTCGCGGCGGCGCCCGATATCGGCGTCGCGCCGCTGAGGGTCGCGGATCGGACGCCCGGAATCAGGGCGAGGCGTTCGAGTAGTTCGCGGTAAGCGGCCGACAGGCGTGGGCCCGTATACGCGCCGCGCGGTGGACTGAGGTTGGCGAGCAGGATGTGATCGCGACGGAAGCCGAGATCGACATTGCGCAAGTCGGAGAGATGGCGCAAAAACAGTCCCGCGGCGCTCAGCAGCACCACCGCGATCGCGACCTGTGAAACGACCAGGCTCTTGCCGAACAGGCGGCTGAAGCGCGTTTCGCCCGTGCCCGCCGTCCGCAAGGAGGACCCCGGAGCGGCAGCCATAGCGCGCCATGCGGGCGCCAGCCCGAAAAGCAGGCCGCTGAGAATTGCGGCGCCGGCAAGGAATAGCCGCACGCCGAAATCGAGGCGCACCTCCAGAATCAACGGAGTTCGACCGCTCGCCATGATTTGCGCCAACCCGCGCGCCCCGAAATCGGCCACGAACAGACCGCACGCCGCGCCTCCGATCGAGAGCAGCAGCGATTCGGTGAGCACCAGGCGCGCCAACCGCCATCGCCCGGCGCCGAGGGAGAGGCGCAGCGCCATCTCGCGTTGGCGGGCCGCGCCGCGCGCGAGCAGCATGCTGGCCACGTTGGTGCAGGCAATCAGCAGCAGCAGTCCGACTACGGCCATGAGGAACAGCAGCGGTTTGGAATATAGATCGCGCACGCTTCCCCACGGAGCGATACCGCGCGAGAGCCCTGTGGCCGCGGATTCCAAATTGAACTTTACGCGGCTCCAGTTGGGATCCCGGCGCAATCTGGCTTCATCGATGCTCTGCTTGTACAAAGGCGCGAGTTCAGCCTGCGCCCGCTCCAATGCTATGCCCGGCTTTAATCGACCGAGGAGGGCGACGAAGGCCGGCTGCGTGACGAACGGCAGCCAGATCTGCGTGCGGGCTTCCGCGACGATGCCGAAGAAATCGTGCGGCGCGACACCGATAATCGTCACCGAGTATTCTCCGACCGTAATTTGCTTCCCGATCACGTGGGGATCGGCGCTGTATTGGCTCCGCCAATAGGGCCAGCTCAGAACCGCGACGCCGGCACGATCGTCAGCGGGGCCGATCAGGCGGCCAAAGGCGGGCTTTAGCCCGAGCATGGCGAAGTAATTGCCGTCAACCATTTCGACGTCCACGTTCGACCCCGGCGCGCCGAGCCGTGGACCGGACGCGCTGGCCGTCAGCCCGGCGAGCGTGCGGTTGTGGTCACGCAGGTAACGATATTGATCGAAGGTCGCGCCGTCCATCCAGGGATCGCCGGGGTAAAGATACAGCAGCGCGACCAGTCGCCCCGGATCGCGCACCGGCAATGGCCGCAGCATCACCGTGTCGATCAGGCTGAAGATCGCCGTGTTGGCGCCGATGCCGAGAGCCAATGAGAGCATCGCGACGGCCGTAAGAACACGATTCCGCCGCATGGTGCGCAGCGCATAGCGAAGATCCTGCCACAGCATCCCGTACCTCCACCGCGATTGTATAATGTACTAGTGGAATAATACAATAGTTATTTTCGCGTGAACTGTTCGTCGGGCACGAACGTCCCGCCGTGCAACAGGATATCGAGCACTTCCTTCGACCGCGCATTCCAGGCGCCCTGCTTTTCGGGCGTGATGTGATTGTGGTCGGATTCGATCATGGGAATGGCTTCCTTGGGACCGGGAATTGCATTAAGCGCGGTCCAGATGCCCGCGGGCGGGCAGGTGGTGTCGATGAACCCCATGGCGGCCAGCACGGGGGCCTTGATGCGCGACGCGAAATTCACGGCGTCGAAATAGGGCGCTGTGGCCATGGCACGCGGATCTTTGTTGGGCCAGAAGGGATATCCGGCCTGACGTCCGTGGAGTTCGGCGCCGATGTCGCAGCCGGCGGGTTCATTCACGATAACCGCGGACACCTGCGGGCGCAGGCCGGCGGTGACCAGGCTTTGTTGGCCGCCCATGCTGGTACCCATGAAGACGAGCGTCTTGCCATCCCAATCGGGCCGGCTGCAAATATAGTCCACCGCGCGGGCGTCGCGCAGGTACATGAACAGGAAATACGACGACTCCCGGTTGGCATCGCCGATGATGTTGTAATTGGTGGGAACACCCGCGGATTGCGTGGGCCACATGTCGTGGGAATCCACGTCGAAGGCGAGCCAGCCTTCCGCGGCGCGGTCGGTGACCCATTTCGGATCGAGCGCGTAAACGCCGGCCCATTGGTAAATGATCAGGGCTGGGAATTTGCCGAGCTTGATGGGTTTGGCGAGATAGCCATGCACGCGCGAGCCGTAGGCATCCACCTGCACCGTCGAAAGTTCCACGCCGGCCTGGTCGGTCTTTACCGGTTCGATCACCGGCCGCATGGGCGTGATGCTGAGATATTGCAGTTTATTGAGCCAGAAGGCATCGAAATCGGGCGGCTTGGGCGCGAGCGGCTGCAAATGCGTCGGAGCGACGGCGGCGCCGAGATGAATGGGCTTGTCCTGTGTGCCTTCGGCCTTCACCGTCACGTAGATCATGGCGGGCTCCTGGAGCGTGGTTTCAATGGTGGCGCTGCCGGAAGAAAGATCGAGCGCGCCGGACTTGATGGTGTCGAAATTGTTCTTTTTAATCTCGTAGGTGTACTTGATGTCTTTCGCGCCGGATACGATCCATCCGGCCTTCTCGCCGACGCGGTAGATGCCGGTGCTGTGGAACGGTGTGAACGTGAGGGACTGGCAGGATGCCGACGATGCCAGCGCCAGCAGCGCCACGGCGACGGCTGGGAAACGCGAGTTGCGATTCATGTTAAATTCCGACACGACTTACTATAACAACCCTTGCGTTGGGGAGAGCGATTTGCTCCGATGGGGTCATGCGAAAGGCGATGGCAGCGGCCGCCTCGGCGATCTTC
>Ga0335078_10004148_pt1 | contig 21498 bp, 17 predicted proteins | sample Lox_Sample_32_FD_206711 | JGI IMG/M metagenome (GOLD analysis project Ga0335078, IMG submission 206711) | Soil microbial communities from Loxahatchee National Wildlife Refuge, Florida, United States - Lox_Sample_3.2 | ecosystem: Environmental > Terrestrial > Soil > Wetlands | place: USA...
TACGCCTCAGCCAGAGTCCCGTCCGCCTGCGTCAGTCCGCGCCAATAGGAGAGCTGCTTCGCATAGCGAACGGCCTGTTCCAGGTCCGACACAGCCTGGTCCCATTGGCCCATGCGCTCATATATCCCCGCCCTGGTCTGGTAGAGCTGATAAAGATGGCCTGCGAGGTGATAGGTGGAGACTTTTTGCATCTCCTGAGCGGCCAATGCAAGTGCTTCTTGGTTCCGCCCTAGACCGCTCAATGCCTCGATCTTGGCGTCAATGGCAATCGAAGGATAAGCGGCTCCGCGCGTCTTTGAAGCAACTCGAATTGCTTCATCAAGCGGTCCGAGGGCCTCTTTATATTTGTGCAGTTCCAACAAACCTGCGCCGTACATGCTTGCATAGCGAATATGAGCTGCCGGGTCAGCAAACTTCGCCACCGTCCACGCCCTGAGCACATCCTTCTTCGCTGTTGCAATGTCGCCCAGAAGAAACGCAGCGAATCCCTGTTCGCCGACTGCTCGCGAGGCCAGCAAGAGATGGCGCTGCCGGATCGCCAGAGACTCGACTTCGGCCCAGGTCTCGCGCCCCATCGCAGCGTCGTAGTTCGTCTCAAGCATTCCGAGAATGGTCAGAATGCGGAGCCGGGTCTCCGGATCGCGGGCCGCCGGCAAGCTCAGATCGTGCCGGAGAGTCGCAATTTGGCTTGGGATCGTTGTTGAGGATTCGCTGAGCGCCGGCATCTCGCTGACGCGCGCGTAGAGGGCCTTCGATGGCTCATGCCTCTGTTCGAATTCGGCTTCGGCTGTTCGGTAGAGAGGTTCTGCGGCGATCCAGCTATTGAGCCATGACATCTCGTCGGCTCGCTTCAGCAGCGCCTCTGGACCATGAGAATTCAGCCGTCGGAAGACTTGATACCCGACAACACTCAGCAGGACGGCTAAGAGCAAACCGGCGGCGATGCGAAGGGTGGGGGAAGACGCAATTCGCATAGCGGACCGATCAACTTTGCCTCTCATAGTGCCAGAACAGCGTTTGTAGATCAACCGCTCCCGTGTTAATTCATTGAAATTAAATACACTTAGCTTCTAGTCAGCTCAACGGGAGCGGGCTTTCCGATATGCACAATTGAATTTTCGTCTTTTCTTCTCCTATACTTCCCTTTGTGTTCAACCTTCCTGAAAGCCGGCGGTGCGACTTCACCATCCGCTGCAAGAAGTGCGGTGAGAATATCCCAGCGCCGGTCGGCACCATGCCGGATTCCTGGATTGTGGCTTGTTGTCCGCTCTGTGGAGAGATCAGGCACTACCTTCCATCCGAAATCTTTCGCGGCAAACTGTCCTACAAACTCGGCTCCAGAAGGCCGCGCCCGGTGGTGCCGTGATGGGAGAGATGAAACGCGCTATTGCTCGCGAGCAAGCCACTTGGTCTCAGAACGTACAGGATGAGAAGCGAATGAAATCGACGCTTGTCATCTCCGCGGCGATCATTGCAGCCGTCCGATTAGCCCGTGACCCGGACATCAGTCGGCCGTCTCCACGATTAACCGCCGTGGTCACCGAGAGTGTCAGCTTGGCGAAGATGATATTGGACCGAGTAGCTTCGGTACGCCCGTGAAATCCGACCGTCGCATTCCAAGTTGCCAATTCAGGAAAGCGCATACCTGGCATGCAGCGGAGGTGCTAGCGTGAGGGGGTGGTATCACAGATCTGCGTGTGGTTTCAGAAACCGTAATCTCGGTCCGCCATATCAACGAACCAACTAAAACTGACGCTGGGTGAGCTTCTGCTGCCAGTTCTGAAGCATGACTTCGTCCGGATTATTCCAGTTGAACATCTCGAAGATCTTTCTAATGATCATTCGTGCTATGGCCTCCGGGTCAGCCCGCAATTCCGAGACCGCAATCGACTCTTTGATCTCAAACGCAGCAATGTCTGTTTGATACTCCCAACCCAACTCAACGCGAGGATCAAGGGAGGCGAGTTTCCGCCCCTTCACTTCAGATGCTCGAACGGACATCAGAACGCTTTCGTCGACAGAGAGAAGCGCTTCGTAGAAGCGTCGCGCAAAAAGTAGCCACTCCGTGACCGAGTAGATGATGCCGATGAACGAGAGCACTTTCTGCTCCGCGAGCCCTTGCCAGTAGTCTTCGCCCATTCCTGCACTCCATACAACGAGCCCGCTTTTGTAGGCTCTGATAGCCTCCGGCCTATCGCCCCGTCCATTGTGAAATGACTGGCTTCCATCCTCGAAGTTGGTCCATTGAGAGGCACTCACTCTTCCAACAATCGGGAATGTCCAGCCACGAAGACTGATCGCCGATTCCTGGATTCGGCGCTGCAACTCCGTCGCGGTTGGTATCCGGTTCGCGATGTAGCTTTCGGGTTGCATTTGGACTGCCCAATGAGGCAACAGTGCGAAGCTGCCGCCGTCGAGCTCGGAAAAATAGAGCTCTGCGCTTTCCGCTTCGGCTCTGAATTTGGCTCCCGGTTCGAGGTTTCGATCCAATGCGTTTGGCTGAACGATTTGCTTGAACGCTCTTAGAAGGTCATCCTGGCGGCGCAGTAGGCCCCTGTTCAAGAGTTCTCGCATTTCTTCAGCGTCTTCAATCGCTTCGGATGTTGCCCGATCGGTCCGCTTGTAAAGTACGGCCCTCCTCAGAATCAGCTTGCTCGGATTCGAGGAACTGTTCGCATCGCGTGCGCACAAGATCGGAACATCAGAGAATTCTGGGATGTCGATGACCACGACTCGCTTCTCATCGATTACGAGCCGATGCACGTTCGCCGTGTGACGGGGATCCGTAAACTTTTGGACGAAATTGTTGAACTTCGTTTGGTCGAAGGATGCGTACTGTTCCTCCGTAAGACCTTCAAGGATCCCGGACTTATCATGGACGCCGATGAGGATCACACCTCCATCTCGTGTGTTCGAGAAGGCGAGTACGTCTTTGGCGATTTCGCACTTTTCATCGGGCCTCGCATCTGCCCATGAGAACGCCCCCTTGTAGTCGAGGTTGCGGTTCTCAGTTCCCAATTGGACGAGTTCGCGTATTCTTTCAACGGAAATCACACACTCATCGTAATTTGATGGGCCGTCTCTAATTTAATATTTGCGCTCCTCGCGGCGTGCAGGCCTTACAATTCAGCTAGTTATAGGATTCATCACTTTTCACCCAATAGCGGGCGTTGGGTGTTGCAGAGAGATGTTGCCTTGTCACAATATGCGGATCTCCTGGCTTCAGACGAGATGATGCGGCATCGCCACGAAATGGTGATGGTACCGCGTCTGTGGTCATCGTGTTCTATCCCGGTGAATCTCTCGTGGTCGCTTTACCCGTTTTCCGAGGCCTCGCGCGACCAAGTCCCGCAACAGCAGGGTGTATATGCATTTCTCATCGTCCCAGCGATCGCCGGCAATCTCAGTGTCGCGTATCTGATGTATATCGGTGAAACGGATCGTACCCTGCGTACTAGGTTTGGAGAATATTTGCGCGAAGCGCAGAGTGATAGGATTCGCCCAAAGTTACTCCGTATCCTGCCGCTCTATCCCGATCACCTCGTTTTCGCCTGTGCCGTTGTACCGAACGGTGTGATTCCCAAAGACATCGAAGCTGCGCTGATCGAGGCGTTTCTGCCACCAGGCAACGACGATATTCCCGCCACTGTTCGGCGTCCGAGGAGGGCATTCTGATGTCAGAAGAATCATCGACAACGACCTACGGCCAGCTCAGAGTTCCAGCGCTGTGTGCGCACATGGGCGACTGGATTTATTACGCTGCCTTCCTTAAGTTGCGCGACATCGCGGAACGTGTGTTTCTTGCAGATGAAATCCATAAGCACGAGGGTCTGCGGGACATGATCCAGAGAAGTATCACTTCCGGCCACGCTGAATCGATCAAGAGCTATCTCACGTCGAAGAAGCAGCGCTTCTTCAATGCTCTTGTCATCGGTGTGTATGGCGGAAAGCCGAACTTCTTCGAATTAAGTTTGGCAAGCGGACCACGTCTAACCACATCGGAACTGCCGGACTACTTCAAAGGCGCACTTGGCATTCTTGAATTTTCAGGATCTGAGAAGCTATTTGCCGTTGATGGGCAGCATAGAGTGATGGGAATCAAACTAGCCGTCAAACAATCGAAGGACATTGGCGACGATGAAGTTATTGCGCTGTTTGTTCCGCATTCCCGTGACGGTGCCGGGATGGAGCGCAGCCGGCGGCTTTTCACTACACTGAATCGCTACGCCAAGCCGGTCAGCAAAACTGACATCATTGCCCTTGATGAGGACGATATTGTCGCGGTCGTGACGCGAATGTTGGTAGAAGAGTACCCGCTGTTCAAGGTGTTTCTCAAGATAAAGAAAGGCAAGCAACTCCAGGCTAAGGACACTGAGTCGTTCACAACAATCGAAACCCTCTACGATTGTCTGGACGCATATTTGGACGACCAGGAACGCTGGGCCGACTTTAAGCGCACACGTCCGTCGGACGCCAAGATCAAGCAATACTACGATAGGGCCGCGGAACTATGGGACCTTGTGCAGGAGTATTTTCCTGAGGTTAGGCACCTGGCCCAAAGCGAAAAAGACCAGGAAGTGGCCGCGGAATATCGCGGACCTCATGGCGGCCATCTGATTTTCCGGCCCATCGGACTTGTGCTGATCGTTGATGTGATCCATGAGTTTGTGATGAAGGGGCGCAGCCTTTCGAGCACCGTGAGGGCAGTTTCTCGAGCGCCAATGGAGCTGTCCGGAAAGCCTTGGAACGAGCTGCTATGGAACCCTGTGTCAAACCGCATGATTACGGCGCCTGAGAACCGTGCCGTCGCGTTCCGAATCTTCTACCACGGCGTCGGCGGGAAGCTCTCCGACCTCGATACAACCGACAAGGACGTCCGGAAGGAATGGGCTGGCATTTTGAACCGGCCTACGTCTGCGGTGAAACTTCTACGCTGGTAAACCAACGATCGGCGACAGCGGGATTTTCGGACTCAAGAAAGGCGCACGCGTGAGAGGCGCGCCCAACATTTTTCGGACGATCCGGCACATTTCGGGCAGGGCTGGCCCGAAACGGCACAAAAAGCCACTTGACATCCAGAATCGTTCCGGCTATCTTGACATTGCGAGTCCGACAGGCCTCATGACACCTCTTTGAGGGTCGTGAGAGCAAGAACGGTCGAACGAGTTGCAGCACGCTGAGCTTCAGCGTGGAGGCGTCGCAACCCGCGAGTCGTTACTTTTGTCTGTTGGCCTGCGAAAGCAGGCTTTTGCTTTTTCAGGCAAGAGTTCCGGAGCCGGGCTCGACACCAACACGAAGGAGCACTAGCATGCCGAAGGCAATTACCGAATCCACCGCAACCGCCACGACCACCGTCCCCGCAGTTTCCCAGGACAATACCAACAATGGCATCGATACCCTCTTGCTCGCAGCTCTCCAACAGTCGGGAGAGGGCGGGCAGCCGCTCGTGCGCAATGAGCGCATGTACGAGTCCATCCGCCAAAACGAGTACGACTTCAACTCCGCTCTAGGCGAGCTGCCAGACAACTCCGTCGAGGCGGGCGCGAAGAATGTCTGGATCGTCAGCAAGACCGAGGACCGGACATACGGCAAGAGCAGTAAGAAGATTGCGGTGCTCTCGGAGATCGCGGTCATCGACGACGGCGGCGGCATGGACAAGGCCGCGCAGAACAAGTCTCTCGTGCTCGGCGACAGCGCGCGCAAGGTTCGGCCGGATGGGAAACGCGGCATCGGCAAGTTCGGGGTCGGTCTCGTCACTGGCTCGCTGTCGATCGCGCGCCGCATCGAGGTCTACACGCGGGAGAAGGCCGGCGCCGAGTTTACCTACACCTTCATCGACCTCGACCTCATCGCCAAGGGGCTTCAAAACACGGTTCCTGTCCCGGTAGAGAAGGCGCCGCCGGCGGAATATCAGAAGTACTTGAGCAAGTCGACCGGAACGATCGTGGTGCTGAGCAATTGCGACCGGCTCCAGTACGACCGGACCAACCAGCGCGGCATCCCGGCAAGCGAGCAGCTCAAGGGGTTGCCCAACTTCATCGGAAGGGCCTTCCGGAAGTTCATCGCGAACGGCGTGAATTTCTGGTTCAACGACACGCAGATTTACCTTCACGATCCGCTCTATCTGCTTGGTCCGACCAAGTTTGATGTGGATAACGCCAAGAAGAACCAGGGACCCGATCTGAAAGCCGCCAAGCGTGGCGAGACCATCCGGATTCCGCTCGAGGTTCCCGACCAGCCGGGCAAGACCGCGGACGTGCTGATCACGCTGACTCTTCTCCCAGAAGAGTGGCGTGCAAAGATTGGCGCGGGCGGCAGCGAGTTTGCGAAGGAACGCCGCATCGACGAAAACGAAGGTATCTCAATCTTGCGCGCCGAGCGCGAGGTTCTGTACGGCACCGTTCCGTACATCATTGGTAAGAAGGGCCTCGCGCGCTTCGACGAACGTGACCGTTTCTGGGGATGCGAGATTTCCTTCCCGCCGGAGCTGGACGAATATTTCCACGTTCGCTACATCAAGCGCGGCGCCGAGCCCGTCCCATCGCTCCGCGACAAGATTCGCAACGAGATCTACAAGGTAATTGAAGGCTTTCGCGACGAGATCAGCCAGCGGTGGAGCAAGACTGCTGCTCAGAACGCGCAGGAGGCGGGTGTCTTCCAGGATTCCGCGAACATCATGACGGAAGCCGATGCGACTCAGCCGCAGGGCCAGCGCGGGGCCGATATGCCTGCCGAGGAAGTCCAGGCAACGCTGGAACAGCTGGCGAACGAATCCGCCGATGACACCGGCAAGACGAAGGAGCAAAAGAGGCGGGAGTTGGAGGCACAGCCGTACAGCATCGTGCCCGTCAATTACCCGCAGTCGTTCTTCTTCGAGCCGGTTTATTTGCCTGGCCGCATCGTGATCCGCCTGAATATCAATCACCCCTTCTACACGGAGGTTCTTGCGCCTTTGTGCGGAAGTATGGTGACGATGACAGAGGACTCCGATATCGACACCGGAGCCAACACGCCGGAACAGCGCCGTGTTCGCCGGGCAATAATGCTCCTCCTTCTGAGCTACGCGAAGGCCGAGAGCTTCTTCGATCCCAACAAACTTCCAGGGGAATTCGGAGACGATAAAGCTCCGGCCCAGCTGCTCGAGAACCTTCGGTATCAGTGGGGTCTCTCGCTCGGAGCGGCCACGCGGAAACTCGCAGAGAAGGGATAAGCGCTGTGCACTTCCTTCCGCGCCGGTTTACGCCAGAAGTGGTGCGGCTGGTTGTCGAACCTGGCAGGCCGGGGGCTTATGCCCTCGGCCACAGCCGAGTAGGCCAGTTTGAAATCGGATATGTCGGCAGATCGGACACTTGTCTGCAGAACCGGCTTGTCACCCATAACTACCTGTGGAGATTTGATTACTTCATCTTCCAGCAGGCCGCAGATGAATATGAGGCGTATGCTCTGGAATGCGAGTTCTGGCATTCGTTTAAGGATCAGGTGCGCAATCTGATTCATCCCGCATCCCCGCAGGGATCGGGTTTGGGCTGCCAGTATTGCGGATTCGCTTCGAGCATTGTGCGCCTCTACCGTTGAGGCCGGCGGGCAGGATGCCGATCAAGAGAATGCGAGAGGGTACGATGAATGTCCAAGGAACCTACATCAGAAAACTTCAGAATTTGCACCGGGACTCGATTCCCGGCCGGTGGACTGATCTCACGTTGAACAAGGCTCCTCATAAGCCGCTGCTGTTGCTTTGTGTCTCAGACCTCTACCGCCTGGAGCCGCACCGGTCTAACCGTGTCGAGCCGACCGTCTATATCGAGGAGACGTTTGACGCGTACTGGCGCCAGCTCTTCGAGAACAATAGCACCAGCACGTTCGCGCTGCCGTTCTTTCATCTACAGTTCGATGGATTCTGGTCCCTGATCAGCACTAACGGCGGTGACGTTGATGCGCCGATTATCGCGAAGACACCGCGGGCACTTCGCAGTACAGTTGCTCACGCACTCGTTGATTCAGAGCTGCACGAACTGTTCAAGAAGCCGGAATGGAATCAGCACCTGCGCTCGGTCATCATTGCGAGCAATTTCGCTGCCGAAGCGCACTATCGATTTGTCGTTAGCTGATTCGGCTCGCTATTACGGGCTGCGCCAACCTCTCTCGCTCACGGCGCTGCTCGATCCGGCTCGCAAGCAGGTCCATGGCACGCAAGGGCCACGGAAAAGATTGGCCGTGCTTGGAGAAGAACACGTACTGCGCCTGAGAAAACTTCCTCTTTCGTTCGAGGTCCAGGTCAAAGCAGAACCGGGTAAACCATGCGAATTCGACATAGCCTGCGGCCAGGAATGCGATCAGGCCTTCAAGCACCCACACGAACTGGCGGAACGGAATGACGGGATGTCCGAGAGCGACTGCAATGGCGAAGGTAAGAAAGGGTAACGCCACCGCCAGAGCGGCGGAACCGGATGCGGTAATGAGTAACAGGGTGTACCAGTCCTCGCTGGGCCGGCGCAGATAAGGCGGGCACTGCGGGATGCTCGAAACCATGGTGATCGCTCGCCGGATGTCGGTTCCGGCGCGCTGTGCCACGTCAATTTGGTAGCCACGTATTGCGGCCATCTCCTCCAGCATCCGAATCTTCCTTACCCGTAGCTCCGTGTAGACTCCGACAAACACCAGGCCGATGATCGCGAAAGCTATGAGCAGAAAGGCGACCAGGACCGCTCGCGGCGTCCTGGTAAAGGCCAGGGTCCGGAACATATCGCTGCTGCCGATGTAGTAACAGGCAGTAATCACTCCGACGAGGAGCGTAGCAAAGAAGACGAGGAGGTTATTGAGCTTTCCCTCTACGTGCTGAAAGTAAGCCGAAGCCGATTCGAACTCCTTCCCGAGAAAACCTCCGTCGTCTTTTCCAGCGGCCTCGCCAAGTCTGCGCTGAAAAACCTCCCCGAGCCTTCGGTTGGAGAAGTCCATATCCAGTTCGTGAACGATGAAATCAATCGGATCGAGGCAGCGCGGGTCTTGGTCATGCGGCCAATCCGGGGTGAAGCGGCCAAGATGCCACCGAATCGCGGAGGCGATTCGCTCTACGATCGAATAGCAGATGTCGTGTTCCTTAGCTACGCTCCGCCACTTCTCTTCGGCTTTCAGGTGATGAGCCCATTCAGTCCAGGGCTTCCCAAAATCCTCCGTCTTGAAGGTGTCGCTGAGGATCGTCGCCACATACACCGCGTCGTGCGCGTCATCGCGCGGGTCAGCATCATCCGTCGTCAGGGCGGGATACATCCGAATCTTGCGATCTGCGCCGATACAGCATTCGACCGTGTTCAGCAGGATTCCCGCAGGCAGCGATTGCCATTCAGGGTGCCTCCCTCCCGAAGAGGACGCCGTGGAGGTGAAGAAGTCGATTGGACAGTGGTTTTCGAGGTAATCCAAAACTGCGAATCGCAGTTTCTCCGAGCGGATTTCCGCGAGGCAGATTCGCTCGAATTCAATGATCCGCCGCTCCACTTCGGGCGTGAGCTTTCCGGCGACCTGCAACCGTGTCTTAACGGATTCGAGCATCAATACTCAACCAAGGCCGGTTTAAGATTCCTGACTCCACCGCGCGGAGATTCAACATCTCCCTTGTATCTCGGAATCACATGAATATGCAGGTGACCGACGGTCTGGCCCGCGACCTCTCCCTCGTTGATCCCGATATTGAATCCCTCGGCACCTTTGCTTGTCAGATCGTCCTGCACGATCTCCAGAATCTTCTTGAAGTCGGCAAATTCGTCACTGCTCAGGTCGCGCAGCCGGCAAACATGCCCGTATGGGATCAGAAGAGTGTGGCCGGTATTTACCGGGAACTTGTCATGAACGGCAAAGAAGGAGTTCGTTCGCGCCAGAACAGGTCTGTCGCTTTTGACCCTCAGATCGCAGAAGACGCACCCTGCAACGGGGTTCCAACTCACAGATGGCATATCAGGCACGGCTCAGTATCATCCTCATCATCAAGGGTTGCGCCAAGAATCTGGTAAAGCCTTTGTCCTTTCATGGTCTCTGCATTCGCCTTCATCGCTTTCTCGTGTCTTTCCAGGATTTCCGCCATCCTCTCCGGCTGTTCCAATTCTTCCAGGCTCTCACGCTGGCTCCAGGTGTAGCGAACACCGCTTTCCTGATCGATCTTCTCGTAGGCCTTGGCCTTCTCGAATAGATCCGGGTGGCGCTCCTTCAGTCCGATCCACTCAGCGCGGCGCTGGAAGAAGCAGAAGTAACAACCCGACCGGGAACGCCATTCGTAATACTTCGGCAATCCCAGCCCCGCATCGTCGAGCATACGGCGAACGTCGGCTTCGGTGATGCCCGCTTCTTTGAATGGGAAGACCGCGCGAAAATTCGGCATCGTCGAGATATAGCCCTCTCGATCTTCGTCGGCACGAATTGCGACATAGCTGATCGCTGAGTCCTCGCCGACGTATTCCTCAAGAGGCTTGAGCTTGAGCATCCGCGTACACCAGCGCATGCGCGCTGACGGGAGGTAATTTCCGTAGACCTTCAGCCAGTGATCGAAGCCACGATTCGCGTTCAGGCGCTTGATGGGCTTCCCGAGATATGCTTCGAGTCGGTCTAGATACTCGTATGTTTCCGGCAACTCCTTCTGCGTATCGCAAAAGACGTATTCCATCTCCGGAACCCGGTCCCGCATATAGACTGCGAGCGCCGTGCTGTCCTTACCACCAGAAAGGCCGAGAATGTGTCGATTATTTGTCATGGCTGTGTAAGGCTCCGATCCCCTTTCTTGCTGCCCCGGGCGAATCGAGGCGCGCAAGGAACTCCTTTGCTACGGCCGCCAATGCGGCCAGTGAAAGCGCCGCGCTTTCGGCAACCCCGCCCTTTTTGAGCGCTGCTTCCAGTTCGGTGATCGTGTTCGTGAATTTGATCTTGTCCTTGGAGGAAACGCTGACGACGGCCTCGACCTCCTTCGAATGATGGTCCGTAATCCCGATACGATACACCTCCGCACCGGCATCGCGAGCGACGGCTGGTCGGGACAGTTCAAAGGCCAACGCCTCAATATGTTTCAGGCTGCGGGACAGCTCTGCGACCGAAACCTCATACCGTGCCCGGTCCGCGTCGTTCCAGCTCTTGGGCGGCTTGCCCGCAAGCAAGGCTCCGATGGCCTCGATCCATGCAACCGATTCGAGATCGTCGGCACAGAGGTGCATGATGAATGCTCGCATGCGCGGCTCGACGGCGTACTCCGCGAGCGCGCCGGCACGCTGCTGCAACTGCGCTCGCGTGTTTGCTCCGCTGAGATCGAAGGCCTGGAAGAGCAGCTGCTGAAGCCGGGACAACAGATCGTCGTAGCAACGCTGGAGCTCGGCAAACGCACCATGCAGCTCGTGGAAGAACGTTCGCACGCTCCGCTCCGGCATTTTGTGGTTTTCAAACGGATTGAATTCGCACGCCACCGGGAGATCGTGGAACAGGATCTGGTCCGGGTCGCGTGCCGCCAGTAAAGCCTCTCGAACGGCAATCGCCTTTGGCGACAGGCTCGCCGTACGCTTCGTGTAATCCTGCAGGCGGTTGAAGAATCGATACAAAGGCTTAATTACGGCGACAAGGTTGTCACTGTCCGCCGCATCGGCATCCAGGAGCTTGGCGTACTCCTGGAAGACAGTCTTGCGCACGCCCTCGATCCGGTACGACCGCAGAGTGAAGGTTTCGGGCGACTTCAGGATCCGTTCGAAGACATCGATGGTGATCTCAGGGACGAAGGCATTGCTCTCGTAGATCGCAATCTCCGTATCATGCACGATGCAGGCGACGCAAAAGAGCACCGGGATCACGCCGCTCTTCATTCCAAAAGGCGCCCGCCTGAGTTTTGCAAACAACGTGTCAAGCGGTTGCTTTTCGAGCTCGGCCTCGCCGAAGAATTCCTCGATGGCATGCCATGCCGGGAAGATCGTCGAATGGAGGTGAGGTGCCGTTAGAAGATACTCGCTGTCTCCCGCGCGGTGCAAGCCATTCAGTTCCAGTAGTGAACGGTACATGCTCAGTTCCGGCGGGTATCCGGTAATGCCTAGCTTCGGCTCCTTCGGCCTGGTGATAATCGCTTCGAGCAGAATCCGGCGCGCCTTGGCTGCCGCGGAAGACAGCACACGCCGGTTCAGCAGCTCGTTCTTGATCACCGGTGCCTGGCCATACACCTTGTCGCAGATTTCGGAGAGCATCTGCGAGAGGCGAATCGGAGACTCGATCTTCTCTTCGATCCCGAGGTGATACCAGGCCGTGCGCGATGACTTCGCCGGAGAGAAGAGTTGGGCGATTTCCGCATCGACCATCTTCTCCGCTGCTTGCAGACGAATGCGCAGTTCCTTCCGTGCCACAAGGTCAGCTTGCAGCGCCGGCGTGTTAGCTTCCACCCACCGCAACAGTTCCAGTTCCCGGAAGCCTGCCGTCAGTGCTTCAACATTTCTGGGTACCGCCACGAGGACGTCGCCACGCTCGCGGGCTTCTGAATTGACCGCAAGGCGGACGAGTTCGTCGTATTCGGACGGAGTCCCGGGGACCGCATAGATCATCACACCATCCGCTTCATCGTCCCGCGCGAGGACTTTGCTGAAGGTGGAAACATCTGCAAAGCGAATCCTGAAGAACCGCAGTGTCCCGGTCTCGAAGGAATGCCGCTTAGCTACTAGCGGACGTGCCGAGTAGCGCGAATCGATGCGCGCGGCGAGACTGGCGCTTGGTGAAACGCGCCGCGCGGCCTCATCCAGTCTCTGCTCAAGATCAATATCGCTTCCTTGCCACAGCATGTAGGAAGAACTGTGCTTGCGAAACACGAGCACCGACCGGCTCTGCAGAGAATCGCAAACCTTCCGGACATCCTGACCGCCGAGCGCAAGCCGCAGCACTTCGATTGACGCCCGTAGCTTTCCGTAGGGTCCCACGATGTTCAGCAGGCCCACGGTCTTCACGACCTCCGCTTCGACAGCGGAGAGGTCGCGATGCGCCTCAAGAGTCGCCATCACTTCCGCCCAGCGAGAGCCCGCCTCGCCTGCACCCAGCCCGCTCCCCAGAACGTCCGACATATAATCGAAAAGCTCGCCCAGACTGAAAAATGCTGGCGAGTCCGAAGGGATGTCGCGTTCGAGATAGGTTGCAAGCCCGGAGGCATTGCGCGACGTCAGGAATGAAAACAAGGACCGCTGATTTTGTCCGAACTTTCGGCACAGGCGGGCAAGCGTGAGCGCCGAAACGGGATGCAGGGGCGCACACGACGCCATCACATCAGCGAACTGCCGCTTGTTCACTGAAGGTGGTGCGCAGCCGAGATCGTGTAGCTTCTCGGCAATCACCGTCGCTTGCTTTCGATAGGCAGTGACAAGCGGACTGGATGTCTGCAGAATGGCTCCCGCCACGACACGCAGCAGTTGTTCGGGAGGATCCTGGAATGCAACATCTTCGAATCTGCCTTGGATCTTTGCCCACTCGTTCCGCAGGACGGGTCTCAAGCCCGCCGCGTACTGGTCAAATGCCTGATGCAGGATGGTAATCAACAGCAGACTCGGTGAGACGCCCGCAGAAGTGGTTTCCGCAAGCAGCTGCAGCAAATAGATGTCGTTTTCATCGGGGCGATGTGCTGCGTACTCCAGAAACTTGCCTAGTTCATCTACGACCAGGACAATCCCGTGGCACTTTTCGGCTCGGCGCAACTGCTCCGCTAGCTCTCCAACCAGCGAAACGAGCCTCAGCAGGTCAATACCCTTGCCGCGCGTATATGCCCGCCGAAGGTCGGTCAATGCATGCAAGGCTTGAATTCGTTGTGTCTTCTTCGTGAACTTGGAAACGTCGCGCAGGATCGATTCGAGCAGCACCGGCGCAATCGCTCCGGCCGTACCGGTCACCAATACCGGGCAGAATCCGGTGGGACGGATGGAATCCGTCCGCCTCTGGTCGAGTAAGCTGGATGCCACCTCCGGCGCGGACCCTTTCAGCATCTTCTGCGCCGCTGCTGATCCCGGCATCCGGTGGCCAGAGAGCAGATTCAGAAGAAAGAGCACGAACGCAGATTTTCCAGAGCCGTAAGGTCCGGTAATAGTCCAAGCGCGTGGTCCGGGAGTGTCCGCCAGAACGCGCTGAACGCGCTTGAGGAAGTCGATGCCAATTGGAGTCAGGATGTAGCCGGCTACCGCCGCCGCGTCCTCTATGTCCCGCTCAAGGCTGACGGAACGGGTGTATCGCGGAGAAATACTGATCGTCTGACTAAGCCGCATTTCCGTCTCCGATGCTCGTTAGGATGGACTCGTAGTAGCGTTCGAGGACCGTTTCCTTTTCGATTTTTTTGTGCCGATACACCTGTTTGAGTCCCGATGTCTCGTCGTAGCTGTACTTCGCGCCGGTAAGATGTTCGAGCCGTTCCAGCCGGCTCGCCGTGCTGTTTTCATCCAGCTTGAAAACCACTCCAGGGCTGCGCGACTCAAAGGCAATATCCGAAAAGGAAAGGGTGTCGGCCAGGGTTCTCCCCTCCCAGAAATCTAGAAGACAGTACAGGAAAACCTCATCACTGACGGTCGGCTTGGGTCCGCGATTGAACCGGAACAGAACGCCCTCCGGATCGGCGGTAATCAGCTGCAGCTCGACGAGCGGACATTCCAGATTCTCCTCAAGCAAGATCGCTTTGGAGCGTGTTCCCAGGTAGGTTCGGAGAGCGCAGTCGATGTCGCGCTCAAGGGACGAAGCGCTTGGGCTGATAATGTTACGACGTTTCAGTTCGGCTTGAAACAGCTCGAAGAGCGACTCACGCGTGAACTCGTCATTGCGCAGCAGACTGAAGATCCAGCACCATCCAGTGCTGCGACGTTCATTCGTTGCCAGCTTCCAATGCAGCAGCCACAACGTGTTCAGGTCTTCCAGAAAGGGGTCTCTCCCGCGCGCCCCAAAGATCAAATCGCCGAAAGGAGTCGGGCCGAGTTCGGACCCGCGCGTTTCCGGAAAGTCCTGCAGTATATCGGCTGCCAGTGCCCAGTGCCGGATCGAGTTCACCATGTTCTTGCCGACGCCGAGGTCCACCATGGCATCGCCATCAGAAAACAATCGTGGATTCGCGCGAATGCCATCCACAGCCTTTTTCAGCCAGCCGTGTCGGAGAGTGAAGGTTTCGTGGCCAGAGAAGGATATGAGACCGGTACCCTTCGTTGGCTTGTCAGGCAGGGCAAGGTTCGTGGCAGCGGGTGTATCAACTACTTTCTTGCGCGCCATCATTCTACCCCCTGCGCAATCTCGTCGAATCCGAGCTTGAGCTGTCCATGATCGATCTGGTCGAAGAGAAGGTCGAGCGCCTTGCGGACCATGGCGGACCGGTTAAGACCCGTTCGGTCATATTCGGTCTTGAGCCGCCGTTTCTGATCCGGCCGCACCAGTACGTTGATTGGACAATTATGCCGCTTCGGCTTTCTGGTCGTCTTCTTGCCCATGTATCGAACTGTAGATACAGTTGAACACAGGTGTCAACCGGATTGTCCGCGGCCCCGGTTGACCAAGCAAAGACTAACGCCGGAAGCGGCTCGATTCTGGCCGGGCGAGCGTTCGCGCAAGTGCCACAGAGGCCAAAGTTCAAGCGGCACCACTTTAGAATGAAGACGATGCAACCGACTGCCACAACCGATGTGCGACGGGAGAAGACAGCGATCATGCGCTATCGTTACTCCCGCCCAGTTATGCTGGCCCTGTCCCACGCGCTCATCGCGCCCGGCACATCCGTTTTCGACTACGGCTGTGGCCGCGGTGAGGACCTCCGATACCTACAGTCTATCGGAATCGACGCCGCCGGGTGGGATCCACACTTTGCGCCGGATAGCGCCATCGAGCCTGCCGACTTCGTGAATCTGGGCTATGTCCTGAATGTGATCGAGGACCCGGACGAACGGCGAAACACGCTTCAAAGGGCCTACGACCTCGCCAAGCGGGTCTTGATGGTGGCCGTCCGGGTGGATCGCTCCCTGGAGATGGCCCCACAGTTCTCGGATGGGGTTCTTACCCAGATCGGCTCGTTTCAGAAGCTCTACTCCCAGGGAGAGTTCAAGGAATACCTGCAGGATGTCCTCGGGATGCGCCCGCACATGGCCGCTTTGGGAATTGCGTACGTCTTCAAGGAGGAGGAGCTCGAGTCAGCTTATCTCGCGTCCCTCGTCGACAGGCGGATCGACAGTTCAACTCTGCAGGCAGTTCAGGAGTTTTCGGAAGATCCAGTGGCTCAGAGCTACATTCGCCTTACCGCGACCCTCGGCCGGCCGCCGATCCCCACCGAATTCCCGGGCTATCCTCAGTTGCTCGACCGGTTCGGTTCGCCGACAAGAATCGAACGCCTCGCGCAGCGGCACTCTTCGCCTGCCGCTATCGAAGAAGCGCGGGGGAAGCGCCGTGAAGACATCCTTACCTATGCTGCAATGATGCTGCTACAGGGACTCAAACCGGTCCCATTCCGTTCACTCCCGCAGGAGCTTCAATCCGACGTTCGCATGCTGTGGCCTTCGTATGCAGATGTGTTTCCAGAGGCGAAGAAGTTTCTTTTCGGCATCGGAGACGCATCGACCGTGCGCCACTGTTGCGAGTCCAGTTCTGTAGGTAAGAAGTTGCCAGATGCTCTTTATGTCCATCGTTCTGCCGAGGAGCAGTTGCCTGCCGTTCTCCGTCTCCTGCTTTTTGCCGCACGGCAGGTCGTCGGAGACGTGGAGTACAACGTGGTGAAGATCTCCTCGGATGGACGGGCGATCTCTTTCCTCAGCTACGAGGATTTCGAGGACGATCCGCATCCGGCGCTGCTTTACAGTGTGCGGGTCTACCTGCCGCGCGCCGAATACACGATCCGCAACTATTCCAATTCTGACAATCCGCCCATCTTACATAGAAAAGAGCTGTTCCTCGATCCGTTCCATCCTCACTATCGAGAGTTCCGACAGCTAAGCGAAGAAGAAGAGCAGCTTGGTCTTCTCGGCGGAACCGACATCGGAAACCGGGCTGGTTGGCTCGCGATATTGGCCGAATACGGGGTGACAATTGAAAACCATCGCGTAATGCGAATCGGAGATGATCGGGCATCGAGAACGGGATACCACGAGGCTTCCACCTGAAACAACTCTCAGCAGGTAGTCAAATTACGCGCAGATGCATGCCCCTCCGAACTTCCGCTCCTGGCACACGTTCGTTCTGCGCCACTGCCGTCTTGATCGCGTCGTTGTCCGGGCACGCCTCTTTAATGGACGATTCGAGGGTTTTGGCCAGTTCATCGGGCAACAGTGATAGCAGAGTCTCCCAGATTACGCCGGGAATCCGCGCCTCAATCCGACAGTAGCACTTGGGCACCGAGGCCTGGTCGGTGATCTTCACCGAGTCCTGGCCGTTCTTCTGGGCGCGCAAGGTGAATTGCTGGCCCTCGATCTTCTGCAGGTTCCTGCTCAGCAGGTAGTAGAGGACCATGGTCTTGGTTCGCTCCACTTTCCCAGCTGCGGCGCGAGCCCGATCGCTGAGCCGCGCTGCCTCGCTGCGACAGAGCTGTTCTCGGGATTCCATAATGCGCACGAAGCGGCCGATCCGGTCGACCTTCTCGCCGTGCGCCTCGCAGAATTGCTGAAACCGGGCGACTAGGTCTTCAGCGGCTTGACCTTCTGACTCAACCTGCTCTTCGATCTCTTCGAGGAGTCCGTCGAGTTCCGTATCGATTTCAAACAACGAGCTTGCTTCCGCAATCGATGCCATCTGTGTTTCTCCTTCTTGAACGTTCTGAATTCTTCGCCGGCATTAAGCCACTACCTTTTGTTGCACCCAGAGAGAGCGGGAGGCTTCATACGCCAGTTCGTCGGCACGGCTCTGGTCGCGATGCCCGCTGTGACCTCTGATCCATTTCCATCGGATAGGAAGACTTGCGTTCAGCTCGATCAGCTCCGCCCACAATTCGCGGTGCTGCAGTTTGATCCCGCGCCGGTTTCGCCAGCCCTGGCGCTGCCAGCGGGATACAAAAACGCGCATTCCATAGATCAGGTATTCGGAATCTGAGTGAAGCTCAATCCGCGCTCGGCCATTCACCGAGCGAAGCGCCTCAACCGCCGCGACAAGTTCCATTTCGGATATGGTTGTCCAGGGATGGGCACCCGACAGCTCCCAACGGTCTTTCCCCTGGATTACGACGACTCCCCAGCCGCCTGGGCCCGGGTTGCCGATCGCGGAGCCGTCCGTGAAAATGCGATAGGTCTGATCCACAGAGAGCCTCCCTCCCGAAAACCAATTTGGGGCGTTCATCGAACGACTGGGGTGAGATCGAGATTTCCGTTTACCGACTCGGGATAGACCGCAAGCTTTCGGCCCTCTGAGGCTAGGCAGCTTGCATCGGAATGACCGCGCCGAAAGGAGCCTTCTGGCTTCCGGTCGATGCCCACAACACGGGATAGGCGGGAGCGGACGGCGGGAACGAGCCATACAGATCCGTCAGAAAGACTAGGGTCTGCGGCTGAATCCCGCGCTCATCGAGCCAAGCAAAGCATGGGCCAAATTCAGTTCCCCCGCCCCCAACGGGATTGAGGTGGACCGGTTGGCCGGCTTCGTATGTCTCGACCTTGTGCACCGAAGCGTCAAAGTACAAGACATGCACACGGTGAGGCCGCTGGCCTTCGAGAATCGAACGCACCTCGGCCTCGAAGAGCCTCAGTTGCCGCGCGTTCACGGAACCCGAACAATCGACAGCGATTGCCACTTCACCCACGCCTTCGCGCATGACTCCAGGCAGGTAGATGCCTGCCCAGACATGACGGCGGTTGGGGCGCATCCAGCTATAGTCAGCCGGGATCGTATCCGACCAGAGCCGTCGTAGCATCTCCCGCCAGTCGACCGATGCCTCGGCCGCTCCTTCGAGCGTTCGGTTGAGGCCGGCAGGAACCTTGCCCGCCTGCCGGGCAACCGTCATCGCCTGGTTGACAGCAACATCCCACTCCCTCACCTGTTCTTCGATGGTTGGGTTTCTTTCGTCTGGCGATGGCGCATCGAGGACCTGGCCAATCCCGCCTTCGGTAACGGGAGCGGAAGGTTCGTTTGAATCGCCGCCAGAGGACGCCTCGTCTTTCGATTCCTCTCCTCCGGACTCGTCGTCTTCACCCTCTTTGCGGGAGTCTTGCTGTTTTTCCGATTCCGATTCAAGGAGGTTGTAGATTTGCTCGGCGCTCATTCCACGGAAGCGGTTATCGATCAAAACCCCATCGGGCAGGCTGAGCCCGGCGTCAACAAGCAACGGATTGATGGCGAAATCACACGCTATATTCCACCGTTTCGGATCGCGACCGGAGCGGCGCACATGATGGTGCAGGGCCGGGTGCATGACCTCGTGAGCCAATGTCCCGGCCAGAGTCGCGGCGTTGAGGGTTTCAACAAAATCCGGGTTGTAGAAAAGCGACACTCCATCCGTGGCCATCGTTGGAATCGACCGGCACTCGCGTCCCTTCAACCGGAAAAGGAGCGAGCCGAAGAATGGATGATCAAGGATGAGAGAGGTGCGCGCCTTCTGGATACGCAGTGAGGTCGGCGTCTCATGTCTCATGCTGCCGCAGGCGCCTCCATGTACGCGAACATACGGTTGAAAATGTCGTCGGCGCTCGGCCCGACAGCGGGTTCTGCCGCCTCGCGGCTGCGCAACAGGCCATCCATTTCGGCGACGATGTTGGCGGCATCGGCGGCCGTCGTGACGCGCAACAGGTCATGCTTCTTCAGGTCCTGAGCGGAGTAGTTGCAGAGCCGCTCTTTCACCTGATCCGCAAAGCGGTTCAGGTCTGTGTCGCCGTTCACGTTAAGCCGCGGCAGGATCTCCACCAGGTCCAGAACATTGGTGACCAAGGATCCGTGGAAGCGCGACTCCGGTTCGTTTAGCCGATCGACCATGTGGGCGACCACCTCGCGCAGCCGCTTCCAGAGGTCTTCCGTTCCGCGCATCAGCGATTCGCGGACGTTGGCATCGATTTCGCGCGAAACCCGCGCGTGCTCCTCGGCCGACATCTGCACGCGGAAGTCGGCGCCGGACGGAATTGGCAGAACTTCGAGTTTGACGCCGAACTTCTTCTTCAGCTTTTCCGGAGCCGGGTAGTCTTCCTCGCGGAAGAGCCCGTTCAACTCCGGTCTGACCTGCTCGATGTACTGCGGATAAACGCGGAGAAAGCTCTCCACACCCTGCTCGAAACCGGCCTCGAACTCGCGCATGCGCTCCATGAGATCGAAGTAGAAGTTCGCCGGCAGGAGACGAAATCCTTCATCCGACCAGGGAAGCGTGATCTTGTAAAAGTGCTGCCGGATCTGGCCTGCGAGGGTGCGCAGCTCATCCAGCTTGTCGGCGCCGCGCAATAGTTGCTTGTTGTAGCGGCCCGCGCCCTGATGCGCACCGTGTTGATCGGCAACATCGCGGCTGACCTTGCGGTCGTGTTTGACGGCCGTCCAGATGCTGATGTGGACGGCAGCGAGCATTGCACGTTCGGTAATCATTGCATGACCTCCCGATAATCCACTCCGAAGCGAACGAATTCCGGAGTGTGGGTGATGGCGGTGTCCCGCGCCGCCGCATCGCGCATGGCCATTACCCGCATCTCAGTTGGCATCCGGTCGAGATACGCGATTCCCCTCCCTACCGAGGTGTCGCTCAAGACCCTGCCAAGGGCGGTAGCAATGGCTATTTGCGCGGAAGGTTCTGTGGGAAGCGGCGCAGTCGTGGGGTTCAAAAGGATTTCGTCGATCGAAGGCAACTGGCGAAACAGCCGAATGAAAGCGACAAGTTCCGAAGCCGCAGCCGGACCCACCGTTCCATCCAGGAGCTGTGCCTCAAATTCGCTGGCCCCCGAGAGAAACTGCGTCTTCTGACGACGGGCGATACCGCAAAGCACCTGTGAGGCCATCTCCCAGGAACGCGGAGTGGGCCACGCGTTCGCGTCTGAGGTTGCGTCCGCCGTATGCAGAAGTTCAGGCTTGAAGCGGAGGAAGGCGATGATCTCAGGCCGGACCTGAGCCTTGACGGCCCACCGACACCAGTCGTCGAGATCCGGTTCAAGGTCCAGATGCACAAATCGGTTGCGCAACGGCCGAGGCATGGCAAAGTGAACGCCGCGCTCTGAGGCAGGATTGCCGGCGGCGATCACAACCCAGTCATCGGGCAGAGCGTACTCGCCGAGCTTGCGGTCAAGCACGAGCTGATAGCAGCCCGCCTGGGTCATCTGCGGCGCCGAGGTCAGCTCATCGAGAAAGAGAATGCCTTTGCCGGAAGTGGGAAGAAACTTGGGCGGGACCCACTCGGTCTGGCCTTCGGCAATACGCGGCAATCCCCGAAGATCGACCGGATCAAGCTGCACGGCCCGCACGTCGAGAAAGTCGTAGTCGAGATCGTTGGCGACCTGGGAAACGATCTGCGACTTTCCGACTCCGCATGCACCCCAGATGTGGAGGGGCACACGTTCATCGATCAGCGCGTGAAGCGCCTCATAGAGTTTCGATGGTTTCATGAAT
>Ga0335078_10004149_pt1 | contig 21498 bp, 11 predicted proteins | sample Lox_Sample_32_FD_206711 | JGI IMG/M metagenome (GOLD analysis project Ga0335078, IMG submission 206711) | Soil microbial communities from Loxahatchee National Wildlife Refuge, Florida, United States - Lox_Sample_3.2 | ecosystem: Environmental > Terrestrial > Soil > Wetlands | place: USA...
CAGCTACAGCCTTCAGTACGAAGCCGTCATTTTCACTGCCGATCCGCAGTACTTCAGCGTGATGCAGATTCCACTGCTGCGCGGCCGCGTCTTCACGGAACACGAGCGGCTCAGCAACGATCACTACATTGTTGTGAGCAAGACGTTCGTCGATCAGTACCTCCCGGGCGACGACCCGGTCGGCAAGCATGTCCGCGTGGACTGGGATACCAAGCCGGAAGTCTACGAGATCCTTGGCGAAGTCGGCGACACGGTCAGTGACACTACCAAGCCGATTCAGCCGACGATGTACTTCCCTATCCTGTCGGGCATTCCCGATCGGACTTCGGAGGCGACGATCGTGGCCTACACTTCCGCCGATCCGCTGACGATTTCGATGCCCATCCAGCGACAGATCTCGGCGCTCGAGCCGGAGCTGCCCGTCTACAACGCGCTGACCATGGACCAGATTCTTGGCAAGACGTCGGCCAGTCAGGGGTTCGCGGCCAATCTGGTGCTGGCCTTTGCGGCCCTGTCGCTTCTGTTGGCGGCAGTGGGGCTGTATGGAGTGCTCTCCTACCTGACAACGCAGCGGACGCCCGATATCGGTCTTCGCATCGCGGTGGGCGCGCAGCGATCCCAGATCCTGAGGCTGGTTCTCGTGGAGGGGCTGCGTCCCGCCCTTATCGGACTGATTTTTGGCATAGCTGCCAGCGCGCTGGCTACGCAACTGCTGCGGTCAATGCTGTACGGAACGGGGCCGCTTGATCCGGCAGCGTTTGCGGGCGCAGCGACGATGCTGGTGGCCGTGGCAATGCTGGCCTGCCTGATTCCGGCGTGGAGGGCATCGCGCATCGATCCAATTCAGGCATTACGAACTGAATAGACCGGCAGATATGCCTGAAAGTTGAAAAGGCGTCAACGAGTGAAAAATCGCCAATGCGCTCAAGGATCTGTTCTGGGCCATGCTGCCTCGCGCTTCTTCTAGGCCATGTTGTGCGGCAGCCGCGGATGGTTTTGTGGCATTTGAGGCAGAGCCTCCGATTTGTGCGCATTCTGCGACTTCTGCGCTATTTCAGAATCAGTAACTTACGTGTTTTCAGTACGCCAATTTGTGGGGCACCCATGCGCCTTCGGCAGGTGGTCAGCTTCTTCTTTTTCCAGCGCCGGCCAGCACGAGTGAACTGGTGCCCTGATGCAAACTTCGTCCCTACGGGACTCAGCTCCTCTGCGGCGACATCCCACCCCACGCTGAAGCGCGGGGCTAATAACTGTTGCGCCTCCGGCGCGTTGGGCACGGCGGAAGCCGTGCCCTTTCAAAACCAGCGCCACGGATGCTCCCAGCCTTTCAAGAGATTCTTACTTCTCCACGCCGAAGGTAAACGTGGTTGTGGAGTGCATGGTCTCGCCGGGCTTCAACTCCGTACTTGGGAAATTGGGGTGGTTGGGCGAATCGGGAAAGTGCTGCGTCTCCAGGCAGAATCCCGAGTGCTTGGTGTACTTGACGCCGTGCCGGCCGGTAAACGCGCCATCGAGGAAGTTGCCGGAGTAGAACTGCACGCCGGGCTCGGTGGTCTCCACGGTGAGCTTGCGGCCGCTGCCGGGATCGGTGGCGATGGCCGCGAGATGCAGCGTGCCCGCCTTGCCGTTGAGGACGAAATTGAAATCGTACCCTCCCGCGCGCTTCATCTGCTCGTTGTTGGCATCGATGCGCGCGCCGATGACTTCCGGCTTGCGGAAGTCCAGAGGCGTGCCGGCCACCGGGGCCAGTTCGCCGGTAGGAATCAGCGACGCGTCGACGGGAGTGTAGCGGTCGGCGTCGATCTCGATGCGCTCGTCAAGGATGTTGCCCTGGTCGTCGCCATGCAGATTGAAATAGGCGTGGTTGGTCAGGTTGAGTATGGTCGGCTTGTCGGTAGTGGCGGTGTAGTCGATGCGCAGCGTGTTGCCCGTGAGCGTGTAGCGCACCTTGGCGGTCAGCGTTCCCGGGAATCCCATGTCGCCGTCGGGGCTGACGTGCGTGAACTCCACGCCGTCGGGTACTTCCTGCGCCGTCCAAAGGTACTGGTCGAATCCCACCGGGCCGCCGTGCAGCGCGTTGGGTCCGTTGTTGACGGGAATCTGGTAGGTCTTTCCATCAATGGTGAACTGGCCCTTGGCAATGCGATTGCCATAGCGGCCGACCACGGCCCCGATATACGGACTGGGCTTGATCATGTAAGTCGCAAGCGAGTCGTAGCCGAGAGCGACGTCGGCCATCTTGCCGGTGCGGTCCGGGGTTCTGACGCTCACCAGGTGCGCTCCATACGCCGTCACTCTCACCTCGATCTGTCCGCTGGTGAGCGTGTAAATCGGCACGGCCTTTCCGTCCGCGGTATGACCCCAAATCGACATCTTCGTCTCTCCCTGTGCAATGGACGTAACTGCCATTGCCAATCCCATCAAAATTGCGAGTAAAGCTGAGCGTTTCACGATTTGCCACCTTCCCTCTTCGAGCGCTCCGAGCCGCTCATTCAACGGCGGGGATTCCACCCGCCGGGGAATCACCAGAAACTCCCCCCGCCAATATATAGGAAAAGGATGGCCTAGCCATTCTACGCCGGGGGGCAGGCGCCGTGTGGCCGTCTAAATCGATTTTGCGCGAAGCCGTGCCCTTTCAAAGCCTGCATCGCCCCTACGGGGCTCGGTGGCATTGGTTGGGCCGCGTTCCCAGCGTTGAAACGCTGGGCTAACAGACATTGCACCTACGGCGCGCGCGCCGAGGCCCGCGTTGCGCCCTTTCAAAACCAGACTTATGGGCAGTCATAGAGCTGGTTGCGTAAATACCCGGGCCCGGCTCACAAAACATCCCTCTGGGGCTAAAGTGGCTGCGTGAGAACTCGGGGCGGAGGTTCAAAGTCTGTATCCGAAGGCCCGCGGCTAAGGCCGATTGGCATGATTGCGCATGATTCAGGGGCCTGAAGGCCCCTGCTCCCTCCGATTTGTGCCGCAAATGCGCGGCGAAGAAAGTGCTCACGCAGACACTAAAGTCCCGATGTTCATGCGCCTTTCACGGCGGGGCTCAAGTCACCCCACGGACGTGGATCTGTCCGGGAGAAGGCGCGCCTCTTCAAAACACCATTTATGTAACCAGTTCTAGTAGATCCGGCTGGCAATCACCTGCGTGCCGGTAGCGTTGGATTCGATGCTGGTGGATCGCAGCAGCACTTCGAAGTTGCGCAGGGAGCCATCAGGGCGCGTGGCGCGCCTGAGGATGGGGTCAATTGCAGAGGGATGGAGCAGCATCTCGGCCGCGGCTTGGGTTCCGGCTACATCCAGCCCCTCAAGAACCAGCAGGTGCCCGTTGCCGCTCAGGTTGGGCAGAAAGTCGACCAGCGCGTAGGTCTCGTGCGACGGCTCGTTCCAGTGGCTTGCATAGGAGGTCGCTTCGCCGGGCTGCGGCTTGAGGTTGATGATTTCCGCGCCGTTCATGCCGGGGCGATCAATAATGCGGAAGTTGGCGTTGGACTCAGCGATGGCGGCCCAGGGATTGCTTCCCACCGAGCCGATGATGACGGCATTGGCGTTCTTCAGGTCGTCGAGGCGCAGGTCGCGCGGAAAGCGGATGAAGACACGCTGCGGATCGTCTTCGTCGAGATGCGCCAGCGCGGCGGCAACCTGCAAATCGACGAAAGGCGTCAGTTGCTGCGTGCGCAGATCCTCGGCGCTGTGCGCGTCTACGCCTGCAAGCGGCAGTTTTTCGTAATTGCCGGCAATGTAGTCCGCCAGCGGAACCGGCTTGCGCGAAAGGTCTTCGAGGAGGTTGAAGCCCGCGTCGGAAGGCACAATATAACTGTTCGCCGAACCGCCGAATAGAGCTGCCCACAGCACCCGCGCCGGCTCCTGCGGCGGGCGTGGAGCGGCGGCGCGCGAGGCCGCATACCAAGTGACACCGGCCAAAGCCGCGCTGTAAACCACGATCAAGGATGTGGCCAGGAGCCGGCCGATCCATTTCGCCTGCGGAGCTGCAGCCGGCTCAGCGCCACGCGCCCCCAGCGGCGTCGTCTGCGCCGCGCCGTGCGTGCCGGCCCCGTTTCCCGCAGCGTCTTCTTTTTCGTATTCCTCGCCCGCCGGAACGAACACGGGAACATAGCCGCCCACAGGAATGTCGATCCGAACCGGCTCAGCGCTGCCCCGGTCAGCGAAGTGTTCGGCAAGACGCTTGCGCAACTGGCGCGCGTAGCTGCGCACAATGTTGTCTTCGAGGGTGCGATAGTCGGCCGGGCGGTCGAAAACCTGCACTCCGATCTGGTGCTCGGAAATCTCCTCGCCGCGGCCCTCAAGGGTCTCGGCCACCACAAACAACAGGAACTTCGAAAGCAACGGAGAGCGCGCGAAGTGCGGCCCGGCAACCACGCGCTGCGCCAACTCCCAATAAGGGCCTTCGCGCAGGCCGGCAAGGGGCGCTTCTTCCTGAAGCGGCGGCTTGGGCTTGGGTTGCACAGCGGCACCGTGTTCCATGGGCTCGTCTCCCGGCAGCCATCCTGGCTAGTCGGCAAGTTCTCGCCGGCGCGGCAGGTCTGCATCGCGCCAGCTCACTATGGGTTCGTTTTCGGTGACCGGTTTCTGTGAGACCACGACCCCAGAAAGACCCAATCCTACGTTCTCAGGATCGCAGGAACCTGTTCGACCGACCCAACCTCAGAAATCGATCTCCGCTACGCCGTGTCCCCGGCCCGTTCAATTCGCTCTCTCTGGGTTGGTAACCTAAATTCTAATTCACGGAGGCGAGCCGCGTCGGGACGCTTCAGAAGGACGAACAGCAGCGCTCAACGGCAATGAAAAACCCCGCCGAATCGAACAATTTCCACAGTTTACCAACATTTCAAGCAATGACCAACCCTTTTCTACTCAATTAGATTCGATTTCCTGCCACTAGTGTATACACTGCCATCCACGTCGGGTAAACACTCCCTTATTCGATCGAAGTGCAATATTGTTTCGCTGCTCGCAAAATCCGAGCCAATGCAAACGTGTAAAAAACTCTTGAATTGGAGGTAACAGGACGCTCATGACATTCAGGTTACGTTTCATGAACACAGGACTTTGGTTTACCGTCCTGGGCTTGCTCTTGGCTCTATGTCTTCCAGGGCGATTGGCGGCCCAACTGGATCGAGGCGAAATCACCGGAACGGTCGAAGATCCGTCGGGTGCAGTGGTGCCAAAAGCCACGGTCTTGATCACCAATGACAATACCGGCGCGAAAATTACGACCCAATCCACGAGTACGGGCACCTACGTGTTCGATGACGTTCTTCCCGGGCCGTACACGCTTGAGGTGCAGGCGCCAGGCTTTGAGAAGTTCGTGGTGCACGGCGTGATTGTGCACGTTCAACAAGTGTTAAACCAGGACGTACATCTGGTCACGGGCAATGTGCAGCAGAGCGTGACCGTGACCGCAGCCGCTCCACTGCTTGAAGCGGAAAATGCCCAAGTCGGCCAATCGATCACGAATATCACTGTGAACGATATGCCGCTTGTGACCCGCGACTGGGGCTCGCTGGCGCAACTTTCCGCCGGCGTCAATACCGATGCGACCGGAACCGGCGCCGGCGGGAACGGTACCGCCGATGCGGGCAGCTCTTCGTCGGCTTATTTCAGGGTGAACGGCGTGGACGAATGGCAAAATGATTTCCGACTTAACGGCATTAACGACAACATCGAGATTTACGGCGGCAACTATACCGGGACCAATGCCGCGATTGTCCCGCCGCCCGATGCCATCCAGGAATTCACGCTGCAGAGCGGCGACTTCAACGCCGAATTCGGGCACTCCACGGGCGGCGTCATCAACGCCTCACTCAAGTCCGGCACCAATGGGGTGCACGGCGACCTGTGGGAGTACGTGCGCAACAACGATCTGAACGCGAATTATTTCTTTAACACGACTGGCTGCCCCGCAGCGTGCAAGGCCAAGCCCATTCCCTCGTATCACCAGAACCTGTTTGGCTTCACGGCTGGCGGCCCGGTAGTGATTCCACACCTGATTGAAGGCAAGAACCGGCTCTTCTGGTTCACCGACTACCAGGGCGGCCGCTACGTGCTGCCCATGCCGGACGGCGGTTTAACCGTGCCCACCCAGAACATGATCAACAGCAAGTACACCAACCTGCAAGACAACGTCAGTTTCAACGGCGGCACGGCCACTGACGCTCTTGGCCGCACCTTCTCGAACGGCACCATCCTGGATCCGGCCTCAACCCGGCAGCTCGACCCGACCACCGGGCTCGATGCGGTAACCGGCCTCACCGGTACGCCGGGAGCCTACGTACGCGATCCGTTCTATAACTGCACCGCGGCCGGCGGGTGCACGAGCTTCGTCGGGGTAACCACAAAGGACTTTACCCAGGATGCCGCAGGCGTGCCACTCTCGGCTCTCAACGTCATCCCGACCAACCGCCAGGATCCCAACGCGGTGAAGCTGCTGGGCTTGTATCCGGCGCCGGACACGCCCGGGAAACTGGCCAACGACTTCGCAAGCTACGTTCCCATCGAGGACAAAAATACCAACACCTACGACATCCGCATCGATGCCGACATCAGCCCCAAAAACATCCTGTTCGGCGTCTATGACCGGAGCTATCTGACCGCCGACGTGCCGTCGTACTTCCCCGGTCCCGGCGCGGGCCAGAGCGGCGGACGCGTCGACCAGCTGCCGGCCTGGGCATGGGCCGTCGGCTACACGCGCATCCTCACTCCCACGCTGACCAACGAAATGCACGTAGGCATGGTGCACAGCGACAAGCTGCAGGTATCCGTGTGGGGCAACGATTTCGGAAGCGGAGCCTGTTCGGGAACGGTGAATCCGGGCCCGGGCACATGCAATATCCCGCTTGAGTACGGCATCCAGGGCGTCCCGCAGGTGGCCGGGAACGGAGGCCTGCCCATCATCAACATCGCCGGGCTCAGGGGAATCGGCGTGGGCAACTACTCGCCCACACTGCAGTATGTCTGGAGCCTGGAGGGCGTGGACGCGGTGACCAAGGTCTGGCGTAACCATGCCTTCAAGACCGGGATCCAGGTGGACGACCTGGAAGCCAACATCTCGCAGCCGCCGCAGGGCCGTGGCGACATGAGCTTCAACGGCATGTACACCGATATTCCCAACCGCTACACTCCCAGCAGCAGCAACGGTTTGAACGGCATCGGTGACATGCTGGTGGCGCCCATGAACTACGAATACGCTGTGGGAAGCGGCGTGAACTTAGTGGGCGGCCAGAACGGCTTTTCGGCCTCCAACATTCCTGTCACCGACGACCATCGCTGGTACATCGGCGCCTATTTCCAGGACGACTGGAAGGTGAATCCCAAGCTGACGCTGAACCTGGGCCTGCGCTGGGATTTGTTCACGCCCTACAACGAAACCCGCGGATTCCAGTCCAACTTCCTTCCCGTGGGCGGCAACGGACCCACCGCCTCCTTCCTCATCCCCAACCAGGGGTGCCAGACTCAGCGCGCCACGATCTTCAATACTGTCGCTGCGCTGAGCAATATCAACATCTCGTGCTCTTCAAACTCCGCGCTCGGCGACGATCAAAAGACCAATTTCGCGCCGCGTGTCGGCTTTGCTTACAGGCTGCGGCCCACGCTGGTGGTGCGCGGAGGTTTCGGCACGGCCTACGGGGCGCTGGGCAACCTCGGTTACGGCGGCACGCTGGGACTGAACTATCCCTTCGGCTACACGCAGACCATTCCCGCTCCGGACTCCAACCACCCGCTGCCTGCCGGCTCGGGTGTGGCGACCCTGGAAAACACCTTCAACAACTTCAACTTCAACAATCCGACCGTGCTGCAGAGCCCGACTCCGTACACAACGACAGCGGTTTCTTGCGCCACCCTGCCTCTCAGCACTTGCGTGGGAGGCCAATACATCGGTAGCGACTATCTGGGCGCGACTCTCAACGGCCGTCAATTCAATTACCACACGCCGCTGGTCCAGACAGAGAACTTCACGGTCGAGGATCAATTCACGAACCACGACGCGCTCCAGGTGGGATATGTCGGGACCCAGGGCCGTCACCTGGATATTCTGGGGAACTCGAACAGCAACTCGATCATCCTGCCTCCCGGCAGCAACACACAGCTGTATATTCCGTACCCGTACATGGCGCGGAACGGAACCTACGAAACCACCAACGCCAACACCAGCTACAACTCCATGCAGGTGACGTACCAGCACCAGATGAGCTTTGGGCTATTGGTGCTGGCCAACTACACCCTGTCGCGGTGCACGGGCGATCAGCACGCGCCGCAGAACTCGGAGTTCAACGCAGGCTACCGCGCCCAATGGCTCGCTGGGTTCGGCATCAAGGGCGACTACGGCCTCTGCGATGCCGACGCCACCGACCTGTGGCACACCGCGGCCACCTACGATCTGCCCTTCGGCCGTGGGATGCAGTTCGGGTCCAGCATGAACAAGGCCGAGGATCTCATCCTTGGCGGGTGGGAGCTCAACGGCTTCTACACCTTCCAAAGCGGCCAGCCGCTCACAGTCACTTGCCCGTCCTCCACGACAGCCGACTTCAATTGCTCTGCCAACGTGGTAAGCGGGCAGAGTCTTTATGCCGGACCGCACAACTTTACGCAATGGCTCAACCCCAGCGCGTTCAGCGCGCCGCCGGTCGCAACCCAAGTGGGACAGGCGGATTACTCGCCGCTGGGCACAAGCGGCATCCAGCAGGTGCGCGGGCCGCACTTCACCAACCTGGATTCGTCGGTCCTGAAGAATTTCCACTTCACCGAAGCGGCGTATCTGCAGTTCCGCGCTGAAATCTTCAACACCACCAACACGCCACCCTTCGTGCAGCCAGGAACGCTGAACTTTGCCGCATACAAGCCGCCCACTTCGTCGAACTCGAACCCTTCCGGCTTCAGCAGCATCGCGGCTACGAAGAACAGCAACGGAAACAACGGCGCGCGCACCATACAGCTCGCGCTCAAGATGTTCTTCTAAGACACGGGCCTCCCTTTTTGGTGTCTTAGCTTTACCCCCCGCATCCGGTGCAGGTCACCGCTCCGGATGCGGGCCTTTCTTTTTCGGGCCGCGCGGGCCCCGGCCGGCTGGAATCTCACCCTCTGTTCCTGTATATAAGTGAACGTGCGCATTTTGAGCGACAATCCGGTTTCGCAGGGAACGCCGCCGATCGCTCCAGACGCTCCAGAAAAACTTCGGGGATTCGAATCCTGCCAGCGCCACTCCGCGGAACTGGGGCGGTGTGTTACGAATCGAAAAGCGGAAACTCGCCGGTTGGCCGGCGCCGTTCGGGGGCTGAAGTGGCTGCGTGAGAACTCGTGGCCTAGGTTGAAAGTCTGCATCAGAAGGCCTGCGGCTAAAGCCGATTCGCTTGATTGGGCCGAATTCAGCGGCCTAAAGGCCGCTGCTCCGTCCGATTTGTGCCGCCAATGCACGGCGAAGAGAGTTCTCACGCAGACGCTAAAGCCCCGCCGTTTTTCGCACCCCTTCGGCGCGGCTAAAGCCGTGCCCTGGTTACAAAGCTGGTCCGCAGGGATTGGCTTCTGCCTGATCTGCATCGCTGCAACAGCCGGCGCGGGCGCACAGCAGGCGGCGCAGACGACCGCGCCCGATTTCGTGCTGGAAGGCACGGTGACGGGCGCGCAGAACCAGAGCTACGTGCAAGTGCCATTTTCAGTACCGCCCGGCACTGAGCGCGTCACCATTACCTTCGCTTACACCGGCAAGGAGCAGCACACCAATCTCGATCTCGGCCTCCTCGATCCGTCGGTTCTGCGCTGCTGGAGCGGGGGCAACAAATCCACGCTTACGGTTGGGCTGATGGACGCCACGCCTTCGTGCCTGCCCGGCGCCATCCCGCCCGGCACATGGAACGTGCTGATCGGCGTGCCCAACATTCGCGCCAGCGTCGAGTCGCACTACACCATCCAGGTGTTTCTTACGCGCACGGGCGCAGTTGCCGCGGAGCCCTCCATCCTGCGCGAGCCGTTGCGCCGGGGTCCCGCCTCCCACCCCGCGGACGAAAACCAGCCCGCGGGGACCCCAGGTTGGTTTCGCGGCGATCTGCATATGCACACCGCGCACAGCGACGGCCAGTGCCCCAGCCAGACCGGCAAAATGGTTCCCTGCCCCGTCTTCTTCACCGTGGATGCGGCCGCGCGCCGTGGGCTCGACTTCATCGCCATCACCGATCACAATGCCAGCTCGCAATATGACGCGATGCGCGAGCTGCAACCTTACTTTGACAAGGTGCTGCTGATTCCCGGCCGCGAGATCACCACCTTTCAGGGCCACATCAACTTTCTCGGCAGCACCGACTTCATCGACTTCCGCCTTGACGGCCACACCGTTCCCGACGTAAATGCGCTGCTCGAAAGCGCCGCGCGCGCGGGCGCCATCACCTCGATTAATCATCCGCTCTCGCCCAGCGGCGAAATCTGCCTGGGCTGCGGATGGACGCCGTCGGCCCCGGTGGATATGCATCTGCTCACCGGCGTGGAAGCCGTGAACGGCGGCAGCGAGCGGAGCGGTCTTTCCGATCTTCCCTTCTGGGATAAGGAGCTCAACCTGGGCTGCCGCCTGACCGGAATCGGCGGCAGCGATAATCATCGCCCGCTGCTGCCGCTCGACCAGGTCGGCGCGATCGGCAGCCCCACAACCGTCGTATATGCGACGGAGCTTTCCACGCCGGCGATTCTCGACGGCATTCGCGCCGGCCATGTCTTTATCGACGTCGCAGGAACGCACGGCCGGCTGCTGGAGGTGAGCGCGAAGGCCGAGGCCCAGACCGCGCAGGCCGGCGACTCGCTGGACGCGGCGCAAGGCAGCGCCGTGCAACTCGAGGCTCACGTCACCGGGGCCTTGGGAGGGAGAATCCGCTGGATCATGGATGGCCACGAGCTGCCCTCTCCGACCAACTCCGGCGTCGGCCTGGATGAGGAGACGATTCCTTTGCCATGGACGAGCGACGGACACCGTCACTGGTTTCGTGCCGAGGTCGCCGGTCCCGATGGCAATTTGTGGCTCATCGCGAATCCTGTCTACCTGAACTGGAATCTTGAGAACCACTGCGACGAGGGTCAGCCTGCCCATCCTTCATCGAAAGACGCACGATGATCCATCTGCACTTCAACCTGCAATTGGTGCAATTCCTGGCAGACCACCGCGAAATCTGGCTCACGCGATTCTTTCTTCTGGCCAGCTTGATCGGCTCGGCCAGAACTTATATCTTCCTGATGATTTTTCTCTACGTCGCGTGGGACAAGCGGCTCGCCATACGCCTTTCGGTGCTTTTTCTGCTCGCCGTATCTCTCAACGATGTTCTTAAGCTCCTTATCAGGAACCCGCGCCCCTTCGTCGCGGACGGAACTTATGTAAAGAAGTGGGCGGTCTCGGCCGCCCAACTCAAAGTACTGGTGGCCGAATACTCCACTCCGTCAGCGCACGCCATGGGATCAGCGGCCTTTTATTCGTATTTTCTTGCTCTCACCAGAAATCGCACGCTGCGCGTGTTGTTTGTCGTCGCCATCCTCTGCATCGGGGCCTCGCGTCCTTATCTCGGGGTGCACTACGCCGAGGACGTTTTGATGGGTTGGGCGATGGGCCTGTTCATGGCCCTGGCTGCGATCGCTTATGCCGGACGCCTCGCGGAACTTTGGGCAAAGCTGCCGTACGGTCTCCAAATCGTGATCACGGTTGCGGCCTCGGTGACTGCCTGGTTGGTTACGGCCGCTCTCAACGGCGGACGCATCGACAGCCAGGTGCAGGAGCAGGATGCTTACTGGGGCTTTGTCACCGGCATTGCGATTGCCTGCCCGCTGGAGAGACGTACGGTGGACTTCGATTCGCGCAGCGGCGGGGCGGTAGCCAAGCTCCTGCGCTACGCGGTGTGCATTGCCGTGATGGCTGTGGTCCTTTTTCCGCTGCAATTCGCATTGGCGCCGCTCGCGGCCCGCACCGCTGCCCTCGGCTGTGCATTCGATTATCTCCGCTACACGGCTGCCGTCGTGGCGGGCATGCTTCTGGGGCCGCTGGTTTTCACGAAAATGCGCCTGGCTACGGGAATGAAGGATAGCGGCCGTCACGAAAAGGCTGTTTAAGGCAAAACCAGAGTGGCTGCGAACTGTTTGCGGCATTCATTTTCGCCGCTCCCTGCTGGTCGCGGCGACGCGGCGATGGCAGCTTCGGCGTACACCGGCTCTGGTTTTGCATCAGCGGCCCGCGCCACCAAGGCGCACCAGGAATCCGGCGCGGACGACGCGCGGCATTCCCAGCGTGGTGGTCGGAGTTTTCGAGTCTTCAACGGCGCGGTCGGCCAGGTTTTCGCCCGCAGCAAAAACTTCGATTCGGCTGCGGAATTCGTGTGACGCGTAGGCGTCGAGCCGGAAGTAGCCGTGCAACAGGAAGTCATTGGCGTCGTCGTCGAACATGCGCCCGCTCAATCTGCTTTGCAGGCTCAGCGTGCCCAGCCGCGGCTTTGATGTGTGCAGGTTCAGCGCCGCCATGTTGCGGCCCACCTCCGGAATCCAATTGTTAAGATCCTGGCTGCCGCGCGTCACCGTAGCGAGCGCGTACTGGTATCCGCCATCGAGCCCGATCCAGCGCCGCGGCCGAATTTCGAAATCCACTGAGACGCCGCGGCTCTCAATCTGGCCCAGGTTCCGGCGCATGAGCAAAATAGGCGACGAATTCGGATTGGTGGTAAACGCGGTAATGGGCCGGTTGACCTCGGTGAGGAAGTAGCCGGCGCGCACGATGCCCCAGGCGCGTTCCGCGGCCAGGCCCGTCTCCCATCCGGTGGCGCGCTCGCTCAAGAGACTGCCATTGGGCAGCGTCAGCTCGTTGCCCACCTGGGTGGAGCGATAGAGTTCGTTGGGGGTCGGCTCGCGAAAGGCGCGCAGCCCCGACGCCGAAAGCGCCCAGTGACTGCCAAGCTTTCGCGACAAGCCCAAGCGCGGATCAAAGAGCCGCTGCCCGCGTTGCGGCGGCTGTGAAGCCGCGCGCGTCCACGCCGAACCGTTCCAATCGAGCAGCTGACCGTCGTAATTCTGGAACCAGTCCAAGCGTCCGGCCGCGACAAGCGTCCACGCGCGGTAAACCCACATGGCCTCGGCGTAAGCGCCTGAATCGCGCTGATGATCGTGAAGGCTGGTCAGCGCTGCGGTGGCGCCGAAAGTCTGCTCGCGATCCCAAACGCGCACATCGTGCGCGTCGGCTCCGGCCACCAGCAGCAAGCCCGCACCCAGCGGCTGGTTCCAATGCGCCGCAGCGCCCAGCTCGTTGTCGGGAACGATGGACAGACGCGTGGGCATTTCGCCGCAGCGGTACGCGCAGCTGGCATTGCCGAAGTTGGGCAAGTTCGAAATGCTCGAAAACGTCTGCCGGTAGCGCTCCCAGGAGCCGTAGAGCCGCAGCGCGAAGGAGGCATCGCGCGCGTTCTTCCAGTCCGCGCCGGTGGCGTAACGCCAGAGCCGGGTGGCATTCAACTGGTAGGGCGTGCCGTTGCCGCGCGACTCGTTGAATCCGCTGCCGCGCGCAAAGAGCCGGAGCGCGCCGCTGTCCCGCTCGGCCAGCAGCAGTGCATTGTGGCTGTGCACAAAGCTGGCCACATCCACCGGTCCCCGCTGCGATGGAGCCTCCTGGATATAGCCGTCGGTTGCAACGAGTCCGGCCGCGCCCAGCAAGCCCCACGGGCCGGCCCTGGTTTGCGCCAGCAGATTCTCGTCGCAGGTCCCCTCGCTGCCATAACTCGAACTCAGCACGGCCCGATTTGAATCGGGCCGCGCCAGCATCATATTGATGACGCCGCCGATTGCGCTTGAGCCGTAGAGATCGCTGGCGCCGCCGCGCACCAGCTCGATATTCTGGACGGCCAGCTCGGGCTGCTCCTGCCAGTGAATCCATCCGCCGAGCGGATCGTTGAGCGGAACATCGTCCTCGGTGACCAGCGTGCGACTGGCGGAAGTGGAGCCCAGACCGCGCAGGCTGATTCCCTGCGAAGTAGGATTGGCCACCAGCGAGCTGGAGCGCCGGAACATTTCCACGCCGGGAAGCTGGCGCACCTGGTCGTCGAGCGTCACTGCTGCCGTGGTGGCGAGCGCCTGCTGCGAGAGCGCGCGAGTCGTGGCCGGACTTTCAAGCTCTCCCATCGGCGTGCGATACGCAGTTACGGTTACCTCTTCGCGGGCTGAGGCCGGTCCGAGGCGGATCGTGGTCGCGGCGTCGAGCGAAACCGCTTGCGTCGCGAACCCCGCCGCCGAGACGATGACGCGGCAGGGCGCAGCGCAGGAAACTTCAAGCCGCCCGGTTGCGTCGGAGTGGCCCAAAACTTTGCCGGCCTCATCCGCGATGGTCGCGCCTTCCACGGCAACACCGCGGCCATCTTCGACGGTGACGGCGAAGGGCGCGACTGGCTGCGCCCCAATGCGCGGCGCGAGCGCAACCCACGCCAGCGCCACCAACCGACCAGTCGCTCCGCTGAAAAATTTCATGGATTGTTTTTTGAAAGGCCCGGGGATGAGACGGCTGAAGCTATCTTACGCAGCCGTAGGTGTGTGGTCGCGCCGCAGGCTTCCACAGCCATCTGCGTAAAGAAGATGCGCGATATGCAGGCCGGGAGGCCTGCGGGGTTAGCGAGTCAGGGGCTGACCCCGGACGACCCGCCCGTCACAGGTGCGGCTCCTGCTGCGCGCCACTCTGCGGGCTCACCACCTGCGCCTTCGCCTTGCGGTAGACGTTGGCCACGGCCAGCGTCCACAGCGGCACGTAATCGACACCCGGCACGAGCTTGCCCAGAAATGAGGGCAGGAACTCCCAGTGCCATCCCAGAAGCCAGGTCATCACGGCGCCGATGCACAGGTCCAGGATGTCGTCGGGGGGCGAGGCTCCGCCCTCGAGGAACAGGGGAGCCAGCACAATCTGGAACAGATCCGCGAGCATGGCGAGGATGAGCGCCGCACGCAGGCGCGGCCCCGGTGAAATCCTCACTGCGTTTTGGCCCGTCTTCTGCAACATCTGCTTGCGCTCGCGCCTGTCTCCTGTCTTCATGCTAATACTTGCGGACCAGCGCACAGGGTGCGAACCCGCAAAACCCCTTCAGCGAGCCACGAGCGCCCGGCCAGACGTACAACAGGAGCCCACGGGAACACATCAGATAGTAAAAAGCGCGCCGAGTGTTCGGCCGCCGAGACCGGGGCAAATCCCGAATCGAGGAACAAACTTTATGGGACTTGACCTGCACGAGCAACAGGAAGCGTTCGACGAGACTTTGCGCGAGATGTCGCGCATCAAGGGAATCGTGACCGATGCCGTCGCGGACGGCGTTCAGTCGGCGCTTCGCGCCGTGAAACAGGGGCGAGAGGCGGCCGAGGATGCCGTCCATGATGCCAGGCATGCAATCCGGCGAAACCCATTTCAAGCAGCGGGCCTCCTGCTTGCCGTCGGCGTGATCATTGGCAGCCTTATCACTTTTGCGCTGCAACGCGACTAAAGAGCTCAACGCACTCGCGCCATTCCTGATCAGTCGTGTGGCCGCGGCATTCGCGACTGCAAGGCCTTCAGGAAACGTGGATCGAGATCCCCTTTTCCGGGAGTGGCTTCAGCGAGCCGAACCTTTTCCCAAGCTTCAGAATATTTCCCTACGCCAAACAAGGTCATCGCCCAGTTTTGCAGATTCCTGGTGTTCTGCGGCGCCTTTTGATAGATGCGCTCGAAGCGATCGAACGCATCCTTGAGCAAGGCGTCGTCTTTTCGATCGACTCCGGCAATTCCAACTGCTTTCGCATAATCAACCGAAAAATTGATCTCGTCGCCAACGAACTTTTCAGCTTCGGCAAACAGTTGCAGCGACTCATCGACTTTTCCCAGGCTGGCCTCGACTGCACCCATCCCCCACAGGGCAATGCCGTTGTGGTTGTTCAATAGCCAGGCTTGATTGAAGCGCCGCATCGCGCTGGCAAGGTCTCGCCCGGCCAGATACTGCCAGCCGCGCAATGCCAGGTCAGAGGAAGCCTTGATCCGGTCACCTTGATACTCCTCGTCGATAGCTGCGATGAAATTTGCGTCAGCCTCTTTCTGCCAGGCGGCTTTGGGCAGGGAGCCGTATTTTGGCAACAGATTTCGATCGTCTGCACAAGCGGAATTGGCGCAAACAAGAATGAGAGCGGCGGTGAGCAGAATATGGACAAGCCGTGTGTTTTGCATATCAGAAGCTGTTCCCCCCTTTGGTTCGCCGGCTGGCGGCGTTCATGTACGCGAGGGTAGTCCGACTCCGCCAACAGGTGGGCGACGGTTGTGACACTTCCGCAAGTGTCCTGGCAGGGCGGCGCGCCGAAAGCCCGCTGTTGGAGCCTGCGAACGCCGGTTTTCATTGACGCGCAGCCCCTTTGCCGATATGAAGGATGATATGCGGCTCAGGAGCGAATCCTGCTGGTGTTGCCCTTATGGAGTCGCCGGTTTCAGTGAAACTTGCGAACGGCTGAGCTGCGACGGCTCTGCAGGCAACCTAAAATGAGAGGTTCGAGTTGTTGAATTGGGCCATGCGACCGGTCGTGCACGATGCATTCGGATTTTGTGAACAAAGAGAGCATTTTCCTACTCCTGCTGCTGATCATCGCCATCTTTGCTGGCGCAGCGCGCAGACTGCGTGTTCCCTATCCCATCGTGCTGACCGTGGTGGGAGGCATCCTCGGCATCGTCGGGGTGTTTCCCAACATCGCCCTCGAGCCCAATCTCGTTTTCTACGTGTTTCTGCCACCGTTGCTTTTCGCCGCGGGCTGGGGGCTTTCGTGGCGCGAATTCCGCTTCAACCTGGGCCGGATCCTGATGCTGGCCGTGGGGCTGGTCACGTTCACGATTCTGGTCCTGATCGCCGCGCGCGGGCGCCTGTTGCCCGGCTTTGACTGGCAGTCCGCTCTTCTGCTGGGCGCAATCGTGGGAGCGACGGATGCCATCGCGGCCACTGCCACCGCCCGCAGGCTGGGCCTTCCGCGTCAAATCGTGGACGTTCTGGAAGCTGAGAGCCTGGTGAATGACGGCACCGGCCTGCTGGCATTCCAGTTCGGCCTGGTCATTCTTCTCAGCGGGCATTCGCCGGGCGTCGTGGAAGGCGCCGGAAGACTTGTCTACCTCTCGGGCGGAGGAGTTCTGATCGGATTCCTGGTTGGCTTCGTGGTGTCGAAGCTGGAACGCTGGATCGATGATGGCCCCATCGAAATCGTGGTGAGCCTGCTGATCTGCTACGCGGTCTACATCGCCGCGGAGCGCATGCACACATCGGGAGTGCTGGCCGTGATTGCCTGCAGCATGCTGATGAGCCGCGAGAGCCATCGCTTCATGTCGCCGCAGGTTCGACTGCAGTTCGCGGGGGTGTGGGATGCGCTGACATTCGTTCTCAACGGCGCCGTTTTCATTCTGATCGGCCTGCAGCTACCGCTGGTGCTTTCGCAGTTGTCAGGATTGGGGCCGTGGCGGCTGATCTACGACGGGGTCGTGTTCAGCCTTGCCATCATTCTCCTGCGTATGCTTTGGGTGTTCGGGGAGACATATGGCGCGTACTTCTATCGCAAGCTGCGCAAAGCCCAAAACGGCGAAAGGCCCCGGCCCCAGGAGCTGCTGGTTCTCGGCTGGGGCGGCATGCGCGGCGTGCTTTCGCTGGCCGCGGCGTTCTCGCTGCCCTACGCTCGCGCCGGCGGCGCAGCCTTTGAGCAACGCAGCATGATTGTGTACCTCACGTTTTGCCTCATTGTTGCCACGCTCGTTCTGCAGGGCCTGAGCATGCCATGGCTGATTCGCCTGCTGGCCATTGAAGGGACTGATCAGGACGAACGCGAGGAACGGCGGGCGCGGCGCGCGCTGGTTGAGGATGCTCTTCGCTATTTAAGTCGGCGCAGAGTGCAGGATCGTTTCGATCCTGCGGTGGTCAGGGAGCTGCAGTCGGCGTACGATGCCCGGCTGCGCGCCATGCCCATTGAAGATGCAGGCGAACCGGATGGTTTCAGCCGCATGCAGCGCGATGCGTTGTTGATCGAGGTCCTGCAAATCGAGCGAGAGTCGCTGTTTCGCCTGCGCAACGAGGATGCCATCAGTGACGATGTGGCTCGCGCCATTCAAAAGGACCTGGACCTGCTGGAAAGCCACGCCCACACGGGATCGATTGTGAGTTCGCTGGGAAACCACCTGTGATCCGAAAGCGCGGCCGGCATGCGCCTGAGTCTCAGCGCGAGCCGGGATAGGTTCGGTAGGCGACAAGTTCGGCGTCAAAGAAAGTGCCGCTCAGGCGGGAGGTTTTCAGCAGCGCCTCGAAGTAAGGAAAGCGCGACCCATGGAAGGTAGCGCGCAGCCGTTCCATCCGGTCTTCGGAGGTGAGAAACGCGGCCGCTGCGCCGGTGGCGTCGGAGTCGGTTCCGGCAATGATGATGATGTTTCCGGTGTGACTGGGGTTGGGCAGGTAAGCGATCACTGCCGATGCCGCGGCGTCAGTGTAGACGGCCGGCTCTCCCGGCCGCGGATTGCGGTTGCGCACGATGGCGACGCCGCGGGTGTAGTCATAGTCGGTGACGAAGTTCATTTGGTCGTCGAAGAGGTCATCCCATGGGACCGCCTTCCTGCCGCCAATGAAGATCACATTGTCGCGCTTGATCTGGTCGGCGGTGAAGTAGCGCGCCAGGGTGAGGTAATGCGGGTAGGTGGCGGGGATCTCGCCCAGCATGACCTGCACGGCGCGCACGGCGCCAAACGTCACGAGGTTGTGATTGAGGACCTGGTTCACATCCTCTTTGCGGTCGGCGCTCATGTTCGAAGATTCAATTTGCCCGATGAATGTGCGGCTGATGTAGTCACCCAGGGTGAGGGGATTGTGGGTGATGTCCTCCATCACGCTGGCCGAGTCGTCAGGCAACACCAGATCGGTTTGGCGGTGCGAATCGAGAAAACCACCCCAGAACGCGGCCAACGCCGGCTGGCCCTCCCATGGGTAGAGCGCCCTGCTCATGGTGCGGTTCTGCATGTAGAGCACCGCGCAGGAAGCGGCAAGAGCGATGCACACAAGGGGCCATACGAGTCGCCAAACACGCCAGGAAGATCGTGTGTTCTCGCGAAGCGCAGTCTCCGCGGCCGGGACGGGCTCGGCATGTTCCGGCGCACGAGCTTCGGGTGATTCGGAAACGCGGCGATGAAACACCAGCCGGTAGCCGCCGCGAGGGATTTCAAAGATGAAGGGCTCGCTGGCGGCGGCTGACTCGAAATATGCCTCGATGCGCTTCCTCAGCTCGGTGGCGTTTACGCGGACGATATTGTCGGAGCTGCGATCGTAAGTGGCGGGTCTGCCGAAAACGCGCGCACCGATCTCCTGCTCGTGGATCTCGGGACAGCCTTCCTTGAGCGACTGCTTTCCGACATAAAGCAGAAAATCGCGGAGGCGAGCGGAACGGCTAAATTGCTCGCTGGCGGCTACCCGCTGGATGAGCGCCCGCCGCTCTTCAAGAGGGGGCAGATCCTCGTCGGCATCCAGGGCCCGGTTATGCGCGATGGTTGCCATTTCCTGAGTTTCGTACGGTCCCAAGTCTACGCCGCACCCCCGACCCCGGCAATGGGAATGAGGCCGGGGCCCCCGTTCCGGGGGGATTTAACGAGCTTAGACCCAGGGGGCGCGTCAATGGCCTAAGGTATTGAAGAAATGAATGTTGCGAAACTTCTAGCGGTTAAGAACAGGCCTTCTTCCGGTGAATTAACTTGCACACCCCTTCTTGACGCGAGAAAAATCGCGGATCGGAACTGAAATCGCTGAGGATTTCGATTCAATCGGCACAGGTTTTCAGGCGGCGGACCATTGCGTTCATTCGAGCCCGCCTCAACCAGACTCATGGCGCCAGCCATGTCGAGTCGCACTTCAGGAGGAAATGCTTGGTTATGAAAACGTTAGCAAGTTCCAGGACGCGCACGATGGTTTGGCTGCTGATCCTTCTCGGGGTCATCGCGGGCGCTGGTTCGCTCCAGGCGCAGCGGTATCTCGGCGGATTGAGCGGCACCGTGGCCGATCCAACCGGCGCGATCATTCCCGGCGCGCAGGTGATGGCCGTAGAAACCAGCACGCAATTCAAGACGGAAGTGGTCACCAGCGCCGAGGGCGCCTTCTCCATGCCCTCGCTCTCTCCCGGCACCTACACGGTGTCGGTAACGGCGCAGGGATTCAAGACGGAAACGCGAGCCAATGTGATTCTGACCGCCGGACAAGTGGTTCAGCTGGACTTCAAACTCTCTCCCGGTAGTGTCAATCAGACGATCCAGGTCCAGGCGGAGACGGCATCGTTGATCGACACCAGTTCGCCGGTAGTCGCCACAACGATGGATATGCAGGAGGTGGTCGACCTGCCCAATGAAGGCCGAAATCCCTACGTGCTAGCAACGTTGACGCCGGGTGTGGTGGACACGGCCTCCGGCGGCTACTTCAACGGCCACTCGAGCCAGTACACCAATCCCTACAGCGGCGTCGCGGTGCAGATTACGACGTTTGGCAACGGGGGACACAACCGGCTGACGCTGGATGGCATCCCCAATGACTCGCCGGAGCGGTTTTCCGGCGCCACCTACACCAACTTCGTCCCTTCTCCCGAAGCGGTGCAGGAAGTGAAAGTTGAAAACGGAATCTGGGATGCGCAATTCGGCCACGGCAATGGCACGGTGACCAACACCGTGGTCAAGAACGGCACCAACAGCCTGCATGGCGCCGCCTACTACGTGTTTGAAAATACCTATCTCGACGCCAACACGTTTGACCGGAATGCCGCGAACCAGCCGCGCTCGAACAACCAGGTGAACCAGACCGGGCTGGTGATGGACGGACCGGTAGTTCTGCCCAAGGTCTACAACGGCCGCGACAAGACGTTCTTCATGTTCTCGTTTGAGCGCTACGCCACGCACACTCCGATACCGCCATCGCAAAGCTTCTCGGTCTTCCGCGTGCCCACAGCAAATGAGCTGACCGGCGATTTCTCGGGCCTGTGCCCGGGCGGCTTCAATGCGGCCGGGTTCTGCACCGGGAGCGGGGGCGTCCAGCTCTTTGTCCCGAACTCGCCCGTAGACGCCAACGGCAACCGCACCGAATATTTCTTGAATAACAACATCGTTGCATCGTCGTTCGGCACGGCGTCGTACACATGCACAAGCGGCACCTGCACGGTTGCGGGCGAAGGCGGTACGGTTGCCGGATCGTCCGCCATTAACGCCACGGGCGCGGCACTAGCAACCTACATTCCGGCACCGAACGTCACAGGTTCAACGGCATCCAGCTCGGCTTCGCAATCGAACTACGTGCCGCCGAATGACTCCTACCCCGCCAGCTACCCGTCGTTTATCGGCCGCTTCGACTTCGAACTGGGCCAGAAAGATAAGCTGAGTGCGATCGGGTTCCGTTCCGGCCTGACGCAGAGCTATCCGATGTACAACTATCCCAAGGGCATCGGGCCGAATGGATATGGCTACTCGGTCTACCGCAACAATCGCGGCGGCAG